>Ga0209167_10000196_pt1 | contig 57197 bp, 60 predicted proteins | sample Coa_R1_9_FD_187154 | JGI IMG/M metagenome (GOLD analysis project Ga0209167, IMG submission 187154) | Surface soil microbial communities from Centralia Pennsylvania, which are recovering from an underground coalmine fire - Coalmine... | ecosystem: Environmental > Terrestrial > Soil >...
GCCCCGGCCTCCGCCTCCTTCAAAACGCCGATGATCTGCTCCTCGCTAAACCGCGCTCGCTTCATGTCCGCCTTCCTTTCCGGCAGACACTAACCTATCGGTGGGATACTTCGAGGGGGTAAGGCCATCCCGAGCCATCTCGGTTGGTTCGTGCCCTATCTGAGATCAACGCCCCGAGCGCCTATTGGACTCGGGATGGGTTTGTTCACCTCGCTCGCCAAGCTTCGTCAAGCTTGCGAGTCGTCGCTCCGTTTCGTCGATCGAGTCGGCATCGAATTGCTCGAAACCATGTTCAGTCGCACCGGGGCAAAACGACGCATGCTGGTGGTCCGCCCTAATTCGCGCGGCGAGCGCGCTTGGGAACCTTATCTACCTAAGCTCTTTCATCACGGTGTTGAGGTCAGAGAGTACTGGGAGGAAAGCACCAGCGATGGCCAGCGCCGAATTGAGACCTTTCACGCGAAGCTTATATTGGCCGACAATCAAACGGCCTACGTCGGCTCCTCAAACTTTCTAACTTCTTCTCTAGATCAATCTCTGGAATGCGGTGTTCTGCTATCCGGTAGCGAAGTATCAGTAGTTACTGCTTTGATCAATGCGATCGAAATCGTCTCTCGCTCGCTTCCTCAATTGTAACGCCTGAGAGCCTGCGCTCAATCCGTGCAACAGGCTCTTGAGAGATTACTCACTCGCGCAGGCTTCGAGGCGATCCAAGAACCCGCGTGGGAACTTTAGCCCTCCTTCTCTCGCTCGAGATAGAAACCCCTTGATCGCCCGTGAGGACAAAGGCCGGAGATCGTCCTTGAGGATCTCCGAAAGCCCCCGTGTTTTTCGGTTCGTTACGCGTGAGTTAAGATTGCAGCCGTAGCGAACGCCGTCTACATTGAAGGCAGCGGCCGGCCACGCTTTTCCGCGTTTGATAGGAGCTAATGCCACGTCAATTTCGCCCCGCTCCTTTTGCTGCGCCAACCTTCTCGCAAGCCAGCTCGCAACCGGAACGCTCACCGCGTTTCCAACGAGCCGCCATCTGCGATCATGGCGCTTTCCCTCGGGATACGCAGGTAGGGTCCATCCGGCCGGGAAGCCCTGCAACCGCTCGCAATCGGCAAGGCTGGGCGTTCCGAGCACGCCATCGGGACGTAGGATCGCGGGCGGCGATGGTATTCCGATACCGGAGCCGGCCTTTAGCGGCGGAATTGCATTAAGTGTCAACCCCACCCCGCTACGACCCTCGGTCCAGTAGAACCCCAGCGGGAAATTCAAGGGAAATTCGTGCGGACCATTCGTTTTCTGGGCCAGTTCCCCGTCAGCGAACAGAACGGGTCTAGGATCGTGTGAGAGCGAGGCTACCATGAACACGCGCCGCCGCCTCTGCGGCAGAAAAGAGATGCTGTCAATGACGCGATAGACCCATCGATATCCTAGATCTTCGAGGCTCTCGGCAAGGACTCGAATCGCTCGCCCGTGGTCGAGCTGCAACATAAAATACACATTTTCTACGACGACCCATTCAACCTTCGACCGCGACAGCAAACGGAAAAGATGCCGGACCACCGACGAGAGTTTGCCGTCGATACCCGACTTGCTGCCAGCCATGCTCAGATCCTGGCATGGAAATCCCGCAGTCACGACGTTGACCTCGGCCGGCAGAACTTCGAGACTTCTAACGTCGCTTACGACAGGAACATCAGGAAACCGCGTCGACAAAACGGTTTGGGCATCATGATCGATTTCGCAGAGAAGCGCGGTTTTTGCACCGACCTTCTCGAATCCTAGCTCGAATCCTCCGACCCCCGCGAAGATTCCCGCCACCACCAGTCCCGCGGTCTTCCCGTTCGTGACCCTATCAACCCGTCTCTCCACGTCGAACCATCATACGGAAATCCCTAACGAAACTCGAGACCCGTTAGCAACCCTCTGTTCTTGGCCCAACCACTGGTGGAACGGCAAGGAAGCGAGCCAAGCGCCTCGTAAGCTTCGCGCGGTTCTTCAATTCGCACTGCCAGACGACTAACACTTTCCATCCCGCATCTTCCAACAGCTTCTTCTTCCGCCTGTCGCGTGACCGATTTTCCTTCAACTTCGGAATCCAATATTCGGTTCGCGACGCCGGAGGCCGTCCCCGCCGGCAACTGTGTCCATGCCAGAAACAGCCATGCACGAAGATCGCTTTCCGATTCTTACGGAAAACAAGGTCTGGACGTCCTGGAAGGGAAGACGAATTGCGCGAGTACGTCAGACCAAGCCCCCGAACGATTGTTCCCACCGCTATCTCTGGAGAGGTGCCTTTTTGCCGGACACGGCCCATTCTTCTGCTTCGTTCAATCCGTGTAAGAATGTCTGCCATCCGTGAGCGACCTACTGTCAGCCAATACCGCGCCACGATAACTGTGCGAGTTCGTTCTCGCCAAGGGCCCTCGATTTCTTGTCCCTTAGCCTGCGTCAACGCGTTGCTCGACGTGACGCTGATCCGAGATCTGACAACTAATTCCGGAACGCCTCCCACATGGCCCGAGGCTCGCACGTCGAAGCCCTCCGCGAATCCTCTAAAGCTCGCAGCAAAGTTGCCCTTGATCGCACGCTGTTAGTGTCCGGGATTGTCGTTCGTCGGACCGCCCGCCTTGCGCGGCTGCGCTCAAGACCGCCGCGCCATCCCTGATCACGGCGGCCTTGAATGGCTCCGCCGCGCTCGTGGGTGGCTCCGCTGCGCTCCGCATCGAGTCTTTTCCACCCTCGCACTCTCAGTCCGGGTTGAAAAGCGCGAGGGCGGAAAAAGGTTCGGGTTTTTACGAACCAAGCCGCGCCCTGCCGCAGGAGCGGAAGCGGGCGCCCAAAAAGGAGCGGAGCGACAATGAACACCTACGAAATCGTAACCGAGCGGATCATCCAATTGCTGGAGCGGGGCGTCATTCCGTGGAGACGGCCTTGGAGCGCCGGCGGGGCGCCGCGCAACCTGGTCTCGAAGAAAGTCTATAGGGGCGTCAATTTCTTCCTGCTGTCGGCGACCAAGTATGTCTCGGCCTACTGGCTGACGTTCAGGCAGGCCAACGAACTTGGCGGAGCGGTGCGCAAAGGCGAACATGGACAGATCGTCGTCTTTTGGAAGGTCGATCGGGATGCGGACCCGGAGAACGACGCCGACGCGGACAACATCGACGAATGCGAGAAATCGCGCCGCCGGTTCGTTTTGCGATTCTATCGGGTTTTTAATGCGGAACAATGTGAGCTTCCCCAAGCTGTCCTCGACAAGCTGCCGAAGATCGAAACCTACCAGCACAATCCAATCGAAGCGGCCGAGCGAATCATCGCCAACATGCCCAACCCGCCCGCGCTTGAGTACGGCGGAACGAAGGCCTTCTACAGCCCGGCCGCGGATCGGATCATGCTGCCGCCGCGCGAATTGTTCATCAGCGCCGAGGAGCATTTCGGAAGTTGGGCGCACGAAGCATCACATAGCACAGGGCACCCGAAGCGACTCAACCGCGAGTCGATCGCGGAAGCTGCGTCGTTTGGTTCGGCGACGTACGCGGCGGAAGAGTTGATAGCCGAGCTTTCAGCCGCCTATCTGTGCGCCGAGGCGGGAATTTCGCCGGCGGTTATCGAGAACGAAGCGGCCTATATTCAGGGTTGGTTATCCAAATTAAGGAGCGAGAAGCGGCTGATCGTGGTCGCCGCCGCTAAGGCGCAACGCGCGGCGGATTACATCCTCGGACGTTCCGGCGCCGATTAAGTTTTCGCGGCGGCCGAGCTTAACGCTCAGCCGCCTTTTCAATCAGCGAATCGTCCATCTTCTGTTCGAAGAGCCGCCGAGTCAAAGCCTGCCACCCTTTTGCAATTGCGAAAGTTTAGCCAAAATGGCCTTGGCTGAACGCGACTGCCCGCACTTTGGCGACCGCGGGCAGGCAACGCTACGGAGGAACAAAGGAGTAGGCGCTTGGTTAGACCAGGAACCCAGAGGAACCGGCGATGTCGGCCTCGAAGACGATGAGGACATCAGCGGAAACCATCCAACCGACGCGTCGCACTACGTCGGCGACCGCCGGCCAAGAGAGCGCAACCATTCGAGGAAGACTGGCGCCGCGATGAAGACGCTGGGACAATTCCTGATAGAGAGACGCAAGGCGCAGGGGCTCAGCCAGAAGGAGTTTGCGGCGCTGATCAAGAACCGTGACGGCAAGCCGATTTCAGCGACCTACCTGAATTACCTCGAACACGACCGCGGCAAGCCGCCCGACTACCTGCTCGACCAGTTCGCCGATGTCCTGAAGGTGGAGCGCGACATGCTGTATTTCTGGGCGCAGCGAATGCCGCCCGACGTTTGGCCGGACGAGGCGAATGAGGAGCAGGTTACCGCCGCGTACCGTGCTTTCCGGCGCGAGCTCAAAAGTAAAGGAGGGGGGAAAGGTGGGAAACGATCATGAAAATGATTCCGGACCGGAGCGGCCGTTTTCCCCAGCGTCCGTTTTATGAAACCGAGGAGCTTGAGGAGGAGTGCGAGAGTATCATCGAGTCGCTCCTGCTAAGCCGGTACGGGCAGTACGCGATTCCGATCCCGACCGACGCGTTTGTTGAGCTGGTAGAGCGCGAAACGGCCAAGATCGACCTGTACTGCGATTTGAGCGCGGAAGGGGAGGAAGTGCATGGCGTAACTGAATTCTTCCCCGGCCAGAAGCCTCACGTGAGCATCGCGCGAGAGCTGTTGTTCCAGCACTGGCGGGAGCATCGCAAGCGGAGCACGCTGCCGCACGAGTACGGCCACGTACACTGGCATGCGTGGTTGTTCGACCGCTACTGCAGCCGGCAGGAGCGCCACAAGTGTTTGCGAGGCCAGATCGTACCGACCGATGGGATCTATTGGATGGAGTGGCAGGCCGGCTACATCTCGGGCGCGATGCTGATGCCGAGAAGTCGGATGCAACTGCATGTCGCCGCGTTTCATTCCGAGCGCGGCATTGACGGTCAGCTTGCGGTCAACTCGATTGAAGGGCAGGTACTGATTCAGCGCACGAGCGAGTTGTTCAACGTATCGCCCGAAGCTGCGAGCGTCCGTCTGCGGCAGCTCGGCCATCTACTGTCCTAATGGCACTTTAGTAGCCTTATTGGTTAACTCGAAGAACCCAAAATTTCGTAGCTGCTCGGGCGAAGACGCTCACCGGCGGCTAAACCCTTGGGTTTTGCGATTTAATCAAAACATCCGCGGTATCGGGGCGATGTCGGTACAGCCGCAAAGGCTCCAGCGAAGGCCTCTTTCTTGCCGTCGCACAAGCCAGAATTCGAGATTCGTCGATTGAGGCGGCGAGTCGTCGTCGCCGGCGGCGTCGTCGCCCAACTGGTCCGGTTTCCTTATGGGTTCGCTAGCCGCCGCTTTTGATTTTCTTAATCAGCCCCAAGATTTGGCCCTGATCGATGCCATCGGTCTCGGTACTTGTGAGCAGCATACCGTTCGGGCCGCCGCCTTCTTCTTCGAGGTCGATCCCGTTCCCGCGATACCATTCTAGCTTCAATTTCCATTTCCGCTCGTATTCTGCATCGCCGAGCATACCAAGATGCTCCCAGAACCAAGTCACGCCGGTGTCGGCATCCTCGATCGTGAAATCCGGATAGCGCCGCGTGTTGTCCTTGCCGATGTAGGGACGCTCGTATTCATACTCGATACCGGCTGAGGCGAGTTCGTTGGCGATGATGACTTCGGACTTGGAGATCATCAGTTCGCCGCGACGGGAGCGGTGAATGTGCTTGTTGTCATAGACGCGCTGTCCAACCCGAACCGGCTCCGGCGGCTCGAATAGATTGGTCAGCCTGCGGGCTGCATCGGAGAGATGCCGGTAGTCAAGCAGCTCGTTCGGCTCGCCCTGACAAAACAGGATCAGACGCGAATTCTGGCGCGTGAGGGCGGTGTATAGAAGTTCGCGCGACAGTATGCGGCAGGGATTGGGCAGCACCACAAACACCTTATCGAATTCGCTGCCCTGTGCCTTGTGGACGGTGAGGGCGTAGGCGAGCTCCAGCAATCTCCTATCTTCGTTCAGATCGTTCTCCCAGTACGTGTAACGATAACCGGGTTGCGATGAGAGAGTGACCTGCAGGTTGTCGAGACTGATGTTGCTGCCCTTCTTTTTGAATGGCCCGGTGACAATGCCGATTTCACCGTTGGCGACGTATTTTTAAGTGGCTCATTTCCATCCTTGTCTTCCTTTGGGAAAACGCTGTAGCGCCGGTGATTGCCCAGATTGATCACCTTGTCGCCGTAAATGATCCCGTCGCTTCCCATTGGCGAGGCGGTTTTCGCAAATCGTCGATCCTCGCTCTGAGCGCGTTTGCGTGTCACGCCGCGAAATCCGCTCTGAATGAGTCGGTTCAGGATCAGAGTCCCCGCCGCTTCACCTTTGACGGGTGACAAGACCTGCCATTTGTCGGCTGCCGGTCCCGCCGACCAGAAATTGAAATAGACGTAGCCGCCGCTTTCGGTGCCTCCGAGCGCTTGCAGCGCAAACGACTTTTCCAGATCGTTCTGGTCAACATCCAACTCCTCGCCGATGACCTTTGGCAGCAGGGACGCCAAATGGGATGGCGAAGTCCAAGGGCAGATGCGCAAATGATCGCCGCAGTTTCCTTCGGCGAGTTTGGAAATGATCTCGTCGCCACCAGGTCCGCTCGGGCGGCCGCTGAACAGTTCGGCCAGTTCCAGATCCTGGCGGTGAGCGCCTTTCTGGCGGCTGCCGATCGTGAGTTCTGCGTAACCTGCGGATACGCGGGGCTTGCTCACCGGGAATGTTTCCGGCGCGAGAAGCTTGACGATATCGATGAAAGGCCGGCCGGCACCAATCGGCGGAAGCTGGCTCGGGTCGCCGACCAGTATAATCCTGTCAACTCCGCTCAGACTGTCGAACAGAGCCGCCAGTTGATCCTCGGTGAGCATCGAGGACTCATCGACAATCACCGTCTTGCAACTTGAATATCGCTCGACGTCGCCGATAACGCGGTAACTCTGCGTTGCTTCGTTGTATCGATTCGGGCGCAGAAACTGCGCGAGCGTCCGGGCCTCGACGCCCGTTGCCTGTTGCAGGCGCACGCGCGCCTTTCCGGTTGGCGCCAGTAGCAGAACGCCCCGTTGCTGGATAGGCGCGGCCCGGCACAGAAACTTCAGCAGCGTCGTCTTGCCGGTTCCGGCAGCGCCTATCAGCACCGAGAATCTTGATGAGGCAAGTTCGGTCAGCGCCGCCGCCTTCTCATTGCGCCCGCGATCTTCGAGGGAACCCTTCGGCGCGGACATATCCTTGAATTCGCGGTCAATCTCCCTCCGCCAGTCGATATTGACCGTGAGACGCTTCCCCATCTTGACGCGCTTTTGCACCGATGATGCGATGACCTCGCGCGTCATGACGAGACGATCAATTTGGTAGGCCAGCTTGCCATTCTCCAGCGCGCACGGCGCGATTACCGGCGCGAGTTTATCGCCGTAAATCTCGTATTGGTCTTCGGTCGCTGGTAGCGAGGGGCTGAGATTGAATTTCTTAAGCCGCGCGATTATCTCCTCGCGCGACAGCAGCGTATGGCCTTCCACCGCCGCGTCTTCCAGAACCGCCGCCGTCGCGGACCGCAGGCGCCTACCATCGACCGGCCCTGACAACACCGACGGTGCGGGAATGGGATGGGCGTCTGCTACCGGCTTTTCTGGGAAGGCACCCTGATCGATGGTCCGAAACGCGATGGGTTCCGGCTGCAAGCGGTCGCATTCGTAGAGCGCGTAAGGATTCTTCAGGATTGCCGCATCGCTGATTTCGTCATTGGCAAGCCGAAGCCCGGCTGTGTTGCGCGCCGCGGGGTCCCACCACCGAGAGGCTTGGTCAAAGGTAATATCGAAACGCGCGAGCAGCTTCGCCAGCGCCATACGCGTTTTGCCTCGGTCGCTGGAGAGATACTTCCATGTGTCCACGAACCCTGCGACTTGGACCTTTAAGTCGCCCGGGAGAGTCTTTGGGTTTTTCACAAGCGCTGCGAGCACCAGCCATGGATCGCCGTTCTCTCCTGCCGCCTCCCAGCACTGATATGCGAGCTGATAGCCGTATTCGACGCCCATGGCGCACAGGATCGAACCCAATCCCGGATAGGGGCCGCGCAAAAGCCACAATTCTCCAAGGCGCTGATCGATCCACTTTAGTTGCGCTGTCCAGTCGCCGCCGAACCGCTCATTGTAAGCGGTCAGCGCTTCCTTCACCGAAAGCAGCCCGGCAATCGCGCTTGTCGGCGTGACGTGCTCGCTCGCGTATGAGAATTCGTTCCGATATTCCTCCGGCACAAAGGCGATGCAGTCCCGCGGATCAAGATCGGCGTTCTTTTCGCATCGGCTCAGCAGGTCATGATAGGGAAGCAGGACTCCGTCCCCGCCGTTGGGACGAATGCTATGGCACACCGACCGCTCCCACAGATAGGAGCGGATGGGAACGTTCTTTGGCGGATCGTAGTCCCATTCCTGAAGGTCGCCAATCGATGTGATGCGTCCGACGCCGACGATCATCCACTGGTCGTCGTCAATGAGCGGCGTGCGCTTCGCATAGACGAAAATCAGGCTGCGTTTCGGTTCGAGCGCTCCAAAAAACGCATCCAACAATGCCTTTTGATTGGCGTGACCTTGAATCCATGGCCTCTTGTCGAGCCAATCCGGCTCCTTAGGTTCGTAATCGGGGCGAGAGTCTATGCCGTAGCGCTCGGCAAGCGACTGGTTGTCGCTTTTGCCTTTGCGCCATTCCGCACCCCACGCCCTGTCTTTCAATAGCCAGCCGAACGGCGTTGCGGCGGCGGAGAAGGCGGGGTGCATGAACGGCGTATTTAGGATGTGCTTGTGATGGTCACTGGTCTTCGCATACGCGTGACGTGCCAGCCGCCGTTGCGGCTTGGGCGACAGGAAGTTCACGCGCTCGGCAAAGCAGGGCGGCACATTCTCGTCGGGAATGTCGCTGAGGAGCTGTCCGGCGTAACGCTCTTCAGCCGCTTCGTTCTTCGTCGAGCCAATGCGGTTAAGGGCCAGACAGCTCGAATTCAGCTGCGGTGACCGGCAGACCGTGCCGTCCCAACCGGCATCGTGCCACGGAACGCGAACGGACAGATGCCGTAGCGGAATGCGGGCGCCGCGTTCTGTTTTCGCCATCGCTTGGCCCCTTCTGGTCGTTCCCCGACAGGTTCAGGTCAGGGTACGGCGCGCCAGACGCGCAATCAACATGCGCGTCTTGCGATTACGGGAAACGTATGATCTCGAAAAAGAATTACATTCTTCGATTACGAGGCCCTTGACACGCGCCTCTTTTCTTCGCTACAACGATTGCACACTTTCAAAATCTCGGAGTTTCGGAGTTATCTCATCGAGGCTCGGGATTTTGGTGAAGAAGGTCGGCGACGGAGTAGAGGCGAGCCGGTCATGTCGCGAAGCCACGATGAGTTCCTGTGGCGACGAGCCGCGGAACTGCTGGAAGTCGAGAGGCTGCTCGAAGGCAAGCCCCAGGAGCTGTCGGGCAACTACGACGGCGCCACTGGCGCCTGCCCTTTGTTTGCGGACTTCGGCGCGGGCGGCATGCGGGCGCTGGGGGTCAGGTTGCCGGCGGCGCAGGTGGAGACGGCGATCCGGTTCCTCGCGGCGGCCAACGGCAAGGCGATCGACGCAGGCGCTCCCTTCCTGAATCTGGTCCTGCCCAACGGCGCGCGGTTTTCGGCCTGCCTGCCGCCGGCGTCGGACGGACCCACCTTTTCTATCCGGCTGCACTGGCGGGCGGTACGTCCGCTGGCGGAATTCATTGAAGCGCCGTGGCGACTGGCGGTCATCGACCACGCCATCCGCCGCCGCGACAACATCGTCGCCATCGGCGGGACCAGCGCCGGCAAGACCACGCTGCTCAACGCGTTGATTGCGCGAGTGTCGGAACTCTTCCCCGACGAGCGGCTGGGAATCATTGAGGACGAACCGGAGTTTCGCATCGACGCCAACAACGCGATCCGCAGGATTGCGCGCGGGGGCGCCGATATGCGCCGGCACGTGCGCGAGATGCTGCGGATGCGGCCCGACCGGATCATCGTCGGCGAGGTGCGCGGCGGCGAGGCGCTCGACCTGCTGAAGGCTTGGAACACCGGCCACTCAGGCGGTTTCACCACGATTCACGCCAACAGCGCCCGCGCCGCGTTGCTCAGGTTGGAGAGTCTTATGCAGGAAGCGGGCGTGCCGGCCAATCCGAGACTCATCGCCGAGAGCGTCAATCTCTTGATTTTCATCTCCCGCCGTCCGGAGGGCGCACGCAGGATTGCGGAGATCGTGCGGGTGGAGGGTTGCGCCCCGGACGGCGGCTACCTGCTCAAGGCGATCGAGGGAGGCGAATGATGCGAACGGTTAAAGGGCTGACGGTGATTGCCTGGCTGCTGGAAGCCGCGGGCCTGGAGATGGCGGCGCTTGTATGTGTAGCTCCGCTCGAAACGCCGCGGATGTGGGCCAGGACGATGGCGTGGCGGGCGCGGGCCGCCGCGCGCGGCGAGTTTGTCTGCGTTTACGAGGGTTTGCCCCTTCTGCATCGGCCGGCGGTCCACGCCTTTCTCACAAATTGGGCGGCGCTCTGGTGGGCGGCGGGACTGTTCGCGGCGGGTATAGCGGTCCTGGCCGCCGCGGCCAGGTTGGCGGAACGGTTGAATCTCGGCCCCGAGGCCGCGCTCAGCGAGAGAACGTTGATGGTGACGATGATGGCCTGCGCGAGCGCCTTGGGCGTCCTGCTGATGCTCTGAAAGGAGACGCCGTCGTGGCTCATCGCCTTGTGAGTTTCCTGATCTGGTTAAACGCGGCGCTTCACGGCGCGCCGCTGCTGGTTCTGACGGCCGTGGTTCTGGCCGTCTGGCTTACGACCGTGTTGAACGACGGTTCTTCCGCGCTGACGGCGATTCTTACCGCCGCGCTGCTCATCTGTTTCGCCATCCAACTGGCGCTGTTGCTGGCGCCGAGGTTTTAGGAGGTGTGGTCATGCGCAAATCGATCGTTATCGTTTCGTTGCTGATGCTGAAGACCGTTCCGGCCTTCGCCTACACGCCGACGGGACTGCCGTGGGACGGGCCGCTGACGATGTTGATCAATGGCATGCAGGGCGGACTCGCCCACGCGATGCTGGCGGTCGGGATCATCGTCGCCGGCATCGGCTGGACCTTCTGGCAGGAGTTCGGCCCGGCGGCCAAGGCGCTGGTCGGCGTAATCGCCGGCGGCGCGCTGGCAGGAGCGGCGCTGGAGATCATGACCTATCTGGGTCTGGCGGCGGTGATTCACTGATGCGCGCGCGGATTCATCAGTCGATGACAAGAGCGCCGCTTTTGGGCGGCGGTCATCCGCGCCTGACGGTCATCAACGCGGTGCTGGCGCTGGCGATTCTCTCCACCGGGCTTCACTGGTGGACGGTCGCCCTCGCCATTGGCGTCGGACTCGGCGTGCAGTGGGCGCTTAGAGCGGCGGCGAAGCGCCATCCGGAATGGCCGATCGTCTATCTGCGCCACCTGCGCGAACCGGCGATTCGGCCGGCGCACGGGCGGGCGTGGGGCGTTCCCGAAAAGCCCAGGCCGACCGTGCCGCCGCTGCCGAGGTGGACGCCATGAATCTCTGGAAATCGAACATCGATCATTCGCTGGCCGATCTGGCGCAGGTCGGCGGCTTCTCTGCCGAGGGCGAGGCGTTCCTGAAGCCGGGCGGCCTGATGGTCGCGTGGGAGATTCGCCACGACGACTTCGAGTCGCTGGCGGCGGAGGAGGTGGACGCCATCTGCGAGCGCTTCGAAGGAGCGCTCGGGCAGTTGGGCGACATGGACATGCTGCATGTCGTTCATCACCGGCTGCCGGCGCCCAACTATCCGGAGCGGGAGTTTCCCACACACGCGGCGGCGCTGGTGGACGCCGAGCGGCGGGCGGCGTTCGGCGCCGAACGCTACTGGATCACAAAAACCCGAATCCACCTGAGCCACTACTTCCCGCCCGACGCCAGGGCGCGAGTGTCATCGGCCTTCTTCGCGGGCAGCGGAGCCTCTGGAGGCTCGGCAAGCTGGCAGTACGAGGTCGAGCGTTTCCGCGAGCGGGCGCGCGCCTTCGGCGACGCGCTATCGGGAGCCGCACAGGCAAGGCGGCTCGGCTCCGCAGAGATGTTCCACGATCTACATCTTTGCCTCACCGGACTTGAGCATCCGATCGCCCTTCCATCGGTGCTGGTTCATCTGGACGAGGCGCTGGCGGATCAGAACTTCTTTGGCGGCCTCTATCCGCGCGTCGGGCAGCTCCATATCCGGCCGGTGGCGATCAACGGCTATCCCGCCGAGACCATCCCGCAACTGCTCTGGTTCATCCTTCATGAACGCGGCCGGATGCGCTTTACGCTGCGCTGGATTCCGCTCGATGCGATCACCAGCCAGCGCCACGGCAACCAGGTGCGCGGCCAGTGGGCGCGCCGCCGCCAGGGACTGCTGCAGATCATCCTTGCCGCGATGAACGTCCCGCGCACCCGCGCCAACCGTCACGCCGACGAGATGGTCGCAGACGCCGAGGAGGTGATTGCGCGGGCCGCCGGCGGGACGCCGTTCGGCTTTCTGAGCCTGTGGGCGCACATCTTTGACGAGGACGAAGGCCGGGCCGATCTGCGGGCGCGCGAGATGGTCAGGCGGCTGCAGAACGCCGGCGCCGGCGCGCGGGTCGAGGATGTGAACGCGGTTGAGGCGTTCAAAGGCTCGCAGCCGGGTAATGGCTGGTCCGATGTAACGCGCCCATTGGTTAGCGGCATCAACTTCGCCCATCTGGCGCTGGCAAGCGAGCCGTGGCCGGGCACGCCGACGATCGATTCGCCGCATTTTCCGCCCGATACGCCCGCGCCGCTGGTCTGCTGTTCGTCGGGACATGCGCCCTTCTGGCTTCCGCCCCATTCGGGCGGCGGCGTGCTGCACATGCTGATCGTCGGGCCGACGGGCGCCGGCAAGTCGGTCCTGCTCGCCCTGATGGCGATGGCGTGGACGGGACTTCCCGGAGCGCGGGTGAGATGGATTGACCTCGACTATTCGTCGTTCGTCGCCGCGCATGCGCTCGAAGCCGACTATCGCGAACTGGGCAACGAGGGTACGCCCGCGCTCTGCCCGCTCGAGCACGCGGGAACGCCGGATGAGGACGAATTCCTGCTGGCGTTCTTCACCCGCCTGTTCGCGCGCTGGCAGACCTCGCTCAGCGCCGCGCAGCAGGATGAGCTGGCGCATTCGATCTCATTGGGAGCGGGTCAGGAACTTCGGCGCTTCCGCCATCTGGCGGGACTGATTCAGGACCTCGCGCTGCGGAGCATCCTGAATCAGTACACGGAGGCCGGTCCGTGGGGCCACATCTTCGACGGCGAGCCGGGAAGCAATCGTGATTCCCAGGTGCGCGTTTACGAGACGCGCGGATTGATGGCGCTGGGCGAGCGCGCCGCCGCGCCGGCGCTGGAGTGGCTGCTGCATGACATCGAGCGCGAATGCACCGGCGCGCCGACATTGATCTTTGTGGACGAGGCGTGGCGGCTGCTCAACGATCCGGTTTCGGCCGACTGGTTCTACGCGGCGCTCAGAACGCTGCGCAAGCGCAACGCCGGCATCGTGATGGCGACGCAGAGCGTCACCGAGATCGCGGCGTCGCCCTACTGCAATCTGCTGCTGGAGAGCTGTCCGGCGAAGATCTTCCTGCCCAACCCCGAAGCGCGCGGCGAGCACGTGCGCGACTCCTATCAGAAGCTCGGCCTGACACTACGGCAGATCGAGATCATCGCGCGGGCCGCGCCACGCTCGCAGTACTACTACACGTCGCCGCTCGGCAGCCGCCTGTTCAACCTCGATCTCGGGCCGATCGCGCTCGGGCTGTGCGGCGCGACCGGACATCCCGATCTGCGGCGCGCCCGAGAGCTGCTGGCGCGGGGCGGAGAGTTTCTGGAGGCGTGGCTGGCCGAACGCGGCGTCGGCGAATTGGCCGCGCGGCTTGGGTCGCGGACTCCAGCTTCAGAGAGGTTTCCTTTGTTTCTCAACGGAGGGGCGGCGAAGGAGGAACGCGCGTGAACATCTTATTTATCCCGCCCATTGGGCGGCGCGGAATTGTGGTCGCCTCGTTGGTCATCGGCCTCATGTTGATCGGTACGCGGGCGGCGCGGGCGCAGTTCGGCGGATCGTGCGGCTGTCCAGTGATCGTGAGCGACCCGCAGATGTACGGCCGCCAGGGCGAGCAGCTCGCGCAGGAGGGCCGCCTCGCCGATCTGGCGGCGCAGAACACCACCGCCGGCGATGCTGGCCTCTGGCAGTCGCAGCTCGGCTTCCTGAACAGCCTCGGCGGCGCGATGAGCGAATCGGGCGGCTTGTGCTACGTGGCGCCCAACGCCGCGCAGCAGTTCAAGGCGGACTTTCCGGGCGCGGCGGCCCCGCCGGTCAACGCCGCGCAACAGATGCGGCAGCTTGCCGCGCTCACGCTCGGCACGCTGGGCGGCGCGCTCGCCGTAGCGCAGCGGCAGGCGGCGCACTTCCAGTACGAAGATCAACAGCTCGCGGCGCTCGAATCCAGAAACGCGTCGGTCAGTGGACGCCTTCAGGCGGCGCAGGTCACCAACGAAATCCTGCTGGCGCAGGCCCAGCAGCTTCCAACTCATCCGCCAATTGCTTATCACGCTGATCAACGCCGAGGCGGTCGACCGCGGCGCGCGGCTCAGCACCGACGCGCAGGGCGTCGCCCAGGCGAGCCAGTTCCTGAACGCGGGAGGCGTCGAGCCATGAAGAAAACCGTTGCAATCGCGCTCGCGGCGCTGGCGCTGGCCGCGTGCAAACCGCGTCCCGGCGCGGCGCCGGCGGTAAGCCAGAACGCCATCAAGGCGCTGGGCAGCACCGTGCCCGAGCCGAGCTTCGATCGCGCCTACTGGTTGAAACAGCACGACGCCGATACGCCCGAGTGGCGGCAGGCCAAACGGCTGTGCGGGCAGACCGTGCTCGCGAATTATCCCAACTGCCTGCCGGTCAACGACATCATGCAGGCCGATCAAAAGAAAAAGGCCGAAGCCGGGCACAACGCCGCCCTGAAAATGGAGAAAATGTTCAGGCGCGGCTACCAATACGACTTCGTCCGGAAAGAATGGCTGCCCTACCGCCAGATGCAGGCTGCCGGGTGCTGGTACGCAGACGCAGACCCAAACAATTCAAAGCTAATCCAGTCCTTTTGGAAGTGTCCGGACAGCGCGGTGATCCCAAACGGCATTCCGGATCCCGATTTCAGCAAGGAGGAAGAAGATGCCACCGACTGAATTCGGCGTCTTTCAGGACGTACTCACCCAATTCCAAACCGTCACGGCGACCTGGCTGGGCGGCCTTTATCAGATCGGCACGAATCTCTTCTACATGCTCGCCACGATCGAGCTGATTCTGGTCGGGATAACCGGCACGCTGCGGCGCGACTTCGACCAGCTTGCGATCGATCTGGTCCGTACCGTCGCCGGCGTAATGGCGATGTTCACGCTGTTCAAGTACGGACCGGACTTCCTGCAAAACGGCGTGATCCTGAGCTTTACCGGTTGGGCGTCGGTTACGGGCCATGTGCCGGCGAACGCGATGACTCCGGGCGGCGTGATGGTACAGGGCTTCAATCTCGCGCTCATTCTGCTCCAGGCGATCGCGTCGGGATGGACGGTGTTCCATCCAAGCGCGACGCTGAATGCGCTGCTGCTGCTCTTCTCCGCAATCGTGATTCTGATCTGTTTCGCAATCATCGCCTGCATTCTGCTGGAGGCGCTGGTCGAGGGTTACGTGGCGTGCGTCGCCGGCACGGCGCTGGTCGCCACTTCGGGAACGCGATTCACCTGGCGCTTCGGCGAGGGTTACTTCGGCTGGGCGCTCGGCGTCGCGGTTCGAATTTTCTTCCTCTACCTGATGGTAGGCGTCGGAACTCAGCTAGCAAATCAATGGAAGAACGGCGCTATGAACAACGCCGCCTACCTCATGACCAACTGGTACTACGGCATCGAGGCGGCGGTCGAGGCCTTCCTGCTGGCGGTGATCACGGCGCGGATTCCGACCAAGGCCGCCCAGATCGTCGATCACACCGTCAGCTTCACTCTGGGCGACATCATTCTGGGCATGACGCTGAGCGGCGCGATCCGCGACGGCATCAAAGCCATCCCCAAGGCGCTTGAAGTCAGCGGCAAGCTCGGCGGTCAAGCCTTCAACGGCGTGCTCAATCTGGCCGACGAGGGCGCCACCCGCGCGATGCGGATGTGGGATCGGCTGCGCAACGACCAACTCAAGCCGCCGGCCCCGCCGACCGCGGATGACCTCAATCCCAAACAGACTACATCTCTCGGACCGCGCGCCGAGAAGACCCGGCCCTTCAACCAGCCGGTGCAATTCGGCCAGCCGGCGCCGGGCACCAACCGTCTCAACGGCGGCAACAAGGGAACCAAAAAACTCTGAGCCCGAGCGCAACCATGTCGCTTACGTCGATGTTTAACGCGAATCCTGAAAATCCGTATGTGGCGGCCTCGGCCGCGCTGCGCTCCGAGTACGAGCGGCTGGCCAACAGCAACCGGGCGTTGCGTCACAGCCTGATCGCGGTCGCCGCGGCGCTGGCGTTCACGTCGACGCTGAGCCTCTACCTTGCGCGCAAGCCGCATGTCGTCCCCTACGTGGTCGAAGTCAACAAGGCGGGCGAGATCGTCGGCGTCGCGCCACCCTTCGTTGGTAATCAGGCGGTAGGCGAGGCGGTAATCCGCTTCGAGCTGGCGCGCTTCATCACGGACGCGCGCTCGGTGCTGGCGGACGGCGTGGCCGAAAAGGCGGCGCTGCATCGGGTCTACGACATGGCGCGCGGGGCGGCGGCCACGACGTTGCCGACTTGGTACCGCAAGCACCCGCCCTTCGAGACCGCGGCGAGAGAGACGATTCAAGCGGAAGTCGATTCGGTCCTGCGCGAACCCAACGGCGCCTACGAAGTGCGCTGGACCGAGACCAGCCGGAACCTCAACGGCGACGTGCTTTCCAGCGCGCACTGGCGGGCATTGCTCGCCGTGCAGCTCGCGCCGCCCGACCCGGAGCGGATGCTCAGCAATCCCATCGGACTTTACGTGACCGAGATCGACTGGAGCGAGGAGCAGGGATGATGAAGCGCGAAAAGAAGTTCATCTGCGTCGTTGCGCTTGGGTTGGCCGCAATGCTTGCGGGATGCGCGGCGCAGCCGCCAACTCCGCCGGTCGAATTGGTTCCGGCGAAGCTGCTCGAACCCACGCCGCCGCCACCGCCGCCCGAGAGCGTGCTGGACAATCAGCCCGCCAATGTGAAGGCGGCGATCGACGCCTACCAGCGGAGCAGTGTGGCGCCCGTGCTGCACGACGGCATCACCACCCGGTTTCCGTACGATGCGGACGCGGAATCAATAGTCTTCTGCAAGCCGCTGCGCATCACCGAAATCCTGCTCGCCCCCGGCGAGAGCGTCGCGCAGGCCGCCGCCGGCGACACCGAGCGCTGGATGATCCAGCCGGTCGAGGGCCGCGTGCTGGTCAAGCCCAAGGCGCCGGGCATCACGACCAATCTCATCATTCTGACCGCCCGTCACACCTACCATCTGACCTTGCAGTCCGGCGGACGGTACATGCCGCGCGTCGCCTTCTACTATCCGAAGGAAATCATCGCGGCCGATGCCAATCGCAAGCGCGAGCTTGAGCATCGCGCCGAACAGACCTCGACTCCGACCCCGCTGGCCAAACTTAACTTCGGCTACGCCGTCTCCGGACCCAATGTGCCGTGGAAGCCGGTGCAGGCGTTCGACGACGGCGAGCGGGTTTACATCGAGATGCCGGAGAAGCTGATGGCTTCCGACGCTCCGACGCTGATGGTGAACGCCGACGGCGCGGACGCGCTGGTCAACTACCAGGTCGAAGGGCGCTACTACGTGGTCGATCGGCTGTTCAAACAGGCGGTGCTGGTCTCGGGAACGGGCAACGAGCGTCAGGAGATCACAATCGCGCGCACCGGAGCCTGAGCCATGGATCAGAATCAACAGCCGGTGAAGAAGCCAGAGGACCTCGTGCGCAAGCTCAAGCCGTGGTGGGGCGTCGCGATCGCGGGGCTGCTGTCGGCGGGCGTGATGGGAGGCATCATCGCCATCCACTACGCCGGACAGATCGCGCCGGCCAAGAAATCTGTCAGCTATCAAAAGGCCGACGGCAGTTGGATCGACCACGAACCCGACCGCGTGGCGCACGCCGAGGCGTCGGTCGCGCGCGTCGCATCGCCCACGCCGACGCCTACGCCGCAGGCGGCGGCCACGGCCATTCCGCAGTATCAGCCGCCGGCGCAGAGTTACATTCCGCCGTCGATGCCCAACGCAGCGGCGGACCATCGCCGGCAGGAGTACGAAAAGGCGCTCGCCTCCGATCTGCTGGTCGCGCCGCGAGGACAGGGACAGGTGCTTGAAACGCCGCGCCTGGTGTCGGCCGGCGGTGTATCGCTTGAAGGCCAAGACAGCGGAGCCGCGCAGAGCAGCGGTCCGATTATCGCCGACGCGCATCCCGCCTCGTTCTACACCATCACCACCGGGACCGTCATCTACGGCACGCTGGAGACCGGCATCAACTCCGACATTCCCGGCGACGTGCTGGGGCGCGTCGCCCAGGACGTGAAGGACAGCATCAGCGAACGCTACGTCCTTATCCCGCAGGGCAGCAAGCTCATCGGCTCCTACTCGAACCAGCTCATCCCCTCGCAGCAGCGCCTTATGGTCAAGTGGAGCAGGATCGTCTTTCCCAACGGCGGCGAGCTTAATCTTCCCGACCTCACCGGAACTGACGCCGCCGGTTACGCCGGCTTTCAGGATCAGGTCAACCATCACTACGCCAAGGTTTGGGCGCCGGCGCTGCTCATGTCGGCGATCTCCGCAGGCATGATGATGTCCGACTATCCGATGATGTCGGGCGGACCGTACGGCGCCGGCGGCTACTACATGAGTCCCGGCCAGATGGCGGCGATGGGCGCGGGGCAGCAGCTCGGGCAGGAGGCGATGGGCCGCATGGCCAACGTGCAGGTCGCGCCCACGATTCAGATCCGGCCGGGCTATCACTTCCGCGTGCTGGTCACCCGCGACCTCGTTTTCTCGGGGCCATATCAGGACAACGGAGGCGCACAGCAATGAGCAGGCAATTGATACTCCGCTTCGCAGTCGGCCTCATAGGCGGCGCGATAGCCATGGACGTATGCGCCCTCGGCGGGTGGCTGCCGCTGAAAGTCGGCTATTGCTTCAACATCACGCCGAGCGAGCCGGTCGGAATTTATGAGCTGGTTTCCGGAGGCGCCAGCCGCGGCGCGCTGGTCCTCATCGATCAACCTCACGATTCGGCGGCCTCGACATTGCGCCGTTACATTCCGGCCAAACTGCCGCTGATCAAGCGCGTCGCCGCGCTCCCAGGCGACTCGGTGCGCGTGGAATCTGATGGCATTTACGTCAACGGCGTGCCTTGGCCCGACAGCGTTCCGCTGCACGACGATGAAGGGCGGGCGCTCCATCCATATCCCTTCGGCGTCTATCGCGTGGCGGCGGGGAAAGTCTGGGTGCTGTCCAATCATCCGCGCGGCCTCGACAGCCGCTACTTCGGCCCGGTGCCCGCGGCCAGCGTCATCTCGCGGCTCGAACCGCTGCTCACATGGACGAGCGCGCCGCTTGCCCAGTGGCTGGCGCTCGCCTACACGCTCTGCCTCGCGGCGTTCGGGGTTCTCGCCGCCACCGCAACCATCAACGCGCTTTCCGCATGGGTCATCGGTCCGTGCGAAGTCAGACAGCAATAAGGAGGTCTTCCATGAAGCTCGCCAAACTTGAGAAGCAGCTCCCATCGGCGCAGGTCAACATCACCCTGTCCGGCAGGCTCAAGGCTCAACTCGACGGTTATGCCGCCTACTACCAGCAGATCCACGGCGAAGCCATCGGCGTCCGTCGGCTCATCGTCGAGATCGTGCGCAACTTCGTCGATTCCGACCGCGAGTTCCAATCATGGCTCAAACGAAATTCCAGGCCCGTCGCAGGCGCCAACGGCGGCCCCGCCCATCCGGCAGTGCGGTGAGGTTGTGCATGTCCCGGCGTATCAGGTTCAGCGTGGCGTCCGTTGACGCGCTTCGCGCGTTTCAGGCTTTGACACGTCACTCATCCCCCGATGAAGGAGTTTTCGCGGAAAAGGCCCGGAATCCGGACGCTATCACGGATATCAGAAGCGGAGTTGGAGGAGAGGAAGATGCCCGACAACAAAAGGATATCGACTGATATCAACGAGAGCGGCGAGCAGCCGCGCGCGGTGCTGGTGCGATTCGCGCCGGAAATCGCCTCGCGGCTTGAAGCCGACGCGCGCGAGCGCGACGCGAGTCCGACCGAAATCGTGCGCGCGATCGTCTGCGAGCATTACAGCGAAGCGGGCAGGCAGACGGAGCTGATACGCGAACTGGGCGATCTGATCGAGGACCGCTTCCGCCACCTCGTCTATGAGATCTCCCGCACCCGCTCATCGCTCTACAACATGGTCGAGCAGGGCAACGGTTTCGGCCTTGACCGCGCCAGGCTCAAGCACATCCAGCAGCTGTCGCGCCAGGACGCCAGCGACTATCTGACCCGCCTCGACGCCGAGATCGAGGGCCGAAAGAGCCTCGGCAGGGCAAGCGGCGCGGCGCTGAAGGAGTAGCGGAACCATGTGGTCGGGCGGACGGCAGGCGGCGAGCTGGCAGGCGTATGCGACCGGGGCGCGGATGAACGCGCGCTTCGTGCTGGTCTGGCTCAAGCTCTGTATCTTCTCATGGCTCGCGGCGACCCTCGGGCTGGTTTGGTACTGGACCGGATGGTATTTCCGCGACTTCGGCCACCAGCTCTTCATTCCGTGGTTCGCCGCGTGGGCGCTGACCAGGCTCGGCCTGCCGCTAATTCAGCCTACCCTGCCGTACCAGGGCAAGCGCTATCCGTATCAGGTCCTCTATGCGTTCCTGAACGGGAAGCATTTCTACCAGCACTCGTTCGGCGAATGGGTGGTCCATTACTGGCGCTGGGGCCTGGCCGGGCCGGCGTTGGTGACGATTGCGGCGGTCATGCTGCTGCGGCGCAAAGGCTCCGATGCGCGTCACGTGCGCGGCCTGCGGTTGATCGAAAGCCGCGAACTGTCCGGAGCGATCGAGAGTTCGAACGCGCGCGGAATCTTCCGCGTGCCCGTGATGCGGCGGCTGGCGAGCCGCGATGACGGCGCGATCCACGTCGCCGACGTGCCGATTCCGCCGGAGCTGGAGCCGCAGCACTTCCTGGTCACCGGCAAGACCGGCTCGGGCAAGTCGAACTTCATCCGTCAGACGCTCCGCCAGATCGAGGCGCGCGGCGGGACGGCCGTCGTGCTCGATCCCGATGCCGAGTACATCTCGGAGTTCCACCGGCCCGAGCGCGGCGACGTGATTCTGAACCCGCTCGACGAGCGCTGCCCGGCATGGTCACCGTGGGCGGAGCTCCGGGCCGAGAGCTTCCGCATGGACGCCGAGGCGCTGGCGCAATCGCTGATTCCCGACGCGCCCAACAGCTTCGCCCAGAGCGGGGCGGACAGGTTCTTTCGGCGCTCCGGCCGGACGACCTTGGTCAGCATCTTCGAGACGGCTAAGCCGCGGACCGCGGATACCATCACGCAACTGCTCACCCTGCCGCGCGACCGGCTCAAACAAGCGCTCAAGGGTACGGCGGCGGAGCCGTTGATCGATCCCGGCGCGCACGACCAGGGCGCGGGGATCGTGGCGATGGTCACCAACGCGACTAACCCATTCCGCTTCCTGCCGCCCGAGGAACCTGGCCGCCCAACATGGAGCGCCGTGGAGTGGGCAAAACAGCGAAGCGGCTGGCTCTTCCTGACCTCGACCGAGGATTCGCGCGCAGCGGCGCTGCCCCTGCAGAACGTCTGGCTCGACTGTCTCGTTCGGCAGCTTTTGACTTCGGACCTCAGCCTTTCGAACGAGCAGGTCTGGATCGTGATCGATGAGTTGGGCGCGCTGGACTATCAGGGCCAGCTCGAAAACCTCGTCGTGCGCGGGCGCAAGCGCGGCCTCTGCGTAGCGCTCGGCTTCCAGGCGGTTTCACAGTTGCATTCGATTTACGGGCGCGACCGCACGGTGACGCTGCTTTCGGCGCCTGCCACCAAGCTGATTCTGCGCTCAGACGAGGCCGAGACGGCGGAATGGGCCAGCCGCACGCTCGGGCAGCGCGAAGTCGTTCGTCTACAGATGACGACGCTGACCGGGCCGTCGCTGTATCGCGACGGCTTCAACCTGCAACCCCATCAGACGCTGGAGCGCGTGGTGCTGCCGTCTGAGATTCAGAAGCTGCCGGCGCTCGAGGGCTATCTCTGCATCGCCGGCTACGACCGCGCGCGCGTCAAGATGCAGTGGGCGGAGCCCAGGCGAAACGCGCCCGCCTTTACCCTTCGCCGCAGCGCTGACGCGGTTCAACCGGCGCTGACAGGAACGCGCGAGTCGAAAGTCGCAAGTTCGCAAGCGGGCACGCCGGGCAAATCGGCGAGTGACGGCGGCTGGGGGTAACCGATGCTGGTGATGTCGAAAGGCGCGCTGACCGCCGGCCAGGCTGAGACCTACTACGAAGAGAAGTACAGCCGCGACGACTACTACACCGAAAAGCGGCGCGTCGTCGGACGGTGGTTCGGCAAGGGCGCGGCGGAGCTGGGCCTCGGTGGCGAGGTCGATACCAAAGATTTTCGCGCGGTTCTGGGCGGACTCGATCCGAGTACCGGCGAGATCATCGTCCACGCCGCGCAACGCGAGGGTGAACAAAGACGCGCCGGTTGGGACGCGACCTTCAACGCGCCCAAATCGGTCAGCGTGCAGGCGCTGGTCGGCGACGATTCGCGTTTAATTGCGGCGCATCGCCGGTCGGTCGAACGCGCGCTTGAGGAGCTGGAGCGCTTCGCGCAGGCGCGCATCCAGCGCGGCCAGGAATGGGTGACGACCGCCAATGTGGTCGCCGCGCGCTTCGATCACATTGCGGCGCGGCCGACCGACGCTGCCGCCAATGACGGCTACGGCCCCGACCCGCACCTGCATACCCACGTCGTGGTGATGAACATGACGCGGCGGCCGGACGGCGCCTGGCGCGGACTCGATCCGGTCGAAATCTACCGCTCGCAGGCTTTCGCCACCGCCGTCTATCGCGCCGAGCTGGCGCGCGAAGTTCAAAAGCTGGGATACGCGATCGTTATCGCGGGGAGCGACGGGCGCTGGGAGCTGGAGGGCTACGGACGCGAACAGGTGATGGCGTTTTCGCTGCGCCGCCAGGAGATCGAGCGGGAACTGGCGAAGCTGGGAGTGAACGGCGCCGCCGCAGCCCAGATCGCCGCGCACCGCTCGCGCCTTTCCAAGGACCAGCGCGACGAGCAGGCGCTCAAGGCCGAATGGCGCGAGCGCGCTGCGGCGTATGGAATTCCAATCGAGCGTATCGCCGCCGTGGCGAACAACCGTGGAACCCTTAGCAACGAGATCGACGCGCAGAAACTTGACGAGGCGGTGCGCCACGCCACGGCGCACGCGGTCGAGCGCGACGCCGCGCCCGACCGGCGCGAGCTTGAGGCCTTCGCCCTTCAACATGCGATGGGCCGGACCGTGCTCGAACGCGTTCGCAGCGCAATCGATGCGCATAGAAGCGACGGCAGGCTGATCGATCTCGCTGCGGACCATCGCCATCCGATTGGAGCTTTCACCACGCCGCGGATGGCGGCGCTGGAACAAGACAATATCGCGCTGATGCGCGAAGGCCGGGGCCAAGGCGAGGCAATAGCGAGCGCCGACGAGATCAGGCGCCGGACGGCGCGCCGTGGACTGGCCGCGGATCAAACCTCAGCCGCCGGGACCACGCTTTCCACCCGCGACTGGCTGAGCGCGATCGAGGGGCGCGCGGGCGCCGCCAAGACCACCACGGTCGGGGCGATCCGCGAGCTGGCGCGGGAGCGGGGCTGGTTCGTGCGCGGCTTTGGACCGACCAGCGGCAGCGTCAAGGCGCTGAGCGAGGCGGGCGTGCTCGCACGAACCGTGGCGAGCCTGCTCGAAAACCCAGGCGTCGAGAAACACGGCCGCGAACTGTGGATCGTCGACGAGTCGAGCCTGCTCGCCACCCGGCAGGTGAATCGTCTGCTCCACCTCGCCAAGGTGGTCGGAGTCGAACGCGTCGTTTTCGTCGGCGACGAGCGCCAGCATCACGCGATCGAAGCCGGCCGGCCGCTCCACCAGATGCGGCAGGCGGGCATGACGACCGTGTCTCTGACGGTGATTCGCCGTCAGCGCGATCCTCAGCTGCGGCACGCCGTCGAGCTGGCGGCGGCGGGAAAGCTGGCCGAAACGATTTCCGCGCTTTCCGAACAGCAGCGCATTAATGCGATCGCTCCACCCGTTGAACGCTACCGGGCGATCGCCGAAGACTATCTGCGCTCCCATCAGGCTGGACAGACCACGCTGGTCGTGAGTCCCGCCATTGAGGAGCGCACCGAGCTTAACCAGGTCATCCGAGAAATCTTGGTCGAGCGTGGCACCGTGGCGCGCGAGGGCATCGAACTGGCGACGCTCTCGAATCTCGATTTGACTCGCGCGCAGCGGGCGCATGCGCGCCATTACGCGGCCGGCGACGTGATCCGTTTCCGGCGCGGCAGCGCGAAGCTCGGCGTCGCCGCCGGCGGCTACGCCACCGTCGAAGCGTTGGATACGAAACGCAACCTGCTCAGAATCAAAAACGAAAGCGGCGCCATCGTCGAATACGCGCCGGGACGTTTCAGGGGCGTCGAAGCGTTTCGCGCGGAGTCGCGGAACTTGGCCGCCGGTGACCGTATCCAGTTCCGCGCCCCGGACCGCGCGCTTGGCGTCGCCAATGGCGAATTAGCGACCGTAGTCGCGATCGATGCCGGCCAGATCCGGCTTCGCACGGACAAGGGCCGCGAAATCGCAGCGACGAACACGCGGCTCCGCCATATCGATTACGGCTACGCCTCGACCTCGCACGCCAGCCAGGGCGCGACCGTGGATAGAGTAATCATCAACGTCGACACCGAGCGGAGCGTGCGGCTGGTAAACCGCCGGCAGTTCTACGTGTCGCTGAGCCGCGCCCGTCACGACGCCCGCATTTACACCGACAACGCCGACGCGCTGGCGCGCGCCGTGGGCCGCGAGCAGCTCAAGCCGACCGCGCTTGAAAATCTCTCTCCGGCTCAGCGGCGCTCGCTGCCGAGGTTCAAGCCGTTCGATATCGAAGAGCCGTTCGCCGCCCGCCTCAAACAGGGCGTGGGTCAGGATCGCAAGCTCAAGCGGAGCCAGGGAATCCGATGGTGAGTAAGAGGAGGTAGCGTCATGAACTTTTGCACCCGTTGTGGTTCGAGGATGGCCGGTCTGGAAATTTGCCGCGTGTGCGGCGCGCGTCCATACAGGACGGAACGCCGCCTATCGGCCACCGAGTATCCTCCAGCCGGCGATCTGCCATCGTTCACCTTCAAATACAACGTCGCGCTTCTCGGTTTGGTCGAGCGCGAGCAGCAAGTGAGCGTTCCTTTCAGCTACATCAACGGCTTGCTGGTGGACGTTCGCACCCACGAAGACCCGGCGAATGCGGTCCATACGAAGCTTTGGCAGCAGCAGGACGATCCGAACTCAGGGCCGCGCGGCCCGATCGTCGGCAGGGAATCGCAGCCGTCGATCAGAAATATCGTCCGGCTCCGACTGGGAAACGGCGCCGAGCGCTCCTTTGTGCTGACCCAGGTAAGACTTCGAACCAAAGTCGGCAGTCGCGTGACGTTGATCTTTCCGGTTTCCATCGAGCGCGCCATCAATCCGGTTTACGACTACGCCGCGATCGCGGCGGTCGAGTACGCGGCGAATCATTTCACGTGGAGCACGACCCATCCGGAGATTCACGCGATCCGCTCGCGCCTGCCGGAAGACCAGGCCGAGCCGTTCGCCGATTCCCTAGCCGGTTATCTCAACGGACTCTGCCGCCGCTGCCTGCGGCTTTTCGGAATGCACGGCCGAGTGGCGGAACGCCGGTACCAGGCGGGCGCTCGGCATGGGGAGTTAATGCGATGAAGGCAAAGCCCGCCCACCAGCACCCCGCCTTGCGCCGGCTTCGCGCAATTCCGCCGCGCCCGTCCCACGGGAGCGCTCCGCTCGGGCACGTCGGAATTGCACGGCTTCGCCGGCGCTCATTGGTGGCGGCGCCGCGCGCCGCGTCGAGTCCCTTTCCGCCGTCGCCCTTCCAGATGTTTGCGAGAAGGGCGGCGGCGAAAGATGGCGCTGGGTTTCCAAGCCCAAGCCATGCGCGCCCTGGCCGCAGGCAAGCGGGCGCGAAAGGAGAAAGACCGATGCGTCGTTACAAGTGCGATCCGCGCTGGATCACCGTCAGGTTCGAGGGCAAATGCGTGCGCTGCAAGCGTCCGATTCACACGGGCGAACGTGCCTTCTACTACCCCGAGGATCGTTCGCTCTACTGCGAAGGAGAGGAGTGCGGTAAGGCGGCGAGCCGCGAGTTTTCGGCGCGGGCGTTCGACGAGGAGAACAACACTTCGATGTAGGGAGTGGAGAACGATGTATCAGGGAAATTGTGGCCGCTGCGGTCAGAAGGTGAGGACGGACGAAAACTACTTGAAGGCGCATCTGTGGGCGAGCACCGCAGTGTTCCATTGGTCGTGTTTTGTGGCGCTGATGAAGGAGCACGGCGAGGCGACGGCCGAGGACGCCACGTGGAAGGCGAGCAGGGTTACGCGGGAACGGTAAACGAAAGCTCCGTGTCGAGGCCGCTACCCCCGGCACGGAGCGCAAAAGGAGAAACAGTCATGTCGCTCAACAAGGTAATGGTTATCGGGCACCTCGGGCAAGACCCGGAAGTCCGGTACACGCCCGCCGGCCTGCCGGTCGTAAACTTCTCGGTCGCGACCGACGAGCAGTACACCGACAACGACGGCAAACGCCACGAGCGGACGGAATGGCACAGGGTCGTGGTCATCGGAAAGCTCGCGCTGACCTGCAACGAGTACCTCAAGAAGGGACGGCAGGTTTTCGTCGAGGGCCGATTGCACAACCGCGAATTCGAAACCAGGGACGACGGACGCAAACAGCGCCGCACCGAAATCGTCGCGATTCGCGTCCAATTCCTCGGAGCGCCCCCGGCGGAGAAGGTTGAAGACTGTACTGTCGCGACCGACCCTGTCTTGTCCGTTGAATCCGAGATTCCATTTTGATGTTGCGGGTAGCGGTGGAGGTGCCGGGTAATGCCTCCACCACCACGCTTTCGACGATCAACATAGCCTTGGGGAGATCGGTGGTCATGGAGCACGATAAAACTGTTAATCAAAAGCTCGGTTGGACTCTCGATGAACTCGCGAACAGCCTGGGCGTCTCGGTTCCTTTTCTGCGCCTGGAAATCAAGCGGGGAAAGCTTCGCGCGGCACACCTCGGCCGCCGAATTGTTCTGCTTGATGCGGAAGTGCGGCGGTACTTGGCGGAAGCAAGCGATCGCGCCGCTTAAACGCTGGCCGAGCAGGAGTAAGAGACGATGAGCGTTTACAAACGAGGGGAAACCTACTGGTTCAAGTTCCTGTTTCAGGGGCAGCTTATCCGCGAATCAGCCAGGACGAACTCGAAGACGGTCGCGCGCGAGGCCGAACGTGCGCGTCGCCGCGAGCTTGAGCTCGCGGTCAACCGCATCCAGCGTCGTGAACGCATGCCGTTATTTTCCGTCGCGGCCCATCAATGGCTTGATACGAAAGCATCTCTTGCGGTCAAGACTGTTGCGGCCTACCGGCAATACGTGAAGAGCCTAACGAAATACTTCGGCAATCGTCTCGTATGCGACATCGGTCTACAGGAAATCGCGAACCTTCAAACAGAGCGCAAGGCTGCGGGCCTATCCGCGCGCACTATAAACTACGAGGTTCACACTCTTAGGGGCATCCTCAAGCACTTCAGCCTTTGGTCGTCTATCGCGGACAGAGTAAGACCCATGAAGGGCGAGCGGCAACCCGGTCGGGCCCTGAGCCGCGAAGAGGAAGCACGGCTTCTTGCAGCGATTCGGAAGAGCAATTCGCCCGCGCTTCTGCCTCTATTTGTGCTATCGATCGATAGTGGCTTGCGTGCGTCCGAGGTACGCGCACTACGACGCGGTAACATGAATGCGAGGTGGAAAAACGATGAGATCGAGGAAGCCGAGATCGTCGTTCCAAAATCCAAAACCGAGGCCGGAACGGGGCGCGTCGTGCCTCTCACAAATCGCGCGAGGGAAGCGATCGCCGAATGGTTGAAACTTGTCGGTGAGGCTGGACCGGACGCATTTCTGTTTCCGCGCCATGGCGTTGGCTTTAGTCCAGGCGGTAATAAAACCAGCATGCGCGATGTAGATTTCGGCAGACCGATCGGTGAATGGAAAAGCGCCTGGCGACGCGCCCTGAAGATCTCCGGCGTCAAGGTTCGTTGGCACGATCTGAGGCACACGCTCGTTTCGCGCCTGGCGGAAAACCCTGCCGTTAGCGAAGAAACGATTCGGGCGCTCGCCGGTCATGTTTCACGTTCGATGCTAGCTCGATACAGCCACATTCGCGCAGACGCCAAGCGCGCAGCGATCTTGGCCTTGGAGCAGCAAGAAGCCGCCAGCGAACCCTCCGCTTCGGGCACAGATCGTGGACACGCTGACGAGCACTGAGGACTCCGGCCTTGTCCGGACAACGTCCGGATGCTATAAAGAGCAAGAAGAGGTGATTTCGATGCCGGTGACAGTTTCAAAAACAAAGCGTATAGACGTGCGGGTCAGCCCCGCCGCTAAGGACACGTTGCAGATGGCCGCAACGCAAGTAAACAAGACGGTGAGTCAGTTTCTTTTAGATGCCGGTCTGACTGCAGCGGCCGAGACCCTCGAAGACCGGCGCTCTTTCGTGCTCGACAAACAGCGATGGAATGCATTTCTTAAGATTTTAGACCGTCCTGCCCGAGAGAAGCACCGGCTTGCCCGGCTGCTAGCCGAGCGGAGCGCCCTTGAGTGACCAAGGCCCCGCCCGAAGGACTCTCGCCAGTCCACAAGCTGAGCGCTCAGGACATCACCGATCCGTTCGACTGCGGACAAGAAGAGCTCAATCGGTTCCTGAAGAGATTCGCGCTCTCGAACCAGGCGGCCAACGCGGCGCAGACATACGTCACCTGCCGCACGAGCCGCGTTGTCGGCTATTACAGTCTCGCGGTTGGATCCGTCCAACCTGAAGAGTCGCCTCCGCGCGCGGTCAGGGGGCTGGCGCGGCATCCGGTCCCCGTGATGATGCTGGCCAGATTGGCCGTGGACGGGTCCGAGCAAGGAACCGGCATAGGCAAAGCTCTCCTCAAGGACGCCTTATTACGAACGGTGCAGGCTGCGGACATTGCAGGAATTCGCGCCCTTGTCGTGCACGCAAAGGACGAGAATGCGCGCCGCTGGTACGAGCAATTCGATTTCGAACCAAGCCCTACCGACCCTCTTCATTTATTCCTCCTGCTGAAGGACCTGAAAAAGCTTTTGAAATGACTCTCTGGCGCAAGAACTGAATGATATCAGCGCCGCGATTTCGCGGTGTTTTTCCGGTTGCTTAAGGAGTTCTGAAATCGATCAGTGCTTGACGACAACGACTGACACGCCAGGCGCATCCTCGAGATCACGCTTGAATTCAAGCTCGTCTCGTATGATTCCGAGATCGTAGACGATGTAGAGTTGGCGTTCGTATCGCGTGCTGTACGATCTTATGTCGGCGTTTATCTCATCCACTATTTGCCGAAGCTTGTCCGGCGACTTCGACAGTTTAACCTCGAGGCAGAGCTTTAAACTTGGAAAGATAAAATCGGGAACCGATTCCTTTCCCGAGGTCTTAACCCTTCCGGTCTCCCTATCGTAATCTACCCCCTTTGCCATACCCCTGCCGACTATCAGGGATTCGATGGCGTTCTGGACCTCCACCTCTTTGTCAGGGATGGCGAAAACGGCCCTTCGCAAGTGGGCTTGAATGAAGTCCCTCAAATTGTGCGTTTCGTTTTCGGCGTATCCGATCGCTCCTTCCAGGAGTGACTTCAAGATAGCAGCGTTGGAGTCGGCGGCATCGAATAGGACTTTCTGCTCCGGCCACGTCGTGTCTCCGATTCCTTTGACCTTGTCTAGGTCAATACCGTCCAGCATCGTTGTGTCTGAGAGAAGAGGTGCGGCCTGTTTGACCAAATCGTTGTACTTGCGAATAAACGTTTGATAGCTACTGTACCTTCCGATGTTTGCATGTTCTCCGCTAGCAGTGCCAGCGCTGTACCGCATTGCCTCAAGCAGAGCATTAACATTGCTCAGAAGCTGCTTTAGCTGGTTTTTTTGATCCATTTTCGGCCGCCCCAGCTTATCGTATTTCCGTCGAGGGCGTTAGACTGCCAAGGGGAGCGGCTTGCAGACGAGCCAAGGAACAGGCTTGCCGGGCGGCGAAGCATGTTGTTTTGGCGACGGCCGTCATGTTCGAGGAATTCGCCGAAGAGGGTTCGTTTTTCAGAGACGACTGGGGTGAAAGCCGGGTTCGGACTTTATTTTCCGGCCGCAGGTCAGTGTCTTGCCCGAGACGGCTGGCGCGGGAGGGCACAAAATTGGGCACAGAAACTGGCCAGCTAAAAGTGGGATGCCGATAAAGCCTTGATTTTATTGGTGGAGCTGACGCGGATCGAACGCGCGACCTCCTGAATGCCATTCAGGCGCTCTCCCAAACTGAGCTACAGCCCCACCGCCAAGAGAGAGCTTCAACTAAGCCGAAGCGCCCGCCACAGTCAACCGAGGACGGCTGCGGCCGGCGCCCCGCAAGGTCGTAATCAGACGCCGGCATGATCGATTAATTCCCGCGCGGCGCGCAGGAACTTGTCGTTGGTTTCGTCGCCACCCAGCATCCGGGCGATTTCCGCGGGACGATCATTCGGGGCGAGCGTGACGACGCGGCTACGGGTTACCCCGCGCCGCTCCTCCTTCTCGATGACAAAATGGCCGTCGCCAAAGGCCGCGATCTGCGCCAGATGCGTCACGCAGAGAATCTGATGGAAACGCGCGAGCTGCTTGAGCTTGCGCCCGACGATCTCGGCGACCGCCCCGCCGATACCGGCGTCAACTTCGTCAAAGATGAGCGTCGCGACGCCGCGACGCTGCGCCTCGAGCCGCTTGAGCGCGAGCATCATGCGCGACAGCTCGCCGCCCGAGGCGATCCGCGCCAGCGGCATCGCCGGCTGCCCGAGATTGGGCGCGAGGTAGAACTCGACCGCGTCGCCTCCCGCGGGTCCCAGCGCGACGCCATCGCTGACGAGTCCGCTGCCGTCGGCGGCTCGCGGCGACAGGCGTGGTTCAAAGACCGCGCTGCGCATCCCGAGAGTCTTCAGCTCGGCGTTCATGCGGCGGGCCAGTTCCGCGCCGCTTTGGGCCCGGCGGGCGCTGAGCTTGTGCGCGGCGCTCGCGAGGGTCGCGAGTGCTTGCGCGAAGTCAGCCTCGAGCGCGGCGCGATTCTCTCCAAGAGCCTCGAGCTCGGCGATCTCGATGCGCAAGCGCTCAAGCGTCGAGAGCGCCGCGGCGAGTGTCCCGCCATACTTGCGCTTGAGCCGCGCGAGTTCGTTGAGCCGCGCGTCGACCTGATCGAGCCGCGCGGGATCCGCCTCGAGGCGGGCGGCGTAGGCGCTAATCGCGTGCGCCGCCTCTGCGAGATTGGCGCGCGCGCCGCCGAGCAGATCCCGCGGCGCCCGCAGCCGCGGGTCGAGCGCCGCAGCTTCCGCCAGCCGCGTCTCGGCCTTCGCCACGATGTCGACCACCGCGCCGTCACCCGCATAGAGCAACTGGTCGACCGCTTCTGCCGCATCGGCGAGTTTCGTGGCGTTGGCGAGCAGCAGGCGCTCGGCTGCGAGCGTCTCGTCCTCGCCTGCGACCAGTTCGGCGCGTTCGAGTTCGTGCGCGCGGAAGCGCGCAACTTCAAGCAGCTCGGCGCCTTCCCGTTCGCGCCGTTCAAGTTCACTCCGACGTGCGTTGAGCTGGCGCACTCGTTCGTACAAGTTCGCGTACTCTGCCAGCGCCTGCTCGAGTCCGGCGTGCCGATCGAGAATCGTCAGGTGATTATCGCGCTGCAACAGCGCCTGCTGCTCATGCTGCCCATAGATCTGCACCAATGGGAGGCCGGCGCGGGCGAGCGCCTGCACGGTCGCGAGCTGGTCGTTGATCGTGACACGGGTGCGCCCGCTCTCCGCGATCACGCGCCGCACGAGCAGCTCGCGCGGACTCTCCTCATTGAGCCACTCCTCAAGGCCCGGAGGCGGCGTCTCGCCGTCGAGCTCGAAGATACCCTCGACCACCGCCTCCTTCGCGCCGCTGCGGATTAGGTCGGGCGAGGCGCGGCCGCCGAGCAGCAGGCCCAGCGCCGTCATCAGGATCGTTTTGCCGGCGCCGGTTTCGCCCGAGAGCACGTTGAGGCCAGGCCCGAAGACGAGTGCCGCTTCTTCGATCACCGCGAAGTTGCGGATGCGCAGCTCGGTCAGCATCGCGCGCGGTCACCCCCAGCGCAGCTTGTCGCGCCAGATTTCAAAATAGGCATGAGCGGAGCGGACCAGCGAAACCGGATGCTTCGCGCGATGGACACGAATCAGATCTGCGGGTCCGAGCTGCGCCGACTCCTGACCGTCACAGGTCAGCATCGCGCCGTGATCGTCCGACTTCACGCGCAGTTCGAGCTCGAACGCATCGGGCAGCACGACCGGTCGATTGCTCAGGGTATGCGGGCAGATCGGCGCAAGGACCAGGACGCGCAGATTGGGGAAGACGATCGGGCCGCCGGCGCTCAGGGCATAGGCGGTCGAGCCGGTCGGCGTCGCCACGATCAGGCCGTCGGCGCGATACGAACAAAAGGTCTTGTGATCGGCGACGACGTGCAAATCGAGCATCCGGCCCAGCTCGCGCTTGGCGATCACGACATCGTTGAGCGCGCGGAAGTGCGCGGCGGCTTCCCCGTTTTCACGCTCCACCACAGCTTCGAGCGCGATCCGACGATCGACTTCGTAGTCGCCGGCGATGACCCGGCTGAGGGTCTGCAGGGCCTCGTCGACGTGAACTTCCGTAAGGAAGCCAAGGCCGCCGAGATTGATCCCAAGGATGGGCGTCTCGCGCGCGCCGAGCAGGCGCGCGATTCCGAGCAGCGTGCCGTCGCCGCCGAGCACGACAATCAGATCGGCGGTCTGCACTATCTCTGCCGGCTCTGCCGCGCGCGCACCAATCGCGGCGGCGACGCCAGGCGCCGTCATCGCTACGAGGTTGCGGGATTTTATCCAGCCGACGAGTTCAGTTGCGAGCGCAATCGCGGCGGACGGCGGATCGCGCCTCACAACGAGGCCGATCGAGGCTATGGATTGCTTCGCCGACACCGCGTTTTGGGATTATCACGCGCTCCCGAGCGGGGCAACGCGGTCTTGAGAACTCATAATTTGCGGCCGCTCATTAACCGAGCAATCGATTGTCTGTTTTGCGTGAAATCGCGCTCACGCGACTAGATCGGTTGCGGACGATTCTGCTCGAGCACCGCGACCGGAACGTCGACGATCGCGTCAAACCAACGCTTCATACCCGCGGCATCCATCGTCGACCAGTCCGGAATCTCCTCCACGAGGGCACGCCCCAACTGCTGGCCGTAAATGACCAGCCGGTTGTTGGTGTCGACCCGGCCTTGATTCCAGGTCGCGAGCGCCGCTTCGAGCGAACGATGCGCCTTGAGCGCCTCGGCGAGCGCGATTGCATCATTAATACTTTTGAGCGCGCCCGCTGCGGTATGCGGTCGCGCGAAGGCGCCCGCGTCGCCCGCGAGACAGATGCGGCCGTGGCGAAAAGCCGGCACCTGGCAATCATAAATCGCGTAGGCGAAGGTGTTTTCGCTGCGCCCGACGATTTCGTTGTAGTAATCCGGCAGCCCGGCGCGCGCCCGCCGTCTGAGTTCGCTCTCGGTTGCGAGCGGCATCGCGCCCGGCGGCATCGAGCCTTCGTGCGTGCGCCCATCGCGATCGGTGAAAAACGCGGCCAGCTCGTCCTCCGGCACCGACAGGTACATGCCCCAATTGACCAATCTTCGGCCTGCCGCGACTGAGCCGTCCGCGCCCGGCACGAAGTAGAAGATTCCGTGCCCGCCCGGATAACCCGGTGAATGCACTCCGCGGTCGAGCGGTTCAGCATCGCGCATCGCGTCCTCCCGAAGGATGCCGCGCCACAGGACATAGCCGGCGTACTCGATTTTGATGTCAGGAAAGAGTCGGCGGCGTCCCAAAGAGTTGTAGCCGTCGGCGCACACGACCAGGTCAAAGGAGGGCGTGGCGCCGTCGCTCAGCTCCACGCGCGCCCGCCCGCTCGGCGCTTCGCGCAGATCGACGACGCGTTTGCCGGCTTGATAGATGCGATCGGGCACGCGCGTGCGCAGGTTCCGATAAAGCCCGCCCCAGTTGAGCAGCGCCAGGTCGGCGGGTTGATTCCAGGCGACGTAACCGAGCCGCGGCGCGCCCGACGTGCGCCACGACCGGATCATCGCGTGACCGGCAAAATAAGGCGTATCCGCATCGACCAAATCACGCCGAATCAAAGTGTCGATCACAGGCTTCGGGATGCCGATTCCTGCTCCACGATCTTTGAGCGCCTCGCCGGAGCGCTCGAACAGCGTAACGTCGCAGCCAATTCGCAAGAGCTCGATCGCGACGGCGCATCCCGCGATCGAGCCACCGACAATCGCCACTTTCAGCCCTTCGGCAATCGTCGCTTCGTTCGCCATTTCAGTCACATACCACGGTCGGACTTGAGCGTCAGGCCGCAACTGTCGCATCGGCGGTTCAGCAAGCCGCTCCAATAGGGAAGCTGCTCGCGGCCGCTGAACTGCTCTCCGCAGCGCGGACAGGGGATCGCGCTGACGCGCTGGGCGAGAACCATCCCGGCGACGATCCAGAAGAGCGTGAGCGGCACGAGCAAGTCGCTTGAGCCAGTGGCGATCGCGGCTATAACTCCCGCGGGCAACAAGCCAATAAGCCATATGATTACGAGATTTTGCCGGCGCTTGAGCCGGGTCAGCGCGGCGCGCTCGCGCGGATTGGGCGGAAGCCATGACGGATAGTATCGACGCGGCTGCATCGTGATTGTGTGGCGCCCCGCGTGAGTAGCGGCCGGGAGTGCGCGGGCCTTCACTTCCTCACTACCGCAACGCCTCGCGCCGCGCCAACTCTCCACGTAAGGGGTTCTGCCACGCGCAGGATATGGTGTCGCGCGGCGGACGCGTTCGTATAGAATTGCGGCTCTAGCCGAGAGGTTACGTATGGCCGGGGCAATGGAAAAGGCGGAGGGTACTTCGGCATCGAGCCGGCCCCTGCTCGGTGCGCACATATCGATCGCGGGCGGAGTCAGCCAGGCGCTCGGACGCGGCCGTGACGCCGGATGCGAATGCATCCAGATCTTCACCAAGTCGTCGCGGCAATGGGCGGCCAAGCCCTATCCGCGCGAGGAGATCGAGGGCTTCCGCGCCGCGCAGCGCGAGTCGGGCATCAAGCTCGTCGTCGCGCACGATTCCTATCTGGTTAATCTCGGCGCGACCGACGAGACTCTGCGCAAGAAGTCGATCGCCGGCGTGATCGACGAACTCGAACGCTGCGAGCAACTCGGCATCCCGTTTTTGATTGCTCATCCGGGCGCGCACGTGGGCGCCGGCGAGGAGGCTGGGATCAGGAATATCGCGCGCGCCATCGACGAAGCGCATACCGCCTGTCCCGGTTATCGGGTCAGGCTGGCGCTCGAAATCACCGCTGGGCAGGGCAGCAACCTCGGCTACAAGTTCGAGCAGATGGGCCAGATTATCGACGCGGTGGCGGACAATGGACGGCTGCGCCTGTGCTTCGATACCGAACACGCCTTTGCCGCCGGCTATGATCTGCGAGATGACGAGGGCTATGAGCGGACCTTCGCCGAACTCGATCAACATGTCGGACTCGAGCTGCTCGCCGCCTTTCACATCAACGATTCGATGAAACCGCTGAACTCAAGGGTCGATCGCCACGAGCATATCGGCAAGGGCCATCTGGGGCTCGAGCCTTTCCGCCGCCTGGTCAATGACCCGCGTTTCGTGGGCGTTCCGATGTGCCTCGAAACCGAGCCCGGTCCCGAGATGCACGACATCATCGAGGACCTCCAGCAACTCCATCGGCTGCTCAAAGCCGCCGCCTGACTGACACTAGGCGGAACGAGGCTCTGCGAGTAGAGCCGAGCAAAGGAGTCTGCGACGTGCGCACAGCGAACGAAGTGAGCGATTAAGAATGAGCAAGCGCATCCTCACCGGCGACCGGCCGACCGGCCCGCTGCATCTCGGGCACTACGTAGGCTCGCTGCAGAATCGGGTCAAGCTGCAGGACGAGTACGACACCTTCGTCCTGATCGCGGACGTGCAGGCGCTCACCGACAATTTCGAGCACCCGGAGAAGCTCGCCGGCAATATCTTTGAAGTGGCGCTCGACTACCTCGCCGTCGGTCTCGATCCGACGAAGGCCAAGTTCGTCGTGCAATCGATGGTGCCGGAGCTGGCCGAGCTGACTATCTATTTCATGAACCTCGTGACGGTCGCGACGCTGGAGCGCAATCCCACCGTCAAAGAGGAGATTAAACAGCGTAATTTCGTCAAGGGCGTACCGGTCGGCTTCTGGTCGTATCCGATTTCGCAGGCGGCCGATATCACGATCTTCAAGGCCGACCTCGTACCAGTTGGTGAAGACCAGTTGCCGATGATCGAACAAGCGCGCGAGATCGTGCGCCGCTTCAACCGGCTCTACGGCAAGGTGCTGATCGAACCGCGCGCGATGCTCGGTGCCGTCGCGCGGCTGCCCGGCACGGACGGCGACGCGAAGATGTCAAAATCGATCGGCAATTGTATCTACCTCGGCGATCCGCCCGAAGTCGTCCGCAAGCGTGTGATGTCGATGTTCACCGATCCGACGCGGATTCATCCGACCGACCCGGGCCATGTCGAGAACAATCCGGTCTTCACCTATCACGACGTTTTCAATCCGAATAAGGCGGAAGTCGAGGAGCTGAAGGAACGCTATCGCGCCGGCACGGTAGGCGACGTCGAGGTCAAGCAGCGACTCTATGATGCGCTGGTCGAATTCCTGACACCAATCCGTGAGCGCCGCGCGGAGTTCCAGGCAAAGCCCAAGCAGGTTTACGAGATCATCGCCGAGGGAACTCGCCAAGGGCGCGCCCTTGCGCAGGCCACGATGGCCGAAGTGCGCACCGCAATGAAGATCGCCTACCGCTTCGACTAGGAGGTCGATGCTGTCTGGTCCGCGAGGGTCACGTCGCGAAGGAGATCGATCGCCGGCTCGCGCGCAACCAGCATCGAAACGAAATGGTCCTGCGGATGGAAGGTCAGACAGATGCTGTAACCCTTGTACTGATAGAAGGTGTGCGCGCCAGCCCAGTAGCGAGCGCCAGTCGGGGCGACAAAGCCCGGCGCGTGAAGACAAATGCTCAGAATTTGCCCCTTCTCTCCTCGATAGAGCGTGTACGTGACCGGATCGTCGCCTGCGGTATGCTTCGGTAATAGCCCCGCTAACTGATCGATTCGGCCGCCATATAGCCCGTAGCCTGACGCGCGAAAGTCATAAATCTCTTCTGGAACGTTGGCTTCGCGGTACGAGCGCGCCAGGTCGGCGGACTCGCCGGCCGAAGGCGACTCCGAATCCCTGTCCATCACCCATGCATAGTAGGAATCGCCGTGGCCGCTTGCATCCTGATCCGTTGCATTGGCGACGAAGTTCGAACCGAAGGCGTTGAACTTATTCACAGCCAAGTCAAAGAGTTGAGTAGGCGGCACTTGCGGCAGCGCGATTCCAGTTCTGACGTGACCAACGATGAGTCCCAACGCAAGAATTAATGAGCCGAGCGCCGCGATAGGTAATGCGATTCTGGCGGAACGGGATCGCGCCCAAACTGCGATACGACCGCCACGATCGGCAAAAGCTGGTCTCACCGCGGGACGCGAATCGGCTTCAATCAGTTCGCCCAAGGCGGCGCGAATCCGCAGTCGAACGTCGGCGGGAACTTTGGCAATAACGCTATGCGTCCTGATCAGCGTCTTCAGTTGACGCTCGCTGATAAAGCGCTCGCGACACCTGAGGCAATCCGCGATATGCTCGTCGGCAAGCCGATGTTCGTGGCCATCCAGCTCGCTGTCGGCGTGAGTGGCTAAATAATTTTCAATGTAGGTTTGGCAGGTCATTGGAATTCAAGACTTCTTCACGGGAATCAGTGACAATCGCTTATCATTCACCCTTTTCGAATGCTTTGCGTCTTTAATTTGCGAGTCAAGTACCAGTTTTCCCACGCACCATTGAGAGCTTCTCGAGACTCAGCCGCATCAGCATTCGCCCGCGCGAAACTCGCGACTTGACGGTTCCCAGGGGAATCTCCAAAACTTCCGCGACCTCGTGATAATTCAATTCATGCAGATCGACGAGGAGCAGCGCTTCACGATACTCCGACGGCAAAGTCGCGAGGGCCCGCTCGATCAACCGCCCGGTCATGCGTTGGGCCGCCAAGTCCTCGGGATTTTCCTGTGGCGAATTTTCAGCGAAACTTTGCTCTTCTATCTCCTGATCGAACTCCTCACTCGTTGCCGCAAGTTGCTCTCGCGCATTACGGCGGTAAGCCGTGCGAAAGATGTTATACAGGATGGTTAACAACCAGGCGCGGCAATTCGTTCCCGCCTTGAATTGATGGAAGCATCGGTAGGCGCGCAGGACTGTCTCCTGCAGGAGATCTTTGGCGTCGTCGGGATTGCGGGCGAGTCTAAGCGCGGCGGTATAGACTACGTCGAGATAGGGAAGCGCGGTCTGCTCGAAGCGCTGGCGCCGATTACGGGACGTGCCGCTCTTTCCCATGTTCCGCTTGGCTAAACCCTAGTATGCTGGTACTCAAACCAATTCAATAAATTAGCTACGCAGGCAATTGCCGGCGCGGATGGATTCGCGGTGATCCGAAGCCGCGCCAGGTTTGTAGTTCAAGAGGTATCATCATAGTCACAACAATTTCAGGTGCTGCGGGCTGAATAAGTGGCCTAGAACATTCGTTACTAAGCGCATCGGCAGTCAGGCGAGCGCGGCCGACCGTTGCTCCATCATCGGTAATCCGGGGGCACTTTGGCAAGAGCTCCAATCCGGGGGTAGAATCGCGGCGCAAGCCTCTTTATTTTTGACCGGTAGAAAAGGAGATGGACATGGATAAATTGAAACTTTCGGGTGCGGTGCTTGCGACTGCGGTTGGGCTGCTGTTCATGGCGCAGCCGCTGGTGCTGGCCGACGACTCTGGCGGCGCGCAAGTGAAATGTGTCGCGGGCAACAGTTGCAAAGGCCAGAGCGCCTGCAAGAGCGCAAGCAACAGTTGCAAGGGGCAGAACTCGTGCAAGGGCAAGGGCTGGGTGATGACTCCCACCGCCGCCGCATGCTCGCAGGCGGGCGGACACGTCGAGTCATAACGACTGTGTTGCGGCCGTGCGCGTTGGCGAGTGGACGCGCACGGCCGCTCGACTTTTTAATCTTTCCGCCATTCTGATGAACCGTTTTGGCCTGCCTGCTCTCGGGACCGGGGTGGGGCTACGGCCCCCGCACTACGCAGAGGTGATTGCGGAACGGCCCGCGATCGACTGGTTCGAGGTCATCACGGAAAATTTTATGGTCGCGGGCGGGCGTCCGCTCGAAGTGCTCGAGCAGGTTCGCGCGAATTATCCGATCGTCCTCCACGGCGTCTCGATGTCACTGGGTTCCGCCGATCGGCTGAACCGCGGCCATCTGCGCGGCGTCGCCGAACTCGCCAAGCGCTTCGAGCCGGCGTGGATTTCCGATCATCTCTGCTGGACCGGGGTGGGCGGGCGGAATCTTCACGATCTCATGCCGCTGCCCTACACCGCGGAAACCGCGATGCATGTGGCCGGACGCCTCCGCCAGGCGCAGGAGCTGCTTGGCCGCCGCATCCTGATTGAGAATGTCTCGAGTTATCTTTCCTATACTCAGTCGACGATGCCGGAATGGGAGTTCGTGTCGGCAATCGCCGAAGAAGCTGATTGCGGGATTTTACTGGACATCAACAATATATTTGTCAGTTCGTTTAACCATCGCTTCGACGCCAAACAATATATCGAGGGGATCCCGCTTGATCGGGTCGTGCAGTTCCATCTGGCCGGCCATAGCGATCACGGGAAGTACCTGCTCGACACGCACGACCATCCGATTCGGCCGGAAGTTTGGGCGCTCTATGACTACGCAGTGCAACGGTTTGGCGCGGTCTCGACGCTGATCGAGCGCGACGACAATATCCCGGAATTCGCGGAGCTGCAGGCCGAAGCTGACGAAGCGCGCCGGCGAAGCGATCTTACCATTTCGCCGGCCCAAAGCCTTGTCGCGGAATAAGCGATGGAACTTGAGCGTATCCAGAGTCTGCTCTACCGCTTGATCACTGCGCCGAGCGGAGTCGCGGAAGGACTCGCTGCGGAGGGCTTGCGCGGCGCCGACGAGCTGTCGGCGCTGATTTCCGGCGATGAACGGCTGACGGCATTTGAGCGCCTCGGAATATACGCGGACGCCTATTTTTATCGGCTGCTCGAGGTGCTCAAGGAGGACTATCCGGCAACTCTCGCGATTCTTGGCGACGCGCAGTTTCACAATCTCATTACCGGCTATCTGCTCGAGGATCCGCCGACCGAACCCTCGATCATGTACGCGGGCAGCAAACTGCCTGCCTTTCTCCGCGGGCATCCGTTAGCCGAGCAACGGCCCTTTCTGGCCGATCTGGCGACGCTCGAACGCGCGCTGATCGAGATCTTTCATGCGGCGGACGCGATTGCGCTGGACGCCGCCACGATGAAGGCGATCGCGCTTGCGGAATGGCCGGCGATCACTATTCGGCGGCATCCGGCGTCACGCATTCTGGAACTCGACTGGCACGTCGAGGGGGTGCTGCGGGCCGTCGAGCGCGCGGAGGATTGGAGCGTTCCCGCCTGCGCGCCAGTGAACCTTCTCGTTTGGCGGCGGAACGCGCAAGTTTCTTACCGCGAGCTCGAGCCCGGCGAGCGCGACGCCCTGATGCTCGCGGAGCGCGGCGCCAGCTTCGCGACGATCTGCGGCGCCGTTGCGCAGGAGACCGGTGATCCGGCGCCGGCCGTGCGGATCAGCCGCCTACTGAACGGCTGGATCGCGCAGGGGCTTTTGCTCCGCGACGAGACCGGCGCGGCGGTTTGAGCATCGCCAAGACCTGGCCGAGCATGTAGCGGAGCTTGTTGCGCGGCACGATCGCGTCGATCATGCCATGCGCCAGCAGAAACTCCGCGGTCTGAAAATTCTCCGGCAGTTGCTGACTGGTGGTCTGCTCGATTACCCGTCGTCCCGCAAAGCCGATCACCGCGCCGGGCTCGGCGAAATTGAGGTCGCCGAGGCTCGAAAACGAAGCGGCGACGCCGCCGGTGGTCGGATCGCACAGCACCGAGAGGTACGGGATGCGGGCGTCGCGCAGGCGCGCGATCGCGGCGCAGACTTTCGCCATCTGCATAAGAGAGAGCGCGCCTTCCTGCATCCGCGCACCGCCGGACGCCGAGAAAACGATCACCGGCAAACGCCGCCCGCGCGCGTAATCCATCAGCCGCGCGATTTTGTCGCCAACTACCACCCCCATACTGCCGCCCATGAAGTTGAAGTCCATGATCGCAAGCGCGGCCGGACGTCCTTCGATCTTGCCGAGCCCGGTGACCACCGCGTCGTTGCGGCCGCTGGCGCGTCGCGCGGCTTCGAGGCGCGTGGAATAGGGTTTGGAATCAACGAAGCCCAGCGGATCACCGCCGGCGACTTCGGCAAACAGCTCGCACCACTCGCCACGATCAATTGTAACTGCGAGGCGCTGCTCAATCGTGAGCCGCAGATGCCAGCCGCATTTCAGACAGACATTGAGATTGCGTTCGACTTCCTTGCGGAAGGCGATTTCACGACAGCCCGGGCATTTGAGCCAGATGTCATCAGAGGCTTGCGCGGGGGCGGCCTGCGGCGAGGGAGTCTGCACTGCTGCTTGGAGCTTTTGCGCCATGGGCGTCAAGCCTCGGCGACAGCGCTGGGGTTGGCCGGGCGCATCGCGTCCTTGAGAGCGGCGGCAAAATCGCCGATCACCGTTACCAGACGATCGGAGGCGGCGTGGTCTTCGATGAGTTGAGAAATCGCGCTGCCGACCACCACGGCGTCGGCGAAGGCGGCAACCTCGCGGGCTTGCTCCGGCGTCGAAATGCCGAAGCCGACGCCGATCGGCAACTCGGTAATTGCCCGCAGCGCACGCACCTTGCCCGCGAGCTCGGCGGCGAGGGCGGCGCGCGCGCCGGTCACGCCGGTGACCGCGACGTAGTAGAGAAATCCACTGGCGCTGGCGGCGATCGTGCGGGCGCGCTCAAGTGGTGTCGTCGGCGCGAGCAGGTAGATCAGATCAAGCCCGGCGGCGCGCGCCGGCTTGGCCAGCTCGGCGCTCTCTTCGGGCGGCAGGTCCACCACCAGTAGGCCGTCGAGTCCGGCGCGCGCCGCGTCGGCCGCCAGACGGGCGGGGCCGTAATGGTAAATCGGATTGTAGTAGCCGAAGAGGATCAGCGGAATCTCGGTCTGTTTGCGCAACTCGGCCACCATCGCGAGGATCGCGGGCAAGGTCGCGCCGGCGGCGAGGCCGCGGGCGGCGGCGCGCTGATTGGCCGGGCCGTCGGCCATCGGATCGGAAAAAGGCACGCCCAGTTCGATCAAATCAGCGCCGCGCGCTTCCAGCTCGAGGACCAGCCGGCGGGTGCGTTCGAGGGCGGGGTCGCCGGCCACGATATAAGGGATTAGCGCGCTTTCTGCGCGGGCGCGCAGCTCGCGAAATTTCCGCGCGATGCGTCCGCGCGCCGGACCGCTGGTCGCGCTCATAGCGTCACCCCGAACTCGCGCGCGACGGTCTGCATATCCTTGTCGCCGCGGCCCGACAGATTAATGATCATCACCTGTTCCTTCGGCAGCGTCGGCGCGAGCTTCGCGGCGTACGCGATCGCATGGGAGCTCTCGAGCGCCGGGATTATGCCCTCGCTCTCGGAGAGCAGTTTCAGCGCCTCGAGCGCTTCGGCGTCAGTGACGGCGACGTACTCGGCGCGGCCCGTGTCTTTGAGCCAGGCGAGCTCGGGGCCGACGCCGGGGTAATCGAGTCCGGCCGCGATCGAATGGGTCTCGCGAATCTGCCCCATCTCGTCCTGCAGCAGGTAGGTGCGATTTCCGTGCAGCACGCCGACCGAGCCGGCGGTCATCGTGGCGGCATGGAGCGGACCACTGAGCCCGAGCCCGGCCGCTTCGACGCCAATCATACGGACGGCCGCATCTTTGATGAACGGATAGAACAGGCCGATCGCATTGGAGCCGCCGTTGACACAGGCGATCAGCACGTCGGGCAGCCGCTGTTCTTTTTCCACAATCTGACGGCGCGCCTCCGCGCCAATCACCGACTGAAAATCGCGCACGATCATCGGATAGGGATGGGGGCCCGCCGCGGTGCCAATTAGATAGTAGGTAGTACGCACGGTCGCGATCCAGTCGCGCAGCGCTTCGTTGAGCGCGTCCTTAAGGCTCTTGCTGCCCGCATCGACACTGGTGACCTTGGCGCCGAGCAGCTTCATGCGGAAGACATTGAGCGACTGACGTTCGACGTCGACGCTGCCCATGAAGACTTCGCACTCTTTGCGGAAGAGCGCGGCCATCGTCGCGGTGGCGACGCCGTGTTGTCCCGCGCCGGTCTCGGCGGTGATGCGCGCCTTGCCCATGCGCGCGGCGAGCAGCGCCTGGCCGAGCGTATTGTTGACCTTGTGCGCGCCGGTGTGGCAAAGGTCTTCGCGCTTGAGATAGATTTTCGCGCCGCCAAGGCGGGCGCTCAGGTTGGCGCAAAAGAACAGCGGCGTTGGCCGGCCGACATACTCGCGCGCCAACCGCTTCAATTCGAGCCGAAAAGCGGGATCGCGTCGCGCCGCTTTGTAGGCGCTCTCGAGTTCGAACAGCGCGGGCATCAGGGTTTCGGCCACGTAGCGGCCGCCATAGAGGCCGAAGCGTCCGTGCCGGTCAGGCAGACTTTGCATTGGCGATAAAGCTCCTCATGCGGGCGGCGTCCTTGATTCCGGGCGCGGACTCGACGCCGCTTGCGACATCGACGCCGAAGGGCTTCAGGCGGGCGGCGGCGGCAACATTGTCGGGCGCGAGTCCGCCGGAAATATAGACGCGGCTGAGATCGTAGCCGGCGAAGGCGTCGAGCGGGCGGGCGCGTCCCGCGCCGCCGTACAGCGCCGGATGGAATGAATCAAGCAAAAGATAGTCGGCGCCGCCGTGCGGCCGCGCATCCGGCGCGACGCCATCCTTGAGCCGGAGCGCGCGAATCACCTTGACCGGCCATCCGCGCAGCGCAGTCTCGTCCTCGTCGCCGTGGAACTGCAAAAGATCAAGCCGCAGCGCGCTCAAGCGCTCGGCGATGTAGGCGCGCGGCGCGTTGACGAAAACCCCGGCAATTTCGCAGCGCGATCCGATCGCCTCGCGGATCGCCTGCGCCTGCTCGAGACTTAGCGCGCGCGGGCTGGGCGGGTAAAAATTCAAGCCGATGACGTCGGCGCCAAGCTCGACCGCGCAGCGCGCATCCTCGACGCGGGTGATGCCGCAGATCTTGATGCGGACAGTCATATATTGCTACCAGCGGTTATTTTGTTGACTCTCGCAGATTCGCCAAGTGCTCCCGCTAGCGCAGCCAATGCTACGCGCGGATTGCCGCCGCGCAGCAGGCTCTCGCCGATCAGAAACGCGCTTGCGCCGGCGCGATCGAGCCGGGCAATCTGCGCGGGCGTCTCGATTCCACTCTCGGCGACGATCAGTGCGGGACCACGATAGTCCTCGAGCAATTGCTCGGTCAAAGCGATATCGGTCTTGAAGGTATGGAGGTCGCGGTTGTTGATGCCGATCAATTCTGCATCCATCTCCGCGGCGCGGGCGAACTCCGCGCGATTATGCACCTCGATGAGCGCGGCGAGCCCGAGCTTGCGCGCAGCCTCCGCCAGGGTGCTGAGCGCGCCCTGCGTCAACATCGCGGCAATTAGCAGAATACAGTCGGCGCCGGCTGCGCGCGCCTCGAACAACTGGTAGTCGTCAAAGATAAAATCCTTGCGCAGTAGCGGCAGATCAACGGCCGCGCGCACCGTGCGCAAATCTTCGAGCGAGCCCTTGAAGTGGCGATCCGTGAGCACCGAGATCGCCGCGGCGCCGCTGCTGGCGTAATCGCGCCCGACTGTTGCGGGGTCGAGGCCCGGCATGATGTCGCCCTTGCTCGGCGAGGCGCGCTTGACCTCGGCGATGATCGCCGGGCGGCGGGCGCGTAGCGCGGCGACGATATCGCGAGGTGCGGCGGTGCCGCGGGCGGCCGCGGCGATCGCGTCGCGGCTCACCAGCTGCTGCCGCTCACGCAACTCCTCGCGCTTGGCGGCGAAAATCCGGTCGAGAATCGAACTCATACGCGAACCTCAGGACGCCTCCTGACTCGCCACCCGCAATTGTTCGATCGTTACGAGTGCGCGGCCCGAGGCCAGCACTTCCTGGGCAATCCGCACGCCCTCGGCGAGCGACGCCGCACCCTGACCGGCGTAGATTGCAGCGCCGGCGTTGAGTGCGAGGACGTCGCGCGCGGGACCTGGTTCACCGCCGAGGGCGTGGCGCAGAATTTCCATCGCATCGCCGGCGTCGGCGGTCAAAAACTGCGCGGCGCTGGCCCCTTCGATCGCAAAATTCTCAGGCGCAATCCGATACGAATCGAGCGTACCGCGGCGCATTTCGATCACCGAGGTCGGCGCACTCAGCGAGATCTCATCGAGGCCATCGAGTCCATGCACCACAAGCGCGTGTTCAACTTCAAGCGCGACCAGCGCCTCCGCGATCGGTTGCAGGAGGCGGGGCTCGGCGACGCCCAGCAATTGGTAGCGCGGGCGGGCGGGATTGGCGAGCGGCGCCATCAGGTTAAATATCGTGCGAATGCCGAGCGTCCGGCGCAACACCGCGAGACGCGCGAGCACTGGATGCCAGGCGGGCGCGAAGACGAAACAGATGCGTGCGCGCGCGAGGCATCGACGCAGCCCGGCCGGGTCGAGCTCGAGGCGCACGCCGAAGCGTTCGAGCACGTCAGCCGCACCGACGCGGCCGCTGATCGCGCGATTACCGTGCTTGGCGGTGGCGACGCCGGCGGCAGCCGCGACCAGCGCGGCGCCGGTCGAGATATTGAAGGTGCCGGCGCCGTCGCCGCCGGTGCCGGCGGTGTCGAGCACGCGGCCGTCGTCGAGGTTCAACGGACGCGCGCGATGGCGCATCGCGCGGACGCCGCCCGCCAGCTCCGCCGCAGTCTCGCCCTTCAAGCGCAGCGCGACGAGGAAACCGGCGACCAGCGCGTCCGGCACCACGTCGTCGAGGATCTCACCAAAGACCGTCTCGGCTTCGGCGGCGTCGAGCGAGCGGCCCTTGAGGACCGCGTCGAAGGCTTCGCGCAGCGTGCTCATCCGGGGATGCCGTCGAGGAAGTTCTTCAGGAGCGCCTTGCCGTCGGGTGTGCCGATCGACTCCGGATGAAACTGCACGCCCTCGATCGGATAGTCCTTGTGGCGCAGCCCCATAATCTCGTCTTCTGCCGTCCGCGCGCTGACCTCGAGACAGGCTGGGAGGCGCGTCGCTTCGACCAGCAGTGAATGATAGCGCATCGCCGCGAAGGGATTCGCAAGGCCGGCGAAGATTGTACGGCCGTCGTGAATCACCGGCGAGGTCTTGCCATGCATCAGGCGGCCGGCGCGAATGATCTTCGCGCCGAAGGCGTCGCCCAGACACTGATGACCCAGGCAGACGCCGAGGATCGGAAGCGCGCCGGCAAGTTCGCGCAGCAGAGTGACCGAGATTCCGGCCTCGGCGGGAGTGCCGGGCCCGGGCGAGATGATTACGGCGTCAGGCTGCAGGTCGCGCACGGCGGCAACGGTGATCGCATCATTGCGATGGACGGTCACACTGGCGCCGAGTTCGCCGAGATATTGAACGAGGTTGTAGGTGAAGGAGTCGTAATTATCGATCATGACGAGCCGGAGCGCCATCGCGATTACCTCCGCGCCGCGGCGTCTTCGAAGTCGCGCGCGGCGCCGAGCGCCCGCACCATCGCGCGCGCCTTGTTGCATGACTCGTCGAACTCGGCCGCCGGATCCGAATCCGCGACCACGCCGCCACCGGCCTGGATATAGACGCGATCGCCCTTAATCAACAGCGTTCGGAGTGCGATCGCAGTATCGGTGTTGCCGGTGTAGCTGAAATAGCCGACCGCGCCGGCATAGACGCCGCGGCGTACGGCTTCGAGCTCGTCGATAATCTCCATCGCGCGGATTTTGGGCGCGCCGGAGACGGTGCCTTGCGGGAAGGTTGCGCGAAAAGCGTCGAAGGCGTCCATCCCGTCCTTCAGCTCGCCGACCACGTTTGAGACGATATGCATCACGTGTGAGTAGCGCTCGACCCCCATCAGCTCGGTAACTTTGACGCTGCCGATTTTGGCCACCCGGCCGACGTCGTTGCGCCCGAGATCGACCAGCATGACATGCTCGGCGATCTCCTTGGGGTCGGCGAGCAGCTCGCGTTCGAGGCGCAGGTCGTCGGCCTCGCTGGCGCCGCGCGGCCGCGTCCCGGCGATCGGGCGCAGCGTGATCTCGCGGCCTTCGACCCGCACCATCGTCTCCGGCGACGCGCCGACCAGCGTGAGATCGCCGAGGCGCAGATAGAACATATACGGCGAGGGATTGATGGTGCGCAGGCTGCGATAAAGGTTGAACGGATGCGCCGTCAGCGGGGCCTCAAAACGCTGCGACGGCACGACTTGGATGATGTCGCCCGCCGCGATGTACTCCTTGGCCGCATCGACCATCGCCATGTAGCCCTCGCGCGTGACGTTCGAGGTGATCGAGGCCTCGGCGCGGAAGTTCGGCGGCGGCCCTTCGAGTGCGGGCCGGATCGCAGCCTCACGCAACCGTTCGAGCGTCTGATCGATCTTCTGCTCGCCGCTGCGCCACGCCTCGTGGGTCGAGCCGAATTCTTCAACCGGCACGCTGGCGATGATCCGCAGGGTCTGGCGGACGTTATCGAAGACCAGCACGGTATCGGTGAACATCAGGTAGAGGTCGGGCACGCCAAGATCGTCGTGGACGCTCGCCGGGATTCGTGGTTCGAAGGAGCGCACGAGATCGTAGGCGAGGAAGCCGACCGCGCCGCCGAAGAAACGCGGCAGGCCCGGCAGTTCGGGAGCCCGAAGCCGCTTAAGCTCGCGGCGCAGCTCCTCGAAGGGATTGTCAACGCTGCGCGATTCGACCGCGCGGCCCGGCCGAATCAGGTCCATGCGATGGCCGCGGGCGCGCACCACGCGCGCGGGCTCCGCGCCGAGAAAGGTGTAACGCCCCCACTTTTCGCCGCCGCGGACGCTTTCGAGCAGGAACGCATAATCCCCACGCGCGATCTTGAGAAAGGCGGAGACCGGCGTCTCGAGATCGGCAGCAACCTCGTGCGCCACCGGAATCAGGTTGAATCCTGCCGATGCAAACTGATCGAATTCGCGTTCGCCAGGCGTAATCATCACGTGCTCCTTACTCGAGTCCGACGGTCTTTGCTCCCGACCGCTGCGACGCTCCCGCGACCGACAACAAAAAGGCCGCTGGGTTTGGTTGCCCGCGGCCTCTGAGGAAAATCGGTTGTGTTAAAGAACTACAAAACCGGAGGACGGGCACTTACGCCAGCGCACCAGCGCCAGCCCTCCCAGACCTTTCCGCTAAGCAAGCAGTTCTCCACGATGCTCCAGTTAGCCATCCAAGGTGGCGTTTGTCAATCTTTGATTCTTCTTCCGGCGGCGAGTCCGCGTCGCCGTTTAGGGAAAGCTGCCACACGTTTCGCTGCGCGCCGACGCGCTTGCCAGATGGTACGGATCGATAACCCGTTGGTAATTTTCGGCGCAAGATTGTCCAAAGTATTACCTTGGCCGCCCCTCCGAGGATGGAGCTTACACTCGGAGCCGGAGGATTCGCGCATGAGCGGAAAGCTTTCGAGTTTCGTAGCTTCGGCCGAAAGCCGGGCTGCAATCAGACGAGTCGTGGCTCGGCCTCGCGGCTTGCATACCAGTGTTATGGCACTCGCGATCTCAGCGGCTCTCGTGGGCGCTGTGGTGTTTGCGCAAGAGCCCTTCGCGTCATCGACGCCGATGCCCACGCCAACCGCGCCCGGAGGGACCGCCAGTAAGGCCCCGGTCGCCGAAGCCACTCGGGGACCCGGCAGCCCTGGAGTAATAGCGGTGCATGCACCAGAGATCATTTTCCACGTTGGAGGCGAATCGGTATTTCCACCGAGCAATGAGTGTTCCGGGGCAATCTTACATGCCCTAAAGAGTCATGCCCCGGTCTTGATTCCACCGTCGGGCAAGCCAGCGGTCGACCAGCGTTGCACTGAAGAGATGGATCGAGCGCTTTACTTTGAACGAACGAGGTCCGAGTGCGCAAACGGCCCTTGTTGGTGAGGCTGAGAGCCTAGATAGCCAACATCTCCAACGTGACCGCGAGGGGACTGAAAATGACACGACTCTGGATGGGCTTGTTTCTGCTATCTCTTTGCTCCCATACTGCACACGCTCAGCAGCCTACGAGCCCCGGGCCGTTCGCGACCGGAAACGCCAACTTCTGGAGCAGCGCCACCAATCCCAATGCTCCGGGAGACGAACATGGCGCGGTTGGCCGGACTTACATAGTCTTGAAGGCCAATCTGCAATTCAGCTTTATCAATCGTGCCAACATTAAGAATGGCTACAATCCACTTCCGTCTGGAATGCCCATTCCGGATCATGCAAATCTGGGTAACTCAAATGTAATGACTATTACGGATTCTCAGGTGTGTGCAATCTCGATGTTGGTGACTATTTCACGTTGGTCCACCAATATGGCGGATCCATAACCGATCCGGGGCCCTACGAGTTCAAATCGAAACGGATCGGCTTCATTCCTCTTCCGGCGCCGAGTCCGCGTCGCTCGGCGGGGAGGACGCACCGCCTCCGCCGTAAGTCGCGTTGTATTTCTTGCGCAGTTCGGCCTCGGCTGTCGCCGCCTCTTCCTTGGTCGTGTAGGGGCCGACCACGACTTTGTACCAGGTCGAGCCGTTGAGCTCAGTCGGCGTCATGTGCGGCCGGTAGCCGAGGCCTTCGAGCCGTTTCACCATGTCGTTGGCGCTCGCCGCGTCCATCGCGGCCTGAATCTGGATATTGAAGGGCTTGCGACGGATATTGCTCGGCGCCGCCGGGGTGGCGATCGCGGCGACCTGCGCGGGACTTGGTGAAGACTCCGGCGCTGACGTGTCGGCGCCGTCAGTAGAGTCAGCGGTCTCGTCGGCGGCGTCGGCCGCGTCAGGCTTGACGGGTATCTCGGATTTGGTCGCGCCGGCTAGCTGTTTTTTTGGCTTCCCGATCGGTGACGCGGCAGAAGGAGAGGAAACCGTTGCTGATTGGTCGGAGCCGCTCGCAGAAGCCGCAGCCACGGGCACTGCTGGCGACGGCGCAGTTGCCGGCGGCGGGATCGTATAGCTCTCGGTAACTTGCTGCGCGGCGATTTGGCTCTGATGGCCGATGTCGTAACCGGCCAGCAGCCCCATCACGAAGACCGCGCCGGATAGTAGCAGGATCCCGATTAGAATTCCGGCGATACCGCCGGACCTGATATCGAAACGCATCGCGTGCCGATCCCCTATTCCGCTATCTCCAATCTACTACATGCGCTCCGGCGCACTGACGCCGAGCAGTTCGAGCCCCGCCGCGAGCGCCGTCCGCAGCACGCTGGCGAACAATAATCGCGCGCCGCTCAATGGGCGATTCGCGACATCAATTATACGGTTGGCCGGTTTATTGTAATAGCGATGGAAATCGCCCGCCAACTCGAGCAGCGCAAACGGAATCCGATGAGGTTCGAGGGACGCGGTCGCCGCGACGACGATTTCCGGCAGGGCCAACGCTTTGCGCACTAACGCCAACTCTTCATCTGCCAGCACGCTTAGATCGACTTCTTCCGCATCCTGCGCCAGCTCGAGGCGTTCGGCCTCGCGGAAGATACTGGCGAGCCGGGCGTGCGCGTACTGCACGTAAAAGACCGGATTTTCCGGCGCCTGGCGCTTGGCCAGATCGAGATCGAAATCCAGATGGCTGTCGTGCTTGCGGAAGAGAAAAAAGAAGCGCACCACGTCGGCGCCGACCTCGTCAATCAGCTCGTCGAGCGTGACGTAGGTCGCTTTGCGGGTCGACATCTTGACCTTCTCACCCGCGCGCGTAAGCGTGACGAATTGATAGATGATCGCGGTGATCGGCGTCGTGTCGTAGCCGAGCGCGCGCACCGCGGCGATTACGCCCTCATGCTCTGCGATATGGTCGGCGCCGAAAACGTCGATGATCCGCGCGAAGCCGCGCGTCAGCTTGTCGATATGATAGGCGATGTCGGGCGTGCGATAGGTCGGTTCGCCGCTTGACCTCACCAGCACCTGGTCCTGCTGGTTGGGCAGATTCAGCGCCTCGCCCTTGAGCCAGACCGCGCCGTCGCGATCGGTAACCAGATCACGCGCGCGCAGCCTTTCGAGGACGGCCGCGACGCGTCCGTCGCGCATCAGGTCCAATTCGTTGGTGTAGACGTCGAATCTGACGCCGAGACGCTCGCAGGTCCGGCGGATGTCGGCGAAGATCGCCTCAACCGCGGCGTTGGTGTAAAACTCGGCCGGAGGATCAGCCCGCGCATCAGCAAGTTTCTCGGTCAGAGATCGCGCGATCTCGCGAATGTACTCGCCCTGGTAGCCGTCTTCCGGGAGTTCCGCGCCCTCTCCGAGTTCCTGCAGATATCGCGCCTTGACCGACTCGCCGAGCAGCTTCATCTGCCGGCCGCCGTCATTGAAGTAATATTCGCGAGTTACCTCGTGGCCGGTAGCCTCATACAGGCGCGCGATCGTATCGCCGAGCACGGCATTGCGGCCATGCCCGACCGTCAAGGGGCCGGTGGGATTGGCGGAGAGAAACTCGACCTGCACCCGGCGGCCCGCGCCGATCAGCGGAGTGAGGAAGCTCGCGCCCAGCTTTGCGGTCCGGCGCAGTTCACCATGCCAATAGGCCGGCGCCATGCGAAAATTTATGAATCCGGGTCCGGCCACCGTGACCTCAGCGATTTCCGGCGGGCGAAGCTGATCCAGTTCCGCCTTGACGACCTCGGCGATCGCGCGCGGAGCCTTGCCCTCCGCCCGCGCGAGCGTCAGCGCGACGTTGCTGGCGGCGTCGCCATGCGTTGGATCTTTTGGCGCTTCGATTACGATATTTGCGGCAGCGGTCTTGAGCTTGCCCGCGGCGTGCGCGCGCGCCAGCGCGGCTTCGAGGGTGGCGAGGATCAATTGCTTCATAGGAGATGGTCTAATCTGCCAGATACTTTCGGCGGCGGGTAGGCGGTGGCCGGGAGGCCTGCTACTCTGTCAATTCCACCTGGCGCTACTGCGCTATTCCAAATGAACGAAGTTCCCAACTATCTCAGTAATCTGCGTCGCGGCCTTATCCGCTCCGAGGCCATCCTCCGCCCGGAGAAAAAAAATACCGCAGCCGTGCTGGTCGCGATGGTCTTGCGGGGAAACGCCTTAAATATCATCTACACGCGGCGCTCGGACCGCCTGAGCAGTCATCGCGGACAGGTCGCCTTCCCTGGCGGGCGCTTCGACCGGCGGGATTCCAATCTGGTGGCGACCGCACTGCGCGAAACGCATGAGGAGATCGGCATCGCGCCGCACAGTATCGAAGTGCTCGGCGGCTTCGAGGGACGTGAGACGCGCAGCAGCGAAATTTTCGTCGCGCCCTTCGTCGGGCTCGTGCGCGAGCCGTTCGAACTGCGGCCGGACCCTAAGGAAGTCGCCGAAATTTTCGAAGTGCCACTCGCCGCGCTCGAGGATCGTCGTTACCGCGGCCATTACAATTGGAGCCCTGACGGCGCATCGCGCCGCTTCCCAGCGATCCTCTACGCCGGCCAGACCATCTGGGGACTGACCTACGAACTCACGCTGCGCTTCCTTGAATACAGCCGTCGCGCCGCTCGCTTGAGCCGGCAACCGAAGGCGCTTCAGGCCGCCGGCCTTGCCGCCATCAACTCGAAATAGGATTGGCGGATGAGTGCGCTCGGCTGCACGCCGAGCATCTCCAGAACTTCGCGCAGTGTGGCCTCATAAGCGGCCGGCGCCTCGCCATCGCGAACAATGATCTCAATCTCGCCAAACTCGCCGAGTCCTTCGACCACGTCGAGATGGAGCCTGAGATGGTCGCGCGTCAGCAGCATCCGGCGTTTGTCCACGACGGCGATAACGCCAAGCGCCCGCTCAAGCATCGCGCGGGTTGCGAGCGGTTCCGCTACTGCTACGATCGTATAGTCGCTGACTTCCAAATCGCCAGTGAGCTCACGGCGATAATGAATCAGCGCAGCGCCCGCAGACTCTTCGCGCAACTTGAGCTTGCCGTGAGCGACGCGGTAGAAGGTGTCGCGCTGAACCAGTGTCGCCCGATAGAGCAGGCCGGACCGCTCGGCGCGTGCTCGCGCACCCGGCAAATCCGTAAGTTTGAACTTGGCTTCGAGGTTACGCATCGCCGCGGCGTGCTTGACAGCTCAAAACGCCGCCACATAGGCTCGCACGATCCGTGAGGATTTCCGAGCGCGATGGCCAAAAAATCCAGTCACGATACTCCCCGGTTGCGCGAGATGGGTTTTGATCCAGGCGCGCCGCCGGCAGAGGCGTTAGCGACCCTGCGCGCCCTGCGCGAACGTCCCGACGCGCCGCTGGAGCTGATCGCCGAGGCGCTCGGCGGGATCGCCTCCCCGGAAGCGGCGGCCGCCCTCGCCGAGCTGGAGGCCAACGCTCGCGGGGGCTTGCGCCGAGCGATCCGTGGCGCGCTTTTCCGCCTGCATCAGCGCGGCATCGAAGCGCCGGTCTCCGCTCCCACTGCCGCCGCGGCGCCGACGTCAATAATTGAAGAAGGCTTAACCGCACTGCTCTCATTCGCCGACGCCGACGGCGCGCGCATCGTCTGGATGCTCAAGCCGCGCGGCGGGAGCGGGGGCGGCTTGCGGCGCCTCTGGGGCCTGGCCTCGGAAAGCGAGGGGTTGCTCGGCGCGACGCTCGAGAGCGTCACGCGCAAGGAGTATCGCGCGCAGCGCGCCGAACTCGAACGGCGCGCGGGAACTCCGCTGTTCGAGGCTGATGGCGCGCTCGCCGACTTCATCCTGTGCGAGGCGTGGCGGCAAACCCCTGAAGCGCGGCGTGGGCGAGTAGGCGACTTTCTGACGCTGCGCGCCGAGTTGCTCGCGAGCCCGCCGGCGGCTGATTTCCATCATCCGATCTATCGCGAACTGGCGGCGCAACTCGCGATTGATCCGCCCGCCGAACTGGTACGCGAACCGGACGTCGGCGCCTATAAACTGTCAGCGGCCGCCATCAAACCTTACGCCGAGGAGGTGAGCGGTTTGCAGCAGAGCACGATCGTGCTCAGCCGCATGCAGCAGGAGGAGCGCGTCGGCACCGTAGTCGAGCGCGCCCTCGGCGACCTGCTCGCGGGCGAGACCGCGTATCGCCTGCGGCGCCATCTCGAGGACACGGCTTACATCTTCGCGCGTAGCGGCAAGCTCGAGGCCGCCGGATGGGCCGCGGCTGCGGCCGCACGACTTCACGATCGCGTCGACCCGAAGCGTTCCGCCTTTTTCCAGGCCTTTATGCGCGCGCAACTCGGCGCGCTCCTGGTCGAGCAGAAGGAGGAAGCGCGCGACGAGCCCCGGCTCATCATGACGCCGGCGGAAGCGATGCGCGCGCGACAGGCCGCACAGGCGCGGATGCGCGGGCGCGGCGCGCGATGAGCCACGCTGCGGAAAGGGTGATAGCGCTGCGACCCCTCGAAGGCATCCGCGTCCTCGATCTCAGCCGCGTCCTTGCCGGACCCTTCTGCACGATGAATCTGGCGGATCTCGGCGCCGAAGTGATCAAGGTCGAGATGCCCGGGCGCGGCGACGACTCGCGCGGCTACGCCCCGCGCATCCCGAACTCGAACGACTCCGGCTATTTCTACAGCGTTAATCGCGGCAAGAGCAGCGTCACGCTCGACCTGCGTCAGCCAGCCGGCGCTGAGATTCTGCTGGCGCTTGCGCAGCACGCCGACATTGTCGTCGAGAACTTTTCGCCAGGGACGATGGAGCGCTTCGGCCTGGGCTATGCGCGGCTGCACGCCGCCAACCCGCGGATCATTCTGTGCTCAATCTCGGGCTTCGGACAGAGCGGCCCGATGGCGGCGGCGCCGGCGTATGACATCGTCGCGCAGGCCCTCGGCGGTACGATGAGCATCACCGGCGACGCGGGCGGCGCGCCGATGCGCTGTGGCGTTTCCGTGGGCGATCTCGCGGCGGCGCTCTACGCTGTGGTCGCGATTTTCGCCGCGCTGCGCGTCCGCGATAGCATCGGCGTGGGACAGCATCTGGACATCGCGATGCTCGATTGCCAGGTCGCGTGGCTTGAAGACGCGCTCGCGCGCTACTCGGCCACCGGCCGGGTGCCGGGTCCGGTCGGCTCGCGCCATCCGTCGATCACGCCGTTCCAACAATTCCGCGCGGCGGACGATTACTTCGTCGCCGGCTGCGGCAACGAAGCGATCTGGGGTCGTTTCTGCGACGCAATCGGACTGTCTGAGCTCCGGCTCGATCCGCGTTTCGCCCTCAATGCCGATCGCACCGCGCATCACGTCGAGCTTGAGCCGATTCTCGCCGATCACTTCGCGCGCCATCCGCGCGCACATTGGCTCGCGCGGCTCGAAGCCGCCAGTGTGCCCTGCGCGCCGATCGCGAATGTCGCCGAAGTCACGCGCAACCCGCATCTCGCCGAGCGTCAGATGATTCTGCACGCCGATCATCCGAGCTTCCCTGACCTCATCGTTCCCGGCTCACCGCTCAAAGTTGTCGGCGTCGATAGCGCTCCGAATACGCGCTCGCCGCAACTGGGTGAACACACCGATCAGGTTCTCGCCCGGCTGCTCGGCTACGACGCCAGCCGTCTCGCCGAACTCCGCACTCAGCAGATCATCTGAGACGTCGGCAGGGCGCGGGACTTACGTAGGGCCAACCGCGGTGCGGGTATGCATCTGAGTGATCGAGCGGCCGCGCGTCTCGGGCAGCATCCAGACCAGCGCAGCGCCGGCTGCCGAAAAGAGCGCGCCGAGCGCGAGGGTCGGCGCGAACCCTATCATGCTGAGCCACGTGATCAGCAGCGGCGTGAAAAATTGAACGCCCCGCGTGGTGTTGAGCAGCAGGCCGAGCGCGCTGTTGCGCACCCGCGTCGGCAGCATCTCGGAGACCATCGGGCCGACACCGGCCCACAGTCCGGTGCCAACGCCGGCGACGACCATCGACGCGCTGAGCAGGCCGCTCATCCCGCGCGCCCAGGTCCACAGAATCGTCGTCGGCAATACGCCCACCGCCATCAGGAGGCCGAAGAGGCTCACGACCGGACGCCGCCCGAAGCGATCGGCGAGCCAGCCGAACATGGCGTAGCCGAAAACCCCGCCGCATTGCATCCGGATCATGAGCGACCCGCCGGCCGCGGGACTTAAACCGCGCGTGAGCCGCAGATACGAGGGCATCCAGCTATAGGTGAACCAGTAGGCTTCGGAATTGACCAGCAGGATCAGGAAGAGCGTCGCCACAATGCCGCGATAGGCGTGCAGCTCATGCAGGTCCGCGCGACTCATCCAGCGGCGGCTCGTTGGCGGGTCCAGACGTCGCTCTCGGTCAGCCGGCGCCATACCGCGCCCGCGACGAGAAACGCGGGAATCGCAGAGAGAATGAAAACCGCGCGCCAGCCGATCGCGGGTTCGAGATCCACGTGGCCTTACCCCCTCGAAGTATCCCACCGATAGGTTAGTGTCTGCCGGAAAGGAAGGCGGACATGAAGCGAGCGCGGTTTAGCGAGGAGCAGATCATCGGCGTTTTGAAGGAGGCGGAGGCCGGGG
>Ga0209167_10000197_pt1 | contig 56724 bp, 37 predicted proteins | sample Coa_R1_9_FD_187154 | JGI IMG/M metagenome (GOLD analysis project Ga0209167, IMG submission 187154) | Surface soil microbial communities from Centralia Pennsylvania, which are recovering from an underground coalmine fire - Coalmine... | ecosystem: Environmental > Terrestrial > Soil >...
AAGAGTTGTCGCGCCGATGCCCAGCGCAAAAGTAAGAAGTGCGACCGCCGTGAATCCAGGATTCTTGCGCAACGTCCGAGCACCGAAATGCAGGTCCTGCAAAAATGTTTCCAGCATGGGCAGCCCCCTTCGTTTGCGATAGGTTTCCTTGATAACGTCCATATGGCCGAATTGACGTCGCGCGGCGTTGTGCGCTTCCTCCGGCGCCATGCCGCGACGAATGTTGTCTTCGACAAGCAGATCAAGATGTTCGCTAATTTCCTGGTCGAGTTGATCGTCCAGGCCGCGCTTGTGGAGAAATCCGCGCAGCCGTGACACGATTTCGTGCAGCCTACTCATTTCGGGCCTCCCTCGCATTGACTGCGACGCTTATTCATGACGTAAGGCCACCAGTGGATCCACACGCGTGGCGCGGCGGGCAGGAATATAGGACGCGAGCAAAGCCACACCGCATAACAAGAGGGCCATGGCGATAAACGTTACCGGGTCGTACGGAGAAACGTGAAACAACAGGCTGGCCAGGAGACGGGTGAGCGCGATCGAGGCGAGCAGGCCCAATCCGAGTCCTAGAAGGCTGGCACGTAAAGTTCGCCCAAGGAAGATGCGCCTGACATCACCAGGTTGCGCGCCCAGAGCCATGCGCAACCCAATTTCGTGAGTGCGCGTGGTGACTCCATAGGCGGTCACACCGTAAATTCCGACCGACGCCAGGACGATAGCTAATCCGGCAAAAAGGGAAAGAAGAAGAGTGCTGAATCGCGTTTGCGCGACGGAGTCTGCCATGCGCTGTTCCATGGTGGCGATGTCAGAAATGGGCAGCGTGGGATCGAGCGACTTGACCTGTCCTCTGACGGCGGAGACGAGGGAGAGTGGATTCGCCTCGGTCCGGACCACCAGGGTCATGAAGGGAAGAGCAAGCTCGGGATGCGGCCAATAGACCATGGCTCGCGGAGTTGTGTTAAGTCCTTCGTGTTTCACGTTCCCAACGACGCCGACAATTTCGGTCGGTTTCTGGTCCTTCGGATCTTTCATATCAATCATGAGGAGTTTGCCGATGGGGTTCTCATTGGGGAAAAAGTTTGTGGCGAGCGCCTGATTGATAATCACGACGTGAGAAATGGCGCTGGATTCACGCTCGTTAAATTCGCGTCCGGCCAGAACTGGAATGCCCATGGTGCGGAAGTAGTCCGGCTCGATGATGCGGACATCTGTAACTGGCATCGCGGAAACGGTGGGTGTGGCGCGGCCGACGATTTGAAAATCAGTTGCCGCACCCAGAGTCGTGAACGGCAGCCAGCTATCGGCGCTTGCGGCATGCACTCCCGGAAGGGTCGCAGTTCGAGCGATCAGCTCGCGGTAAAATGCGATGCGCTTTTCCTCCGTGGGATAAGCTGCATTGGGTAGCGACAATTTCATGGTCAGCAGATTGTGCGAATCGAAACCGGGGTTCACCGACTCGAGGAGGACAAAACTGCGCACGCAGAGGCCCGAACCCACCAGAAGCACGAGCGCCAATCCCATTTCCAGAACTATGAGGGCGTAGCGCATGCCGTTCCCCCGCCTGCTGCCCGAGGAATCGCGACCGCCTTCCTTCAAGTCTGCGTTCACGTCGGAGGATAAAGCAACAAGTGAAGGACCTAGTCCGAACAAAATGCCGGTTACAAGTGAGACAACCATCGTGAAGGCAAGGACACGCCAATCCAGGGCCACGGCGTTGGAGCCGAGCATATCTTTCGGTCCCAACGCGATAAGCAGCCGGCTGCCCCAAATTGCCAGCAAGAGGCCGAGCGCGCCCCCGAATCCTGCAAGTAAAATACTTTCCGTCAGCAATTGCCTGGTGATGCGTTTGCGTCCGGCGCCCAGAGCTGCGCGAATCGCGATTTCGCGCTGGCGCTGAGCCGCTCGAGCGAGAAGTAAATTTGCAACGTTGGTGCAGCCAATCAACAGAATGAACGCCACGGCGCCCAACAAGACCAGCAGCGCGGGACGAAACTCCCCTACAAATTGCTCTCTGATGGGAACCAGATTGATGCCCCAGTCCTTATTAAAATCGGGCCATTGTTTTTCAAGCGCCGCGGCCAGGATGTCCATTTGCGATTGGGCTTGCGCCAGGCTTACACCTGTATTCAGGCGGGCGATGGCACTCATGTAACGGCCTCGAGGCTTTCGGGAGCGGTCCGTGAAGGCAATGGGCTCCCACATTTCGGGTTGCTCTCCAGTGAATGAGCCTTGCTTGACGAATAATTGGAAGTCGCGGGGCATGACCCCAATTACGGAATACGGGTGGGCATCAACCTGAATTGACTTCCCAATGATTCCGGGGTCTCCTCCAAATTTCCTTTGCCACAGACCGAAACTGAGGATTACGACTTCGTCCTTGCCAGGAATACCGTTGTCGGCCGAAAAATTCTGTCCAATGAAGGGCGCCACACCCAACAAAGTGAAGAAATTTGGAGAGACGCCTTTATAAGAAATCTGCTCAGGTTCGCCCTCGCCGGTGAGATTTAGATGGTCGTCATACATCGCTGCCATCTGCTCAAAAACCGTGCTGTGTTCCTGCCACTGCAGGAAGTTCGCCGGGGAGATGTTGTTTTCAGGATTATTCCCGGTGCGAAGGTTCTCCCAGACCATGACGAGGCGGTCGGGGTCTTTGAAGCGGAGCGGAGTGAGCAGTAAGGCATTCACGACGCTGAAGATGGCGGTGTTGGCGCCTATCCCCAGTGCGAGGGTAAGGATTGCGACCGCGGTGAAGCCCGGGTTTTTGCGCAGCATGCGCGCACCGTACCGCAAGTCTTGTCCAAAGGTTTCCAGCATGGGCAGCCCCCTTCGTTCGCGATACGTTTCCTTCATTTGATCTATGGCGCCGAAATCTCGCTGCGCTGCGTTTCGGGCATCGACCGGCGACAGGCCGCGGAGAAGATTTTCCTGGACAAGGAGGTCGAGATGAGAGACGACCTCCTCATTGAGATCTTCGTCGCTCCGGTGTTTGCGGAATAATCCGCGGACCCGAGCCGTCAATTCATGCAGCCAAGTCATTTCATTCCCTTCGACCACGACGCAAAGTCGTCGAAACCGAAATTCCGCGTTTCGTAAGCCGACTACTCATGGCGCAGCGCAACCATGGGGTCCACGCGCATGGCACGCCGCGCGGGGATGTAGCAAGCCAGCAGAGCGGCGCCCAGGAGCAGAACGACCACGCCGACAAAAGTTGCGGGATCGGTTGGAGTGACGCCATATAAGAGGCTGGCCATTAGCCGCGTTAGGGCCATAGCCGCGGCGACTCCGATGGCCGCGCCCAGAGCAGACATGCGCGCCCCTCTGCCGATGACCAGCGCAAAAACGTGGCGTGGCTCCGCTCCAAGAGCGACGCGAATGCCGATCTCGTGGGTCTGCTGGGCGACGATGTAGGCGAGGACGCCATAGATACCAATCGCGGCGAGCAGCAACGCCAATCCGGCGAATACTCCCAGAAGAAATGTGTTGAAGCGCGGGCCAGCCACGGATGTGACGATGACTTCCGACATAGTACGGACATTGGCGATGGCCAGATCGGGGTCGAGGGAGTGGACCCGGCCAACCACCGTATTAGCAATTGCGGCAGGATCCGATTGCGTCCGCAACGTCAGGTTCAGTGAGCGAAACTCATCCATGAATTTAATTTCCAGGGCGCCATCGGGCAATTGTCCGTAGGGCATATATGCGTGCGCATCAACGGGCTGCCCAAGCGGCTTGTCATTCACGTCGCCGACCACCCCCACAACTGTGCTCCACGGCCCGGGGCCTCCCCAGCGGACGCCCTTACCGAGGGGAGTCTGGTTCGGCCAGTATTTCCGCGCGACGGCAAGACTTACTATCGCGACCGGTTGCGTGCCGACGCGATCCTCGGGAGTGAAATAGCGTCCTTGAATCAACGGAATGTTCATCACCTTGAAATAATCTCCCAGGACCAAGCTGATCATGGTGTTCTGCGGGACTACACCACGGACGCCGGTAATTCCCTCGACCTCAAGACTTGCGGCGAAGTGGCCGGTTATGGGCAGATCATTGGACATTCCGACCGCCTTGACGCCCGGAAGGGTGGTTGTGTTCGCCATCAGATGGTCGTAGAACTGGCGAATTTGTGGGGCTTTGTTGTAGCCCTCAAATGTGAGCGGAAGGCTCAGTGTGAGCACGTGGTCGGATGCAAATCCAGGGTTGGTCTTGAGGATCTTGTCGAAGCTACGGGTAAGCAGCCCAGCTCCAATGAGAAGAAGCAGGGCCAGGGCGAACTCCGCCGTCACGAAAAGGTCCTGCAAGCGGTGGCGATGGCGGCCGGGGGTAGCGCTGCGTCCCCCTTCCTGAAGAGACCGCTGAAGAGAGGACGCCGACATTTGGAACGCGGGAGCAAGACCGAAGAAAACCGCGGAGAGACAGGAGATTAAGGCGACAAATCCAAGCACACCCGCGCCGATGGAAATAATGTGAGGAATGGGCACGTCCTGAGGCACGAGGGAGAGAAGCAAGCTCTTGCCCGCGAAGGCCAGGGCAAGGCCCGCGACGCCACCCATTAGAGCGAGAAGAAGACTCTCCGTGGCCATTTGGCGAATCAATCGAAGGCGCGTGGCGCCGAGCGACGCACGTACGGCGATTTCTTTTTGGCGCGATGCGGCCCGCGAGATCAGCAGTGTCGCAACATTTGCACAGGCAATCAAAAGGACCATCGCGACGGCAGCCATTAGAGTCAACAAGAGAGGGCGAATCGTGCCCGCGACCTCTTCATGGAGGGGAACAATTGTGATTTTCAAGGGGATCCTGGGATCCGCCCAGGCATCGCTCGGATTTTTCTCCATGATATTCGGTGGATAGCTGGCAAGGATGGGGCGCTCGAGAGCTTCGCATTCCGCGCGCGCCTGGGGGAGGCTGACTCCGGGCTTCAGCTTTCCTATGACACTATTCTGATACTCGACCGCCCAGATTCCTAGTTCCGCCGGAGTGAATCCCATGGGGAGAAATATGTCTGCGGCTTCGTTGTTTATCCTTGGACCCGGAAGAGGGAATTGAAAGTCGCTCTTCATGACCCCGATGATTCTGTAAGGTTGGCGATCAAGATCCAGAGTTCGCCCAATGACGGATAAATCGCCCCCGAACCGGCGTTGCCACAAGCGATAGCTGAGGATGGCGACCTGCTCCCCGGGGGCATCTTCTTGCTGAGAAAACGTCCGGCCGATGGCGGGCGCGACGCCAAGCATGGGGAACAGGGACGAGGATACGCGAGTTCCTCTAACGCGTTCAGGCTCACCCTTACCCGAAATGTCGTACTCCTTGCTCTGAAAGGCTGCGACTTCCTCAAAGGATTTCTGGGCACGCTGCAATACCTGAAGATCCTGGGCCTCAAACCCCATTTGGGGCAGGCCGATGTCAGGCAAACCTTCCCAGAGCATCACCAGACGAGAAGGGTCCTTGAAGGGAAGGGGGCGAATTAGCACTGTGTTCACAACACTGAAGATCGCGGTGTTGGCGCCAATGCCGAGCGCAAGAGTGAGAACTGCCACGGCGGTGAATCCAGGATTCTTGCGAAGAGTGCGAGCGCCGAAACGCAAGTCTTGCCCGAAAGTCTCCAGCATGGGGAGCCCCCTTCGATGGCGATACGCTTCCTTGATTTGTTCGATGGCTCCAAAATCGCGACGAGCGGCGGTTTGTGCGTCATGTGGCGACAAGCCGCGGCGAATGTTTTCTTGAGCCAGCAATTCGAGGTGCGAGGCGACTTCGTCGTTGAGATCGGATTCGCGCCGTTGTTTGCGAAAGAGGCCTCGGATACGGGAGCCGAATTCATGCAGTGTGGTCATGAGGAACGATCGCCTATTGCGCCTCCTGCGGGGGGCGCAGCAGGCGGCCGATGATGCCCGCGATGCGTTCCCAGTTTGCGGTTTCCTTGCCGAGCTGGCGCTGGCCGGCGCGGGTGATGGAATAGTACTTCGCGCGACGATTGTTTTCAGAAACGCCCCAACGCGAACCTATCCAGCCGCGTTGTTCCAGGCGCAGCAAAGCGGGATAGATCGTGCCTTGATTGAGATGGAGCAGGTCGCCGGAAATCTGCTCCAGCCGGCGAGCGAGGCCGAAGCCGTGAAGGGGGCCCGCGGAATCGAGGGTTTTAAGCACCATCAAGTCGAGGGTGCCTTGAAGAACTTCGGTGCGATCAGCGGGCAAGGATGCCTCCTGTTGAAAATCAACAGGAGGATACGGCAGCCTCTGTTGACTGTCAACAGGTAATATAGACGCTCAGAATCGGGAAATGTTTCGCAATGCGATAGAGAAAAGATCAGTCAGGACATCCGGCGTCCGCAATTGCTGCAGAATGTTCCTCCGGGAGGCGCTTGTTTTCCACAAGAGGAACAATACAGCCCTTGCGGGGGAGGCTGGTAAGTCGACTGAACGGTATAAGTCGGCTGATTGACAACGACATAAGTCAGCGCCGGCGCGCTGGTGAGCGCCCAGATGAGCGCGACAATCCAGCCGACGAAAGTCCAACCAAGAAAAATGTTCACGACGATGATGGCGCCGGCGTCCTTCTTATTCCAGCCGATTATAGAAGGAAGAAAGTAAAAGGCGAAAATCATCAGAAAGAACAGATGCATTCGAGCACCTCGCAACTATTTCATTCAGCGAGCAAAATAATTTCGTGGCAATTATACCCTCGGTTGCCGCTCATGAATTCAAATACGAGAACCAGGCCGAGTTTGTTCACCCGTGTCATCGCGGAGGATCTTAAACGTGAACCTGAAATAATTTGGCGGGCGCGCCGACAAAAACAGAGAGCCCACCCGTGAAGGTGGGCTCTCCAGAGGGGAGAATCGTTCCAGGCCTATGCGCGGAAGGCCCCGAACCAATTTCCTCGGGGGGAGTGTAAAAGAGGGGGTAAAGTGGAGTCAAGAAAATAACGCGTTGTCAGGACAGGAATTAAAGTGCAATAGAATCAGCAGTTTAGGTGGAAATCCACAGAAATACTTGAGATTTCGCCGATATCAAAATGGGACAGTATCTCCAGTTTTAGTAGAAGTCCTTAGTGTTGATTGACCTGCCGTTCAAGTCCAACTGGATGATTTCCATGTTTCGTGGCCGGTCGAAAACTTTTCCTGGGAAGAAAGCTTTAACTGCCAAGCGGATCACTGCGAATCCCAATCCGCTGACGATGGCGAGGAGCACTATTGCGCCGGTGCCGATGAATGCGCCAACGATCATGACATTGATGCTGGGCTCGGTGGCTTTGAAGGAAGGCGCATTCCAGGTGACATTGTGCCCGTAAACAACTTGTCCCAGCAGCGTCTTTGCGTATCCTCCCGGCGAATGAGCGAAGACGAAAGAAATTACTCCGGCCTTTCGGTCAATCAATACAACAGGATGATCCTGCGAAGGGGTAGTCCCCTCAGGCGTGCCCACGATTGGCGTTACCTTGCTTAGCCTGTCCCCGGCCAACTGTTGCGTGGGATAAACAGCAACCAACAAGGTGACTTCCTGGCTTCCTTTTCGATAGCGGGCCATGATGGCCTCGGCGCTTTCGGAGAAACCTAGCCAGTCACCGCCGGCAACCGGCAGAAGTTTCTGAAGCGCGAGCGGGCCGAGAACATAATGCTCAGAGCCAGCGACCAACCCTTCCGAGGGAAGGTGCTCGGCAATATCGGGGTACGGCCGCCGGTCGGACTTGGAAGCAACGGCGCTTACCAGAGAATCGAAGCCATTTTCCGGCTGAGTAAGCTTGGCGCCGCGGATATCCAGGACGAGATTTCCCACCACAATCAGCGCGTGTTCCGGCGATGCTGCCGCGTAGCGGGCCAGATTTGACGTAGGCATACCTGTTGGACGCAGATAAGTGAACGCTCCGTAGGCGGATGAGGGATCCACCATGCGGAAAAGCGTCACGCCAACGGTCTGGCCGGCGCGAAAATAATCCCTGTGCTCAATGGACTCGTAGCCGTACTCCTGGAGAATGGGGGCGTCCGCTCCGACGGCTTGCTCGAGTGTAGCTGCCTGGCTGGTAGTGGTCTGGCCAATGGCCCAGTCACCGAAGACAGGGGGAAGCAAACCTTGCGCTGTGACGGGAACCGCTGATAGGAGCGGAGCTACAGCCAATAAGCACAGAGTAAGAGACCGGCGCACAAGAACCTCTCCAAGGTTAGATGCCGAAAGTCTACCGCTGGTTCCCAGTTGACGCCACTCCCGGGCGGCCATTCGCGGAAACCTTGGATTGATTGGAGGAAATGCTATTGGTGGCTTGCAGATAAGTTTCGACACCCTTGTAAAGTCCCTCAGCAACGCGCTCGCGGCCATCGGGCTTGGTGAGCGAACTCTCGTCAGACGGATTGCTGATGAAGGAGATCTCGGCAAGGATGGAAGGCATGTTAGCGCCAATGAGTACAACGAACGGAGCCTTGCGCACGCCGCGATTCTTGATGTTGTGATTGACCCGCTGGAGGCGCTTAGTGAGGGAGTCTTGAATGTCAGCGGCCAATTCGCGCGACTCTTCGATTTTTTCGTTTCGAGCGATGCGTTGAATCATGCTCTCCAAATCGTGGACATTGTTCTGGGCCGTTGCGTTTTCGCGAGCGGCGACCTCCATTGCTTCCGGAGAGGGCGAAAAATTCAGGTAATAGGTCTCCACGCCGCGCGCGCTTGAGTCGGGGCTTGAATTGGCGTGGATGGAAATGAATAGGTCAGCCTTGGCGTCATTGGCCATGGCGGTGCGCTCTTCAAGCGGGATAAAAGTATCATCGGAGCGAGTGTAAACAATTTCGGCGCCGGGCAACTTGCTCTCGATCATTTTGCCCAGTCGAAGAGCGACATCGAGGCACAAGTCCTTTTCCATCAGACCGTTGCGGCCGACAGTGCCGGTATCGTGGCCACCGTGGCCCGCGTCGATCACAATCTTGCCAATCTTCAAGCCCAGGGCGCGGGTGAGCGATTGCTGGCCGTCTCGAGTCGGTGTTGGCACCGGCGCCGGCGGCATCTTCGCACCTGTGGTGCGCAAAGACTTGTTGTTGATTGCAGGCCCAGGCGAGTTAGAACTCGTGAGTCCATGCCCGGAAGGAGTGGCTGTGTCGTTATCCGCCGATACAGCTTGCTTTGTTGAATTTGCCGACGCTGGCACCGGAGGAGTCGCGCTGCCTTGCGCGGAAGCCTTGGCCAGGGCCTCATCTACTGCGATTTCCTGAGCCGATTCTTTGGTCGGGGAATTGTCCTTGATTGCGGCCGAGTCGTTTGTCTGATTGTTAGCTGCGCCATTTTGAGTTTTCGGCGGGGGCGGCGAACCCAGCTGCGCCGCAGTCTTTCCAGGATTTGGACCCGTAGTCATTGGCGCCGCAAAAGGATTCGTTTGCTTCACCTGCGCCTTGCCTGGAACGGATGTAGGCGGCGCGTTGTTTGCCGTCAACACGCTTGGGGGTTTGCCGGACTTGGCGTAAACATCCACGACCATGCGGTAGGGATCCCGGAGCAGGAAAACCGAGTAGTCCTTTATCTTGGCGACTTCCAACACGATGCGCGCAACGTTTTCCTGATTCTGACCGACGCGGACGCCCTTTAACAATTCGCCCTGCACATGGATGGGAGAGCTCGTGACTGCGTGACTCAGATGCGCGTGGCTGACGTCAAAATAAATTCGTTCTGGATTTGTGATGCGCGCGGCCTGGTATTTTACCGGCCCATCCAGGCTGATGACGATTCGCGTGTAATCGGGCGTGGTCCAAGTCTTAATTTCCCGAATCTCAGCGATCTTATGGCCCGAAGGCTCCTCCATCACTTCCGTGAACTTCTGGCCGGAATTAACTTGCATGGGCACCGGATTAGCAGCGGTGTTGTCCGACTTGCCTGAAGCAGCAGGATTCGCGGCGGGTGGAGACTGCGGCGCCGGCGCCGGTTTATCTTGTGACTGCTGCGCGGGTTGCTTTGCCGGCCGGCGCGAGGCATCAATTTCGGCCATCGCGGCTTGCACGTCTTTAGTGCGGCGCGAATTGGGATGCAGCTGCAGGAACTCCTCAAAGGTTTTCTTGGCCAGCGCCGGATCCTTCAAATCGTTTTTCTGGATCTGGCCGATGACGAAGAGCGCATCTTCACGGTACCGGTTGGTTGGGTATTCGTGAATTAAAAATTGGTAGGCATCCACCGCCGCCTGGTAATACTTGGCGTCGAAACGATCGCCCATCTTCACGCACAGGTCCCCCACGGTGAGAAGAGCTATAGGAACGTCCGGTGAGCGCGGAGTTATGAGATAGACCTTGCGATATGCCTTTACGAGATCCTCGTACTGCTCAAGTGTGCGTCTTGATTCCGGTATGGCATCCAGTGCGGCGTGCTGCCGCTTCGCCGTGTCAAATTGTTCGGCAGCGGATTTCAGTTGGGAGGTGGTTTGCTTGCGGGCGGCGCCTGCACACAGCCCAGGCACCACCGTAGTGAGCAACACCACGAGGGCCGCGCGCGAAAGCCGCGTGCCTGCGCACAGACGGATTGTTCCCCCCACTCTCAAGCCAAGATTCACGTACATAGCTTGGATGCGCGGGCGCGACTTCCCGCGTTCCAAGAACTAATCATTCGACCAAACAACATGCCCCTGTGCATCAACCGACTTGTACATTTTCTTGTGCGGCGCCGCAGGAGGGCTCGAATTGAGGGCGGAGGATCCCGCGGTCATTGGCGCCCTCGTGGCGCCCAAAGCTCCAGCCTTTCCTGAGTCGCTCGCAAAATAATTGCTGGTCACCTTCCGCACATAATCGCGAGTTTCGCGGTAACGGGGCACACCGCCAGCGCGGTCCACCGCACCCATCCCAGCATTGTACGCCGCCAGTGACCGGTCGAGGTCTCCATTGTAATGCTCGAGCATGGAGCGTAAATAGCGGACACCGGCCTCAAGATTGTCATCCGGGCTGAATACATTTTTCACGCCCAGTTGAATTGCGGTTGTGGGCATAAGCTGCATCAAGCCCAGCGCGCCTTTGCGCGATACGGCGGTAGGGTTACCACCGGATTCAGTTTCCATCACTGCTCGGACCAGCGCTGGATCCACGTGGTGCCGCGCTGCGGTGGTCTGAATCAGTTCCTCAAGCCGCTGATTCGTGATCGGCTGCGCTGTTGTTGAATTAGATGCCGCATTCTTCGTGAGGGCTTGGTTTCCTGCGGTCGCTTGTGCCGACGCCAAGATAGGTTGTGCAGTTCTTGTTGGGTCGGCCGAGCTAGCGTTGGCCTTTGCAGTAAGAACTGGCTTTGGGGCGACAGGAGCGAGATTGATGAAGACGCGCTGATTGTGCTCATCAAGCACGGAAACCACCTGCGCGCGCGCGGGCACGGATGCAATGGAGACAAACAACACCAGTGCCGTCAGCAATTTAAGAGAAATCGAATTGGAGCGCAGGCTCATCGTTTACCTTGGAAGGCGGGCAAATTGAGGCCCATCTGCATACCACGACACATCCCACGAGACGGGGGGCATATCCCCGCAGGGGCGGTTCCTAGCGCTAAGCGTAATTATAACAATTGACTGAGGATGTTTGACACTAGTACGAGAGCTCTATTTAGGCCAACTGTGTCTTTTCCGCCAGCCTCGGCCAAATCAGGCCTGCCGCCGCCGCTCCCGCCCACTTCCTTGGCAATGGCCTGTATGATCTTGCCAGCATGGAGTTTAGCGGTAAGGTCTTTAGTGACTCCGCCAATCAGGGCGACCTTGCCGTCTTCGGCCATGCCTAGGACTACTACTCCAGAGCCGAGTTTCTGGCGGAGAGTGTCCACCAGGCCTCTCAAAGCATCCCGGCTCATTTCGGGCACCTGGGCGGAAATAAGGCGAACTCCTTTGATAGTTTGGGCCTGGGCGACCAGGTCGTCGGCGCCGCTTTGGGCGGACTTGCGCTGGGCGGCGTTGAGCTGCTTTTCAAGTTCGCGGCGGGCCTCGATTAGTTTTTGGGCCGTGGCCTCGAGGTCGTCAGGGGAAGAGCTCAAAGTGGCGGCTAGGGAGCGCAGCTTGTCTTCGGCGCGCTGAAATTCTTTGATGCCTCGCACGCCGGAAATGGCTTCAATGCGGCGGACTCCCGCGGCGACGGAACTCTCGGCGACAATCTTGAAGATCCCGATGTCGCCGGATCGGCGCACGTGCGTGCCTCCACAAAGTTCCTTGCTGTAGAAACCGCGCGGGGAGTTCTTGTCCGGGATGGTGACCACGCGGACATTCGTTTCCGGGTAGCGATCCCCGAAGAACGCGAGAGCGCCGGAAGCGAGCGCTTCGTCCAGAGGCATGACGGCGGTCTCGAGTTCGTTATTGAGCAGAATTTCCTCGGTTACCTGCTGCTCGATGTCGCGCAGCTCGGCGGCGTCCACCGGAGCGAAGTGGGAGAAATCGAAGCGCAGGCGAAGAGGTTCGACCAGCGAGCCCGCTTGCTTGACGTGCGTGCCCAGGATGTTGCGCAGTGCGGCGTGCATTAGGTGAGTGGCGGTGTGATTGCGCTTGATATGCTCGCGGCGCGCGCCGTCGGCGACTGTGGCTACTCTGTCTCCAACACGCAGAGTGTCTTTGGCCAGGACGCGATGAGCGATGAGTCCTGCGACAGGGTAATAGGCGCCCTTCACGTCGGCGAGCTCAATGGCTTCGGCGTTGTCATAAAATTTACCGATGTCCGCGACCTGGCCTCCGGATTCGGAGTAGATGGCCGTGTGATCGAGGACTATCTCCGCTTCGGCGTCCTCCGGAATTTCACTTGCCGCGCCGTTCTTGGTGATGATGGCTTCAATCCGAGCATCCCTTGATTCGGTCGCAGTGTAGAAATCGGGTTTTGTCCGCGTTTTCTCTGCGAGCTTTGCATAAACGGGATTGGCGACATCCTTGTGGCCGCCCTTCCAAGAGGCACGAGCGCGCGTGCGCTGTTCCTCCATGGCGCGGTCGAAACCGGCCCAATCCACATTGATTCCCGAATCGCGAGTTACATCCTCAATGAAATCCCGAGGCAATCCATAAGTATCGTAAAGCTTGAAAGCTTTCTCTCCGGAATAAGCTTCCGAGAACTGGCCTTGCTTTGCGGCGCCGAGGGGGCCCAGATCGTCAAGCAAGTGCTTCAAGCCAATCTGCACCGTGTGCAGAAAACGGCTCTCCTCAGCATCCAGCATTGCGTTCACACGCGGCGAGGTCTCAACGATTTCGGGATAAGCCGCTCCCATGGATTCGCGGACAACTCCAGCCATGAAGGAAAGAAATGGCCGCGGCGCGCTGGAATTGAGTTTTTCCACATGGCGGAGGCCGCGGCGAATGATTTTCCGCAAGACGTAGCCACGGCCCTCATTTGAGGGAACCACGCCGTCGGCGATCAAAAATGTAGCGGCACGGGAATGGTCCGCGATGATCCGCAAGGACGGCTGAATTTCCGGTTTGCTCGCGTCAACACCCGCGTGTTTGGCAGCCGCCTGGATCAAGGGTTGAAAAAGATCCGTGTCGAAGTTGCTGATTTTGTTTTGCTTGATGCAGGCCACTCGCTCGAGGCCCCAACCGGTGTCCACGCACGGCTTGGGAAGGGGGTTGAGCTTGCCACTCGCATCCCGGTTGAATTGCATGAATACCAGATTCCAATTTTCGACGTAACGACCGCAATCGCAGCCGAACTTGCAGTCTGCATGGCCCAAATCCGATGAGGCAGGGCCCATGTCGTAGTAAATCTCGCTGCACGGTCCGCAGGGACCGGTGTCTCCCATGGCCCAGAAATTATCTTTAGCGCCGAATTCGTAGATGCGGTCCCTGGCAATTCCCGTTTCCAGCCAACACCTGTAAGCATCGTCGTCGCGCGGGATTCCATCTTCGCCTTTGAAAATCGAGACGTAGAGGCGGCTAATATCAATCGCAAACCAATTCGGCGAGGTCATCAATTCCCAGGCAAAAGCGATTGCGTCCTTCTTGAAGTAATCTCCAAACGAAAAATTTCCAAGCATCTCAAAAAAAGTATTGTGACGGTTGGTGAAGCCGACGTTTTCCAGGTCGTTGTGCTTGCCGCCGGCGCGGACGACTTTCTGGGAAGAGGTGGCGCGTTTGTAGTCGCGCTGCTCAAGGCCCAGGAAAACGTCTTTGAATTGATTCATTCCGGCGTTGGTGAACAGGAGCGTGGGGTCGTTCACCGGCACAAGCGAAGAGCTGCGCACGCGCTTGTGGCCCTTCTGCTCGAAGAAGCGCAGAAATGTTTCGCGGATTTCGTTGCCGGTCACGATTCCCTCGGTGTATGGTGCTGATAATTGATTATGGCAGAGGGCGCGCACTTCCCGCAATTCGACGAGACACCAGAGGTCGTCCGCGGAAGCCAATAAAGGAGACCGGTCATGGATAACAGCGAGACCACCAAGTTCGCGACACCTTCCGACAGAGAGGTCGTGATGACGCGCGTTTTCGATGCCCCGCGCAAGCGGGTATTCGAGGCTTGGACCAATCCCAAAATCATGCCGCTTTGGTTATTGGGTCCTGAGGGATGGACGATGCCGGTCTGCGAAATTGACCTTCGTCCTGGAGGCGCATGGCACTTCATGTGGCGCAAGTCGGACGGGTCCCAAATGGAAATGCGCGGCATGTACAAGGAGGTCAAGCCGCCCGAGAAAGTGGTATCCACCGAATCGTGGGGCGGCGACTGGCCGGAGACGCTCAACACAATGATCCTCACAGAGGAAAACGGAAAGACGACATTCACCAATACGATTCTCTATCCATCGCGAGAAGCGCGCGATGCAGCTCTAAAGACCGGAATGGAGAAGGGCGTTGAGCAAAGCTTCAACCGGCTTGAGGAATTTCTGGCGGGATCCGCGAGTTTAGGGACGGGAGCGTAACGTTCTAAAGCTGCGCGGGGACTCCAGGAACGATCGGCTGCATTTGCTGGATGGCCAGCAGAGCGGCAGTGATGAACTGGCGGATAACTTCGGCCATGTGGACGTGAGCCGGGTTGTGCGTCTGAATTCGCATGGCTTCAAGGATTTGGATTTTCGCTTTCAGGATAAACAGCGCGAGCCAATCATCGGATTTTTGGACCACGTGCCATTCCTCCTCGAAGACGTAGTCGGGCTTGCTGCGGACCAATTCGGTCAGATTGGGGGCATTGCGAAGGTAAAGGCCTTCCCCCTGACGCAAAGTGCTTTCAAATGAAAATGGCCCCTTCCATTCGGGATGAAGCAGCTTCAGATCAACGCGGACGCCGGCCAGGAATTGATTGAATTGTTGAGGATCGGCTCCCGGATCGTTCTCCCGAAATTTGCTGACGCAAAGACAGTAGAGCGCGGAAAGAATTCGCGGCCGCGCCGGTTTAAGCCCGGAAATATCCTGGGGACTGCGCTGGGTTTGCAGTTGAAGTCCAGCTAGTTTCTTAGAAAGGGCAAATAGCAAGGCGTCGGTCTGATTGTTGATGAACGCGGCGACATCGGAGATTGCCATCGGCGTTTTCGCCGCCAATGGCGGCCCTGTTTCCGAGGGATTACTTTCACCGTCCATGATTTATCCCAGACGACCTCGTTGATTCCGCACAGCGTCATTCACCTTCGACGAATTCCGTTTCCGGCAACTCCGCCGCGCCGACTGCGCCACGCATGGCGCGGCGGATCGAATCGGAAGAAAACCCGGAGCGCAGCAAGCTGCCGTAAAGTGAGGCGCGCTTACGCTCATCGAGCGGGCCGCGAATCAAGCGCAGCTTTCGTTCCAAGCGTTTCTTGAGCAATTCTTCTTCGCTGGTTTCCGCAAATGCCTCTTCAAGCGCGGCTTCGATATGCCGGTCCGGTACGCCGCGGGCGCGCAGTTCGCGCGCAATGCGGAAGCGGCCCTGAGTGCGATGTGTCGCGCGGGACCGTGCAAATTCGCGGGCGTACCGCGCGTCATCGAGCAGCTTCTTTTCCTTCAAACGGACGAGGACCCGGCGCACCAGTGCAACGTCTTCTGCCCGCCGCTCGAGCGACTGGCGCATTTCAAAAACAGAATGCGCCCGGCGAATCAGAGAGCGAATTGCAGCGGCGTAGAGATCCTCTTCCGTGGTCAGCTTGCGGACTGTGCGATTGCGCGAGGTGCGCATGGAGGAAGAATAGATGCAGGGAAGCAGGGAAGCAAGGAGGCAAAGCGAGAGGCGCTGAAGAAATAGCCGCTATTTGTGAACCGTGGTGCGCTCGTACTCGTTCATCTGGCGCTCCATTTCCTCGCGCGCGGCGTCGGCCGTGGAACGGATGCCCTGCACGCGCAAGCGGAAATCGTCGGGGTTGGAGGCGCGCATCAGCGCTTCCTCATAGGTGATGAGGTTGCGCGTGAAGAGGTCGTAAAGCGACTGGTCAAATGTCTGCATGCCGTACTGGCTGGTGCCGGCGGCAATGGCGTCGTGAATCAGGCGGGTCTTGTCGGGATTGATGACGCAGTCGCGAATGTAGGCAGTAGCAATCATCACTTCAACAGCGGGGACGCGGCCCTTGCCATCGGAGCGGCGCACCAGGCGCTGGCTGATGACCCCTTTGAGCGTGGAAGCAAGTTGCAGGCGAATTTGTTTTTGCTCAGGCGGGGGAAATACGGCGATGATGCGTTGAATGGTTTCCGCGGCGTCCAGAGTGTGCAATGTTGAAAAAACCAGGTGGCCGGTTTCCGCGGCCAGCAGAGCAGTGGATATCGTTTCCAGGTCCCTCATTTCCCCGACCAGGATTACGTCCGGGTCCTGACGCAAAGCTGCGCGCAAGGCGGTGGAGAAATTGGCCGTGTCCACTTCCACTTCGCGCTGGTTGATAAAGCTCTTCTTATCGCGATGCAGGAATTCGATGGGGTCTTCAATGGTGATGACGTGGTCAGAGCGATTGGCGTTGATGCGGTCAATCATGGCCGCGAGCGTGGTGGACTTGCCGGAACCGGTCGTCCCGGTGACCAGCACCAGACCGCGCTGCTCCTCGCAGATTTTTTCAATCACCGGAGGCAAATTCAACTCGTCCACCGTGCGAATTTTCGTGGGGATCACGCGCAATACCATGCCCACGTTCCCGCGTTGCTGAAACACGTTCACACGGAAGCGGCCCAGGCCGGCGACGCCATAGGCCATGTCCAACTCTGCCGTTTCCTTGAATTTTTGCTTTTGCCGGTTGGTCATCATGCTGAAGGCCATGGAGAGCATTTCCTCCGGCGTGACGCGGGGGACATCGGTCTGCGGGTAGAGCACGCCATCCATTCGCAAATAGGGGTGGTTGCCGACCTTCAGATGCAAGTCGGAGCTCTTGTTTTCGACAGCTCGGCGCAGCAGATCGTCAATGCTCAGTGACATGGCGAATTACTCCGTCAGAAGCTCTTCAACCCAAGCTAGCACCCGAGGAAGGGGAGAGCAATATGCGGGAAAAATGTGGTTGCGGGCTAGTAACGGGAAGGAATTCTTGCCCTTATGGTCAGTCCAGAATACCCAACGCAGCTCTCGGCAATCGCGCGACTTGTTCCTTCGACCAGCCAAAATTATCCGCGATCATCGAAGGAGGATTCGCCGCCAGCCAACTGGAAATTGAAATCTCCTGATAAATCCCGTTATTGAGAACAATCAAGATCTGCGTGGGCTCGTTGCCGACTTGCTCGATGTAGTGTCCGAATCCTTGCTTAATGAATGCAAGGTGGCCGGGGCCGAACTCATCCACGGATTCGCGCCCATGTGCGCCAAAAATGCCAACGCGTGCTTTCCCAGAAATGTAGTACTGCCACTCATCGGCATTTGGATGCCAATGCATTTCTCTCAGTGCGCCCGGCTTCAAGTCCATCAGAATTCCGGTGACGGTGGTTTGAATGGGGAACTCGACGGATGAAACGATCCGCTCTTCGCCGCCGGGAAACCGGATTGGCTCATGCGCATGCAGCTTGAATTTGTGGGGAAGCTGTTTGGCGTTGGGTTTTCCGTTTCGGAGCGATTCCGGAACCGCCGGCGGAATTTTACCCTGTCCAATGTACAACTCACCTTTCGGCAGGGCCGCCAGGGCCGCTTCCGGCAATCCCAAATTGCGCGCTACAACGCGGGGGGGAGTAACGGTGACCCAATCCGTGATGCTGAAGGTGCCAAATTCCGAAAAGTGACCGTTGTCGAACGCCAGAATAAAATGAGCGTCTCCGGGCCCCATGCACTGCAGCGCATGGCCGTGGCCTTTCGGAAAGTACCAAACGTCTCCCGGGCCAAAATCGGAAGATTCTGCCTGGCCATCCGGCTGAATCACCGTAGTCCGTACATTTCCCTCGATCACGTAGGCCCATTCGGCCGCGACGGCGTGCCAGTGAAGCTCGCGCAAGCCGCCGGGCTTCAATCGCATGGAAACTCCCGCGATCGACTCAGAAACTGGGAATTCCTCAACATTTGCTTCTTTCGCCGACCCGCCTGCTCCCACCCAGCCGGATGAGTTTTCTATGTCATATTTAAACGGGGGTAAAGGCTCGTGCGATTTTTTCTCGGATTGCGCGGGTTCAGTGGATGCTTTTGGGAGAGATCCGGAAGCGAGCCCTGCGGCCGCCAGAGGCCCAGCCGTTATCAAATCCCTGCGGCTAAGCCTCAACCCATATTTTCTGGCCGTATTCTTTTTCACGAAGCCTCCAGAGTCCTCATGAAGGATGCTTCAGAGTCAAACAGGCCCTTCTTATTGGTCAGCGTTTTCTGAGGAAGAAGAAATCGTACACCCAGGCCGCGACTACGCCGCCCGCCAGTGGCCCAACCCAGTACACGCCATGGTTGGTCCAGTGATGCGCGGCCAGTGCTGGGCCAAATGCGCGCGCGGGATTCATAGCCGCCCCGGTAAACGGGCCGCCCATCAAAGCGTCCATGGTGATGGTGAGGCCGATAGCGAAGCCCGCAATCTTGTTGAAGGCACCGCGCTCGTCCACCGCGGTGGCGAACACAACGAAGACCAGGAAAAATGTGAGCACTGCCTCAATGACCATCCCGGTGGTGCGCGTGAGATCGTGAGCCAAATCTGGGGTGCCCAGTGCAACAGCGCGCCAGATATCTTCGGAGGTGACAGCACGAAGCAGAAATGCGGCGGCAGCTCCTCCGGCAAGCTGCGCGACCCAATAAAGCAGAGTATCGAACGTGCTCAACTTGCGAGTGACCCAAAACCCGATGGTGACAGCTGGATTCAGGTGGCCTCCGGAAATGTGGCCCACGGCTGTGACCATGATTCCAATAGCCAGGCCGTGCGCGGCGGCGATGCCGAGCAGGCCCAATCCGCTCGGATTCCCCGAAACCTTGATGAACTGATCGGCGCAAATCGAACCCGCGCCCATGAAGATGAGCGCGAACGTGCCCACAAATTCCGCTACCAATTTTTGCGGCCGGTTATACATGGAAAGCCCCCCTCGCACCGCTGAATTCAGACGGCGAGTGCATTATACGTTTTGAGCAACAGAGGGCAAGGACGGAATGCGGCGGGGAGCCCGTCGAAAGGGCTTGGAATCATGGGATAGATTGGCGGCTGTTTCAGCGCGCCGCAGCAACGGGCGCGCCCACGGGAGTGAGCCAGTTATGACGGTCAGGCTTCGCTCCCTTGACGACGGCGAAGAATTCGTCCTGCAATCGTTTGGTGATTGGGCCGCGCGACCCATTGCCGACCTTGATGTGGTCAATCGAACGAACTGGCGTGACTTCCACGGCCGTGCCCGCGAAGAAAACTTCGTCGGCCAGATAGAGCATTTCGCGCGGGATTTGCTGCTCGACCATGGGGATGCCGAGGTCCGCGCAAAGCGTCATCATGGTGCGGCGCGTGATCCCGTGCAGGATGCTGGCGGAAAGCGGCGGCGTGATTACCCTGCCATCCACCACCAGAAAAATGTTCTCACCGGAACCTTCACTGACGTAACCGCTGGTGTCCAGCGCGATACCTTCCACGTAACCGTTGGAAATGGCCTCCATGCGAATCAGCGCCGAGTTCAAATAGTTTCCCGCGGCTTTCGACATTGCCGGCAGTGTGTTGGGCGCCATGCGCGTCCAGGTGCTAACGCAAACATCCACGCCCTGCTCGAGCGCGTCCGCGCCGAGGTATTTGCCCCATTCCCAGCAGGCCATGTAAATCTCGATGGAGCACGGATAGGGATTCACTCCCGTATCGCCCATGCCGCGGATCACGATGGGCTTCAAATAACATTCCTGCATTTGATTGGCGCGTACCGTCTCAATGCCCGCTGCGCAGAGGCTATCCAAATCGAAGGGAAGCTCCATGCGATAAATGTGCGAAGAATGGATCAGGCGCTGCATGTGATCCCGCAAACGGAAAATCGCAGGGCCTTGCGCATTCTTATAGCAACGGATGCCCTCGAAGACGCCCGAGCCGTAGCTGACCACGTGCGAGAGGATGTGGATCTTGGCGTCGTCCCAGCGAATCAGCTTTCCATTGTGCCAGATGTGTTCAGTCGCCTTGACGCTCATAGCTCACTCCTCGAGAGAATTTGAGGTAGTCCTGCGCGATGCGTTGGGGAAAGCTGGCCTGCGTGCGATGGTCGGTGATGGCGTAGGCGCGTTCCGCACAATGGCCGGGTTGGTTCGCAGAAATTGGCCGGGGACTTCTCTCAACATTTCGTTCTGCGATACCCGAGGCGGATTATAGCACGGGAGTTTGGTCAATTCGGCACGACGATCAAACTGGGACTATGAATTGGCTAAACCAAATTGGACTGCGGACTCACCCGTCAAGGTTGCAGGTTTGGGTTCCACGCTGAACCTGCTGTGGAGAGACGCCGAAATGGCGGCGAAAGAGGGAACTGAATGAGCCAAGGCTTTGGAAGCCGCTCTCCAGACAAACGTCCGTTACGCTTCGGTCGCCCCGGGTAAGAAGCAAGCGGGCGCGGTCGAGCCGCTGCCGGGTGAGGAACTGATGCGGTGTGGCGCCGAACGCGTGGTGAAACGCGCGCAAAAAATGATAGGGCGAAAGGCATGCGGCGCGCGCGGCCTCGGCCAAAGTCACGCGCTCGGAAAGTGAAGAAAGCATGTAATCCCGGCCGCGTGAAACTCTTCGCAGCAACTCTTCGCGTGTGGCCCGCCGTTGTGCTGGGAAATTATCTGTCGTTGCTAGCTCGCGCCGATGCTGCTTCAGAAGCGTTTCCGCGATTTTCAGGAACGACTCTTCTGCAGCCGTGCGCGACAGTCGTCCACTGGATAGCGTCTGTTGAAACTCGCTCGTGGCGGCAAGAACGGGGCTGGATCGCGGCTCGAGGCGCTCATGAAAATCCATGTGCGGGCTATGATAGGCATGCGGCTCATCCAACTGGGTGTCGGCGGCTGAACGCATGGCCCGATGGACTTCTTCCACGAATCCGTGCTCGAAGAAAATGCAGAAGGTGGTCGCCTTCTTGAACGAATCAATCGTCAGCGTGTAGGTCTGGCCGTCATTTAACACCAGATAAGTATTTTCATGGACGACGTACCTTCGCGCAGGTGTCTCCCAGGCCGCGGAGCCCGCCACCATCGTTTTTATGGAGAGTGGAGTGACATATTCAGAAACGTAATGGCTGCTGCTGGTGCCTGATAGGACGCAGTTGAACAGGCCAAGTTCAACTCCGCGCGGATTAAGGAATGGCGGTGCGTCCAGCTTGGTAGCAGGGCGGCGAACCCGCCCACTCCTGGGAATTGTGGCTTGGGTGGCCATGCAGCGTCACTTCCCCCCACCTAAAAACTCATCCCACACAATTCAGTGTGGGGCCTCTTTTTGCGGAGAACCATGTTCCAAATAACTGTACACGGCCTGCGAGCTTTCTCTTAGGTCCCCGTGCCACAACGCTTCCCACGTGCCCAGAAGAAGGAAAGGGATAATCGCAGACAGGGCCCAGAGTTTTGATTTGCGCGACGCCTTTTCACTGGGATCCCAGCGGAATAATTGGACGGACAAGGCAAACGCAATCACCGTGGTGCCGAGGAGTGAGATCGTGGCCGGGAGAAGTGCTGTAATGCTCATGGACTCCGCCAGCGCCAACTGCAATCCATTCACCAAGTAAGTCGCCGGGAGAAAGAGGGCCCCGATCTGGACGAAATTGGGCAACATGGCCAGAGGCAATGTTGCGCCGGACAGAAAAAGGAAGCCGAGCCAGATGATCTGGTTGATGATTTGCGTTTCCTGCATGGTGTTTGTCACGCTGGCGATGATCAACCCCAGAGAAGCGAAACTAACAACACCCAGAGTTGCCAGAATGAAAACTCCGAATAGATTCCCGAAACTATGCATATGAAATACGGCTATCGCCAGGATGAACTCGATCAGAAGCGTGGGCAAAGTCAAAATGTAATTGGCAATAATGCTTGAAATCAACATGGCGCTGGGTCCGATGGGAGCCAGACGGAAACGACGCAGGATCCCTTGCTCACGAAAGGTCACCAGCTGGACGCTCAATCCCCAGAAATTCCCCATGACCGTCAAGGCGATCACCTGTCCAAACGCCGGGGGCAACGCAGCCGGATTTCCGCGTGCAAACAGCCCGAGGAATAAAAAGAAAAAGATCAGCGGCATGATCAGGCTGAATACCAGGAACAGGCGGTTGCGCATCGCCAGGCGCATCCGGCTCATCGTGAGGGCAATCGCGTTTCTCAATCTCGCAACCTCCTTCCTGTCAGCTCGATAAAAACATCTTCGAGAGAGGGAGTCGCAATCTCCATTCCCACCAGCTCGTTGCTGGTCGCCTCCAAGTGTTTCACGAGGGCAACAATTGTGCGTGGCGCCTTGGACGAATGGACCACGTAGTAGCCGTCGAAGGCGCGGCAATCGGCCACGTTTTCTAATCCCTTAAGCACAGCCACGTCATCCGGGCGCGCCAGTCGCACTTCGATCCGCGTAGTCCCCGCGGCATTATGCTTCAGTTCACGGGGAGTCCCGCTGGCGATCACACGCCCATTGTCCACGATGGCCACACGATCGCAGAGACGCTCGGCCTCTTCGATATAGTGCGTGGTGACCAGGATTGTTTTCTTCTCACGTTTCAGCTCCTCAATGACGTCGTAAATCTCGCGCCGAACTTGCGGGTCAAGTCCCGCGGTGGGCTCGTCCAAAAATATGACCCGCGGCTCATTTACCAGGGCCATGGCCAGCGCCAGGCGCTGCTTTTGTCCGCCTGAAATCTCGGAATAATATGCGTTGCGCTTTTCCATGAGACCAAAGCGCTTCAGCAGACCGTCCACGGACCGGCGCCGTTTGTAAAAACTGGAAAAGAGTTCGACGGCTTCGCGGACACGGATCTTGTCCGGCAGGGAAGTGGATTGAAGCACGCCGCCGATCAATTGCTTGAAATCATTTCCGCTCTCGTCTGGAATCATTCCACAAACGGAAACCATTCCAGAATCCGGCCGCCGCAATCCTTCCAGAATTTCAATCGTGGTGGTTTTGCCAGCCCCGTTCGGGCCCAGCAGCCCGAATACTTCCCCCTCCTCCACGGAAAAACTGATGCCGCGGAGCGCCTCCACGGCGCCGTAATTCTTGCCAAGATTCTGGACTTCAATGATGGGTGCGGACACAGGTCGAGTCCTTGATTCTATTACACTCAGCGCGCTGGGCGCGAACGTGGAGTCTTGTGCTTGGCCCGCCTTCTCGCGCCTTTCCACAGGTGTCGCGCCATGTCCACCCGAGTTTCGATGAATTGCACTCCCTCAGTTTGGAGCAGTTTTCGCTGCAGCGCGGCCAGAGGTTCGCGCAACCGGATTCTGCCGCCGGCGCCGACGACCCGGTGCCAGGGAATTCCACGGCCATTGGGGCATGCCGCCATGGCGTAGCCCGCCACGCGCGCCCCACCGCGCAAATGCAGGCGCCGCGCCAGATCCCCATAGGTGACTACGTTTCCCCGCGGGACATGTTTCACGAACTTGTAGATGTGATCCCACGATGGCGCCGCTCTTGCTTTTTTCACACTCACGCTTCGAACTCCTTTTCCCCAACCTGAAGTGTACCTTAATGCAAAAGGGCGGCAGGCAACTGATTGAACTGACCCGTTTTGAAAATACTTAGCGACGAGGAACAGAATCAGGCGACTCATCACAACTTTTCCGCATCCAATGGGTAGAACGTAGTAGGAGAGTGAACGAGAGATGCACCGAAGCAGCGTTCAAAATTCGCCGGCCTACTTCCCAGACGGCCGGTCTCGCCTGGGCAGTAACCGATACGAATAAAAAATCTTGACCTGTACTTCAGGCCAGTTGTTGACGTAGTGGACGGTACGTACACTACGCGGGCAACGCTCGATAGGGGCGTTTATGATGGCTTTCTTACGGCGAAAAGGAAACGCGTATTATCTCGTGCACAACGTACGCAAAGGCGGAAAGGTCAAGCAGTTACACCTGGCCCGTCTGGGCGATCGGCCGCGCATCACCGATGAGGTGGTCCGCCACGTCAACCGCGCCCATCCTTTTCTCGAACTGAATTGGCGCCAACTCCGCGAACAGGTAAACAGCCATGTGGAGTTGTTTGACGCCCGCTCCGCATCCGTCCAAAAGCTACTCGAGACTCTGCGTTCCTTGAATCTCGATTTGGCTGACCTTTTTCCGCCCGTGCTGCAACTTTCGGGTTCATCCGAAGTTGCGGGCGAGATTTTAATGCAGCTCCGGCTCCTTCACTCAACCGTCGGCGTAAAACTGGATCAATTCAGAGAGGCCAGCTTCCGCGGATCAGCGAGAGAAAGGCTCCACCGGTCACGAGGGTAATTCTATGAGCAGCCGCGCCCAGTTACTTGATCCACAACGCCGAAGTCTTGAGTCGCAGGAATTCGATTCGGCGTTGCGCGCCCGCATCGTCGGGCAAGAAGAAGGCGTTCGCGCCGTGGTTGACCTGTACCAGGTTTTCACCGCGGGAATGAACTCGCCCGGCCGTCCGGTGGGGAACTTCCTTTTCCTGGGACCAACGGGTTCAGGAAAGACTCGCATCGTGGAAGCCACGGCCGAAATTCTTTTCGGCGACCCTCGAGCGGTCATCAAAGTGGATTGCGCGGAGTTTCAGCACTCGCATGAAATTGCCAAACTGATTGGTTCGCCCCCGGGATACCTGGGGCACCGCGAAACTCATCCTCTGATTACCCAGGAAGCGCTGGCGCAATATCATCGCGAGGACCTGAAACTGAGCTTCCTGCTTTTCGACGAAATCGAGAAGGCCAGCGACGCTCTGTGGCAATTGCTCTTGGGCATGCTGGACAAGGCCACACTGACTTTGGGCGACAACCGCCGCGTGGATCTTTCTCAGACGGTAATTTTCCTCACCTCCAACCTGGGCGGCGGTGAAATCACCGAGCTTATGACCGGCGGAATGGGATTCGTCCAGCCCTCCGATAAGCCAAACGACGGACTCGATGTGAAAGTTGAGCGCACCGCGGTGGAAGCCGCTCGGCGAAAGTTCTCCCCGGAATTCCTGAACCGCCTCGACAAGGTGGTTGTGTTTCATCCTTTACGTGAGGAGCAACTCGAACAAATTCTGCAGATTGAGTTGGGACAAGTGCAGCGGCGCGTCCTGGAAACTGCTCGCGGCCAGTTCCTGTTCCGGCTGACGGAAGGCGCCCGCGGATATCTGCTCAAGGAAGGAACCGATTCGCGGTATGGCGCGCGTCATTTGAAGCGAGCCATTGAGCGGCACTTGGTGTATCCACTGGCGAATTTGTTGGCCACCGAGCAAGTAAAACTCGGCGACATTATCTGCGTGGATTGGGATCCCGAGGTCGGTGGACTGGTGTTCGAGCGCGAAGGCGAAGGCGCGGTGATTCCCACCACATTGAAATTGACGCCTTCGGCAGCCAGCGCTGCCGCAGTCGCACACGGAGGACGAGCCGAAGAAGCACCTTCAGCAACAACGGCTCGCGAAGCAAAAGCTCCATCCGCCACTCAAACTCATGCCATCACGCCCGCTATGACCAGCAGGCGCAAGAATGAGACTGATCGGTGAATTGAGTTTAAATAGTTCCCGGGCTCATCTGCAACCTACCTGGGTCGCGGAGCCTATTTGAGGTAATGGGCGCGTAGCCCGAAGCAACCCATTCCCATTTTCAGGAGTCTCATTCCCCGCTGGGGAGTGTGTCTGCCAAACCACGCTATCTGCGTCTTTTGTGCTTTTCCCCAACGACCTAATTCTGTATATTGGAGTTCACCTTGCGCGGGACTAATTTGGAACCCTGCGCTCGATTTGGCGTCTAAGCATTAGCGGAGTGGAAGGGCCAACATCGCTGGCAACTCCGTGTTACGCAGCCGGGAGGCTTGATGGCCGCCGGTCGTATCCGTACACGAGCCGTGAATTCCATCCTTCGCCGCGCCACCGCCTTGTCTTTGACGGCGGCGATGCTTTTCTCCCCGCTCGCTTTTGCCGACCGCACCGAACTGAAACCCGGCTGGAATATTTTCTCTCCCGCGGATGACATCAAGCTTGGCCAGAAGGTGGCCCTCGATACCGAGCGGCGCTTGCCGATGCTGAACGACCAGCGCGTGGATGATTACCTGAACGCATTGGGCCGCAAGCTCGCCAGTTACGCCCCCGGAGCTATATTCCCCTACGAATTTCATTGCGTGAATCAGCGCGAGATCAATTCCTTCGCCATTCCCGGCGGATACATTTTTATCAATCGCGGAATCATCGAAGAAGCGCGTGATGAAGCGCAGCTTGCCGGCGTGCTGGCGCATGAGATTTCGCATGTGGCGCTGCGTCACGGAACGAATCAGGCCACCAAGAAACAGGCGTCTAGTGGGGTGCTGGGGATTCTTGCCGGAGTGGTTGGCGGAGGAATGGTCGCCGGCATCGCTTCAGAAATTGGCGGCGGCCTCGCTTCGAGCACGATCCTCTTGAAGTATTCGCGGGCATCGGAAAGTCAGGCGGACATTCTGGGCACGCAGATACTCTTCGATGCCCGCTACGACCCGCGCGCCATGGCCCAATTTTTTGAAAGTATCCTGCCGCAAAATACGGGCAAGAAGTTGCCTGAATTCTTCTCCGACCATCCGATCCCGGCGCACCGCATCGATCGTGTGGAAGAAGAGATCGACAAGTTGGGTGGCCCGCCGGAGAATTACAAGACTGACTCGCAGGAGTTCCGCGATATCCGCCGATATATCCTCTCCTTGCCGGATCCGGTCGAGAAGGGCGGGCATTTGGCGGTGCAATCCATGAAGCCCGCCTATCCTTCAACTTCCATGCTGGATTTCAACGGCGTCAATTTTTCCGCGAAATATCCCGAGAACTGGGAGGTGAATCTGCGGGGCGATTCGGTGAGCTTCATCCCGCTCCACGGATTGGTGAAGGATACGCAGGGCGATCCCGTGACCGCTTATGGCGTAGTCGCCAGCTTGTTCCAGCCACCTGCGGATTCGACGTCCGAACTTACACCGGATTTGCCGCCCGCGGATTCCCTAGGCGGTGCCACGGATCAATTTCTGATCGGCCTGGAACAGTCCAACCCTAATCTGAAGTCAGATGGCGTGCGCGAAGTGATTCAGGTGGATGGGCGGCCCGCGCTTTCCATGCACATGGTCAGCGAGTCGCCTCTGGGTGGCGAGGAAGACGACTGGGTCGTTACCGTCCTTAGGCCTCAGGGATTGCTCTATTTCATTTGCGCGTCACCCACGAATGAATCCAAGATCTACCACGCAGCCTTCCAGAAGTTCTTTTCTTCCGTGCGCCTGGCCAAATAGTCGAACCGTCGGCCGGGCCTATCTTCCAGATTGAATTTGCCTGCTCAGTTTTGGACTAATCCGCGGCTTCGCCTGTGGCGGCCGGCTTCCAGCGCAGTATAGGTTTCCGCGCAGCGCCAACTTCATCCATTCGGCCAACGCGCGTGCAGTGCGGGGCAGTCTTTACAAGTTCTGGATTTGTTTCAGCTTCCTCGGCGATGGCTCGCATCGCATCAATGAACAGATCGCATTCCTCAATGGATTCCGATTCCGTAGGTTCAATCATCATTGCGCCATGCACAATGAGCGGGAACGCGGTTGTATAAGGATGGAAGCCGTAGTCAATTAGCCGCTTGGCGATATCCATGGTGCTAACGTCGAATTTCTTCTGCTTGGAGTTGCTGAACACCACTTCGTGCATGGAGGGTGAGGAGTAGGGCAAATCGAACACTCCCTCCAGCTTCTTGCGGATGTAGTTGGCGTTAACCACCGCGTCTTCGGTGGCCTGGCGGATGCCGGGCCCGTAAGCCAGAGTGTAGGCCAGCGCGCGGACCAGCACTCCGAAATTTCCAACAAATGCGCGCACCCGCCCGATGGATTGCGGCCGATTCGCATCCAGAGTCAGCGAGCCGTCAGCCTTCTTGGCCAACACAGGCGTCGGCAGGAAAGGCTCCAGGATTTTCTTTACCACGACAGGTCCGGCCCCGGGACCTCCACCGCCATGTGGAGTCGAAAATGTTTTGTGCAAATTCAGATGCATCACGTCCACGCCAAAATCACCCGGCCGGGCGATGCCCGCAAGCGCGTTCATGTTGGCGCCGTCCATGTAAAGGAGCGCCCCGGCCTTGTGCAGAATGTCGGCGGCTTCGGCGATACGCTGCTCGAAAACCCCCAGTGTCGAAGGATTCGTGACCATCAGCCCGGCGACATCTTCATTCACAATTCGTTTCAACTGTTCAATATCAATCTGCCCCTGCGCGTCCGACCGGATGTTCTCCACTTCGTAGCCGGCAATCACCGCCGTCGCGGGGTTTGTGCCGTGTGCCGAATCGGGGATCAAAACTTTTTTCCGCGGATTACCTTTGCTTTGAAGGTACGCACGGATCAGAAGCAGCCCGGTGAGCTCGCCCTGCGCTCCGGCGGAAGGCTGAAGCGTGACCGCGTCCATCCCCGTGATTTTCAGCAAACACTCTTGCAGGACTTCCAGGATTTTCAAGCAGCCCTGCGAAAGCTCGATCGGCTGGTAAGGGTGCTCGGTCGCGATGCCGTCGAGTCGCGCGACGAACTCATTTACACGCGGGTTGTATTTCATGGTGCAGGAACCCAGCGGGTACATGCCCAAATCGATCGCGTAATTCCAAGTGGAAAGCCGCGTGAAATGGCGGATCACTTCGATCTCGCTGACTTCGGGGAAATTGGCAACGCCATCGCGAACAAATTCCGCGCCCAATGCGCGCTTCATGTCCACGGGGGGCACATCCAGCGGCGGCAGCTCAAAGGCGCGCTTTCCAGGCGCGGACTTTTCAAAGATAAGTCCTTCGTTCTGGTTGACGTGTTCCCTGACTTTGCGAATGCGGCTGTTCACTTTGTTCCTTCTCAAATCAATTTGATTTTCACAGCGGCTCGGCCAGCGCGCGTCCCAACGCACCAGCGAATCGCTCGATTTCCGCACGAGACGTGGTTTCAGTGACGCACACCAGCGCCCGCTTGGTCAGTTCCGGATACCAATTCCCAAGCGGCAGCGGCCCGATGATTTTTTCTCTGCGTAGCGAGTTGTTCACAATTTTCACCGAGCGTGGCAACTCGATCACAAACTCATTGAATGTAGGCCCGGTGAAGGCCGGTTTTACGCCTGGGACCTTGGCCAATTCAGTCGCTGCGAACCGTGCCTTGGCAATATTCTGCGCTGCCATTTCTTTCAGGCCTTCCTTGCCCAACAAACAGAGATGAACAGTCGCTGCCAGCGCACACAGCGCCTGGTTGGTGCAAATGTTGGAAGTGGCCTTCTCCCGGCGAATGTGCTGCTCACGAGTGGCCAGAGTCAGGCAGAATCCGCGGTTCCCTTGGTTGTCGGTGGTCTGTCCCGCAAGCCGCCCGGGCATCTGGCGCACGAATTTGTCGCGCGTGGCAATCACTCCGGCATAAGGACCGCCATAGCTGGGAGGCATGCCGAAACTCTGGCATTCCATTGCCACTATGTCTGCTTCTGATGGAGGTTTTACGGCGCCGAGCGACACGCCCTCCGCGATGGCCACCACGGCCAGCGCCTGCTTCGCATGTGAGATTTCGGTGACCTGCGCGACCGGCTCGATTACTCCAAAAACGTTTGGCGACTGCACCACCACACACGAGGTGTCGTCATGCACAAGCTCGCGCACCGCGGCGAGATCTACTTGCCCCGAGGCAGTGTAACCGGCCTCAACAATTTCAATATTAATGTTGCGCGCATAAGTCGCCAGCACCTGCCGGTATTCCGGGTGTACGGACTGTGCCATCACCACACGCCGGTGGCTGGTGATCCGATCGGCCATCAGCACCGCTTCTGTCAGCGCGGTCGAGCCATCCCACATGGACGCGTTAGCCACTTCCTGCCCCGTGAGCTGGCACACCAAAGTTTGGAATTCAAAGATTGCTTGCAATGTGCCCTGGCTGATTTCCGCCTGGTAGGGAGTGTACGAAGTCAGGAATTCCCCGCGCTGGATTATCGCATCAGTGACCACGGACCGCAGGTGGTTGTAAACTCCCGCTCCCAAAAAACTAGTGTACCCGCGCGAATTCTCGCCCGCGCGTGCGTCAAAAAAATCAATAATTTCCTGTTCCGAAAGCGGCCCTGGCAGGCTGAGCAGCTCTTTCAGCCGGAACTGTGGGGGAATCGAGGCGAACAACTCATCCGCGGACCGGACACCAATGGCTCCGAGCATTTGCTGGCGCTCGGATGGACTTTTCGGGAGATAGCGCATCAGGCGTGGGCTTCCTTGTCCTGCGCGCCGAGAAAGGCTTGGTAGGCTGCCGCGTCCATTAGCCCCGAGACTTCAGCGGGATTCGAGAGTTTTACTTTGATGAGCCAGGCAGCTCCGTGGGGATCTTTATTAATCGTCTCGGGCGCGTCACCCAGGTTTGAGTTGATCTCGGTAACCTCGCCCGACACCGGCGAATAAATGTCGCTTACGGCCTTCACCGATTCGACCGTGCCGAAGGAGCTTCCTGCGGTTATTTTCGCGCCAATCTTCGGCATTTCGACGAACACTACGTCGCCCAGTTCCTGCTGCGCGTAGTCGGTGATGCCAATCGTACCCGTGTCGCCCTTTACATCAACCCACTCATGCTGCTTGGTGTAACGAAAATTGCTGGGATACATCGTCTCTCCTCACAAATTCATTTTTGGCTATTTCGCGCGTTTGTAAAATGGCAACGGCACGATTCTTGCCGGCGCCTCATTGGATCGGATGCCGATTTGCAACTCTGTGCCGACCCTGTCCATTCCCGGAGGCACATAGGCCATGCCGATATTCTTCTTCAGAAAGGGTGCGGGAGATCCGCTGGTCACCCGGCCTACTTGTTTGCCATGTTCTACAACCGTGCAGCCGTCGCGCCCCGGCTGCTTTCCCACCATCTCAAATCCCACCAGTGTACGGGGCAGGCCGTGTTCTTTTTGATGCAAAATGGTATCGCGTCCCATAAATTCGTGCTTGTTCAATTTGCATATCCAACCCAGTCCCGCTTCAAGGGGCGTCGTTGTGTCGTCAATCTCATGGCCGTAAAGGCACATTCCTGCTTCCAGCCGCAATGTGTTTCGCGCGCCCAGTCCGCAGGGAATCATTCCCTCGGGCTGGCCCGCATTCATCAGATCGTTCCACAGCTTCTCGCTGTGATGCGGCTCAAAATAAATTTCATAGCCATCTTCGCCTGTGTAACCAGTGCGCGCAATCAAGCAATGGACGCCGCTCACCTCGCCGAAAGTAAACCAGTAATATTTCAGCTCTGCGATGGGAACTTTGGTGATCTTTTGCAGGATGCCCAGTGCTTTCGGCCCCTGGATCGCCAGTTGCGAGTAGCGCGGGCCGTTGTTCTCCAGCTCGGCGCGCATCGCGTTATTGCTGCGGATGTGCTCGAAATCGCCATCCTGATTGCCTGCGTTCACGCATAGGAAGTAATGCCGGTCGGAAATCTTGTGCACCAGCAAATCGTCCACAAACGTGCCCCGGCCGGTCATCAGTCCTGAATATTGCGCCTGCCCGACCGCGAGCTTTGAAGCGTCGTTACAGGAAACATGCTGCACCAGATCGATTGCGGTTCCTCCGCGCACCTCGATTTCGCCCATGTGGCTGACGTCGAAAAGCCCCGCAGCGGTCCTTGTGGCCAGGTGTTCCGCGATAATTCCGGAATATTCGACGGGCATGTCCCACCCGCCGAAGTTCACCATTTTGGCCCCCATCCGGCGGTGGACCGAGTTGAGCGCGGTTTTGCGGAGTTCCGTAGCTGGAAGTGTCACGAACTATCCTGATTGCAAATGCAAATCCTGAAACTAGCATGGGGGTACTGCGGAGTCAAGAATACGAAGCAAGGTCTAATCAGTCTGCGGAGCGCATGGATCCCTGAAATCGAACACCAAATTCACGGTGCCGGTCTTAGCATCTCGCTCGGACTTGATGCTTGTCTCGGGTGAGGAGTCAGCTGGCAACATGGATTTGTGCTTTGTGAAAAAATCCTCGATGAGCTTGCCATCGTAAACATCTCCCGCCTTAATCGTGGATCTCAGTTCCGTCTCCAATTCAGGATTTTGGCTCAGGACGTCCACCTTCGATATGGTGTACTGTTTTTGTTCGCTCAGCCTAATCAGTACTGAAATGTGGCGGTGTGCATCATCTGTTTCCAGGATTGGCTCCGCTGTGAAATCGATATACCCCCTGGCGTCGTAAAACCAGGTTAGTGCCTCGACCCCGCGTCTGACTTTATCGACCTTGAGAATTTCTCCATCCCGAATTTGAAACATCCTCCTCAATTGTTCCTCGTGAACCGACAGCCCTAGCTCCGGATCTGCGTTCACGAAACGAATACCAGAAAACCGGTATTGGAGGCCTTCGTCCACATGGACAGAAATTGAAAAATGCCGGTGCTGTGAATCTCCGCTATTTAAGTGCGATTCCGCGGTGACCTTTACATAGTAATAGCCGTGGTCTTGCCACCAACCTCGGAGTGCGACCTCTTGAAACTCTCCGAGCCAATCATCGTCCGCAGAAAGCGCTGCTTGATTCGCGGTCCGAATGATACTGCTGAGGGCAGACCGCGACGCATGAATAGGTCCGTCAAAATGCACCGCATCAATAACGACGATTGTGTGAGGACCCTCGACCTCTGCCTTCATATCCGCGATTTCTTCAGCGAGTGTCGGAAAAGGCGACCGCGCCGTCACGCAGGGTGGTATCTGGGCCAGCAACGACAGGGAGCATAGCAGGACGCAAACTCCGCACACGAATACTATTAGTAGACGCGCCCGGGTACCCATATCTCATAGTATAGTCTTGCATATAAAACGAAACAACATTTCTGAAAACAATTGAGGCGCTCCTGAAGAATCATGAACTTGCGATTTCGTTCATTCGAACGCCGGCAATAAAACTCTTGCGGATTTTACATTTCGAACATCCCAAGGCCATGAATCAAGAGACGTTAGCGAAAAATGTTTCACGTGGAACAATTTCGCACTCGGACCGGCCCGAATTCTCGCCTTTCATTGCGCGGGAGCACGGTTTCTTGCAAACTCTTCCTTCCAGAACCCCTCACGCGATTCCGGTGGGATGAAGTGTAATGCCAGGAGGAAAGAGTCCCATGCGAACCTTTGACAGTCTCTCAGAGAGCGAAATCCTCGCGCTGGCCATTTCGCTGGAGGAAGAGGACGAACACTTCTACGCTGACCTGAGTGAAGCCGTCCGGCAGAACTTTCCCGCATCCGCTACGATTTTCGATGGCATGAAAGCGCAGGAGACGGGCCACCGCCAGCGGCTTACGGAACTGTATCGCCAGAAATTCGGTGAGCACATTCCCTATATCCGCCGTCAGGACGTAAAGGCTTTTCTGGAGCGAAAGTCTGTTTGGTTGTACCAGCCAATCAATCTGGAAAGAATCCGCAAACAAGTTGGCGCGATGGAGGTCGAATCGCGGCGATTCTACGAAAAGGCAGCGGCGCGGTCCCAAGATGTAAGTATCCGGCGTCTGCTCGACGACCTGGCGCAGGAAGAACAATCCCATGTCGAACGCGCGGAAGATTTGCAGCAAGCCAATCTTCCAGGAAATGTAAGAGAACAGGAAGCGGAAGCGCAGCGCCGGCTCTTCCTATTGCAGATTGTTCAGCCGGGCCTCGCTGGCCTGATGGATGGGTCGGTTTCAACGCTCGCTCCGGTGTTTGCCGCCGCGTTCGCCACGCACAGAAGTTGGACGGCCTTCCTGGTGGGTATGGCCGCATCGGTGGGCGCGGGAATCAGCATGGGATTTGCCGAAGCACTCTCTGACGACGGTATGCTCACCGGGCGCGGCCATCCATGGATTCGTGGGGCGGTTTGCGGTGTAATGACCGCCCTCGGCGGCGTCGGCCATACGCTGCCATTCCTGATTCCCACTTTCACGTTGGCTATGACCATATCCGCCATCGTCGTGTTCGTCGAGCTGGGCGCTATCACCTGGGTCCGCCACCGCTATATGGATACACCCACGTTTTCCGCCGCGGTGCAGGTAATGTTGGGAGGCATCCTGGTGTTTATTGCCGGAGTATTGATCGGGAATTCGTGACCTGAAATTTTCCCAGCGCGGGTCAATGGTTTGAATCTAGTGGGCCGGAAGTGATCAGCGCGTCGAGCGACCATCGCCCGCGGCCCACAATTCTCAGAAACGCCGCTCCCAGGAACCTGCACCAATCGCTGAGGGCCGGTGATAAGGAAACTTTTGTATTCTCTCCGATAGAAAAGCAGTTCCTACCAGGCCCCGGACGAGCGCCACAGCCGCCGGCGCACGCGTTTCCAGAGAGTTTTCGAGCCACTTTGCCAAGACGCCCAAATCCTAACCGGGTAGTTCTGGAGATGGATGGCCGTCCCGCAATCCGCCTGGAAGGCCGGACCAGAATATTGGCCCGCGCCGGGCAAAAAAAACCTTTCTATTGACATTCTATACGTGACGTTTTCTCATATCGAGCGTCTATATGGGAGTGACCATGACACCCAACCAAACTGAACTGCTGCAGGGAACCCTGGACCTGCTGATTCTGAACGCTCTCACGAACACACCGCTGCACGGGCTGGGCGTCGCCCGGCGGATCGAAGCGGTGACCCATGGGACATTTCGCGTAAAGCCCGGGTCGCTTTTTCCGGCCTTGCACCGCATGGAAGAGGAGGGCTGGCTTTCCGCCTATTGGGGTGAGTCAGAGAATAATCGCCGCGCCAAATACTATCAGCTCACCCGCGCGGGCCGCCGGCATCTCGAAAAGGAAACCGCTCGCTGGGGGCGAATTTCACTGGCGATTGCACGAGCGCTGGAAGCCCGCAGCTGACTTTGCAACAGAGTGAAGTGCGGAATGGCAACGCGGCACCGGATCCGCGGCATGGTACGCAACTTGTTCGCGCGTGAGCGTGTGGAGCGCGAGCTCGACGTTGAAGTGCGTGGCTACTCTGCAATGCTGGAGGAAGAAAAAATGGCCAAGGGGATGAAGCCAAATGAAGCCCGCCGCGCGGCTGGAATCGAAGCAGGCGGAACAGAGCAAATTAAGGATGAAGTTCGCAGCTCCCGCGGGGGCAGGACTCTGGAAATTCTGTGGCAGGACCTTCGCTACGCAGTTCGCATGCTGCGCAGAAATCCCGGCTTCGCCGTGGTGGCCATACTCACGCTCGCCCTGGGTATCGGCGCTAATACCGCGATTTTCAGTTTGGTGAATGGAGTGTTGCTGCGGCCGCTCCCTTATCGCGATCCCGGCAAGCTAACCATCGTCTGGGAACAAGACGACAAGGGCAAGCCCGACAACGTCGGCTATGCCACATACCTGGATTGGAAAGCCCAAAACAAGAGCTTCGAGGATCTGGCTGTCTACAGTTCCTGGCAGCCCATCCTGCAAACGGGAGAGCCGGAGCAACTCAACGGTTTGCGCGTCACCAGCAATTATTTCCGAATGCTGGGAATTCACCCCGAGCTTGGGCGCGATTTTCTGCCCGAAGAAGATAACCCCGCGTCGCTCCACGTTGTACTTCTCAGTCACGCGCTCTGGGAGCGAAAATTCAATTCCGATCCGAATATAGTGGGCAAAGCCATTGCCATGAATGCGAGCTCGTATGTCGTTGCGGGAGTTTTGCCCGCGAGCTACCAGTCCCTGATGAATCAGGATCCGCGCGGCGGCACAGTGGAAATCTGGCGCGTGCTCGGTTACGACGTTTCTCAACCCTGGGCATGCCGGACCTGCCACCACCTGGTGGCAGTTGGCAGGGTGAAGGCGGGCATCAGCCTCGCGCAGGCAAAAGCGGAAATGGACACGATCTCCGCCGCACTGATGAAAGCCTATCCCAAAGAATATTCAGCAGCGGGCGTAATCCTGACGCCTTTGCGCGAAAAACTGCTGGGCGACGCAAGGACACCCCTTTTCATCCTCTTCGGAGCGGTTTCGCTGGTCTTGTTGGTGGCCTGCGCGAATCTTGCGAATTTATTGTTGTCGCGATCCACCAATCGCCAACGAGAAATCGCAGTGCGAACCGCGTTAGGTGCAAGCCGCGGGCGAATTGTCCGTCAGTTGCTAGCGGAAAATTGCCTGCTGGCCTTCTTGGGCGCAGCCGTGGGGCTTATTCCGGCCTATTTAACGCCTCGCGTCCTGGCTGCAGTCGGCACCGGAGATTTGCCGCGGCTCGATGGCGTAAGGATGGATTGGCGGGTGCTTGTTTTCACCGCAGCCGCTGCGCTGCTGACCGGAATTTTGTCAGGTCTGGCACCCTCGTTTCGTTTGTCGAAAACCGACGTGCACGAGTCGTTGAAAGAGGGCGCCCGTGGCAGCGCCAGTGGAGCGAGCCGGCGATTGCGCGGGATGCTGGTTGTCTCCGAAGTAGCGCTTTCATTGACTCTGCTGATCGGCGCGGGATTGTTATTGCGCAGTCTGGCGCAACTCCTGAATGTTTCTCCGGGATTCGATGCCGGTCACGTGCTGACGCTGCGCACATCGGTCCTGGGCCAGCGGTATAGCGACAACAATGTCTTGCGCCAATACTTCAAAGACGCCGTGGAACGCCTGCGCGCCTTGCCGGGCGTCCAATCTGCCGCCGCCGCAAGCCAGATTCCTCTCGGCGGCAACATGGACGAGTACGGCTTTCACGCTGAGGGCAAGACGAACGCCAATCCCGAACTTGACGAAAGCGCCGAGCGGTACTGCATCACGCCCGGATTCCTGGCCACCATGCGCATTCCACTTCTCCGCGGGCGTGACATCGAACCCGCGGACTCATCAACCAGTCCCGGAGTTATTTTGATTAGCGCAACCACCGCCAAACAAATCTGGCCAAGTGAAGATGCTCTTGGCAAACGCGTAAAAGTTGGCGGTCTCGACCATCCCTGGCTGACAGTGATCGGCATTGTGGGAGATGTTCATCATGTCGGACTCGACGCCACCCCCAATATGCAGATGTACATCCCGCACGCGCAATATCCGTTTCCAGATACCGATATGACATTTGTGGTCCGCACCTCCGGGCCGCCCAGAGCCATTGCCTCCGCCGCGGGGCAGGCCATTCATTCCGTGGACGCCACGCAGCCGCTCTCGCGGGTGATGCCGTTGGAAGACTATGTTGCTCTCTCCGTGCAGGGCCGCCGGTTTGCGTTGATTTTGATCGGGGCGTTCGCCTCGATCGCTTTGCTGCTCTCCATCGTTGGAATTTACGGCGTCACGGCCTACAGCGTCGCGCAGCGCACCCGCGAGATCGGCATTCGCGTCGCTTTGGGCGCGCAGCGCAGCGAAGTGCTGGCCCTGATCCTGCGACAGGGGTTCGTGCTCATCATTGCCGGAGTGGTGCTGGGTGTGGCCGCGTCAGTGGGGCTCACTCGTTTTCTCGCCAGCATGCTCTTTGATGTTTCGCCAACGGATCCCTTCACGTTTGCATTGGTGATCATGCTGCTTGTTGCCGCGGCGTTGATGGCTTGTTGGATTCCGGCCCGGCGAGCTATGCGCGTGGATCCGATGGTGGCGCTAAGGCACGAATGACGGCGATGAAGAAACTAAGGACTCTGATTCACAATTTGCTTCTCCACAAACGCATGGAGAGTGATCTCGACGCCGAAGTGCATAGTTACTCGGCCATGCTCACGGAGGAAAAAATGTCCAAGGGAATGAAACCGAACGAAGCGCGGCGTGCAGCTCGAATGGAATCAGGCGGCGCGGACCTATTGAAGGAAGAAGTTCGGAGCGCGCGTGTGGGCGCATGGATCGAATCGCTAGGCCAAGACATTCGCTACGCTACTCGAATGTTTCGCAGGAATCCCGGATTCACCGCCATTGCCGTGCTTACTCTCGCTCTGGGCATCGGCGCAAATTCAGCGATCTTCAGCATCGTCAACGCGGTACTGCTGCGCCCGCTTCCTTATCCGGATCCCGGGCGGCTGGTGATGGTCTGGGCGACCGATGCGGGGAACAACAATTCCCAGGACGTCACATCGTATCCGGGCTACGAAGACTGGAAGTCGCAGAGCAGAAGTTTTGAAGGGCTCGCGGCATTCACTGGCCGCGGCGTCACTTATTCCGGCGCCGACCAGGCCGAAGTCCTCTCCGCAATGCAGATATCACCTGGATTTCTTGAACTTTTGGGTGTTGCACCCGTGATGGGTCGGACTTTCCAGTCAGGTGAATCGGAGGCAGGCGCCTCCCACGTTGCGATATTGAGCGATCGTTTGTGGAAATCCAGGTTTGCCGAGCGCCCCGACATCCTCGGTCAATTGGTTCGCCTCAATGACCAGGAGTGCACCATTGTCGGCGTTATGCCGCCCGGAGTCAGGATTTCTCGTGGTTCCGCAGAGCAGATTTATGTGCCCCTGGTGCGCGACTCGGATCGCGGCCACGGATTCCTCACCATCTTGGGCCGGCTGCGACAGGGCACTTCCATTTCCCAGGCTCAGGCGGAGATGAACATCATCACAAGACGTCTGGAAGTTCAGTATCCGCGAACGGATAAAGGAGTCGGCGCCAATGTCGTGGCGCTTGTGGACTATTACGCGGGCGACGCTCGGACCGCATGCTTGTTTTTCCTTGGAGTAGTGACCCTGGTCCTCCTGATCGCCTGCACCAATGTCGCAAATCTGCTGCTTTCCCGCGGCGCGTCACGCCAGAAAGAGTTGGCTGTGCGGGCGGCATTGGGCGCCGGTCGACGTAGGATCATTCAGCAGCTGTTGACTGAAAGCATTCTCCTCGCGCTTGCTGGGGGCACACTTGGAATTTTTCTGGCGAGCTGGATGGCGCATCTTCTTGGCACGATGCTCGCAAGTAACTTTGACATTCCCCGTGTGGCGAGCACCGGCACCGATATTTCCGTGCTCGGCTTCACTCTATTGGTGTCCCTTGCAACCGGAGTGTTGTTTGGCATTGCCCCCGCACTTTCCTCATCATCACCAGATTGGAACGAGAATTTGCGTGAGGCCGGCCGATCGGCGGCGGGGTCAGTTCGCGGAAGGCGCCTGCGCGGTTTTCTTGTAATTGCGGAAACGGCTCTGGCGCTGATCTTGCTATCGGGAGCGGGAATACTGCTGAAGAGCCTGCTGGTCATGCGAGCCACTGCGCCCGGATTCAGAACGCAGAATCTTCTGGCCGTGGATTTCCGTCTACCACGAAACAAGCTGGCGAAACCTCTGGACCTCATGCGTTACTACGACGATCTCCTCCAGCGTGCGGAGTCAGTCCCGGGCGTTCGTTCCGCATCTCTGGTTGCCGATTTGCCGATGAATGGCGGCCAGGATTCGCTCGGCTTCCACATTCCCGGCCGCCCTGACCCTGCGCCCGGAAAGATGTTCAGCGCCAGCTTTAATATCGTCAGCGCCAATTATCTGCAAACCATGGAAATCCCTTTGATTGCGGGAAGGGAATTCGGTCCGCAGGATTCCGCATCGACACCGTATGTAGTTCTTATCAATGAGCGTGCCGCGAAAACTTTTTGGCCCGGCGAAAATCCCATTGGAAAGCAGATTACGTTGCCCGGCGAAGAAAAAAATAGTCCTTCAATTACTCTCACAGTTGTTGGCGAAACGCGCGACGTCCGGCAGATTAGTCTTGGCGTCCCCCCTCGGCCTGAAATATTGCTCAATTATCAGCAGCCCGGCCCGCCCTGGCCCTGGCTGGAGCTTGTCGCGCGCACAACCGTTGACCCTGCCACACTTTCAAATTCCATCAAGAGCGCCGCGTTTCTTGCGGGCAACGATGTGCCCATCGTGAAGGTTCACTCGATGGATGATGTCCTTTCAGCATCCCTTGCTGTGCCGATCGTATATACCAGTCTTCTCAGCGTCTTTGCAGGCCTGGCACTGGCACTTGCCGCTGTTGGGCTCTACGGAGTCGTTTCCTACTCAGCCGCGCAGCGCACACATGAAATGGGAATACGCCTGGCTCTTGGGGCTGATCGAAGAAATATCATCCGCTTGGTATTGCGCCATGGCGTGGGCTTGGTGCTGATTGGTGTGACCATCGGAATGGCTGGCGCGGTCGCGATTGCGAGGCTCCTTACGCATCTCGCGCCGGGAATTCAGCCTGGCGATCCCATAACTTTCACGGCCGTCGCTGTTCTGTTAATTGTAGTGGCTCTCGCCGCCAGTTTTCTGCCCGCTCATCGGGCCAGTCGCGTGGATCCCATGATTGCGTTGAGGTACGAATGACCGTTCGCTCTATCCTTGCAGCGCTGCGAAACGTTTTCCTCCGCGAAAGTGTCGAGCGAGAACTCGACGCTGAAGTTCACGGTTATTCAGAACTTCTACAGGAGGAGAAAATGTCTCAGGGAATGAAGCGCGATGACGCTCGCAGGAGCGCACGTATTGAGTCCGGAGGCCAACAACAGCTCAAGGATGAAGTCCGCTCAGTTCGCGCCGGCGCCTGGCTCGAAACTCTTTGGCAGGACCTGCGCTTCGCCGCGCGAATGTTGCGCAAGAATCCCAGCTTCACAGTGGTTGCCGTCCTCACGCTTGCCCTCGGCATCGGCGCCAACACTGCCATCTTCAGCGTTATTCGTGGCGTGCTGATGCAATCCCTTCCGTTTCGTGACTCGTCACGAATTGTTCTGGTCCGTGGCACCGTTGCTGGCCAGCCCACTGGTTCCGTTTCCTATCCCGATTACCTGGATACGCGAAAACAAGCCCGCTCGTTTGAAGACTTGGCCGCTTACAGTTCCGGAGAATACATCCTGAATGGAAGCGATCGCTCCGAGCGAATCCTCGGCGAGATGGTTTCCGACAATTACTTTTCAGTGTTGGGAGTCTCTGCGCATCTCGGCCGGACATTCTTGCCTGAAGAAAATCAAGTTCCCGTGGCAAGGCCAGTTGTCGTGCTCGGGTTCGGGCTGTGGCAGCGTCTATTTGGCGGCGATCCCTCAATTATCGGGAAGTCTATCCGGGTAAACAATGCTGATTACTCAATTATCGGCGTGATGCCTCGCGGGTTCACGGGGTTCAGCGACAAGGCCGAGGCCTGGATTCCCATCATGATGTATGACGCCCTTTGGCCGCAGCAAGCCAAATTCGATATGATCCACCAGCGTGACGATCGCTGGCTGCGTATGATCGCGCGTCTCCGCGATGGAGTTTCCCCGCCGCAAGCACAGTCTGAAGTCGATACCGTGGCTTCGGCTCTCAGGGCCGAATACCCAAAGTCCAACCGCGACCGCGGTTTCCTCGTTCGCCAGGCTCGGGACGTTTTCACCGGCTCCGCGCGGAAACCATTGCTAATGTTGCTCGGCGCCGTCGGTTTTGTCTTGCTGATTGCCTGCGTGAATGTCGTGAACCTAGTTCTTGCGCGAATGGCTTCACGTGAGCGCGAGTTCGCAGTGCGAATCGCGTTGGGCGCGCCTCGCTCGCGATTGGTGCGCCAACTCCTGACCGAATGTTTCCTGCTCAGTTCGCTGGGCGCCGTGGCGGCAATCGCGTTGGTGAAGGGCACCATTCCGGCGCTCGTATCATTATTGCCGTTAAGCTTTCCATCCTTTGCTGTCGTTCAAGTAGATGGCAACGTGTTGCTCTTCACCTGCCTGTTGATGGCCCTCACCACCGGCCTTCTCGCCGTGCTCCCCGCGCGCGCTGTCGGCCGCCGCGATATGCAGGAGTCTTTGAAGGAAGCCGCCAAAGGCAGTGGAGGCAAGCGCGGGCGAAAGCTCAACTCCATCCTGGTTATTTCCGAGGTGGCGCTGGCCACGGTGTTGCTCGCTGGCGCGGGGCTCCTGCTTAAAAGCTTTACAAGGCTGATCTCCGACGATCCCGGTTTCCGCGCCGATCATTTGCTGACGATGCGCTTTTACGTTCCCGCCGAAGTCACCGGCGATGCCCGCAATCACTTTGGCCCCGACCTGGCCAATTATGTCTCCCACTTGCCGGGTGTGGATTCCGCGGCCGTCACCTTTATTGACCCTTTCTTGTGGGGCGGTTTTGGGCGCGGCTTCACGCTGGAGGGCAAAGAGAGACTCTCCACCAGCGAACAGGATTCCATCACCTATCAGGAAGTCGGTCCCGGCTATTTCCATGCCATGCGGACTCCACTGTTGCGGGGCCGCGAATTTCTGGCTCAGGACAATGAAAACGCAGCGCATGTTGTAATCGTGAATGAATCCTTCGCGCGCCATTTCTGGCCGGGGGAAAATCCCATCGGTAAGCGCCTCAAGTACGGCGTGGACCAGACCAAGCCGCCCTTTTATCAATGGATGGATGTCGTCGGCGTCGTCAAGGACGCGAAATTTGATTCCTTGCGCCAGGATCCAGCCGAGTCGCCGGTGGTCTACGGCCCGTTGTTGCAGAGTGAAGTCATTATCAACATGAGTCTCATCGTCCGCACCACGGCCCAGCCGGCGGCATTGATTCCGGAGCTGCGCGAAAGAATTAACCAGTTCAATTCCGCGATTCCCGTTTACAACGTGGCCAGCCTCGCCGATCGTATGGAAGAAAACTCGGCCGACACCCGGTCATACGCCATGCTTCTCAGCCTTTTCGCGGTGCTTGCGTTGGCAATGTGCGCCATCGGAATATACGGCGTCATTGCTTTCTGGGTCGCGCAACGCACTCGTGAGATCGGTATCCGGCTCGCGCTTGGTGCCGGCCGCGGCGATGTAGTTCGCCTTGTGGCCGGCCGCGGATTGAGTCTCACACTCACCGGGCTGGTAATTGGGTTGGCGGCCAGCGTCATGCTGACGCGAGCCCTCGGCAGCCTCCTCTATGAAGTGAGCGCGTTTGATCCCGCAGTCTTCGCGGGGATGGCGCTCGTGTTGGCGTCTGTCGCCCTGCTTGCGTGTTGGATTCCCGCGTACCGCGCCATGCGCGTGGATCCCATGGTGGCGTTGAGATACGAATGAAAACGATCCTGCGAATCCGGAGTATGTGGCTCAGCCTGTTCCGCCGCGAACATGTCGAGCGCGATCTCGACTCGGAAGTCCGCACCTACTACAACCTTTTCGAGGAGGAGAAGATGTCCCAGGGAATGAATCCCAAGGACGCCCGCCGCGCCGCCCGAGTCGAACTCGGCGGCACAGAGCAGCTCAAAGAGGAAGTCCGCAGCGTGCGCGCAGGTTCCTGGCTCGAATCTCTTTGGATGGACCTTCGTTATGCCGCGCGCCTTCTGAGTAAAACTCCGGGATTCACGGCCGTGGCCGTTCTCACGCTCGCCCTCGGCATTGGCGCCAACACAGCCGTGTTCAGTGTTGTCAACGCCGTCTTGTTGCGTCCACTTCCTTACAAAGATTCACAGCGCCTCGTGACTGTAACCACCAACACCGCAATGTTTCCGAATCTCACGCTGGGCAATTCCTGGCTCGCCGTTGAGCAAATGCGCAAAACTGTCCCAGCATTTGAACAACTCACTGCCTATAGTTCGTCCGACATGAATATGACGCAATCGGGAAATCCTGCCCAGCTCTCTGTGATCGCTATCGCCGTCGGTTTCTTCGATCTTTTTGGGGCCGGCCCCCAGCAAGGACGCTTGCTTCTTCCGTCCGACCAAACTGTTAACCAAGGTCATGTCGCCGTATTGAGCGATGCCCTCTGGCGCAGCCATTTTAGTGCGGATCCCGGCGTCATCGGTCGCACCATTACTCTTGACAAACTCGACTACACGATTGTCGGCGTAGCGTCTCGCGGTTTTGAATATCCTCGCAAATCCGATCTGTGGGTTCCCTTGATCCTTTCGGCCGAGGAGCGAACGAATATCACCTCGTTTAATCGCCAGGTTGTCGCGAAATTGCGGCCCGGACAATCAATCGGGAAGGCGCAGGCTGAGGTTTCCGTGGTCGCGCAAAATATTGCCGATGCCAATCCGGCTCTGAAGGAAGGGTATGCCTTGCGCGTCGACTCCGTCTTGAATCGCAGTATCGGCGACGTTCGTTCCACATATCTCATGTTGTTTGGTGCTGCCGGTTTTGTACTGTTGATAGCCTGCGCCAATCTTGCCAGCCTTCTCCTGGCGCGCGGTTGGGGACGCCAGCGCGAAATGGCCATGCGCGCTGCCCTGGGCGCCACGCGGGGCCGCATCATTCGCCAGGCGCTGGTGGAAAGCTGCCTGCTCGGACTCCTGGGCGGAGCCGCGGGCGCAATGCTCGCTTCATTCGGAATTGATGTGTTCCGCAGGATTGCTCCTGCGAGCACGCCTCGCCTCTCCGAAATTTCCCCTGATTCGGCGATGTTCTGGTTTGCCCTGGGCAGCTCCCTCATCGCGGGCATTCTGTTTGGACTCGCCCCTGCGCTGCGCGCATCGCTGACCGATCCCAACGCCGCGCTGAATGCCGGGGCAACGGGGAGTATTTCAGGCACGGGCAGCACTCGCCAGCCGCGCTTGGGAGGCGCGCTGGTAATTTCGGAGATCGCGCTCGCGTTTATCCTGCTTATGGGCGCGGTAGTCACTGCCGAGGGATTGATAAAATTACTCAGGACGGACACGGGAATTCGCACCGACCACCTCCTCACATTCAATCTTCCTCTGCCCGAGCATGAGAATGAGGATACCTCTCCTCTTCACGCCAAGATTCACGAGATTCTTGATCGTGTCCAGGCGATTCCGGGCGTTGAAGCCGTCGCCGCAACCGACCACCCTATATTGGGCGGGAGCATCAACATGTTTTCTGGATTCACAGTCGAAGGCGCTCCAGCCGCGCAATCACTCGCTGAGAGCAGTGCGCAAGTCCGTTCCGTTTCGCCTTCACTTTTTCAATTGTTAGGTATTCGTCTGATCCGCGGAAGATTTTTCGACGACCACGATGTCCAGAACTCCCAGAAGGTCGTCATCGTCAACGAAGCGATGGCTCGCCGCCTGTGGGGCACGTTGGATGTAGTCGGGAAGCGCATCCAATTTGGAAACAACAGCAAAAAAGCTAAACCCGCGGAATGGACGGTGGTGGCAGGTATCGTCGCCAATATTCGTGAAGTCTCCCTCGGTATGACTCCTGACGCAGAGTTCTACTTTCCAATTTATGAGGGCGGGGCCTGGTCCATTCATTTGATCACGCGCACGAAACAAGACCCAAACGCTTTAGCCGCACTAATTTCGCGCCAGGTCTGGCTCGTGGACAAGGACCAACCGATCGCCGATATCGCAACCATGGACCAGCTGATCAAGGAGGAAGTGGGCGAGCCAAGAATGCATACGGCGCTTCTTAGTTTCTTTGGCGCCATCGGCTTGGGCCTCGCATTGCTCGGCGTCTATGGAGTGGTGGCCTATTCCGTCGCGCGGCGCACTCGTGAAATCGGAATCCGCATGGCGCTGGGCGCAAACCCCTCTCATGTCCTGCGCATGGTGATCCGCCAGGGATTCGTGCTTGCAGCGGTTGGTGTCGCTATCGGAGCCGGAGGCGCATTCGCTCTTGCTCGGGTCTTGAAGAGTCAGTTCACTGTCGCCAACACAACGGACGTGCCCACATATCTCGCCGCAGCCACTCTAGTGGTCTTCGTGGCCTGCCTGGCCTGCTACGTTCCCGCGCGCCGCGCCATGCGCGTGGATCCCATGGTCGCCCTGCGCCACGAATGAGCAAACTCTCCCGCTTTCGGAGCTTGCTACTCAACATTTTCAGCCGCCGGAATGTTGACCGCGACCTCAGTTTTGAGATTCGCAGCATCGAGTTCTTGCTCACGGAGGAAAATATGCGGAAAGGTCTAAAGCCGGAAGCGGCTCGCCGCGCAGCGCGAATTGACCTTGGCGGGCCCGAGCAACTCAAAGATGAAATCCGCGGTGCGCGCAGAGGCGCCTGGCTCGAAACTCTCTGGCAGGATCTCCGCTTTGGTGCCCGCATGTTGCGCAAGAATCCGGGCTTTAGCGCTATCGCGGTCCTCACACTCGCGCTCGGCATCGGCGCCAATACCGCCATTTTCACCATCGTGGATGCGACAATCTTGCGTCCTGCTCCTTTTCGCAATCCCGACCAAATCGTCTTCATTACCGACAATCCTCCTCGCGATACGCTTGCATCGAGGGATACTTTCCTTCCGCTCATTGATGATCAACGCCGTTACCCGGAGCTTTTTTCACATGTGGCATGTATTCTACCGGGGGAAGCCACCATCACTGGCGTTCCCCAACCAGAACCTCTCGCGCCCGCCATGGTCTCTCCGGATTACTTTTCACTCTTGGGTGTGAGGCCTGCGCTGGGACGTGATTTTCTCCCCGGTGAAGAAAAACCGGGCGCTCCGCCGGTCGTAATCTTGTCCGACTCGCTTTGGAGGCGCGACTTCAACGCGGATCCCGGAATCATCGGCCGCTCGGTCATTCTGGATAACATCGCCCACATGGTCGTCGGTGTCATGGCCAGCGATTTTGAGAATCCACTCTACGCACACAGAGACGTCTGGTTGCCGGTACCTTTGGGCAGCGGCCAATGGATCGCGCGGATGAATAACCATTCCAATCTTTCCGCAGTTCAGAATGCTCTCAGGACCGCTGACCAGGCGCTCGAAGGCCACGGACCTAGATGGCAACTGAATGTCGTGACTCTGCATGAGGAAATGTCCAGTGACCAGCAATCCGATATGGCCATCCTGCTCGCATGCGCTGGATTTGTTTTGCTGGTCGCCTGCGCCAACGTCGCCAATCTCTTGCTTGCGCGGGGGGCCGGCCGCCGCCTCGAAGTCACGGTCCGCACGGCGCTGGGAGCCAGCCGTTCGCGTATCGGCCGGCAAATGCTCACCGAGAGTGCCCTGCTAGGTTGTATTGGAGGAGTAGCCGGGCTCGCCGTTGCCTATTGGGCACTGAAAGTTTTTATCGCCATCGCTCCAGGTCAATTCGAGGGCATGGACAAAGTCCAATTGGACGCCCGCATTCTTTGCTTCGTGGTCGTTATCTCCTTCCTCTCCGCTTTGCTTTTTGGAGCACTTCCCGCTATGCGATTGACCCGCGTTGATCTTTCAAATTCGCTCAAGGAAGGAGCAGGCTCCGGCGCCGGGTCGGGCGTACGCCATTCCAGAGTTCTAAGTGCGTTGGTCGCCTCTGAAGTGGCCCTTGCCCTTATCCTGATGCTCGGTGCATCCCTGATGGTTCGCAGCTTTCTCAGGCTGCGGCCTGATCACCCGGGCTTTGATCCTTCCAATAAACTCGGTGTTGTGCTTCGCCCGGCTCTATGGAAGTATCCAACTCCCGCTCTCCGGCTTCAATTCATGGATCAGCTCATTGAGCGCATTGCCTACCTTCCGAATGTAAGGGGCGTGGCGGCAACTGATTTTTTCCCCTTCTCGGGTATGGTGAGCTTTCCCAGAGTATTCAAAAATCCTGGCGCGCCCGGCGTGAGGGGGAATGCTCGCTCAGTGTCGCCCAATTATTTCCAGGTAATGGATATTCCAATTTTGAGCGGAAGGTCATTCACGGAATCGGACGATGCCACCGCACCGAAAATCGCCATCGTAAGCCGCCGGATGGCCGAACAAGTCTGGCCGGATGAAAACGTCCTCGGCAAGCATTTCACCGCCGATTACAAGGACGGTGAGATGCAAATCGTGGGAGTGGTGGGAGACGTGCGGAATTCTGGCTGGAATCTCAGGCTGCTGAATGATTTCTACGTCCCGATGCGTCAATCAAAACCACTGTGGACCACGCTGATTGTTAACACCCAGTCCGATCCAGTGCAGTCCGTACCCACGATTCGCAGCGCAATTCTCTCCATTGACAAAGATCAACCAATCTCCAGCGTAAGAACAGTGGACGAAATGCTTTCTTCCTCCGTTTCGCTTCAATGGTTTGAGGCACTGTTGGTTGGCTCCTTTGCCGGAGTGGCGCTGATTCTGGCCAGCGTCGGCATCTATGGAGTGATTTCCTACAGCGTCAAGCAGCGCTCGCGGGAATTGGGTATTCGCATCGCCTTGGGAGCTTCTCCCGGCCGCGTAATGCGTATCGCCCTCCGCGCCACCATGATCCCCGTCGCCATCGGACTTGCATTCGGATGGGCGGCATCATTCGGCCTGGCACGTTTCATGTCCGCGGTTCTTTATGGGCTTAGCCCCACGGACTCTGTCTCGAATATCGCGGCAGTCGCCATCCTCTGTTTTGTCGCCACGGTTGCGTGCTATCTCCCTGCACGCCACGCGCTGAAAATTGACCCAGCCAAAGTTTTGCGCTGCGAATGAAAGATGATTGCGGTAGGGGCGAGTCCGCGACCCGCACAGCCGTTCACACTTCCAAATCAAGAGAGGGAAGACAGAGAATTCCCTTGAGCAGAAGATGTGGTGCGACCGCAGAGGCAGAACCTACGGAATGGGCCGCGTTATTTTTCCGCCAGCTTCCGCCCGGCATTCAGATTGTCGAAATTGAGAATCGTATTCAGCACCAGCGAATAATTTCCTTCCGTCTCCCCGCGATAAATCGGATTCGTCGAAAACAGCACGATGTGCCCGTTTCCTTCCGGCGAATCCACCACTGCCGGATGGTCTGCGATCTCATTTCCATTCTCCACCAGTCCCGAAACCAGCAGCTCATTTGCCGCCCCATACCGGAATATCACCCGCGCCCGCAATGCCGGAGGAATCAATCCCACGTTGTTGCGCATCTGCTCGTCGGTGACTGGTGCCGCCTCCCATGGCTGCACTTCAGGTTGCACGGGGATTTCCGGATTCGTCCGCCCGGGTGTGAAATCGGGATCCCCCTGGGTGCCGCGTCCGGTCGGACGATTCGCAAACGAATTACCCAGTTGGCGCCCCCCTCCGCGCCGCCCGGCGATATTGCTCACCCCGAACACTAGTCCGTTATTGCAATATGCCGAGAGCGTATCGCCATAGCCGTACGCAATCGGGCTCGCCCCATCCACTATGCGCGTTTTCACCACGCTCCCGACGATCCGCTCGCGCTGCCCCGGAGCCACCGAAACTCCGTCCAGCATCCCCATCGCCGACGCGAAATTCGCCGTGTCGGCCACGGTCACCAGCACTCCGCCGTTTTTCACGAAGGCCTGCAAGTGCTCGAGCCCGTCCCAACCCAACCCTGGCCGCATATCATCGGTTTGATCATCATCAGTCACCGTCAGGTTTGGTGTCTCCGCCGTCTTCTTCCACGGCAGCGCATTGCCCCAATCCGTCGGCGAGCCCTTGATAATCCCGGTCGGATTTCCGCCTCCGCCGGTTGGCGGAAACAGGATCACATCGTATTTCGCATTCAAATCGGCATTGTGCGAAACAGTCTGTGTGCTGATGTAGTCGTAAGGAATTTTCAAATTATCGAGCGCGATCCTCCACCACCCTTCGGTCTGCGTGCTCTGCCAGGTGTGCAGCAGCGCGATTCGCGCCGCATGTGTCGGGTGTGTCTTCACTGTGGGTGCGGAATCGAGCGCGATGATTTGCACGCCCAATTCTGCGGCCGCGCTTTGCAAATCCGACCCTCCGACGTTGCGCACGATGTAACTTCCCCGGTTGAACTTGTGTCCCCCCGCCTCGAATGGCTCCTCCGTCGCGTCAAAACTCGCGTTCTTAAAGCGGTATCTCAGCTCGGCCAAAGTAGGGTCGGCATTGTTGTTAATCGCAAAAACCGTTCCGCTCCCGGAAACACCTCCCGGCGCGCGGATTTGCGTGACTTTTTCCACCGGTGCGTCGAGCACTTTCGTATCCGTTACGCGGAAAACCTGCACGTTGAACAGTTCGCCAAACGTCCACCCCGTATCGTCATAGGGAGTCTTCTGCGGATCATCGGGCGCCCAGTATTGATAATCGAGCAGGGAATCAGCAATGCGCGAATAGGGCTGGTCCATGCGGACAATGTAGCTGCCCGCGGGAAAATCCTTTGTAATCGTTGTCGGGCGCGACTCGCGATTTGCTCTCCCGCCGGCCTGATCACCTCCAGCAGCATTGGCGCCTCCCTGGCCTCCACCAGCGTTTCCGCCGCTTCCGCCCTGTCCTCCCCGGCCTCCCGAAGGCCGTGGAGCGGGCACAGTAACGCTGAATGCCGCGGTAGCTCGGGAAATTTCCACTCTCTGCTTCATCATCACACGTAGCAAGTCCGCTTGATTCCCCAGCCGCGGATCATCTCCCGGCAGTACATAGGCCGCGGGCCCTTCCTGAGTCGGTTTTTGGATGGACCGCTTCGCCTTCAAATAAAAATTCTTCAGGAAGAATTTCCGGCTGTCGCCAAAATAGTGCAACGCCGTCAGCAGTCCCGTCTCTTCATAATTATTATTGTCGCGTTGTGACCACAGTGTCTTGGGTAGCGGCGGGTCCTGCCGGTACCAGGTGCGGTCGTACTCATTCGGGGTCAGCGATCGCACCAGCGTGTCCGCGCCGCCGTTTCCGAACGTTTCGTAAAGCCTGCTGATCCCGTTGTGCATCGCGGCAATAAACATCAGGTAGCCCGGCGACCAGGTATCGAAATTTCCGTGAGTAAATACACCCGGCATCCCCAGCCGCGTCATGTCCGCGACGTTCCGCCACCCCAGCATCTCCCACTCATTGGTCAAAATAGGATCCACCCAGGCGTTGAACGGCCCATCGCCCGCCGTGTTGTCATAAAGATAGGGCACCGACTCGTGCAGGTCGTGCAGCACCTGTGCCTTCCAGTCCACAAAAGTGTTCAGCACATTTTCCGTGAGTTTGAGCGTGACTCCCATCGCGTCGCGGTTGTTGTCATGCGCCACGTAATGTCCCCAATAAACCAGCGGCGGATAGTTGTCCTTGGGGTGCGCCAGATGCCAGCGGTATATATCCACGACGCGGTCGCGGCCATCCACTTCCACCACCGGCGTGATCAACGTAATCACGCGATCGCGAATCTCTCGTATATAAGGACTCTCATCCACCGCCAACCGGTAGGCCAATTCCATCAGCGCCGTCGGTGCGCCGGATTCCGTGGAGTGGATCGTTCCCGTGATGTAATAGACGGGCACCACCTGATCAACCAGTTTGTCCGCTTCGGCGTCATCAAATTTAATCAACCTGGGATCGGCCAGTTTGCCAAGCTTGTCCTTATTTTCCTGCAGGTGCGCCAGGTTTTGTTCCGATGAAACCGCCACCGCGATCATCTCGCGCCCTTCTTCAGTCTTTCCGATGGAATACACTTTCACTCGTGGGCTTTTCGACTCCAGCAACCGCATGTACTTGTACACTTCCTCAGCGTAGGGAAGAATTCCCGGAGCTCCCGACACATCGCCGAGCACGGCCTCCGGCGTAGGCACGGTCTTCGAGGCAGGCAGATAGTCCACTAGCGGCGAAGTGAAGAAAGGCTCCGTCGTGTACTTCTTAATTTTCGCCGTGTAGGCCTCGTCCACAGCCTGCTTCGGGTCGCGCCCGGGCCAGGTCTCCACCGCCTGTGCGCGCGCGCCGCTCGCGCAAAATAGCCCGCACACAACGAGCCCCACCGCCACGACTGTCTTCGCCGCCAAATTCATCCCTTTCATCTGTCCCCCCGTTCAATGAGTGCCTTAAGATCTCGATTCAGATCGCTTCGCCGTTACGCAACGGGAAGCGTCATATCATCCCGCGTAAACCCTGTAAAGCCCATCTTCGCAATGCTCGCAAAACAAGCGAAGTGCATGCAACCCCTGGATGAATTCCGATTTATTTCAATTTGAACTGCGAAATATCAAATGCCGGCTTGGGATACTTCATGCCAAATCCTTCTAGTGTCTGCGCCACAATGCACGACACCGCAAGATTACGAAACCACTTGTGGTTCGCCGGGATGATGTACCACGGCGCCTCGGCCGTGCTGCATTTCGCCAGCCCAGCCTCATACGCCTCCACGTACTCATCCCAGAATTTCCTTTCCGCGAAATCCGCCGGCGAAAGTTTCCATTGATGTGCTGGATCGTCCAGCCGCTCCTGGAACCGTTTTTTCTGCTCGTCCTTGCTGATGTGCAGAAAAAACTTCAGCACCTTAATCCCGTTTTCAGCCAGCAGCGTTTCAAACACGTTGATCTGTTCATACCGGTTTTCCCATATTTTCCGCGGCACCAGGTTGTGCACGCGGACAACCAGCACGTCTTCGTAGTACGACCGGTTAAAAATTCCAATTTGGCCGCGCGACGGAACGGCTAGGTGCGCCCGCCACAGAAAATCATGCTCGGCCTCTTCATGGGAAGGTACTTTGAACGACGTCACGCGGCATCCCTGCGGGTTCACGCCCGACATCACGTGGCGTATTGTCCCGTCCTTGCCCGCTGCATCCAAGCCCTGCAACACGATCAAGAGCGCATGTTTATTTTCCGCATACAGCAGTTCCTGCAAGGTATCGAGCCGCTTCAGGTTTTTCTCCAGCAGGTCTTTTGTTTTGGAGTCTTTGCTGTAGCCAAGCGTCTCGTCTGGATCAAATTTCGACAGCCGCACCTTCTTCCCAGGCTGCACCATCAATTTCTTCGCAAAATCCATTTCTGCCTCTCTCTTCGCCCGTCGCATTCCACCGCGAGCATATCAGGAACTCGCACTCACAAAAATGCCAATGTAGCTCAACTCCGGCGTGCCCTATGCGGGGACTGATTTGTTTCTCGCTCATTTCTCATCGAATATTTCTTGCCTCGCCCAAATTGGCGATGTAAAAGAGTCCGCATCCCAATTCGTTGACTCAGAAGCGCTTGTTTTGTTGGGATGCACTCCGGGAGTGGGAGGCGAGGATGTTCAATCGCATGGTGTTCGGCCTTTGTTTGGTTTGCGTTTTTCAGTTTGCCTCAACATCCTGGAATTCGCCCGCCGCCCCGCAATCCGCCCCGCAGCAACCGTTCGATGTCATCATCCTCAACGGCCACATCCTCGACGGCACCGGCTCGCCCTGGTATTCCGGCGATATCGGCATTCGCGATGGCCGCATCGCAGCAATCGGGAACCTCGCCAACTCCTCCGCCAAGCGCACCATAGACGCACGCGGCCTGACCGTCGCCCCCGGCTTTATTGACATGCTGGGCCAATCGGAATTGACCATCCTCGTCAATCCACATCTCCCCTCTAAGATCTATCAAGGCATCACCACGGAAATTACCGGTGAAGGATCATCCGCCGCGCCTCAGACTGGCGCCACTCTTGACCAGGATCGCCAGCAATACGATCACTACCAGCTCAATCCCGATTGGAAGACCTTTCGCGAATATTTTGCCCGCCTGGAGAAGCAGGGAATGGGGATCAATATGGCTAGCTACGTTGGCGCCACACAAATTCGCAAGGTCGTTATTGGAGACGATGACCGTGCCCCCACTCCCGCCGAACTGGAGCAGATGAAATCGCTTGTCCGCCAGGCAATGGAACAGGGGGCACGCGGAGTTTCCACCTCGCTTCAATATCCACCTGCGCCGTACGCATCTACGGAGGAGTTGATCGCTTTGGCCGCTGAAAGCGCCAAGCACGGCGGCATCTATGCGACTCACATGCGCACCGAAGGCGATGGAATTATGTCTGCGCTCGATGAGGTGGCCCGCATCGCTCGTGAAGCGCACACGCCGGTGGAAATATGGCACTTAAAAGTCGGTGGAGTTGCAAACTGGGGCCGCATGCCGGAAGTGGTCAAATTCATAGACGATGCCCGGGCATCGGGGCTGGACATCGAAGCGGACACCTATGCTTACACCGCTTGGAACAATTCGCTTTCCGCCTTCGCGCCTCCCTGGGCTCATGATGGTGGCGCCGATAAGCTCATCGAGCGTCTCAAGGATCCCGCAACTCGCGCCAGAATACGAAACGATATGATGACTCCGAATACGGCCTGGGATGATGAGTGGCGCGAAATTCCCGGACCGGACGCGATCCTTGTCAGCTCCGTCCTCAATCCCAAACTGCTCTCGCTTCAGGGCAAAACAATTTCTGAGATCGCCAAATTGTGGAACAAGGACCCCATCGACACCATATTCGACCTGCTGATTCAGGATCACGCAAGTACATACGTTTCTGTTTTCGCCATGCAGGAAAACGACGTCGCACTGGCTCTGAAGCAACCCTGGGTTTCAGTCGACAATGATTCTTCGGGGACCTCTCCGGAGGGAATCCTCGGTGAGGATCATCCGCACCCTCGAGCTTACGGCACCTTTCCTCGCATTCTCAGCAAGTTTGTCCGGGATGAAAAACTCTTGACCCTGCCCGAAGCCATCCGAAAATTCACTTCGCTCCCGGCCCAACGGATGAGGATTGCGGATCGCGGCGTCCTGAAGGCCGGCTTGTGGGCAGACATCGTGGTTTTCGATCCCGCCACGATACATGACCTCGCTACCTTCGAGAATCCGAGTCAACTATCAGTGGGAATGAAGTACGTGATGGTCAACGGCGCTCTCGTGATTGACGATGGCAAAATGACCAACGCGCTTCCAGGTAAGGTTCTCCGCGGCCCCGGATACCACTGAATGAATTGATTTCTTTTATTTCAATACACTCCCAATAATTTCAGTGCGAGACTGTCGCCTCGTCCGTCGCGCCTTTCCATCCTGGCCCGCGAAGCCCAACTCCCGCCTTCACTCCCGTCAATCTCCCTTTCTCAAACTCCACCTGCCCGTTCACCAGCACGAGGGCCACACCCTCGGATAGCTGTCCGGGTTTTGTGTATGTTGCGTGGTCAATAATTTTCGCAGGGTCAAAGATGGTGATATCTGCGAAGAATCCTGTCCTCAACATTCCGCGATCCACCAGATGCTCTCTCTCCGCCGGCAGGGAAGTGATCTTCCGCACTGCCTGCTCCATCGGCATCATTTTCAGGTCTCTTGAATAATGGCCCAGGAACTTCGGCATAGACCCCCACGTCCGCGGGTGGTCGTGCGGCCCATAGAGCGGCCCATCCAGCGACTCCTCTCCCGCGTCCAGTCCGATGCTCGTCCACTGCTGCGAAAGCCCCGTTTTCAAATCCAGCTCACTGGCAATGAAATAAAGCGCGCCTGTCTGCAGGTTGTCCGCGATAACGAAATCCATCAGCGCGTCAATCGGCGGCTTCTTCATGGTCGCGGCCATTTCCGCCACGGTTTTCCCCTCAAATTTCTTCAGGTCTGGATTGATCACCGTGGCGATCATCACTCCGCCCGCCCCACCCGCGGCCAGATACAAGTTCTCCCAGTCTGTGTGGCTCACCGCCATCTCCACGCGAATGCGGCTGCGCACAGCCGGTTCCTTCAGCCGCTCCAGCATTTTCACCGGACCTCCCACGGCCACCCACGGAGGCAGTGCGGAAGAAAGCGCCGTCGCTCCGGCTAGATAGGGATACATATCCGCCGCCACTTCCACGCCCGATTTGCGCGCATCCTCAATCTTCTTCACCACCAGCGGCATCTGTCCCCAGCGGTCCTTCCCGGCCACCTTCAAATGGAATATCTCCACCGGCAAATGCCCCTCGCGTCCGATGCGGATCGCTTCGTCCATTGCCGCCATTTCCGTTCGGCCTTCGCTGCGCATATGGGTGGCGTAAATCCCGCCATATTTCCCCGCGACTTGCGCCAACGCGATCAACTCCTCAGTCTTGGCAAAGTGTCCGGGGGGATAAATCAGCGCCGTGGAAAGCCCCATGGCGCCCTGTCGCATCGCCGACTCCACATATGTCTTCATTGTCTCTAATTCTTTTGCCGTGGGCGCACGGTCCGCATCCCCCAGCACTGCTTCACGAACCTGTGCCGCGCCAACATAAGTTCCCAGATTGAGCGGCGTCCCCGACTTCTCCAGCCGTTGCAAATATCCGTCCAAATCACTCCAGTCCACGGTCACGTGGTAATGCGCCAAAAATGGCTTGAGCGGCGCCATCGTCAAATCATTTTGCGGGGCAATGCTCCCACCCTCGCCCGTAATTTCCGTGGTGATCCCCTGTGACAGCTTGCTCAGCGCCCGGTTATCAATCATCAGTGACATTTCCGACTGTCCCAACATGTCAATAAATCCTGGCGACACAACCATCCCCGTCGCGTCGATCACTCGCTTGGCACGCGCGCCGGATAATTTCCCAATGGCCGCGATTCGGTTTCCACGAATTGCCACATCGCCCGAATGCCAGGGATTTCCGCTCCCATCCATGATTCGTCCATTGCGGATCAATACGTCGTATTCCCCCTCCGCCGCTGACCCCTCACTTTTCGGCGCATCGTAAGCCGCTGCAGCTATTTCTCCCAGAGCCTGCCCCACAATTTTATTCGCCGCCTCGGGAAGGTCCCGCGGCACTGTCACGTGATTCGCATAAATTGCGAACGCCAGGTGTTCGTTATTCGCCGTGGTGATGTATCCCGCCAACCCCTTGCCCGTAACCATTAGCGTTTTCGTCAGCGCATTAAACGCGCCGAAGGTCCCGGTCTTCGCGTGTACGCTTCCCGCCGCAGGTGAATTCGGCTGGATGTTCCACAGCGTCCCATCTTTCCCGAGTACCGGAAGCGCGTTATAAAACACGGGATAGTCCGGCCTCTTCGACCAATACGCCAGATATTTCACAATAAAGTCCGGCGCGAAATATGCCGATTGCGCCCCGCCCGCTCCATCCGCTTGCGACGCACCGCCCAAATCCAGCCCCGCCTTAGTCAAAAAATCCCGTTCCGCGTCAAACCCTGCCTGTTCCGCATCTGCTCCCAGTTTGTGCGCCACCAACGAGCCC
>Ga0209167_10000198_pt1 | contig 56711 bp, 50 predicted proteins | sample Coa_R1_9_FD_187154 | JGI IMG/M metagenome (GOLD analysis project Ga0209167, IMG submission 187154) | Surface soil microbial communities from Centralia Pennsylvania, which are recovering from an underground coalmine fire - Coalmine... | ecosystem: Environmental > Terrestrial > Soil >...
CCTTCCCGTAGGTGCCGTCGCGGATGCCGTGCCCGGCCGACACCACGTCCCACGTGTTGCCGTTCGAGCGCGCATAGTCGCCGATGCCCGAGTAGCCCGTGAACGGATGCCACGGCGGCGCCGGATCGGGCGCTGCCTGCGCCGAGAGTTTGCCCGCGAGTCCCGGGGCGGCCGCGCCGAGCAGTGCTGCCCCGGTCCCCAGCGCGACGGTGTTGAGGAAGTCGCGGCGGGTGATGTCGCGGTCCATGCCGAGGTCGCGCTCTTCGGCGCTCAGCTCCGGATCAGGCGTGTGGGAGGCGTCGGTCATGTGACGGAATCCTCGTCAGTCAAGCGAGTGGAAACGCGGCGGAGCGCGACGGTGCTCGGCGGCGATCGTGCAAATCATTTGCGACGTACAGCACGCACGTGACCCACGCGTGATCTGATTCAGAAGGCGCGCAAAGGATGTTCGTGGCGCACGCAATACGCAACAGATATGGGCGTCGGTGCCATTTATTGGTACGGCGTTCTGTCGCCTGCCGAGTCGCGAGATGCGAGCGCGCGGGAGGGCTCGCGCGCGCTCGCGAAAGCGGTCCTGGTGACGCAGCGCGCCGGGCAACCGAGCTAGACCAGGCTCGCCTCAGTCCGGTGGTGCGCCTTATGCGTTCAGTGAGGGCATCCCGGCTCTCCGCCGTTGCGGGGGGCCAATCTCTCGACTGGAGCGACTCATGGGTGGTCTCATTTGGTGGATCGTCGTCGGCCTCATCGCTGGCTGGGCCGCCGGACAGCTCATGAAGGGTTCGGGGTTCGGTGCCCTGTGGGACATCGTCCTCGGCATCGCCGGCGCAATCATCGGCGGCTACCTGTTCGGAATCCTTGGCGTCACCACGGGCGGCGGTCTCATCGCCAGCATCATCGTGGCGATCATCGGTGCGTGTGTCCTCATCGGACTGTCGCGGCTGTTCTCGGGACGACGATCGGTGTGAGGACCGCATCACGGCTCAACGCGGCGCCGGCGATGCGCGATGCTCAGGCGACACGGGCTCTTCCGCACACGGATCAGCCGGCGCGGCGGTGGCATGGTCTTCGCACGACTGTCGCATGAGAGAGTACCGCGACGAGGTCGCAGCCGCGTTCGCTGTCTGGATTGCGCGGCCTCGGTCGCGGGGTGCGTTGCACGTCCACCACCTCAAGTCGCCGCTGATGCCAACTGCCGGAACCCATCTCGATTCGCTGACTCGCGTCGTGCTGCAGAACAGCGATGACGCGGACCGTCTGATCCACGAGTTCTCGAGCGACCAACTCTTGTGGCGTCCGTCGCCGCATCGATGGAGTGTTGCCGAGTGGTTCGAGTACTTGGTGGCCTTCGGTGAAGATTGCCAGGCGCGAATCCGCGAACCAATGCTCGCTGCCTGGCACGATCCGGCGTTCGAGGACGCCCCCTACAAGCGAACGCTTATCGGAGGGTGGTCGGCGCTCGGTGCCAGGGTGCGCGGCAAGCGCGACCGCGGACACGTCGTGCCTCCCCCCGCCACCGTGTCCTCGGCCGCCCGTTTCGTGGCCCAACAATCCGAACTACTCGATCTGCTCGATGAGGCGCGCGAGGTCGACCTGCGCGGCATCCACATCGGATCGCTGTTCAGCCGCCTCATGGGGCCATGCCTCGGCGACGTCCTGGAGCGGCTGATCGCGCGCCAGCGTCACGGGGTCGCTCAGGCCGAAGCGATCACCCGCATGTCCGGATTCCCGCAAGGCGCGCGCGGCGCCCGCCACACTCCGGCGGGGATGCTGCAGACGGCCTGAGGCTGCGGAGCTGCTCGCGGCATTGCCGTCGATCACAGCCTAGAGGCGATCGACGATCTTCGCCTTGATGGACTCGTACTCGGCGTCGGTAATCAGGCCCTCCGTGAGCATCTCTTTCGCCCGCTGAAGCCGGGCGACGGGATCCCCGTCCTCGCGACCTGTCCCGCCCGGGACGGACCCCGCGCTGCCGAACTGGATGCCGCCCGACTTGGCGCGCAGCTCGTCGAGGTCGCGGATGCGCCGTTTCTCACGCCACGACTGGCTCTGCGCCTGGCACACGCGATAGACCCCCTGCGCCTGGTCTTTGCGCAGCCCGCCCGTGAAAAAGACGCCGCCGGCAAGATTCGCCGATGCGAGATCTTCGCGGCGCATTGCTCGCACGGTGATATCGGCACCGATGATGCCGACTCTCAAGTGGGCTTCTTCAATGTCCTGCCACCGCAGATCGATCGGCGTGAAGCCGCCGAAGAACCCGCGGAGGAGCGCGATGAATCGTCCGCTCGTCGCAGCAACCAGCGCCCGCCGCTTCGTCAACGCGAAGATGCGCCGCTGGACGGCGTACGCCTCCAGGGTCTCGCCCGGCACCAGTACGCCCCTCAACTGCTCGAGTGCCGCGAGTATGTGGGGACTCTCCGCCGGCGCCGCGAGTTGCCGCGACGAAGACGGTCCGGTGTTCGACGGTGGGCCCGGCACGCCGCCGGGCCCCGGCAGCTCGTCAGTCGTCACGATTGTTGCCTCAGATGTCGTCTCGCATGTCGTCTCGCGTCGCCAGGTGCTACCAAAATGGCCCGTCCACGGCGATCAGCCAATGGCCATCGGCTTCGGGCGACTCGGCGTGTGCCCGCGCCGTCACGGCGTGGGTCGAGACGGCGTCCTCGGTTGGGGTCGCGGCGACGGATCTCCAGCCGGGCTTCCCGGGAACCCTTCCCGAAGCTGCGGCGCCGCACGCCGTGAGACGACGGCCGCGGCGCCCGGTGCCTGCGGCGGCGCACCAGGCGTCGACGGCACCGGCTTCGGGTTGGCACTGTCGCCGCCGCCAGAGTTCTGTGGCCGGCCGGCCGGCGACCCGCCGCCTGGAGCGGCGCCCCCTGATTCCCGACGCGCGTGGACACGCTCACCGTCTCGCAGGTCGTCCGACGGCTGGGTCACCACGAACGCACCGTCCGCCAGTCCCGAATCGACTTCCATCACGTCGCCGAAATCACGGCCGATCCGGAGGTTGTGGAAACGCGCGATCGAGTCCGAGCCCACGACCGCCACCTGCGCCGATCCGGTCCGGAAAATCATCGCGGTCGCTGGGATGAGCATCGGTGGTGTCGCGCGCGCGAACTGGAAGTGTACCTCCGCATACATCCCGGGCAGCAGCGATCCGTCCCTGTTGAGCGCATCCACCTCGGTCAGCAGGGTCCGCGACGCGGCGTCGACCGCACTCGCAGTCCGAACGACGTGTCCCGAGTACGTACGCCCTGCCAACTCCTGGATCTCGAGCGTCGACGGGAGCCCGGTGTGGACCGACGGCGCATAGGCCTGCGGGACACCGAGGTACACGCGGACGGTGTCGGTACGCGCCACCCGGAACAATTCGGTCGTCGGCGTGGATCCGATGAGCGTGTTGCCTCCGGCGCCCGCCGCCTGCGGCGTCGTGGTCGTGCCGGCAGGCGTGATGAACACGCCGTTCTCGACGTTTCTGGCGGTCACGACGCCGTCGAAGGGTGCGGTGACCCGCTCGTACGCGACCAGGGACTCGAGCCGCCGCACGTTGTCGTCTGCTCCGGCCACGCTTGCCACCGACGCGTCGTAATTCGACTGGAATGTATCCAGCTCCTGCTTGGTGACGGTGCTGTCGCGGTACAGGATCTTCCACCGGTCCAGATTGACCCGGTTGAGTTGGAGCGTCGCGCTCGCGTTGGCCGATTGCTGGCGCGCCTGCGAGAGCTGCTGGTCGAGGTCGGGCGCGTCGATCGTCGCCAGGAGCTGGCCGGCGTGTACGCGTTGTCCGATGTCGGCGTACCAGTGGCTGATATATCCTGAGGCGCGAGCGTAGACGGGCGTCTCGTGGTTCGATTGCAGTGTCCCTGGCAGCATGAGGTCACTACTCGCCCCCGCACGCGCGACGCGCTGGATCCCGACCAGGGGCACGCTGTCCGCCTCCGCCGCCCGTTTCGACCGCTCTGCGAGCTGGCGTTTGTTTGCCCGGTCGGGCAGCACTGCGACCAGGATGAACACCACGATCAGCGCACCGGCAACGATCCCGACCGTCAGCAGCGACCGGGGAGACGGACCGGGCGCGGTTGCGTGCTTCGTCTGATCCGGTTGGGCCGGCTTCGGTCCCGTTTGCGCGTCTGGCTTCCTGCCGGGGTCTGCGGTCCCGGTCTGCAGCGTTGGTCGGCGGTCCGGCGAGGAACCGTCGGGAGCCAATGCCTGCGCCGCGAGCACATCGGTGAGGTCCGGCCGGTCGTCGTTAGCCATGGCTTGGGTGTGCAGCGGTGGCGGGGTGCGCGTTCGGGGCGCGGCCTGCCTCTCGGCCGGGCGCTGCGAACTGCTCCTCGATCGGCGTCGCCTCGGGCAAGGTGATCTCTTCCATCGGCTCCGTCTTCCGGATCGTCGCATACATCACGGGCACGACGATGAGCGTGTAGACGCTGGCCACCAGCAGGCCGCCGATCACCGCCCGGCCGAGTGGCGCGTTCTCCTCCCCGCCCTCCGCGAGCGCCAGCGCCATCGGAACCATCCCGATGATCATGGCGAGCGCCGTCATGATGACGGGCCGGAGCCGCGTCACACCGGCCTCGATCGCGGCATCGTGTGCATTGAACCCGCCGCGCCGCGAATCGTCGGCGAACGTAATGAGGAGCACGCTGTTGGACGTGGCGACGCCGAGCGCCATGATCATCCCCATCAACGACGGGACGTTGAACGTGGTGTGGGTCACGAACAGCGCCCACAGCACGCCGGCGACGGCGCCCGGCAGCGCGATGATGATCACCAGCGGATCGAGCACTGTCTGGAAGTTGACCATCAGGATGATGAACACCAGGACGAGTGCAGCCAGAATTCCACCAATGAGGCCGTTGAACGAACTGCGCATGTTCTGCACCTGCCCGCGCACCATGATCGTCGACCCGCGTGGCAGCTTCGGCTTGATCTGCGTAACCAGTTGGTCGATGTCGTTCGCGACGCCACCGAGGTCGCGGCCGTCGGGCTGGGCGTAGACATCGAATGCCTGCTGGATGTTATAGTGGTTCACGACCGCCGGGACGGTGCGCCGGGCCGTCGTGGCAAGATTCGCGAACAACTCCGGCACCGCAGCCGGTCCGGTCGCATCACTCGTCGTGACTGGCGTCTGTGCCAGGTCATCGAGCGACCGCAGGCGGTATTGCGGCGTCTGCACGTAAATGGTGTAATTGACGCCGTTCGTCGGGTCGAGCCAGAAATTGGGCGCATTCTGGAAGCTTCCGCTGAGCGACACCAGCAGGGATTGGGCGATATTCGACTGCGTCAGCCCCATCTGCTGCGCACGGTCGCGATTCACGGTGAAATAGATCTCCGGTTCGTCCATGACCTGGCTGATGCGCACATCCGCCGCGCCCGGTACCTTCCGAATCTCGGAGGCGAGCCGCCGGATGAGCGCGTAGTTACTGTCGGTCTGCCGCCCGGTAATCTGGACGTCGATCGGGGCCGCCAGCCCCTGATTCAGCACCTGCGTCACGATGTCAGCCGGCTGATACCAGAATTGCTCCTCAGGGAACTCGCGCTGGAGCGTATCGAGCACGATGCGCTGGTCAACCTCCGTTGGCCGGGTGTGCTTCGGTGTGAGCGACACGAGGATCTGCCCGTCGGCAGGCCCGATGACGGAGAGATCACCCGTAGCCAGCGCCACGCCGCCGCCCGCGAGGCCGATGTTGTCGCGCATGAGCTGGATCTCAGCCGGCGGAATCACCCGTTTGATCGCGCGCTCCACCGCGCCGAAGACGAGCTCGGACTGCTCGAGCCGGGTGCCGGCGGGCGCCCGGATGTGTAGTTGAAAGACACCGGCATCTACCGCCGGAAAGAAATCCTCCCCGATCGCGGGAATGAGTAGCATGCTTCCGCCGACGAACGCGGCGGCCAGCCCGAGGGTGATACCCCGGTGGGCCAGCGCCACACCCAACAGGCCCGCATACCATTGCCGGAATCGCTCGAGCCCCTCCTCGACATAGGCGTTGACGCGCCAGATCCACCCCGCGCTCCGGCGCTTCCCGAGCTGCTCGGCCTCCGTGCCCTGGTACATCTCGATCTCGCGGTCCAACATGAACCGCACCATCGTCGGGACGAGTGTGCGCGAGAGGAGATAGGATGCAAGGATTGCGAAAATCACCGCCAGCGCGAGCGGCCGGAACAGCGAGGCGGACGCCCCGCTCAGGAAGAAGATCGGCACGAAGACGATGCATATCGACAGCGAGGCCACGATCGCCGGCACGGCGACCTGCGATGCCCCATCGATGATAGACTGCAGCAGGTTCTTCCCTTGCGACATGTTGCGGTGGACGTTCTCGATCTCGACGGTCGCATCGTCCACGAGAATACCGACCGCGAGCGCGAGGCCGCCCAGCGATTGGATATTGATGGTCTGGCCGAACGCCCAGAGCGCGATGAGGGAGGTCAGGATCGACAAGGGGATCGAGATCGCGACGATCACGGTACTGCGCCAACTGCCGAGGAACAGCAGAATCATGATGGCCGTCAGGCACGCGGCTGATACGCCCTCGCGAATCACGCCACTGATGGCATTGCGGACGTAGATGGACTGATCCTGAACGACCCCGAGCTTGATCCCGCTCGGGATGGCGTTCTGCGCGAGGGGCAGCAGGTTCTTGACCTCGTTGACCACGGCGATCGTCGACGCACTGCCGAACTTGAGCACCTGCAGATAGGCCGCACGGCGGCCGTTGATCCGGACGATGTTCGTCTGGACGCCCGCCCCCTCGCGGACGTGCGCCACGTCCCGGATGAACACCATCTGCCCGTTCACCATCTTGATCGGGGCATCGTCCAACTCGCTTACGACGTCGGGGCTGGAGTTGAGGGCGACCTGATACTCCCGCGTCCCCATCTTTTCGGTGCCCGACGGCAGGATGATGTTCTGCACGTTGATGGCGTTACTGACGTCGATCGGAGAGAGCCCCTTGGCCTCCAGCAGTGCGGGATCGAGATCCACGTTGACCTGCTTCGGCGGTCCCCCGAATACCGGCGGGAGGTTCGCGCCCTGAGCCGTCACCAGGAACGGCCGGACGAAATTATTGCCGTTGTCGTTCAGCTCCTGTTCGTTCGCGCTCTCGCTGGAGATCCCGACTTCGAGGATCGGCACGTCGGTGGCGCTGTACTGGATGACGTATGGCGGCGTCGTACCGGGCGGACACTGCCGCAGAATCGCCTGGGATGTACTCGCGACTTGAGCGATGGCCGCCGCGACGTTGCCGGATGGCTGGATGTAGATCCGGATGACGGCGATGTTGTCGAGCGACTCGGACTCGAGGTGCTCGATGTCCGCCACGCCAGTGGTATACGCCCGCTCGCTGATCGTGATGATCCGCCCCGCCATCTGGGTGGCCGGCAGGCCGTTGTAGAACCACACCACCGAGACGATCGGAATGTTCGTCGCCGGGAAAATGTCGGTCGACATGGACACCGAGGCGACGATGCCAATGAGGAGCATCAGGAGCGCCATGCACAGCGTGGTGTAGGGGCGCCGAAGCGCCAGTCGTACGATCCACATCGGTCAAGCCCTCCACATCCGGCTGGGCGGCCATCCATACCGTCGTGGTGTCACCGGCGCTGACACAGGCGGTGTCACAGGCGGCGTCACACGTCCCGCCCAATGAGCGACTGCAGGTCGGCTCGCGCAAGCTGATAGTCGTACCTGGCGTTCACGAGTTGCTGCTCGGCGGTCGCGAGGGTTTGCTCGGCTACCGACAGATCCAGGACGGTCGCGACCCCGACGCTGTAGCGCGAGCTGACCACCCGGTAGTTCTCGGTCGCGACGACCACCGATCCACGGGTGATCGTCACCTCCTCCAGCGCCAGGCCGACCGCTCCGAGCAGTGCGTGCGCCTGGGAGCGTGCGTTACGCTCGGCATCGCGCGCCGCATACGTCGCGGCGTAGGACGCGGCGGACGCCCGCTCCACGCTGGCCTCGCGCAGGAACCCATTGAAGATCGGGAAACTGGTGCCCAGGTCGACGGCCCAGCCGGGGACCAGATTACCGTTCGTAGCCGGCGTGTACACCCACGTATAGCTGCCGCCGAGTGTCAGCGTGGGGACGTACTGGGTGCGTGCGGCCGCAAGTGCCGCGTCGGCGGCGCGCGATGAATCGCGAGCCGCCAGCAGGGCCGGCGCCTCGCGCACGGCGAGCGTCACGATGGCGGAGTCCGGGAGGCTGAGCGGCGTAGGGTCGTACGTTCCCTCGCGCAGAGCCTCGGCCGCGCCGTCGATCCCCGCCAACCGGCCCAGTTCATACGCGTTGGTCCGGCGGTTGATCCTCGCCTGAATCAGTGCCTGCAGCGCAGTCGCCAGATCGAGCTGGAACTGCAGCACGTCGGCGGTCGTCGCCGTGCCGACGTCGCGCCGGTGCCGCGCGGCCTGGAGGTCTTGCTGGGCGCGCGCGATCTCGACCCGGGCTACCGCCTCCAGATCTTCCGCTCGGAGCACATTGTAGAAGGCGGTCTTCACGGCCGCGATGACGAAGAAGTTCTGTTCGATCCGCGAGGATTCGGCGCTGCGCTCGAGTGCCCGGCCGAACCGGAGATCGGCGTTGCGCCGGCCGGCCGTGAACACGTCCCAGGCCGCGAAGGCCTGGGCGTATCCGTTGAAGTAATTCGGCGATCCGGCACCGGCCGACGCCGGGGCTCCCGAGCCCGCGCCGGATTGAAGGGGCCCGAGCGACGGGCTAGGCGCCCCGCCCAACACCGTCGGGCGGCTCGCGCTGGCGATGCTGTGTAACGCGGCATCTGATGCCGTCACTGGGCCCGTCGTCGCGTTGGGTTCGGTGCCGGTCACCGCGCCGGCCGTCGAGAGTCCGTCCAGCGATGGCGTTCCATTGTGGAGAATACTCGACGTCACCGACAGCGTCGGCAGAAACTCGCCGGTCGCGACCCGCTGATTGGCCCGGGCGATCCGAACGCCGGCGGTCGCTGCGGCGGCTGCCGGGTTCACGCGCAGCGCCAACGCGATTGCGTCACCCAGACGCAGGGTCGTATCGGCGGTGAACCGGATCGTGTCCGTGCTGGCAATCGCGGAATCGGACGCCAGCGCCGCCGCGTCCGCCCTCTCGGCCGCCGTGAGCGGGGGAAGTGGGTTACCCGGCGGCGCCGGCGGCACTACGGGGGTTTGTGCCAGCACCCGCGATGCGCAACACACTCCCGTCGTCACGCCCGCGACGACGGGAAACGCATATATCGCGACGACCCGGGCACATCTCGGCATCCACTCCATTCCCCGCCCCGCTGCCGGCAAGCATCGCGCCAGATGGCGGGGGCTGTGCGCGCGCAAAACGTTCGCGCGCGGAGGGCCCACCGCTTGCGGCCAGGCAAACCAGACCCGAGACCGTTGAGCTTGCCGACCTCATGTGTCCGATGTAACTAGCACGCTATGCCATCACTCTCACCGATACGCGGCTCCACGTTCTGGCGTTCGCGCCGCTGGTCGCATCACCAGTGCTGCTGCATCTGCGCCGTTCTGGCTGCCGTCTCCATCGGGACCCCGGCGCTCGCGCAGTCATCCGAAGGTGCGGCCCTCATCAAGTCGGCCGCCGCGTTGGACCTCGACGGGAAATACGAGGCCGCTCGGACGGACCTGATGAAAGCCATCGATCTCGAATCGGCCGACTCCGCGAAGGCACGCGCGCGACGGACACTAGCCGTGTCGTATGCCTTCACCTGCGACGTGAAGGGCGTCACGACGGTGGAGCATCAACTGATCGCCGCGGCGATAGCGGCCCATGACTTCAATACCGCCGCCGATGTGGACAACGAACTCGCCAGGATCCTGCTCGAATGCGGCGACGCGGGCCAGGCCCTGGACACCTACCGTGCTGGCCACGACGCCGCGCTCCACATACCGAACCTCCCCGACTCCGCGCACGACCTGTGGGATTTCCGGTGGGAGCATGCCCAGGCACGCGTCGCCGCGAGACGCGGAGACCGCGCCGACGCGATGCAGCATGTCGCTGCCGCGAAGGCGATCCTCGACAAGGGCAAGATCCCGGACCAGGCGCGGTTCTACCCCTATCTCACTGGCTACGTCGCCCTGTATACCGGTGACGCCAAGACCGCCATCGCCGAGTTGCAGCGCGCCGATCAGAAGGATCCCTTCATTCTGGCTCTCATCGCGCAAGCCTATGAGCGGTCAGGCGATAAGGCACAAGCCATGATGTATTACCGCAAGGTACTCACGCTCGACAATCACAATCCACCCAACGCGTTCGCACGCCCGCTCGCGCAGAAGAAACTGGCGGCCAGTTAAGTAACCGACGTGTGCGCGCCTGCCTCGCCACCCGGTCAGGCTGCCTGCTGTGTCTCCTCGGCGGACTGATCGGTATCGCCCTGCCGGGTCAGACGGAATTGCCCCACAAGCCCACGCATCTCCTCGGCCTGGCTTTGCAACTCCTGCGCGGCGGCCGCTGACTCTTCGGAACTCGCAGCGATGTTCTGGGTCGCGTGACTGAGCTGCTCGAGGGCGACGCGAATCACCTCGACGCCTTCGCGCTGCCGGTCGCTCGATTCCGCGATGACGTCCATGACCGTCGTCACCTGCTGCGCAATCGCCGATCCGCTGAGCGCACTCCGCCTGGCCTCCTCGATCAACCGCGCCGTGCTCCGCGCGGCTTCGGCGCTGCGTGCGGACAGATTGCGCACTTCCTGCGCGACGACCGCGAAGCCGAGGCCATACTCGCCCGCGCGGGCCGCCTCGATGGCCGCGTTGAGCGCGAGCACGTTGGTCTGGGTGGCGACGTCGTCCATCGCGTGGACGATCCCGGCGATGGCGGCCGACGACGCCTCGATCTGGCGCATGGCTTCGGTAAGCTCCCGCATCCCCGCCGTCGTCCGAACGGGTCCTGAGCCTGTGAACCCTGCCCCGCGAACCGCGTTGGCATGTGCGGCATTGTCCTGGATGTCCGTCGCAAGCCGCTTCAGCTCCTCGAAGACGGATGCCACGGCGGACGCCTGCTCGCCGGCTCCGCCGGCCAGCGCTTCGCTGCCGGTCCGGATCTGATCCGATGCCGCCGCCACCTGATCGGCGGATCCGCTCATCTGCAGCAGCGCTTCGTCGAGATTGTGCACGGCGGCGTTGAGCGTGATCTGGAACTGCGCCATCTCGCCAGTATACGTATTCAGCATTCGCGCGCGGACGTCGCGCTGTGCGGCGCGCGTCAGCACCGTCGAGGCTTCCATGAGCGGGCGTAGCACGGTGTCGAGGGTGTCGTTCATCCCCTGCACGACGTCGTGAAACGCGCCCCGGTATTTTGTGGCCTCGGCCCGCTCGCCAAAGCGCCCCGCCTTCGCGGCGGCGATGAGACCGGCCATCGTCGCCAGCAGACTCCGCACCGTGTCCTGGAGGTTGGCGACCGCGACACCGGTGGCATCGTGATCGCTGCGCGGGATCACGATCTGCCCGACCTCGCCGCCGGCGAGGATGGTCACCGCGCGCGCGATGTTCTTCTGGGATTCGATGATCCGCTCGAGCGCCCGGGCCAGGACGCCGAAATCATCCGAGGAGGTAATCCACACCTCGACGTCGACATCACCGAGGGCCAGCCGCTCCATCTTGTCCGTGAGCTCGCGAACAGGCCACGCAACGCTCTGGACGATCAGCCACCAGCTCATGAGCGCCACCGCCAGCGCGGCGGCGACGCCCACATTCATTATTGTCTGCGCCTGCGCCCAGTGCTGCGCCGCCATCGCGCGATTCACGAAGATGGCGTCGATCGCCATCACGGCGACAAGGCAGACCAGAGCGGCGCCCACTTTCGTACGCAGCCGCAGATTGTGGTACCGATGCATTCGCTACGCGGCCCGGTCTGGGCGGTGAGTGTAACGACAGTACCGGGGTGACGCCTCTGATGGCCACCGGTAACACCCGCCGGCCACCGCGCGGAGCTAGCGCTTGCGCTTCTTGTGCTCCGGCTGGTTGGGCGTCGCCTCGCGCGGGCTTTCGGCCTGTCCCTTCCGGCTGTGCTGCCGGTGCGGTTCCGGGTCGGCCAGATACTCCTCCTCGACAGGTCCGGGGACCGGCTTCGCATCGTCCTCGACCAGCCCTTCCATGGAGGTGGATCGCTTGCCTGACGAATCGCGTGCGAGGTCCTCCGCGAACAGATCGGCGAACGTGTTCGGGTCGTGTGGCTTTACCTGTTTTTTCTGCTTCTTGTGCGACATGAGGCCCCCCAAGACGGAGTGATGGCGTCGTCTCGCTTCAAGTTGCGAGAGGCGACGGATGCCCGCAACCGATCATCCGGCCGGCCGCGCATGAGCGCGCTAGGAACCGTGCCGGTCCGCGGGACGTTGCGGCCGGCTACTCAGCCGGAGCCGCGCGCGCGGCGCGCCTGAACAGCGCGGCGGTCACTAGCGCCCCGGGGATCGTGACGGCGATCAGCGCGACGACGAGATGCTCGTCGGGCATCACACCGAAGGGCTGCAAGAGAGTCCAGACTGCTGCCGAGGGACGCAGCCGTCCGAGTACGTCCGAGACCTTCCCCACGAGCGGCTGGGAGATGACATCCCCCATGAGGTGCACGCTTGTGAGAGCGACCGCCGTCGCCGTCGCCCGAAGCTCCGGGACGACCGTCGCGACGATGAGCGTGATGATGATGCCGATCGACGCATTCCCGAGGAACGCCTGGGCGAAGACGCTCGCGAACACGGGCAGCCGGCTCATGCTGGCCATGAGGCCAGCCAGTGGCACGGTCACCAGCAGCGCCGCGAGTGCCGCCACGTGGAAGTACGCGCGCGCGTTCGTCCGTCGCATGCGGTCGGCGAGGCCCGCGCCGATCAAGGGACCCATGATCCCCGCGGCCAACACGACGGCGCCGTAGGTCGCGTTGGCCTCGCTGATCGGCACGTGCTTGTCGCGCTGCAACACGGTCGGCAGCCAGAATTCGATGGCGTTCTGCGTGAAGACCAGGCCACCGTATCCGAGGACCAGGAGCACGTAGAGGCGGTTCCGCGCCAGGTAGCCGATCGTCGCAGTGAATCCGCGCCGGACCGGCGTGGCGACATCAGGATCGTGCTGTCCGCGCCGCGGCTCGCGGGAGCGGCCGATCAGCACCGCGGCCACGAGGCCCGGCAGGCCGACGATCACGCAGGCGCCACGCCAGCCGAAATGAGGCCAGAGGGCCCCGCCCAGCGCCACGCCGAGCGCCGCACCGACGGGCGACGCCGTGTAGAAGAGCGACATGGCACGCCCACGTTTGGGCGGCGTCACCAGGTCGAGAATCAGGCTTGGCGAGTTGGCCATATACGAGGCCTCGCCCACGCCAACCGCAGCCCGAAGCGCCGCCAGCGGCAGGATCCCGTTCACCAATCCGGTGCACGCGGTCGCGATGCTCCAGAACCCGACGCTTCCGCTGATGATGCGGGTGCGCGCGAAGCGGTCGCCGAGCCAGCCGAAGACCGGCGGCAATATGGTATAGGTCAGCAGAAACGCGAGACCGACGAGACCCATCTGCGCGTCGGTGGCACGCAGATCGCGGCGAATCGGTTCGAGCAGGCCGGTCACGGCCTGACGATCGACATAATTGAGCAGGTTGATCAGGCACAGCAGCGCGAAGAGGCTGGTGTTGGTTTTTCCCTGCTCCGCGGCGTCAGCGGCCATCGGCGCCAGCGATCATCGCGACGCGAACCGGCCCGGATCGAGTGCCGAGAGGCTGACGGACGTGCTGCCGCGCACGATGAGGTCGGCCATCAGTCGTGCCGTCGTCAACGCGGTCGTCACGCCCAGCATCCCGTGCCCCGTGGCGACGAAGACATTGGGCCGGCCGGGTATTGGCCCCATGACCGGCAATCCGTCCGGAGCGAGCGGCCGCATGCCGACCCACTCAATCCCGGTCATTTCCCCGGCCGAGAGTGTGAGATACCGCTGCGCCGACTGGCGGATGGCGGAGATGCGATCGGAGACCAGCCGCTCGTTGATGCCGGACAGTTCCATAGTGCCGGCGAATCGGTATCCGCCCTCGAATGGTGTGACGGCGAGCCTTGCCTCCTCGAGATAGAGCGGGCGCCGATACCGGGACTTGCTGGCCGGAACGGTGATACTGTAGCCCTTGCCGGCCTGAATCGGGAGCGGCACTCCGGCGATCGCCTCGCTTACGAGCCCCGATCGCGCACCGGCCGCAATCAGAAACCGGTCCCCGGCGACGTCGCCGTGCGTCGTGCGAACGGCCCTGAGGGTCCTGCCGTCGAGGTGCCCGCCGGTCACCGCTCCGCCGGCGCGTATCTCGACGCCGTGTGCTGTAAGCCATTGTGCCAGACCGCCGCACAGCGTCTCGGGACGCACGTGGCGTTCCTGCTCGATCCACATCCCGGCAGTCACGGCGTCCGAGACCGACGGCTCGAACTCACGAAGCTCATTCCCCGTGAAAATGCGGGGCTCGGTCCCATGGGGAGCTGGGCCGTCACCGGCCTCGTGCAGCATCGCCCGCATCGCGGACTCTCGAAGGAACACGAACAGCAATCCGGCGCGGTGCATCTCGAGGGTCACACCGTCGGCGGCCAGCGCGTCGAAGGATTCCATCACGTTGGTCGCGACGATCTCCCAGGCTCGCCGTCCGGATCGGAAGTCGTCCGCGTTGCAGTGGCGCCAGAATGTCCAGAGCCAGGGGGCGAGCCCGAGCACGGCGCGCGGATCGATGTGCAGCGGGCTGTCGCGCCTGAGGAGCCAGAGCATCGATATCCACGTCAGCCCCGGTGTCGGCAGCGGCTCGGCCAGTGTCGGTACGATCCACCCGGCGTTCCCCTTCGAGCATCCGGCCCCTGGCTCGGCGGCATCAACGACCGTGACCTCTTCGCCCTGTTTGCGGAGCGCATAGGCGCACGCGAGGCCGATCACGCCCCCGCCGACGACCACTGTCCGGCTCATGCGCGAGCCTCCCGGTGAGGGCTCAGCGCCAGACCTGCTGCGCGATGCGGAGGTGGTTACCGCCGAACAGCTTCGCGAGAGTCGTGGACGAATACCGCGTGGCGAGGGCCTCGCCGATTTCGGGAAGCTGCGCCGGAGGGATCATCCGGATCCCGTCGGCGAATCCGAGACTGGGCGGAAACGCGGCCCGGTTCGCCAGAAAGTACGCGTGCATCTCCTCGACGTCGAAGACGTAGTCGAGGGCGATGCCGACGTGGTCCTCGCCGACGAGATCGAGCGCGTAGTCCACGTGCTTCACGAACGTCTCGGTGCTGGTGTCGTTCCGCCCCATGAACAGCCCGATCCCGCAGAGGCCGATGACGCCGCCCCGTGCGGCACACGCTTTCATCAGATCGTCCGGGATGTTGCGCGGATGGTCCCAGGCCCCTCGCGGGTTGGAGTGCGAGAAGATCGTGGGTTGGGACGACAGGTCGATCATCTCCCGCGCGGTCCGGTAGCCGGTGTGGGTACCGCAGACCACCATCCCGACGCGGTTCATCTCGGCCACCACCCGGCGTCCGAACGGCGTGAGTCCCTTGTCCTCGGGATCGAGACAGCCGCCCGCAGCCTCGTTGGCCACGTTGTATGCGCCCAGCATCCAGCGAACGCCAAGGTCGTAGTAGAGGCTGACCATCTCAATGCGGCCTTCGAGCGCGGTCATGCCTTCGATGTCGAAGCAGACGCCGAGGCGTTTCTCCCGTTTGGCTTTGACGACATCGGCCGCCGTGCCGATCAGCATCAGCGTCTCCGGGTGCTGTGTCACCCATCGCCGAAACGTGGCGAGCATGGAGATGTGATCCTTGATCGTCATCACGCCGAAGCCGACGTTGAGAGTGACGACATCGATTCCGGCGGCGCGGCATTGGCCGAGCTGCGGGAGGAAGGCGTAGTCGTCCGGTCGCAGCGGCATGCAGCTGTGATTATCCCAGACGAGGCCACCGCCGGTCACGGTTTCGAGCACGCCGCCGCCCATCTCGCCACCCCAGAAAGAGACCTACGATCGTAACCCGGCCGCCAGCGGCGATGCAACGTCAGTGGTACGGAAAGCGCGGAGTTCCAGAAAATGAGAGGGCGAATTGTGCGGAACGGGGTGTTTACCGCAGCAACTCGCCTGCACGCAATGCGGCATCGCGACGCAGACGCCGCCGTTGGCGCGGGGCCCGCCGCGGGCGCCTGGCACTCCGATCCATCGCGCGGCATTATTCCTCACGCGCGGCGGTACGTGGTGCGCTACGCGGTCGCCGGCGTGGCGAGGGAGGTCTCGTGAATCGAGCGCTTCGGAGCTTCGTAAGGTGCGGCGTGGCCGCCGCCGCGCTGCGTGTCTGGGCGGTGCCCGCGACACTCCTCGCGCAGTCTGGAGAGCCGGCCGCGCACGAGCACGACGCCGCCTCGCACCTCGGCCACGTGCACTTCGCGAACTCGGGCGCGACCGGGGCGCAGGTCCCGTTTCTTCGGGGCATCGCGCTGCTCCACAGCTTCGAGTACGACGACGCCGCCGACGCCTTTCGCGCGGCCGAGGCTGCGGATCGATCCTTCGCGCTTCCTTACTGGTTCGAGGCGTTCACCCACTCGCACCTGCTGTGGGGAGAAGATGATACCGCCGGTGCGCACGCCGTGCTGGCGCGGCTGGATCGCACGCCGGCGACCCGGTTGGCGCGCGTGCGGACGTCGCGGGAACGAAGCTACGCCGCGGCGATCGAGGCGTTCTACGCCGACACGGACGAGGCCACCCGCTGCCGCGCCTTTGCTGATTCCATGACGCATCTGGCGGCGCGCGATCCGCGGGACCTCGAAGCCGCCGCGTTCGCGTCGCTCGCGCTGCTGCTGGCGGATGAGGCGGGCGCGGTGACACCCGCCGAACGAAATGCCAACGAGCGTGACGCGATCGCGTTGGCGGAGCGCGTCTTCAAGGCTGACCCGAAGCATCCCGGTGCGGCGCACTATCTCATCCACGTCGTGGACATGGATCCCTCGTACGCGGCGGCCGCGCTACCGGTCGCCCGCGCCTATGCGCGGATCGCGCCAGATGCCGAGCATGCGCTCCACATGCCGTCGCACGTGTTTCTTCCGCTTGGGCTGTGGAGCGATCTCACGGCGTCGAACGAGCGGGCATGGGCCGCATCGCGCGCGTGGGTCGCGAAACACGGGCTGAGTGGCGCGGAGCTCGACTTTCACAGCCTCTCCTGGCTGGAGTACGGCTACCTCCAGGAAGGACGGTGGGCGGCGGCGCGGGCTCTCATTGACACCGCGCGGTCGGTGCTCGCTGGTGCCGATGTCTCGAATGCCGAACATGCCGACGCCCGCTTCGCTGTATCTGACCTGGCATTTCTCTACGCGGCCGAGACTGGCCGGTGGGCGGATGCGGTCATCGCGCCCCAGAGTTCCGGGCCACCATCTAGCTGGCGCGAGCGGAGCTTCGCGACATTGGCGAACTACCAGCGATTCGTGATCGGCGCAATGCGAGGCGACACGACCGGCCTCGCCGATGGAGCAGCCAAACTGCGGGCTCGGATCGGCGTTCGCACCGGGCCCCCCGGACTGGTGCTCGACATCCTCACGACCGAGCTCGAGGCCATACTCGCGCGGGCGCGGGGCGGCGGGGACAGCGCGGCAACGCTGTGGATGCGGGCCGCAGCGATGGCGGACAGCCAGCCGCCGGTCGGTCCTCCGCTCGCTCTCGTCGCCCACGAGGTCCTGGGCGCTCGGTTCCTGGCAGCGGGCCGGGCGCCGGAGGCCGCGACGCAGTACGAGAGCGCACTGGCCCATCTTCCTAACCGATCGGAGGCGCTGCTGGGCCTTGCACGTGCGCGTGCCGCGACGGGTGACAGTGCGAATGCGTCCGCCGCATACCGGCGGCTCCTCGCCAACTGGAGCGAGGCCGATGCTGGACTCCCGGCGCTCGAGGAGGCGCGCCGCGCCGCGGGCCGGCGCGATCAGTGAGCGGGGCAAATCGAGCTGGGGCGTGTACGGATCGAACGCGCACGTCCGGTTGAGGCGGCGTAGCAATACGACGCGGCCGTGGAGCCAGCGTGCGCGCCACCGTATGCCAGTCGATCTCCGGCCCGGCGGCAACCGGCTACGCGCGCTGGCCGGTTCCTCGCGCGTATCCACGGTCCACCGCCACGAGATCCAGCCCCGCGGTCTCGATGTCGGTCTTCAGGAGCGAGACATAGTCGAGCGGATCCAGCACTGAGACGGCCTTGAGATAGCCGTGGCAGGTACTGCAGCAGTCGGCTTGCCGGACACCCGCCTCGCCCTCGCCGTGGAGCGCGCTCAGTGCGTGATGGTCCCGTTCGCCGCACCACGCGCACGCGAGCCGCGGGTATCGCCAGCGCGCGCCACACCGGCCACAGCGGAGCGACCGCGCAGCCTCTTTTCCCGAGAGCTCGGCCAGGAGCGGGGACGAGCCGCAGACCGGACAGTGCGAGGATGCCCGATCGTACGATGTGAGCAGATGCTCCACGCGTCTCGCCGCCGCTACGAGAGCCGGTCGCGCAGCGTAATCGACCACCGAAACGAGCGCGTACTCATCCAGGCCGAGTATCGAGGCCAGGGACGCGCACGGCTCCCACGCACCGGCAAGCGCTGCTCGCGCAAGCTCATTGAGCGAATGCTCGTCCAGCCCCTCGAGCCGTTCTACGATGGCCAGCATTGTTTGACCCACTGCTGGTTCCACCGCCTCGACCGCCGCGGCAAGCGCTCGGCCTCCGCGCAGGAGCTCCGCGCCATCGAGCAACGGCTCGCCCTCCAGCGCGGTGACTCCCGCGGCGAGCCGAGTCTTGGCGGCCAATAGGTCCGGTACACCGTCGGGCCAGCGCGCAGCTACCCCCTCGGACCGGCGAGACACCTCGGCGGCGAGCGCCCGCACGACGGCACTCGCCGGACGCAGCCCGTCATGCACCGCCATCTACGAGTGCGGGAGGGTGTCGCCTCTCGCCAACCGGTCCACCGGCGCCATCGCCTTGCCGGGCCAGAGCGACGTGTCAGCCGTTTCAGGATTCGCCGGAGGCGCCACCACCGCTTGACGCGGGTAGTTCTGCGGATCGGCTCCCGGGCCGCCATCTCGCATGCGCACGGCTTCCGGTGAGCAGGCCGCGAGTATAGCAACAGCGAGCAGGACGAGCGACTCGCGGCGGACAACGCGAGCCGACATGCTACCGCAAGCGGCCCAAACCGCTTCTAAAGATGCCACAGGGGCACGGCCGGATACTGTGGCGACATCACGATTACGACGCGCAGCAGGAAACCGCCGATCAGGACACAGCGCGCTGCGCGCGTAACCCCGTGCTCACCGGGGCCAAGCGCAATCCAGTGCCGCGCCAGCGGAATGATCAGGCCGATGCCGACGACACCCAGCCAGAACACCACCCCGAAGCCGCCGCTCCAGAACGGTCTGCCCAAGGCGCCGAGTGAGATGAGCATGAGCGCGAGCACCAGCAGTTCGAACCCGACGGCCCACTGGTCGGCGGCTCCGAGCTTGCGGACGGTCGTGTCGGCCGCCCCGCGCCCTCGGCGAACGAGCAGCAGCATGAGCAGTGCGTAGGCGGTCGATGCGCCGGAGAGGAGGAAGAGCGCGCCCATGAGACGCGCGTTGTGCCAGGCGACGCGGCTCGTACCGGTGACCAGCACGCCCGTGTACCCGGCGAGGGCTAATCCCGCGAGCGCGGCCAGCGCCTGCCAGGTGCGGTGGACCGCACTCGGCCAGGACCGCACGCGCTCACGAGCAGGAACGAGCGTATCGCGCCGGAATTTGGCCAACCACGCCCACTTCGTGAGGACATCGTCGCCAGCATTGTCGCCCGGCGCATCGGCCAGCGTACCGAGAAACTCGACGAACGCGATGATCGCGAACACCATGACGATCCAGCTGCCGAGCGAGATCGGGGACCACGGCTTGAGGAGGGGTTCGGGGAAACGATTGGACTTGATGAGCATGTGCCAGAAGCGGAGCGGCTGGCCCAGGTCGATGGTCAACAACGCCCCGCATACGAGAACGAGCGGAAACGCGAGCCGGTGCGCGAGCCGCACGGCCTCGCGGTCCCGGTCGTCCCCCACCGCGTCCAGCGCCGCCGCGATTGCTAAGAGCCCGCCGGCGAGACCGCCGAGAAAAAAATACAGGATGACGTACCACCCCCACCGAGGCGGCAACGCCACGCCGGACTGCGGATTGGCGGCGAGGATCTGCAGGAGGGCCGGGTGCATTAGTGATGATCCTCCGTCGCTGCCCCCGCCTTCTCATCCATGCGCGACTTGCGGAAGCTCACAAGTCCGGTGACGGCCAACGCGGCCGCCGCGACACCGCTCAGCGCGAACCCCTCGTCGACGTTCTTGGACCCCAACTCGGGCTTCTCCGGCAGACCGTAGACGTGAGGTTCATCGACCAGCACATAGAACGCGTTGAGCCCGCCGACGATGTCTTCCTTGCCGTAGACGTAGGCGTCGATGTGCTGCTCCTTGAGCTGCGCGACCCGCGCGTCGGCCAGCTTCATGAGATCCGGGATGTCACCGAACCGGATCGACTCCGTCGGGCACGCCTGGGCGCAAGCCGGCTCGCGGCCGTTCTGCAGCCGGTCGTAGCACATCGTGCACTTGTGGGCTTTGCCATCGCGGCCGATGTCGACGACGCCGAAGGGGCACGCCGCCACACAGGCGCGGCATCCGTTGCACGCGTCCTGCTGGATGAAGACGGAGTCGAACTCGGTCCGGATGATCGCGCCGGTGGGGCACACTTCGAGACATGCCGCGTGCACGCAGTGCTTGCAGACATCCGACATCATGAGCCACCGCGACCCCTGCAGGAATCCCTCCTGGGTCCGGTCCTCAGTGATCTGCTCGATGAACTTCACGTGCCGCCAGTTCTCAGCCGACAGCGTTTGGGTGTTGTCGTACGAGTCGCCGCTGAGCTCCGTCCGTCCTCCCTCCGCGGCCGGGATGTCGTTCCACTGATGACACGCGACCTGACATGCCTTGCAGCCGATGCACGCGGTGGTGTCGGTGTAGAACCCCTTAGCCATGATAGACTCCCTCGGGGTGGTCGAGCGGCAAGTATTGTCCGACGCGCTCGGCCAGCTCGATCCCCTCGTCGATGGCTGACTCGGCGGCCCGTTTCTCGCGGCGACCCACCAACGGAAGCGGGCGCGTCTGATCGGGTAGCTTCGCCAGGATCTCGGCCTGCTTACGCCCGGCGACAATCTGGCACATGAAGGCTTTCCCTTCGTGGATCGTCACGTTGGGATCGGCGACGAGGGCGATCAGGTCGTTCGCGTTCCCACCCGTCACCACGCCGGCCCACGACCAGTGGAATGGCGCGCCCGCCTGATGGATGCGCTGCCCGGCGATCGTGAACGGCCGCATTCGGCGCGTGACGAGTGTCTTGCACTCGATCGCCGCGCGCGGCGTGTACACGGTACACCATCCGGCGTTCTCGATCCCCTTCTCAGCCGCCAGCTCGGGCGAGATCTCGATGAACATCTCCGGCTGCAGCTCGGTGAGCCATGGTGACCATCGGCTCATGGGCCCGCTCAGGTGGTGCTCGGTGAGCCGGTAGGTCGTGATGATGATCGGGTAGTTCGGGTCGCCGGCATCGATGTAGCGATTGCCGACGATGTTCCAGACCTTCGCCACCGGGTTCGCCTGGGTGCCATAGAGGGGGTTCTTGACCCCCGTCTCCCACGGCTCGTAGTGCGCCGGCAACGGCCCATCCACGATCCCGCTCGGCGCAAAGAGCCAGGCCTTGCCATCCCGCTGCATGATGAAGGCGGTCGAGCCGTCGAGCGCGTCCATGCCGCCCTTGGCCCAGTCGCCCTTGGACGATGGCGCCTTGGTGGCCGGGTAATCGGGCACGTCGTACCCCACCCACTTCTTCTGCGTCTCGTCCCACCACACGTAGCGTTTGCGCTCGGACCACGGCTTCCCCTCGGGGTCGGCGCTGGCCCGATTGTACAGCGTGCGGCGGTTCGCTGGCCACGCATACCCCCAACCGAGTGACGTATAGGCATCGGCGACACGGGCCCGCGCCTTGTTCACCCCTGGGGCGGGAGCGACGCCCGTATAGATCCAGACACCGCACGATGTCGATCCATCATCCTTCAAATCGAGGAACGTCTTCACCGGCACGCGATCGGCCGTGGTCCAGCCGTTGATCTCGGCCAGCACGTCGACGGCTTTGGGCTCCTGCATCGGGCCTTCGACATCGAGATTCCAGGTCATGGCCAGGAATCCGGCGTCTTTGGGGTCGGTCGATCCCTCATAGAGCTTGCGGAGCCGCTTGTACAAATGGTGGCTGAACCAGAGGTCCGACCGGCAGTCGCCGGTGGGTTCGGCGCCCTTGTCGTGCCACTGCAGCATCCGCTGCGTATTCGTGAACGACCCGTCCGACTCGGTGACGGACGTTGACGGGAGGAAGAAGACCTCGGTCTTGATCACGGACGGGTCCGGGATGTCCGGTGCCTTCCAGAACTCCGCGGTCTCGATGCGGAAGAGATCACGCACGACGAACCAGTCGAGGTGTGCCATCGCGGCCCGATTGTAGATCGCGTTCTGGCCGCCGGCCGCTGGGTTCTGCCCGATGCACATGAACCCTTTGACCACATCGTCGCTCATTGCCTTGAACATCGGGATGTGCGAGTGGTCGCCGACCGACTTGGGCAGGAACTCGTAGCCCCACTGGTTGTCCGGCGTCGCCGCGTCGCCATACCACATCTTGAGGAGCGACACCATGTATTTGCGCCCGTTCGCCCACCACCCCGTCGTGGGCATCGTGTTGGCGACCCACCCATCGAGCGTATCGTGCTGCGGGGCCGCGGCGCTCGGACTGGGGAGGTAGCCCGGCAGCAGATGGTAGAGCGTCGGCACGTCGGTCGAGCCCTGGATCGACGCGTGCCCGCGGAGCGCGAGGATGCCGCCGCCCGGACGTCCCATGTTGCCGAGCAGCGCCTGGACGATGCTCGCGGTGCGGATGTATTGCACGCCCACGGTATGCTGGGTCCAGCCAACCGCGTAGCAGAACGATGACGTTCGCTCGCGTCCCGAGTTATCGCACAGTGTCTTGGCGACCCGCTCGAATTCCTCCGGCGAACACCCGCATACCCGCGACACCATCTCGGGCGTGTAGCGGGCGTAATGGCGCTTCAGGATCTGGAAGACGCAGCGCGGATGCTGAAGCGTGGGATCGGTATGCGGCGGGCGGACGCGGAAGTCCACGGCCGGCTTGGGCGCGGCTGGCGGCGCGTGCGCGCCGTTCTGGTTCGTCGAGCTTCCTGCCGGTGCCGGCGGTGCAAGCGTCCCATCGTACGCCCACGAGGTCGTCGTGTACGCGCGCTTCGCGGGATCGAACCCCGAGAAGAGCCCATCCAGCTCTTCCGTGTCCTTGAAATCAGGACCTACGATCGTCGACGCGTTGGTGTATGCGTGAACGTATTCCTTGAACCACCGGTCGTGTTGAATGATGTAGTTGACGAGTCCGCCAAGAAACGCAATGTCGGAGCCCGAGCGGATGGCGACGTGCTGGTTGGACATCGCGCTCGTCCGCGTGAACCGGGGGTCGATGTGGATGATGGTCGCACCGCGTTCGCGCGCCTTCATCACCCAGCGGAATCCAACTGGATGGCATTCCGCCATGTTGGACCCCATGACGATGATGCAATCCGCGTTCTGCAGATCCTGCTGGAACATGGTGGCCCCGCCCCGGCCGAACGACGTCCCCAGACCGGGGACGGTGGCGGAGTGTCATATCCTGGCCTGATTCTCGAGAAAGACCCCGCCGAGCCCGCGCCAGAGCTTCAAGTGGGCGTAGTTCCATTCGTTCTCGAGCGTTGCGCCGCCGAGTGATGCGATGCCGAGGCAGTTATTGACGGTGACCGTGCGGCCGTTGATCTCCGCTGTCTGCTTGAAGGTCTGATCGCGCGTTTTTTTCACGCGGTCGGCGATCATGTCCATCGCCTTTTCGAGCTCGATCGGTTCCCACGCGGTCCCACCGGGACGACGATAGAGACAGGTCTTCTGTCGCTCGGGGTTGACCGTGAGCTGGAAGCTGCTCGCGCCCTTGGGACAGAGGGTACCGTGATTGATCGGCGAGTCGGGATTCCCCTCGACGTTGACGAGTTTGCCGTTGCGAGAGGAGAGGAGAGTACCGCACCCGACGGCGCAGTATGGACACACCGACGGGACCGTTTTGGTCTCGGCGAGCTTCCAGTCGAGCGGGACGGTGGCGGCACGCACAGGCTCGGGATCCAGTCCGAGTGCCACGAGGCTGCCAAGCGCGGCGCCTCCGGTGGCGAGCCCCGTCCGCTGCAGGAACTGGCGGCGAGTCAGCGTTGAAGACATGACCAATCGGGTGCAGAGGTCTGTTGCCGACGCCTAGCGAATCGTCCGGTTCGTGGCTCCGTCCGTAGCTGGGCCCACGGCATATAAGCCATGAACAGTGCGCAGTGTCAAGAGCCCGGGACGATCGACGGTTTGAGCAGCAGCCCCCGTCGCCGGTGCAGGTCTCTCACGCTGACAAAGCGGCTCTTCCGTGACATCGCCGTTACGGTGTGCAGAATCGCGCCCAAACTCGCTTCCGCGTCCAGGCGGCCAATGCTATTCTGAAGACCCCGGGATGGAGGTTTTGCGGCATGGCGAAGTTCGTCTTCGGAATGAACCAGTCGCTGGACGGCTACGTTGACCACCTGGAATTCAGGCCAAGCCCTGCGCTCTTTCGTCACTTCATAGAGCAAGTGCGCGACTTGACGGGCAGTGTGTACGGTCGCCGCATGTACGAGGTAATGCGTTATTGGGACGAAGACCGTCCGGAGTGGGACTCGGAGGAACGCGACTTCGCGGCGGCCTGGCGGAAACAGCCGAAGTGGGTCGTGTCGCGCTCGATGAAGTCGGTCGGGCCCAACGCCACGCTCGTCGAGGATGACGTCGAGACCGTGATGCGTCAGCTGAAGGCTCAGCGAGTTGGGGAGATTGAAGTTGCCGGACCAGTGTTGGCAGGAAGTCTGACCGATCTTGGTCTTATTGATGAGTATCGACTCTACCTCCACCCCGTCGTGCTTGGGCGCGGCACGCCATTCTTCGCCGGCCGCCGGCCGCCGCTCCGCCTCGTGGCCAGCGAGCCGATCGGCGACGATGTGATCAGGTTGACCTACGTCCCTGCCTGATCACGCCATTGGCCCGACGGGCTGCGCCGACGCTTCAGGTTTCTTTGCCAATCGCCAATCGCCAATCGTCAGTTACTGCATTTCCCCCAGCAGGTACTGCCGGATGAACGCCACCGTCGCGTACTGCTGGAAGTCCTGATCCTTCTTCTTGGCGAAACCGTGGCCCTCGTCCAGGCCGACGAGATACCACACCGTCGTGCCGCGCTGCTTGACCGCGGCGACCATCTGGTCAGCCTCCGACTTGGGAACGCGTGGGTCATTGGCCCCTGAGACGACGAAGAGCGGCTTCGTCATGCGGTCCACGTTGTTGAGCGGTGCGGTCCGCTCCATGAATGCGCGCACCGTGGAATCGCGCTCGTCGCCGTACTCGACGCGACGGAGGTCGCGGCGATAGCTCTCCGTGTGCTCGAGGAACGTCGCGAGGTTGGACATGCCCACGACGTCGACCGCACAGGCGATGCGATCGGCGTAGAGGCTCGCGGTGACGAGCGTCATGTGGCCCCCATAGCTTCCGCCGGTCACCATCACGTGCGCAGCGTCGAGATCGGGCTGCGTGGCGATCCAGTCGAGCAGGGCCCCGATGTCGTGATAGGCATCGATGCGCTTCACGCCGTTGTCGGCCGCGACGAACGATTTTCCGTAGCCCGTTGACCCCCGGATGTTGGGGAACACGAGCGCGACGCCGAGCTCGTCGAGCAGGTAGTTGTCGCGCCCGAGGAATCCGGGACGTGACTGGCCTTCGGGGCCACCGTGGATATCGATGATGACCGGCCGTTTGCCCGCGAACCGCGCGGGCGGCCGATACAGGAATCCCGACAGGGCCAGGCCGTCGGTGGCTTTCCAGTGGACGAGCTGCGGCTCCACGAAGGTTGCCGGATCGAGGCCGCCAGTTTCGCTTTCCGTCCATCGATCGACTTTTCCGCGCGCGACGTCAAGCGAGTAGACATCGCGCGGGGCCCGCGCCGAGTTGATCGTGAACCCGATCTCCCGGCTGTTGCGGCGCCACACGAGGCCAGAGATGACGCCGACCGGGAGCGCGGGCGTGTGCCGCGCGGCGCCCGTTGCCGCGTCAATGAGGTGGAGCACACCGATCCCGTCCTCGTTGGTCACATAGGCCAGGGTCCGGCCGTCGGGCGATAGCCGGAACGCTTCGACGTCCCATTTGATCGGGCCCGTCACCGCCCGGCTTGCCTTCGTGGCGAGATCGATCCGGCGCATCCGCTGGAATTCCGAACCCTCGTCGCTCGTCGTATAGACGGCGCGGCCGTCGCGGCTGAACTGGCCGCCGGCGTAGGACACGGGCTCGCTGCTGGCGGGCGTGAGTTGGGTCTTCCGGCCCGAGGCGACATCGACGATCCAGAGCGCGCTCTGGTTGACCGAGATGTACTGCAGGACGAGCAACGACGTGTTGTCGGGCGACCAGTCGAGCGCCGTCCATCCGCCGCCGTCGACCTGCGCGATCATGTGGTCCGTGGATGGCGCAGCCGGATCCATGATATAGATATCGGTATCGGTGCCGTTGCGGCGCGTCGAGCTATACGCGATGCGGGTGCCGTCGCGCGACCACGGGCCCAGGTCATTCTTGCTCTTGCCATCCGTGAGTAACGTGGCGGAGCCGCTCGCCACGTCGAACCGGTAGAGTTGGTTGAATTCACCGCCACCCACATCGCGCTCGATGACCATGTACGTGCCGGCCGTTGGCTGGTACCGGGCATCCAGCACACGATCGCGGAAGAACGTGAGTTGCCGGCGGTCCCCGCTCGGGAAACGGACGGCGTGTACCTGGTTCACGTCGGCGAACCGGGTGGCGATCACGATCTCTCGCCGCGTGGGATGCCAGTCCCACAGCGTGGCGCTCCGAAACTCGGTGTAGCGGCCGACCGCGTCCGCGACCGCGGCGGGAATCGGCGGGATGCCTTGCGCGACCAGCCGATCGTTGGGGGCGATCGTGGCGGCTGCCTGAGCCGGCGCGCGACCAGCGTACGCCGTGACCGCGAGGAGCGAGAGGGCAAGGAGGCGGATGACGCGATGCACAGGCCTTTCCGGTGGCGGGGGTGGAGAGCTGTCCGATTGGTGCGGGGGCTCCCAACGATGATTCATGTTGGGCCCACCCGCCAGGCGTGAGCGCAGCTACAGAAAGCCGGTGGCGAGCGTGATGTCCCCACTTCGCCAGTCTACTGCGGCGCTGCGACGGACGCCCTACCTTATCTCCGCTTGCAGTGTTTACAGGTATGGCCGTGTCTTCATGACCTCAAATTCGGCTTCTCCGATCAAACCCTTTCTCTCTTGGATGAGTGGGGTGTGGAGTGTAATGACATCGGATTCCTTGAGGTGGGCCTGGAGATCAACTTTCTTGCATCCCATCTCGTTCGCGTGGTCGTCCGTTACATTCGGGCTATCCACAAGAATCGTCATCCCAAATGCGTTCATTCTACTTGCTACCTCTCTTCCTATTCTGCCGAACCCTACGATTCCCAGCGTCTTATTCTGTAATTCGACTCCAAGGTCCATCGGTTGCCATCCCCCGTTGCGGATGGTCTTGTCCGATTTCACAATGTTCTTGGCGCATGCCACTAGGGCACAAACACGTGCAGAATGTATGGCTCACCCAATTCGTTGAACAACCCCGGGCGACCGCGAACCAGCGGAGCCCGAGCATGGAGCGGATGCATCCGGGCTGATGCGGCGGTGCTTGCGGCGTCGGCCCCGCCCCGTAAACTCTTGCCGATGCGACCGTCGATCCTGCGACGTAGGCCGATCCCAGCTCTGGTCTCTCCTTTCTCGTCTCTCCTTTCTCCTCCCTACGCCGGCGAAGCCGGCGTCCCGTGAACAGCCAGTTCCGCCGCACACTCGTGCTGGTGCTGGGCGTGCAGGTCGTGACCCTGTTCCTCCTCTGGCTGCTCCAGACACGCTATGCACGCTGAGCCGGGCGCCATGCGCCCGCTCATCTGGATCATCATTGTCGCGTACCTGACGTATGTCGCCGTCGATGGGTTGAGGCGTGCGCGGCGGTCGAAGGGGCTCGAGGGCTATCTTCTCGCCAACCGGAGCCTGCCCTGGTGGGCGGTCGGACTTTCGGTCATGGCGACGCAGCTCTCGGCCATTACCCTGATCGGCACCACGGGGCAAGGCGCTGTCGATGGGATGCGCTTCGTGCAGTTCTACTTGGGGCTGCCGCTGGCCATGGTGATCCTCGGTGTAACGCTGGTGCCGTTCCTGCACGGCGCGAAGGTATACACGGCCTACGAGTATCTCGAGCGCCGCTTCGATGCGAGGACGCGCTCCTTGACCGCCTTCCTGTTCCTGATGTCGCGGGGCCTATCGGTTGGAACGATCCTCGCCACTCCCGGCGTCGTTTTTTCCGCGATGTTCGGATGGCCGATCACCTGGTCGGTGGCGGTGATGGGGGTGCCGGCGGTGCTCTACACGATCTTCGGCGGGGTTGGGGCGGTGGCCTGGGCGGATGTCAAGCAGATGGCACTCGTCACGTTCTCGCTCGTCGCCGTAATCGTCGTCCTGATCATGCGCATCCCGGTCGGGCCAGACGATGCGCTCCGGCTGGCGGGCACCGTCGGCCGCCTCCAGGTTTTCGACTTTTCCTTTGATGTGACGAGGACCTACACATTCTGGTCGGGTCTCATCGGAGGTTGCTTCCTCATGCTCTCGTATTTCGGCACCGATCAGAGCCAGGTCCAGCGCTACCTCGCGGCCAAATCGGTCGACCAGGCTCGGATATCGCTGCTGGTGAGCGCGTACTGGAAGATTCCGCTTCAGGCGTTGGTGTTGCTGGTCGGTGTGCTCGTGTTCGTGTTCTACCTGTTCCAGGCAGCGCCACTCTATTTCAACCCGACCGACGCGCGTCGGGCACAACAGAGCGACACCGCGTTGTTCGCGCAACTCGACGCACACTATCGCGTCGCGTCTGCTGATCTTCACGTCGCGGCAGCACGCATGGCCAGCGCGCGCGATAGGGTGACGCGAGTGAGCGCAACCAGCGCGTTCCTGGCGAGCGACTCGGCGGTCCGGGTCGTGCGGGGAGCGGCGTTGGCGCTCGCGACGAAGGATCCAAAGGCACCAGCCCGCGACGTCAACTACATCATTCCGCACTTCGTCCTCACGGAGCTCCCCGTCTGGCTGGCGGGTCTGTTTATGGCCGCTGTGCTGGCAGCAGCAATGTCGGCCATTGCAGCGGAGCTCAACTCTCTGGCCACCACGACGGTGATCGACTTCTACCGGCGGTGGGTACGGCCCGAAAGCAGCGATGCGCACTACCTCACTGTGTCAAAGGTGGCGACCGGGTTCTGGGGGCTGTTCGCATGCGTAGTCGCCACGCACGCCGCGACACTTGGCTCGCTGATCGAAGTAGTGAACAAATTCGGGTCGTTCTTTTATGGAGAGATCCTCGGCGTCTTTCTGCTGGCGATGGTGGCGGGCGCCAGGGCCTTCGGGGCGTTCGTAGGGCTGCTGGCGGGGATTGCCGCGGTCGCCGCGGTCAGCATCTACGCGCCGGCCGTGTCGTTCCTCTGGTACAATGTCGTGGGCGCGGCGACGGTGGTGGCGGTGGGGATGCTACTCTCTATTGTTGGCCGCTCACGGCTAAACAGCCGCAGGTGACCAAATCACTCGTGCCGCGGTTGGTGAGATGAGCCCCGATCCGACCTGTCCAACGTTCCGTCTGTCCCCGAGTTCATGGCTGCACGGGCTGTAGTTGGTCCCAGTGTCCCGCCAGCGCCGAGTTCGGATTGAAGTTCGGATCATCGCTCATAATGTACTGATTGGCGCCATTCAACCACGCGTGGTTGTACTGGTTGCTCAGCTCCATGGTTTGCCCCGTGGAGGGATCGCGGTAGGTACGCACATCGCGAAGGTTCTGCTCGTTGGCATGGAAGCCTATATCCGAAACCCGCTGGGCGTTGGCGCTCATTTGCTGGTACGTCTGGGTGATGGTGTTATCGAGGTCCGCCTGGATTCTATCCATCTTGACCTCTTTATCGGCTTGTATTTGGTAGAAATTGGCAATCCATTTATTCGCATAGGCGGCATAGCGGGGCGTGGGTTGAATGGAACTCATTACCACCCTGAAGAGCCTATCGTTGCCATCGAGCTTGCCGTTGGGCGCTCCCAATGCCACCTGGCCGACGGCGTGGATATCGTAAAGAAATCCGCGGCCAACGCGATAAGTCTGGGTCACGAGCGCCAGGGAGTACCACAGTTCCATCGGCTGGTTGTCCTTTTGAAACGCGAGGCGTACGCGGATCGCGTCGATCCGGGCGCCGCCGTTGCCGGCGTCAGCCGGAGGCAGTCCGTTGCGCTGGCGCACGAGTTGCTCGAGCGCGGGGTACGGCTCGATTGATACCACCGTCATCGCGGGCGTCAGATCGTTCAGCACCATCTGGCGGAAATACTGCTCGGCGCTCAACGGCTTGGCCACGGCGCAGAGAGCGTTTGTCTGGTTCCCCGTGTGCGTGCGCCGGTTGGGATCGGTGAGGTTGTGCAACTCCTGCGGGTCGTCGGAATATTGCCAGGCGAAGTTGGGAAAGCCGTGAAGTATGGTCACGCCATCCGGGCTTTTGGCCTCCCAAAAGACCGAAAAAGCTTCGCTGAAACAGCCCGTCTTGCCGCCGTACATATGGATCGCGCCCTGGAAGCCCCAAGTGTCGGGAATCAACATTTCGATCGCGGGTGACAGCGCCTCATTGGGGTCATCGTATTTGACCATGATCTGCACTTTCTTCAGGACCAGATACGAGCCGGGAGCAGCGCTGGCGGCGGGCGCCGCGTGCTTGGCAGCGGATGACGCGGACACTTGGGGGCCGGGCTGCGCGGGCGGGGTGGGCTGGGCCGGCGCGCGACCAGAGTACGCCGTGACCGCGAGGAGCGAGAGGGCAAGTAGGCGGATGACGCGATGCACAGGTTTTTCCGGTGGCGGGGGTGGAGAGCTGTCCGATCGGTGCGGGAAATGACAACGATGTTTCATGTCGCGCTCACCCGCCAGGCGTGAGCGCAGCGACGGAGAGCCGGCGGCGGTCGTGATGCGAGTGTGGATCATCCGTGCTGCGGGGCAGCCGTAGAAAGTGGGTCGAACCCCTCGCCGGGCCGTGTACCTCTATCTGGTGCCCAGTGACCCAGCGGTATAGGTTAGCTGCCCACGCTCCAGGTCCCACCTGCATCGCAGGGAAGAGGCATGTCGCGATCACCGCTCCGTGCTGGCGCCCGCGTCGTGGGAGCGGTCGTTGCGCTCGTCGTCGTGGCGTGTCTCGTCATCTATGCTGGCAGCCCGGTGATCCTCGGTCGCCGCTACGCGCTGCCGAGTCATGCCGCGTTCGCACTCAACGGCGCGCCGGACTCTGCAAGCATCGAGCGAGGGCGACATCTCGTTGGGCCGATCGCCAAGTGCACGGCGTGTCACGGCGGTGATCTATCCGGTCAGGCCTTCATCAATGATCCCGCATTCGGCCGCTTCGTCGCCCCCAATTTGACCCGCGGGGTGGGCGGGGTCGGCGCGACGCTGACCGACGCGGCGTGGGAGCTGGCCATTCGTCACGGGATCGACACCACGGGACGCGGCTTGTTGTTCATGCCGTCGAGCGACTTCAACCGGATGAGCGATGAGGACGTGGTGGAGATCATCGCCTACCTCAAGCAGATCCCGCCGGTCGATCACACGCTCGACCCTACCCGCGTCGGGCCGGTGGCCCGCGCGCTGTTGGTGGCTGGAAAGCTCCCGATCATCGCAGCCGCCCGCATCGACGAGAGCCAGCCGCACGTGCCGGCGCCTCCGGTTGGGCCCACGCCGGAGTACGGAGCGTACATCGCCCGAATCGGGGGGTGTGAGGGGTGCCATCGCGCCAATTTCTCAGGCGGGCACGTTGCCGGCACGCCGCCGAGCTTCAAGGCGGCGGCGAATCTCACGCCAACGGGCATTGGCACCTGGACCAAGGATGACTTCGTGCGCGCGCTCCGCCAGGGAGTGACACCGGGTGGGGTGCCGCTCGATTCCCTGATGCCTGTGCGGATGACGAAGGACATGACCGATACCGAAATCGATGCACTCTGGGCGTACATCCGGACGATGCCGCCGGCGCCGATGGGGAGGTAGTCCCGTTTCAGGACCGGAATGGCCGCGTCGGCGATGACCGGGTCGTTTTCACCAACGGGAGAAGAACGAGTACCCGGTCGCGCTACGACGAGGTGACGGAGACGAGCGAGAAGCGGCGACGGCGTCGCCACATCACCAAACGCAAGCAGCGCGGGCGCGAGTTCTGGCCGCGACTGGTTACATAGCGTAACAGCGGGTTACATCGCATGGTCGCGCGTGAATGTCCCTACGCTATGTTCTGGCGACTCCGTGCCGGAGAGCGAATGCGGCGGACTACGCTGGTCGGTGTGCTCACTACGATTACGACCTGATTGTCCGGCACGTGGAAAGGCACTACTGCTGGCGGTTCCAGTCCACGATGACCACCGGTTAACCCGACAGTGCCGTCAGCGGGAGCTGGACTGACGGAGGCACGAGGTGACACTCATTCGACGGATCGTCCCGAGGTTCGCCGCTCTCGCTGTCGCCATTCCTGCTGGAGCGCAATCAACTGCGGACCTGCGAACGTTCTTCTTCCAGCGTGACTTCGAGGGGGGCTATCGGGCAGGACTCCCGGTCATGGGGGCGACGGCCACCCCCGAACAGCGTGCCTGGTTCGTCGCCAATGAAGCGCGTTACGGGCTGATTGACGAGGCACTCGCCGGCGCGGACTCGATCCCCCCACGGTCGCCGTGGCGAGTGTTCGCCCGCGTCGTCGCCCTCTGCGCGACGCCAGACCTGCGGTCGGCTCTTCCTCTCGCTCGCTCACTTATAGCCACGCGGCCGATCCAGCCGGATTTCGTCTGGGCGTATGCCTACGCGCTGCTGGTAAATGGGCACCCCGCGGCCGCCGTCGCGGCACTCGACTCCGCGCCCCTGTGGGGCGTCCCTAAGACGGCCGAGTTCCGCGCGCTCCAGGGCAGCGCGCTGGCCTCGATGGCGCTGGGCCCGATGGCCGACTCGACCGCGCGCCCGCGTGCCGTGGCCGCCTTCGCCGATGCCCAGGGGCGCGACTCAATGAACGTCGATGCCTACTACTTCGAGGGCGCCCACCTTGCAAGCGGAGCTGCCGACACGGCCGCCGTCGCCCGGCTCGGGCGGGCCGCGGTACTCTCTCCGCTCGCCCCGACTATCCATACCGAGTACTGGGACGCGCTCTTGCGCCTCCGCGATCGCCCTGACGACACCGCGCGCGCCGCGATCGCGCGAGACGTCGCGACGATTCTTCGCCTGCGTGGTGACTACGCTGGCGCACTCTACTTGGCCGCCCAAGGGTACAAGACGCTCGACAGCCTGCCGTGCCAGTATCAGCTCCAGGATCAGATTCTGCGCGAACACCCCGCGAGCCCCGAGGCCGATCAGGTCCTCTTGGACCGTATCCGCGCCCTGAGCGATTCGATCAGCCAGCACGAGGTCGCGGACAGCGCCGGGGCAGCACGGGCGTATCGGACGCGTCTCACCGAGTTGATCGCTCGGCCTGTACACCACGAACGCTCCACGCTCGGCGCCGCGTACTTCCTGCTGTTCGCGAGCGAATCGCATGACTCAACCGTGACCGGCGACTCGCTCCTGCGCACGGTCGACGGCATGGTCCGCTACGACGCGTTCAATCCTCGGTGGACGCGCGTAGTCGCCCCGGTCGCGCTCGCCGATCGGCGGGTTGCCCTCCCCTACGCCGAGCGCCTCGCCCGCGAAGGCGATTCGCTCCTTCGTCGCCAGTTCGCTGACGTGTTTGCTTTGATGAATCCGCGAGAGCGCGCGCAGCAGCTGGCGTTCGCGCTCGGCGAGCAACGCGATGCGCTGGGGTGGGTCTACTTCAACGAAGGGCGCGTGGCCGAAGCTGAGCGCGCGCTCACCCGGGCCCGTGCGCTCGCCCCCGCTAACCCGATTAATTATTACCACCTCGGCCGCCTGGCCGAGGCTCTCGGCCGGCTGGACAGCGCGCAGGCGCGCTACGCTAACGGATACCAACTCGAACTCACGCGCACGTCCGTCGGCGCCAACGGCGTCGCACTTCGGCGGCTGTATCTAGGCCACCACGGCTCCAGCGACGGGTTCGACGCCTACGTCGACACGCTGCGCAGTCAGGGCCGGCGCCGGCGCGAAGCGGCCATTGCCGCATCTCGGGCCGCACATCCGATGCCTCTCCCTCCGTTCACGCTCCATCTTCTCGGCGGGAGAAGCCCGGTGGCCAGCGATTCGCTCCGGGGTAAGATCGTCGTGCTGCACTTCTGGGGAATGTGGTGTGGCGCCTGTGTGGCGGAACTGCCCGATTTCGAGCGCTGGTACGAGTCGGCACGCGGTGACACGGCCGTCGTCGTGATAACTGTCGACTATCAGGACGCAGATCGTCGCGCGGTCGAGCGCTTCGCCGAACAGCGCCACCTGCTGTTCCCGATTCTCCTCGATGATGACTATGTGGACAAGGCCGGCGTGCACGCGTTTCCGACCACCTGGTTCATCGACCGTGGCGGCCGGGTGGCCTTCACCCGCGAAGGCTGGAGTGGGGCGCTCGCGGAGGAGTTCGACTGGCGCGTCGAAATGCTACGTCACTGAGGCAACACTGCGCCTCGCGAGACTTCGGCAACACGATGCGGCTCGATTACAGGGTAACGCCGGCAATCACCGCGCTCGCTTCCGAGTCGCAGTGACTGGCGCGAAGTGCTCCGCGAGCGCGTCCTGAAGAAACGCGGCGGCCAGGTCGAGCTGTCCGAGGTGACCGGCCCGCACGAAGACAATCGCGGCCGAAAGCGTCACGCCGGTACGAGTGAGCTGCTCCAGATGCCGGCGCCGCGGATGCGTGGCGAGGAGGCGAGCCGGCACGACCCCGAGCCCCAATCCGCCGGCGACGAGCGACAGCTGCATCTCGACGTTGTGGATCTCGGCGGCGACGCGGAACGGTAATCCCATTTCGCGCAGCTTCACTTCGAGTGTCTGCCGAATGAGACACCCCAGTGGATTGACCACCCACGGCGCGTCGGGGTCGAACCCGGGCAAACGGCGTTCCCGGTCGCGCGAGCCGATCAGCACGAACCGTTCCGTACCTACGACGGCGGCGTCCATGTCGCTCGGCGCGCCCCCGCTGGCGGGCATGAGCGTCAGCGCCGCGTCGAGTCCGCCCGTCCGCAGTTGTTCGAGGAGCGTCCGGGTGAGATCCGTCGTGATCACCGGCCGCAATCCGCTGAAGCGATTCGACAATCGCTGAATCGCGCCCACGAGACTGGCCTGTGCGAGCGCGTGGGCAATCCCCAATCGGAACGTGCCGGACGGCTCGGCATTCGGCGACGCCGTGGCCTTGAGCTCATCCATGACGCGCAACACGTGCCGTCCGCGATCGAGCACCGCCCGGCCCGCGCGGGTGATGCGCGCCGGCTTGACCCCGCGATCGAGGAGCGATGTCCCGAGCGCCTGCTCCAGGCGCTGGATCTGCCGCGTGAGCGCCGACGGCGTCAGGAACAGCCGCTCGGAGGCGCGCCGCAACGAGCCGGACTCCGCGAGCACGACGAACGATCGGATTTCATCGAGCATATGGAGCAACATAATAGTGAGAACATTGCATTTGACGCAACACCACACGAGGCGCAGATTGACGGCATGACAGGTGCCATTCGCGTCACTGCCACGGGCGGCCCCGAGCTACTTCGCTGGGAGACGATCGAGTCTCACGGGCGGTCGTGGCGTCGATGTCGTCTGCGGTGGCGAGGCAAACGGGGCGGTGATGGGCGCCCCCGAGTTCTGCCACTGCCTATGCGCCCCCCGGCGGGCTGACGGAAATCCCGGCCCCGGGCTTAGGCGGTTCCCGTCCTCCAATCCCTGGTCGCCGAGGTGCTCCGTGAACCGTCTGTATGCCATCCCCGTAGCGCTCGTGGTGGGTATAGCCGCAGGGTGCGCCACCGTTCCCGCTGGCGGTGACGCGATCGCGGCCCACTCGGACTACGGCCCCACGTCCGTGGTAGTCTCGAACAGCAACCTTCACGACGCCGAGGTCTATGCCTACCGGGGCGGAGTGCGGTTCCACATCGGGTTCGTCCCGGCCGGCAGCACACAGACCCTCCTTGTCCGGCCTGGCCTGTTCGATCCGGGACACGCGCAACTATACGTCTACTGCGTCGGTGCGCCCGACACCTATCTGTCCGACGTCGTCAGCGTGAACGACGGCGGCCGGGCGGTCCTCCGCCTACTCCCCGTGCTCAATCAGTCCACACTGATCGTCGTGTCAGAGGGCGCCCCGGCGGCCCGGTAAGGCTCCTTGCACTTCACGCGGCCGGGCCTCTGGCATTATGTCGCGAGCCGCGCCGGCCTGAGCAGCCGGCGGCGTCGGCCTTCGGCATGCAGGCGCCGGGCGCCATCACGCCCACCATTGGCGGACGATACGGGCTCGCCGATGCGGCAACGGCACACTGCGATCTCGAAGCGCGCCGCACCCAGGGCTCCATCGTATTCACCCTGTAATCGAGTACCTCATGGCTAGACACGCCGTTACCACGGATAAAATCGCCAAGCCCGCCGGTCCTTTTTCGCCGGCGATTCGCGCTGGCGATACGCTGTACCTGAGTGGACAGGTCGCTCAAGATCCCGCGACCGGCCGGCTGATCGCCGGCGATGTCGCGGCACAGACGGAGCGGATCTTTCGCAACATCGAAGCGGTGTTGCACGCCGCGACCTTGAGCCTGGACCATGTCATCAAGGTGAACGTCTACCTGACGGACATGAAGGACTACGCCGCGATGAACGAGGTGTACGCCCGTCAGTTCAGCGCCCCGCATCCGGCCCGGACGACCGTGGCGGTCGCCGCGCTGCCACTGGGCGGGCTGGTCGAGATAGAGGTCCTGGCGCGATGAGTCACGTGCGCCGGCCCTACCGGTATCGCCTCGTCGACGTGTTCACGACGGAGCTGTTCGAGGGGAATCCGCTCGCCGTGTTCACCGACGCCCACGGCCTCGACGACCGCGCGATGCAACTCATTGCCCGGGAGCTCAACCTCTCGGAGACGACGTTTTGCTTTCCGGCCACGCGCCCCGACTGCGTGGCGCAGGTCAGGATTTTCACGGTCGCCAAGGAGTTGATGTTCGCCGGCCATCCGACCATCGGGACCAGTTTCGTGCTCCTCGACGACGGCCTCGTCCCGCGGAACACGTCCAATTTCGCGCTGGAAGAAAAGATCGGCCCGGTCCCCATCCGGGTCGACCCCGGCGAGCGGCCGCTGATCTGGTTACGGACGCCGCCGATCACGTATGGCCCGACCCGCAGCCGCGCAACCTGTGCCGCCGCGCTGGGTCTTGGCCTCGACGATCTCCTCGACATCGCGCCGCAGTTCGCCACTGCGGGTCTCCCGATGCTGTTCATCCCCCTCAAGGACCCCGGCGTCGTGGATCGCGCGCACCCGGAGCGTCTCGCCGCCCTCAGAGACGACATGGCCGATCCGTTCGGCGTCTTTGTCTTCGCGCCGACGCCGGCGGGCGCGTACTCGCGAATGTTCGCGCCCGACTTCGGTATGCCCGAAGATTCCGGGACCGGGAGCGCGACCGGCCCGCTCGCGTCGTTCATGATGCGGCACGGCCTCCTGACGGGGTCTCGCATGACGAGCGAGCAAGGCACCAAGATGGGCCGCCGCAGCATGCTGCACGTCGTGATTGACGGGGACGCCATCGACGTCGGCGGGTACGTCACGTCCGTCGCTACCGGCGAGCTCGCCCTCTGACTGCCTCCACCAACTCCTCGTGCGTTTGCCCGTTGAAAATCAGCGACTGCCCGTTGGTGTGGAGTGTGATTTCGAGGACGCCGTTCTCCCGGCAAAAGCTGAGATTCCTGTACTTGTTCTCGTAGTGCATGGCGGGCCGTCTCTCTATTTGAGGAGGAATGGAGTTCCTACGACTCCGCCTATGCGGATGGTTTCTACAACCTGAAGCGAGCGAGTGTCAATCACTTGGAGCCCAGTCTCGACGCTCGCGTAGAGATACTTACCGTTCGGGTCTGGGGTGATGTATCCGTTCAACGTTGGCTTCGACTCAAGCGGAATCGTTCTCACCACCTCCAATGTGGCCGTGTCTACAAAGACGACCTTCGCATCCTCGGACCCAAAGATGAAGTTGTACTTTCCGTCCGGCGTGAATTCATCCCACACGGCGAGGAAGTCCAGCGGGATGCTCTTGATGACCGACTGCGCGACCAGGTCCACGTAACTGATCGAGAACCCCTTCCCCGTCGGGATTGCCGGAGGACCGAGGTGATGGTATTCCGCTCCGTGATGACCGCTGCACTCGACGGACGCCGTGTGGTTGTCCGGCCAGATCGTGACCATGAAAGCGCCCGACCCTTCGCCGGTAGGAACCGTACCAATGACCTTCCACGTGTTCGGGTCGATTATCGTGAGCGTGTCGGAGTCCATCTCGGGCTCGCAGCAGTACTTTCCGTCGGCGCTGACCATCATGTCCCAAGGACGGGCGCCGACGTTTATCGTGGCGACCTCGTCGAAGGTGTTCGTATCGTAGACGTGGAGCTTGTTCTCCGACGAGACCGGTACAACCGCAAACTTGCGATCCGGCGTGAGCCCCGGTGTGTGGGCAACGTTCTGGCCAAGTGAGATTGTCTTGACGTTCGTGAGAGTCTTCGGGTCCGCAACGTGGACGCCGGCCAGAGCAGAACCGTCTTCCTCCGCCGAGGCAACACTCCAGACGCGACCCAAGCGATCAGGATAATGATTGTCGAAAGCGAGGTCGTGCGTTCCGGGAGGGATCCTGGGCGCAGTGACAATAACCTGCCAGTTCGAGGGGTCGATGATCGCCGTGCCGTTTGCCCCGACCACGTAGAGGTAAGGCTGTCCTGAGCTTGTTTTTGAGCCGAGCGATGCAGCAGACGGTCGGTCAGGCGATTTCGTCATGCTGGCAGGCTTCGACGATTTCACTTCTTCAGTCATATCGGTCCCTTTCATTCGTGGTTTTCTCGTGAGAACACACGCGGTCTTCCAATTCAGCCGCCCGACCGAAAACAATCGGCTCTGGTTCGGTCCAGTGGACGGACGGGGCGAGATTCGAACTCGCGAGAGCCTGTCGGCCCCAAACGCTTTCCACGCGTGTCCCGCCGACCACGAACTCCGACGCAACGACGCCTTTCTATAGAGCGCAGCGCGCAATCTGCCGGAGTTCAGTTGGTGGAATGCCATACTAGGTCAGATCCAATACACACCGCAATCCACACCATCGCGTGCCACGCCGGTGTGCCAATGCTCCTCCCACTTGAGTGACGCGGTCACTGACGCTGCGCTCTCAGATCGATTCCTCGGTCACACTGCGGGCTAGGTACCGCGCCAGCACCTCGCGGAGTTCTTCCTCACCCATCAGCCCCACAGCTCGATCTTCTGAAAATGGCGTTCCAGGCTGCGACATGTACACCAGCTCATAAATCTCATCCCAGAACTTCGCAATCGGGCCTGACAGACCATCCGGCGTTTCATCCGTGTAGAATCCAAAGCAGAAGGTCCGCCAGAGTTCGTCCCAACTCGCCTCATGCTTGACGAATCGCCCTGTGATGTGCCAGTGCCGCTGCCTGAACTCCTCTTCGCGCATGAGAACATTCTACGACCGGCAAGCGATCACGGCGACGTCTAACGCCGTTAGTCAGTGCCTGTATCGCATGTAGGTCGCCATGCCGCCGTCATTCTTTCATTTTGGCATCAGTGCTCGCCGTGGTAGAAGGTGTCCTCAACGAGCCACTCGCCTACGCGGCGATTGCTGCTATCTAGCCTGAACACCCCAAGGCGGATCCCCTCCCCGACGATGGCGCCGCCATTGGGCAGGCGGGCGACCCGAGTAACCCACTGATAGCCGAAGTCGTACGGTCCCTCATTGTACCAGTCCTGCGGGATGATTTCTAGGCGGCCTGCCTGGGTGTCCAGGATCCAAAGACGGAGGTGCGGCGTGTCCCAGTGATTCCCATCGCGCCCACCGGCGGTTGAGGCTGCGAGAACGAGCAGCTCGCCCATTCCGCGGAAGAGGTCCGGTAGGGACACGCTGTGGACGCCGTCCTCCAATGCGGTCGAAAGCGGTACGCTCGCTACCTCGCCAGCCGCCGCATAGAAGCGCGACTGGAAGCCTAATTTCGCATAAGCCGCAGTAGCATCCGGGATCGGCACAAGCTGGCTCGCATCGAACAACCGGAACCACACCTGGCCAGCTCCGGTCGGATCGGCATCAACACCTGCCGAATACCACACCAAGAAACGCCCCTCGGCCAAGGGCTTCACGTAACATTGGAAGTCAGTAATGGCGACAACGCCGCCTGCCGGAGTTGTCAGAAGCGTCTTCCCGGCGTGAAGAGAACCCTCGCCAGCGGATTGCCAACGGAGCACTCCGGCCGCCGCCATGATCTCCGTTCCCGGGCGCAATAAATACCAAGGGCTCGGACCCGGCACCCGTTGAAGGGTAGCCAAAGCGTCCGGCGCGTTGGGCGAGCGCGGCGGTGGCACGTACAGGTGAAGACGCGGGGGCGAGCGCCGGAACGGGCACATTGCTCTGCATAAAATTTACCGCGAAGACCAGATCCCGGCGAGACTCAGAGGTTTTCCGGGCGGGAACGCAACCAGTTGCAAGACGGACGGAGGGAGATTCGAACTCACGAGAGGCTTTCGGCCCAAAACTCGGACGCGATGCCGGCTTCCATATAGCGCAGCGCGCAACCTGCCGGAGGTTCGGGACGCGAACGCCCCGAATGCCGTCCTCAATCAAACACCATTCGATCTTGGTTCAGTGCGCAGCGTCGCTGCCGGTTTTCTGTTGAAGTAGCTTCTGAACGATCGGAGAGAGCGAGCCTTGGCGGAGGCGGAACACCAGGATGGCATTCATGGTTGATGGTCGCCAGATGGAAAGCCTGTCGGAGACTGACGGCCCGGCCATAGCGTCGCTGTATCGTGAGTGCGCCGACTACTGGACCCTCGTTGCCGGACGCCCGGCGGGTGAAGAGGACGCAGTGAGCCTACTCGCCGACCGGCCCCCAACCCTCGCGCGCTCGAACAAGCTTGTGCTTGGTCTTCGCGACGGTGTCCGTCTGGTTGCAATCGCGGACGCACTTCGCGACTACCCACACGCTGGTATTTGGTGGCTCGGACTGCTCCTCGTCGCGCCGGAATCCCGGGGGCGTGGACTCGGACGGCGTCTCTACGCGGCGTTCGAATCATGGGCGGCTGCTCAGGGTGCCAACGAGCTTCGCCTCTGTGTTCAGGCACAGAACACACGCGCCCACGAATTCTGGCAAATGCTCGGATTCGTTGCTTTGGGTTCCCAGTCAACAACGCTGCTGGAACTCACTAGCCAAGTGACGCTGTATAGTCGCTCCGTCGCAAAGCCCTCAGGGACCACCGATGAGCGCCAGAAGCTGGCGGGACGCTGCCTCAGCACGCCACATTCGCCGCGTCGGCTTGACACCTACATGCCGGGTTCGCCGCACATCTACCCGTGCCTTGTGACGGAGGACGACTAGACGGTGAACCCGCCCATGCACGATTTACGCGGCCACAAGCCGCTCCATCGGCGTTTGAATTACCGGAAGGAGCTAAGGCGCCTGCGCAATGACCCCTTAGCTCCATTGATCGCAGCTTTCGGCGGCGACCGCCGGTTGCCACGCGTGTTCCAAGACACCATTTCGCGATACGAAGAAACGTACGAATGCTACTATCTCTGCCTGAGCCGCTTCCTTCCCGAGCAGTCATTGGCCGCCCGATGGCGTAATGGCCCACACTACAGACTGAGGTATGGCCGTCGCTACACTCCGCGCGATAGTGAGCTGGCGCGCCGGTTCAACACGATCGCCCCATTTCTATACTTGGATTTCTACAATTGCCTCTTGTGGGCGCGCATCCTCCTTGATCGCATAGTTGCGCTATCGCGCTACTTCCTGACCGGTCAAACGCTGCCGAGTTTTCACTCGTTCTCCGATCATAGAAAGTTCTTTGTCAAACGGACCGCGAGCTATGGAGGCCACGAGGATTACGCGCGGTATATCCGGGACCAGACCGAATGGTTTGACATGCCCATCAAGCACGTTCGCGATACTACATCGTCCACTCTTCGCCGCCCCACATGCGTCTGTTTGGGCACGCTTTTCCGGGCGATGAGTTAAGCCTCATCGTCCGGCTCACTCCGGGCGCGCGCGCAGAACCCCCGGTCGTCCTCAGTGTAGCGCAGATGACCCGGGACATTCACGATTTTCAATGCTGGTTCGCCAATTACGGGCTGGAAGCAATCGGCAGGCGCCGCCTCGTGTGAGCCCCCTAGGTAACCGAAGCTACGCTTCTTGGACGTCGCGAGGCCGTTGTCCGAATACACACCACAAATACACACCACATGTGCCACCGCGTGAAAACGCCCGCTGGGCGCACATCACGCCAACGGGCGGTAGCACAACCAGTTACAAGACGGACGGAGTGAGATTCGAACTCACGAGAGCCTTTCGGCCCCACACGCTTTCCAGGCGTGCGCCTTAAACCGCTCGGCCACCCGTCCTCGAACGATCGCAACTCCGGCGCCCAACCCGCGCGCGGTGCCGCCGCGGGATCAGGACCTGACAACTGCGATCGAGACAAACGTCGGAGAAAAGTTACTGGGTCGGGCCAGCGGCAAACAGTGGCGGTGCCGCCGGGGCCGAGTCGATGCCCGGCGGGCTATTCGAGCGAGTGCGCGAACGGCGGCCGCCTGAGGTTCGCGGCGCAGCTCGCGTCAATCGCACCGGCGTCCGCGGATTCGATGAACTGAACGACCATCTGTTGCACGCACGAGTTAGCCGGAGCGTGCGGCGCTGCGAGCAGCACCACATGACGGCTGCGCGAAAGTGTCGCACGCACCGTGTCCCCCCACCGTGGCGGAGTCACTGGGTCGATTGCGGAAGAAATGATGAGTGCCGGCACGCTGCTCTGGACCGGGGCGGCATACCCCGCGGGCAGAACGGCTCGCGGCCAGATGCCGCACGCCGCGCGTTGTTGCCGCACCCGATAGTCGCCCAGGAAGGTGCCGGCAGGAAGCGCCGCGAGATCGGCCGCAGTGATCTGTGCCACATCTTCCGCACACGTCACCGTCAGGTACATCCCGACGGACACCTGATGGGCGATCGCCGCCGTCATTCCTGTGGCGACGTCCACGAACGGCGCGAAATCGCCCGCCGCCGCCCGATGGATGATGTACGGCAGATACTGCGTGACTTCCGGTGCATACAACATGAGACGGATCTTCTCGGCGAATGGGCCGCGAGCGAGCATCGCCCTGGGCCGTAGCACTCCCGGAACGGAATCGCCGAAGACCCCGGCGGGGTGTTCATCAAGCCGGCTCAGGACGGTCGCGAACTCCAGACGAAAGTTCGGGAAAGACCCGTGACAATCCGAGTCACGCTCACACGCGATGAACGCCGAATCGAGTGCCGCCTGGGCGTCCTCCGCGAAGTGTAATGGTTGCCTGACGAACGTCGGCGAGACGCTGCGGAGCACGACCGAACGGACATGCGGCCCGTGCGCGCGCAGATAGACGAGGGCCGCGCGCGTGCCGTACGACGCGGATTCGAGATTGATCTGATCGTACCCGAGCGCTGCCCGCACATCATCGAGATCGTCCATTGCAAGAGGGGTCGAGTACAGCGACAGCGAGGCGTGAGCCGCCAGCGCATCGCGGCATCGGGCGACGATCGCCAGCGGCATGAAATCGCCGAGCTGCCCGGGCAGGCTGTCGCCATACAGATCGCACGGAAGTGGGTGCGAGCTACCCGTTCCACGCTGGTTGACGAAGACGAGGTCCCGATACCGCCGCAAGGGCGCCAGCAACCGGGCATAATCCGCGGCGCTGGAGATCGCGCCCTGTCCGGGACCCCCGACGAGTACGAACACCGGATCCGGCCGGCGCGACGCGGATTCAGCGGGAAGTCGTGCCACCTGGATCGTGATCGTTCTGCCCGATCCGCGCAGGCGATCCTCGAATACTTCCAGATGTCCGCACTGAGCATCGCCCTTGACGTCCGGCAGCGCGCACGCGGCCATGACGAGCGGCGGCGGAGGCGAGCCAGCGTGCGGCGGCACCCCGCCGGGCATGCCCAACCATGCAGCCAGCGCTACCAATGGTCCAAACCGCAGTAGTTGCTTCATAGCCGTCCCAGGCGAGTAGCGCGACTCAGGGCCGCTGAAATGTGATGACCGGCGAAGGTTATCTGTCGTGGAGACTCGCTTGCACGATCGGCTTCTTCGACGTCCCCCGGGGCCAGCAGGGGCGGCTGCCGTCAGAGATACGGCTGCGCCAGCCAAGCGACGCCGTTCCGCAGGCGGTGCAGTACCGAGCGACCCTCGATCTCCGCGAGTGGCAGCAACCGGCTCCCGGCGATCTTGGCGTCGATGATGGCGTCGAGCCGCGCCGCAAACTCGGCCGAGTAGCACTCGAGGTTGTACTCGAAATTGAGTCGCAGGCTGCGGGGGTCCCAGTTCGCAGAGCCAACGAGCGACCAGGCATTGTCGACGACAAGCAGCTTCGAGTGATCGAACGGAGGAGGAGTGAGGTAGACCCGGCACCCCCAGGAAAGCACTTGTGCGATCTGAGCGTCGGCCGCCCATTGGACGAGCCGGAGGTTCCCGCGCTCGGGCAGCACGATGTCGACCTGCACACCACGGAGAGCCGCCACTCGAAGCGCCGCGATGAGCGGAAGGTCCGGGAGGAAGTATGGCGTGGTGACACGAACCGACCGGCGAGCCTCGGCGAGGGCGCCGAGGATCGTCATGACCAGCGTCTCGAAATCCTCGTCTGGCCCATCAGCAATGCCGCGGGCGACCAGCGAGCCCGCGACTTCGCCAGCAGGCGCCCAGGCCGGCCCGGTCAGATGCTCACGGGTTGCAAACGCCCAATCAAACTGGAAGGCGCTCAGCAACTGGCCAACCACAGGTCCCTGGATTCGGAAATGGATGTCCTGCGTCGCGTCCGGCGAGTGAAGGGCCAGCAGACAGGCGTCCCTGATGTTCAAGCCTCCACAGAATCCCACTCGGCCATCGATGACCATCAGCTTGCGGTGGTTCCGAAGGTTGAGGTACGGGAGCGGCATCGGGACCGCGGGTGGCAGAAAGCGGGCGACCGGGACGTGACGCGCTCGGAGCTCGTGCACGATTGGCGGGTGGCTGTAGCGCGCGCCCACGCCGTCAATGAGGACGCGCACCGCGACTCCACGACCAACGGCGCGCGCCAGTGCTTCGACGAACATCTGACCGGCCACGCCGCGATCAAAGATGTAGCTCGCGAGGCCGATGCTTCTCGTCGCGGCATCGATGGCAGCGATCATCGCCGGATAGGCTTCATCACCGTTGAGTAACGGATCGATCGCGCATCCGGGCGCGAGAGGCTGGCGCGTCACCGTGCCAACGAGGCGCGCGATGGCATTGAGCTCGGCCGGCGAATCTGCCCCCAGCACGACCGCCGGGACCTGAGCCGTCCCGGCGCGCACCATCTGCGCGCGGTCCTCGGCATCCAGCGGCACGCGGCCGCGCATCGCACCTGCCCGCCGGGAAATGCGATTGACCCCCAACACCAGGTAGAGCACGGAGCCCAGGACCGGCGCGAGCCAGACCAGTCCTACCCAGCCGATAGCCGAACGGACATCGTCCTTCGTGAGGATGATGTGCGCCGAGACGCCAATCGCGAGCGCAACGTGCGCGAGGGTGATGAAGACCGTGATCACGAGCCGTGCGCCGGCCTACTGGCGGAACGTGTGGGTGCGATCACCGGGGCAAGTTACCGGGTCTGATCGGCCAGGCAGAAAGGAGAGAGGAGAAAGGAGAGAGGAGAACGGAGAGCGCGAGTTCCGCCGCTCGTTCTCCTCTCACCTTTCTGGTTTGCTCCCTTCTCTTTCTCCCAACGGACGGGGTGAGATTCGAACTCACGATACCGGGTTCACCGGTATGCCGGTTTTCGAGACCGGTGCCTTCAACCACTCGGCCACCCGTCCTCACGTTACATCACAACAACTTACACCCTCGCCTGCCCCACCCCGGGCAGAATTCCCGTCGGAAGTTTCGCATGACCGGCGGCCCTTTGGAAGGCCGAGCGCACCGGCCCAATCCGCGTGCCGGGGCCCCACCATCGTCACCTGCTCCCCTGTCATACCGAGCTGCAACGCCACGCCCTGCGACTCCTCTGGCCCAACGTCGGGCTCGACGGCGCAGGCGTCCGTGACGGTTTCGTTCCTCCGGGGGTTCGATTGGCAGCCGGCGCCCGGGACCCGTATATTCGCCGCCCCGCAATTAACATTGCCGGTCACCTGCTCAGGGGGTCGTCATGCTGTCAGACGCTTTGCATCGAGCATATAACCGTACCCGGTCGGGGCTCCTCGTGCGCGGACTGATCGCGCTGGCCCTCGGCATCTTCATCCTGGCGCGGCCCCTCGAATCTGTCGCCGCGTTCGCCCTCGTCATCGCCGTGTGGGCGCTGGTGACCGGGATCGCCCAGATCGCCGATGGGCTGGAAATGCGGTCGATTCTGCCGCACTGGTGGCTGCTGGTCCTGAGCGGAGTGGTCAGTGCGGGATTCGGGATCGCGGCCTTCTATTACTACCCGGGCCTCTCGCTCACCTTCGCGGTGGTGTGGGCGTCGTACTGGTTGCTGCTCTCCGGATTCTTCGCGATCTACGCGGCGATCCTGGAGCGGAGGATGGGTATGCCGTGGGCGTGGTCGGCGGTATTCGGCGTGATCAGCGCGCTCGCCGGCATCTACGCGATCGCGGCGCCGCCCGTGACGCTCGCCGCGATCATGGGTTTGATGTCCGGCTTTGCGATCGTCGCTGGGGTCGTGCTTCTTTTTGGGTTCTTCAAGCTCACCACCGCCCACGAACGGCTGGCAGACGCCGTGCAGCCCGCCAAGGCGTAGCCAAGACCGCGATGTCCCGGACGGGCGGCTCGCGCCACGGGCCGTTCGGCCCCGCGCCCGCCGCCAGTCCGTCCCCGGCGCTCTGGTCTCACTGCCACCCGCAGCGCACATGAAGGAGATTGGCGCGCGGCACTCGAGCGCTGGCAACACCTAGGCTGGAGTCGTCGTGTCCGCGATCCGCGAGGGCGGTGATCGTGTGGCGGCGGCCGACTCGCGACGAGCGGCCGCAGTGCTCGTGGTGGTCTCCGGCATGCTCCTGGTCGCTGCGGCCGCGCCGCTGGCCGGAGGCCTCCTCGGCGCACTCGTCTTGGCTGTTCTGCTGGAGGGGCCGTACCGGACCCTCGCCGCCCGCATCGGACCGGGGCGCGCCGCCGGCCTGTTGTCGATCGGCGCATCGTTGCTGCTCTTCGTTCCCGCCCTCCTGATAGGGCGCGTTGCGTGGGTAGAATTGCGGAACGTCGATTGGGAGCGATTGGGCAGCGCCTGGTCCCGCGGGCTCGCCAGTGCAGGCAACCTGCCGGCGAATTGGCTCGGCGATGTCGTCCCCCGGCTGGCCACTAGCCTCACGGCCGCGGTTGGTGGGGTGGCGAGTTGGGTCGCTGGGGGCGCCGCCCACAATGTGCTCAATCTGGCTGTGATGTTCCTCTGTCTGTATTTCGTGCTCCGGTCGGGCGACACGATCTGGATGCGGGTGCAGAGCATCTTACCGTTCTCTCTCGAGAGCACCGAGAAGCTGGGAGACGAGCTCCAGCAGGTTACCAGGGCCACGGTGCTTGGCACGCTGGTCTCCGCGGTGCTCCAGGGGGCATCGATGGCCGTCGGCTTTTTCATCGCCGGACTGCCGGCGCCGGTGCTCTGGGGCGTCGTGACCGTGCTCGCGTCGATGGTGCCGGTACTGGGCACTGCACTGGTATGGGTGCCGGCGGTCGTCACGCTCGCCCTGGAGCACGCGGGAGGCCCGGCGCTCGCGGTCGTCGCCTTCGGGTGGCTCGTGCCGAGCGTCATCGACAAGGTCACGCGCGCTACCATCTCGCGGCGACACGGCAACGTGCATCCGGTGACGACGTTGCTCGGGAGTCTTATCGGCATCCCGATCTTCGGCATCGTGGGGCTCGTTGTGGGACCGCTCATGGTCGCTGCGTTCATCGAGCTCCTCGATCTGTACCAGCGCGAATACGGCATTGCGAGTCAACCCGCGGCCCCGCGTTGACCGACTCCATCACTGAGGAGAGAGCATGGGAGCCTTGATCCCGTTGACCGATGCGACGCGTCGGCCGGTGCGAGTGCCGCTCGTCACCGTGTGCATCATTCTGGTCAACTTTGCCGTCTTCGGACTGGAGCTGGCCAATGGCGACGCCTTCGTGCTCAAATGGTCGGCGGTCCCAGCGAATATCATGGCCGGTCATGATTGGGTGACGCTCTTCACCGCGATGTTCCTGCATGGCGGCTGGTCGCACATTCTCGGCAACATGGTATTCCTATGGGCCTTTGGCCCCGAGATGGAAGACACGATGGGTCGAGGCCGGTACCTCACGTTCTACCTCGTGGGCGGCCTGGTCGCCATGCTCGCTCAGGTGCTGGCCAGCCCCGCCTCGACGGTGCCAAACGTCGGCGCCAGCGGGGCGATCGCCGCCGTCATGGGCGCGTTCCTCGTCACGTACCCACGCGATCGGATCCGCTCGCTCCTCGTCATCGTCATCTTCATTCAGGTGACGCGGATCCCGGCGGCGCTGCTCATCGGGGTCTGGTTCCTGATGCAGCTCGTCAACGTCGGCTCGGTGGCCGCGGTCCAGACGGGCGGAGTGGCGTACGTCGCGCACGTTGTCGGCACGGTTTTCGGGATGATCGTCGGCCGGCTGTTCGTCGTGCCCAAGGAGGTGGCGGCGGAGATGCCGTAACTCCGCCCCCGGTGAGGCGGCGCTTGGATGGTCTTGGGCCGGGCTTTCGCCTTGACCCACAAGCCATCGCTCACTCCGAATCGAGATCTTCGAGACGCGCCGCTCGGCCAGCTCTAACGCTCACCCGGGCCTCATCGATGCGACGCAGAAACCGAGGGTCATTCTCCAGCCGGTAGTCGAACCAATCGTCCTCTGACTCGAAGCCCACCAGGACGCCTGCCGGCTTGCCGTGACGCGTGATCACAATCGCCTGAGTTTCAGCTTCGTGCAGAAAGCGAGAGAGGTCGTCCTTGATGACCGACAGTGGAACCTCTCTTACTCTGGGCTTCCGAATTGCGCGAGCCATGCCTCCGCCTCCGGTTTCGCCACGATCGCCAGGATTTCGACACTGCTTTCGCCGACGTCGTAGAACACGGGCCGGCTCTATTCAGGCCGCCCGCGCGTGTCCTCTCGCTTCTCCGCCCGCCTGGCCGCGAAAAACTCCGCCAGCAACGCCGCGCTGGCATCGGCACACACGCCGGCCGTCACTTCGGGCCGATGATTGAGCCGCGGATGCCGCAACAGGTCGCCCACCGACCCGGCCATCCCCGCCTTGTCATCCCACGCGCCAAACACCACGCGATCGACGCGCGCCAACACGATCGCGCCCGCACACATCGCACAGGGCTCCAGTGTCACGTACAACGTACAGCCCGTCAGCACCGGGCCGGCCACGGCCGCGGCCCCGGCACGCAAGACCAGCAGCTCCGCGTGAGCAGTCGCATCGCGGTCGCGGCGCGAGCGGTTCCCTGAGGACGCTACCATCGCCCCATTCGACACGAGCACCGCGCCAACCGGCACCTCGCCCGCAGCACCCGCTTCGAGTGCGACCGCCAGCGCCTCGGCCATCCACCGCGCGTCAGTCTCCGCTACCGCCCCGCCCGCGTGACGGGTCCCCAATCCAGCCACCGCCGGCCTAACGTCGCCGGCCAGCCGCCGCAGGCTCACCCCGGGTTTCCCGCTTCTCAGCCCCGCGGCGACTACCATCGCCCGCCGATGCCGGCGCGACTTCGAACGTCAACGCCCCATCCGGGCCCGCATTCACGAGGACGTGGTCGCCGTCTTTGAACTTCCCTTCCAGCACGCCGAGCGCGAGCGGATTCTGTACCATCCGCTGCAACGCCCGCTTGAGCGGCCGCGCCCCGTACGCCGGCTCGTACCCCTCCGCCGCGATCGCCCGCCGCGCCTCGGGCGACAGCTCGATCGTGAGCTTCCGCTCCGCCAGCAGCCGCTCCAGCCGATGCAGTTGCAGATCGATGATCCGTTCGATCTGCTCCTCGCCCAGCGGACGAAATACGATCACGTCGTCCACCCGGTTCAGGAACTCGGGACGGAAATGCTGCCGGAGCGCCGCCAGCACCTGCGCCTCGACCTCACCCCAGTCCGCGGTCGCGTGCTCCAGGATGTAGGGACTCCCGATGTTCGACGTCATGATGATCACGGTGTTGCGGAAATCCACCGTGCGGCCCTGCGAATCGGTGAGCCGGCCATCATCGAGAATCTGGAGCAGGATGTTGAACACGTCGGGATGCGCCTTCTCGATCTCGTCGAGCAACAGCACCGAATAGGGGCGCCGGCGGACCGCCTCGGTCAGTTGTCCCCCCTCTTCGTACCCGACATACCCCGGCGGCGCGCCGATCAGCCGCGCGACCGCGTGCTTCTCCATGTACTCCGACATGTCGATGCGGACCATCGCCTGCTCGTTGTCGAACAGGAACTCCGCCAACGCGCGCGCCGTCTCGGTCTTGCCCACACCCGTCGGCCCGAGGAAGATGAACGAGCCGATCGGCCGGTTGGGATCCTGCAGCCCCGCGCGCGCACGCCGCACAGCGTCCGCCACGGCGTGCACCGCCTCGCGCTGTCCGATCACCCGCGACGCGAGGACTTCGTCCAGTTTGGTCAACCGCTCGCGCTCGCCTTCCAGCATCCGCTGCACTGGGATCCCCGTCCATTTCGCGACGACTTCCGCCACGTCGTCCGCGGTGACTTCCTGATGCAGGAATCGGGGCCCGCCGCCGTCCGCAGCCGCCGCGAGCCGTGTCTCGGCCGCCCGCATCTCACCCTCGAGCTGCGGAATCCGCCCGTAGCTCAATTCCGCCGCCCTGCCGAGGTCTCCGGCCCGGGTGGCCTGCTCCGCCTGCACTCGCGCCTCATCGATCTGTTGCTTGATGCGGCCGACGGTGCCGAGTGTCTCCTTCTCCTGCTGCCACTGCGCTTTCATCCCGTCAGACCGCTCGCGCAACTCGTTCAGCTCGCGCTCCAACGCTTCGCGCCGCTCCGCCGATGCCTTGTCCTTCTCCTTGCGCAACGCCTCACGCTCGATCTCGAGCTGCATGATGCGCCGCTCGACTTCGTCGATCTCCTGCGGCAGTGAATCGATTTCGATCCGAAGCCGCGATGCCGCTTCGTCGATGAGATCGATCGCCTTGTCCGGCAGGAACCGGTCGCCGATGTAGCGATTGGACAACGTCGCCGCCGCCACTACCGCGCCGTCGGTGATCCGGACGCCGTGGTGCGCCTCGTAGCGCTCCTTGAGGCCGCGGAGGATCGCGATCGTGCTCTCCACCGATGGTTCTCCGACGAACACGGGTTGGAATCGCCGCTCTAGGGCGGCGTCTTTTTCGATGTACTTCCGGTACTCGTCGAGCGTCGTCGCGCCGACCACTCTCAACTCGCCCCGTGCCAGCGCCGGCTTGAGCATATTGCCGGCATCCATCGCCCCCTCGGCCTTCCCCGCGCCGACAAGGGTGTGCAACTCGTCGATAAACACCACGAATTGGCCCTGCGCGTCCGTGATCTCCTTGAGGACCGCTTTGAGCCGCTCCTCGAACTCGCCGCGGTATTTGGCGCCCGCGATCAAGGCGCCCAGATCGAGCGCGATCAGCCGTTTGTTCTTGAGTCCCTCCGGCACATCGCCATTGGCGATGCGCTGGGCGAGGCCTTCCGCGATCGCGGTCTTCCCCACGCCGGGCTCGCCGATGAGGACGGGGTTGTTCTTCGTGCGCCGCGACAGCACCTGGATTACCCGGCGGATCTCCTCGTCCCGGCCGATCACGGGGTCGAGTTTCCCCTTTCGGGCAACGTCCGTGAGATCCCGGGTATACCGCTGGAGTGCCTGATACTGGTTTTCCGGGGTCTGGTCGGTCACCCGGTGCGAGCCGCGAATCGATCGGAGCGCGTCCAGCAGGGCGGACTTGGTCGCGCCCACGCCCTCGAGCAGTCTCTTGCTCTCGGTGCCGCGCGCGTCGGCCAGCGCCAGCAACAGATGCTCGGTCGAGATGTACTCGTCGTTCAGTTGCCGCGCTTCACCCTCAGCCCGGTCGAGCACACCGTTCAGCTCTCGCGACAGCGACGGCTGGGCGTTACTCTGCTTCGGCAGGCGCTCGGCTTCACGCTCCAACTGGTCCCGCAGCGAGGCCACATTCGCGCCGAGTTTCTGCAGGATGGGGACGACAATGCCCTCGTCCTGCCGCAGCAACGCCAGCAACAGGTGCATATCGTACACCAGCGGATTCCCATTCTGGCGCGCCAGCGCGATTGCGTCGTTGAGCGCCTCGGTCGATTTTACCGTCAGCCGGTCGGCATTGACCACGTGTCCATCCCATCCATGGTGAGTTGGAAAAGATATCGCCCCTCTGCGCCAGGCGTGCTGTCCCGGCGCACTGAGGTGCGGCGACACGCGCCGGGCCCGCCAACAGCCCTGTCTGCTCGCATGCGCCGCGCACGCCGGCAAGCGGGACTACTGTTCTGTGCGACGGTAGGTGTTGCCGGGTGCCGGCCCACCCAGCCCGCACCGGACAGCGCAGCCGACTCCACGTTTGTCCGCGCCCTCGCCGACCTTCGCCGCGCCGTGCTGCCAGGCGGAGCAGAGACGACACGCGACAGCGCGGGACGCGCCATGGTCCGCGATTCGATCCTGCGGAAGTATGGCGTGACAGAGGCGAGTCTCGAAGAGACCGCGCGCCGCCTCGCCCAGGACCCCGAGCAGGCATCCCGGATCCTCCACTCGGTCGACCGGCACGTGCAGCTCGCGCTGGGGTCAGCCCCGCCCCGTCCAGCCGGCGTGGTCCCGCCGGGCATGCTTCGAGCCGGGCCGTCGCCGCCGGGTCCGCAGCCGCCTGCCGCCACCGGATCGGAACCAGCCGTTACTCCGAATCCCGCCGCGACCGCTCAGTCCAATGCCGATGCGCGCGCCCTCCTCAACAGTTTGCGCGCGCAATCGACCGCTTCCGGACACAAGATCCCGCCCAGCGCTGGAGCAGGGCCGCCTCCCTGACGCGCGGCCTCAGGACACGCGCCAGGCCTGCCTGGCGTGCCCGGCCGCAGGAACTCGGCTCACGGTTCTCTGCTTGCATCCGAACGTCTTTCATCGTCGCGCGACTCGTCGGGTGACAGCGCGTTAGATGGACCCACAATCAGGAGACAGCCAGTGAGCAGCTTCGGGATACTCGGCTCTGGCGCGGTGGGACAAGCACTCGCAACCGGCCTGCATGCCAAGGGACATCGCGTGAAGATCGGAAGCCGCACGCCAGGCAAGTTGAGAGAATTCAGTGCCACGACGGGCATCGAGAGCGGCACGTTCGCCGACGTCGCCAAGTGGGGTGAGGTCCTCGTGCTCGCAGTGAAAGGCACGGCGGCCGACGCGGCACTCAAGGAAGCGGGCGCCGCAAATCTTCGCGGCAAACTCGTGATCGACACCACGAACCCGATCACCGATGCCCCGCCCGAGGACGGCGTTCTGCGGTGCTTCACCGGACCCGGCTCGTCGCTCATGGAGACGCTGCAGCGGGCGTATCCCGATGCCCACTTCGTCAAGGCGTTCAACAGTGTGGGCAGCGACTTGATGGTCGATCCGGATTTTGGCGGCGTGAAGCCGACGATGTTCTATTGCGGCGACGACGCCTCAGCCAAGTCGGCCGCGGCCGGCGTGATCGCGCAACTGGGATGGGAAGGCGCCGACATGGGCGGCGCGTGCGCGGCGCGAGCAATCGAGCCACTGGCCATGCTATGGTGCATTCCCGGATTCCGCAGCAACGACTGGGACCACGCTTTTCATCTGCTGCGCCGTTAGCGGCGGACGCAGCACACGGCCACTCGCGGAACGCACGGCACTCCGTGTCGGCGGACACTCGTAGGCTGGTTGAATTGTCCCCACGAGCTGTCCCCATGCTCGAGTGAGCCGAGGATTCGCCATCGCTAACGGTTGTGGGGAGCGCGTTCAGTTGAACGATGTCCAGCGGTGTGCCTACCGCTGGATCAGCATCTTCCGGCCAACCGCTTTGCCGTTGACCTCGAGCCGATAGAGGTACATCCCGGGCGGCACTTCGCGGTTGTTGGCGAGGCCGACGCCGTCCCAGTACGCGGTGTACTGCCCGCACGGCAGATCCATACCCTGCACGGGCTGGCCGACCGCCGCCGCACTCGGTCCGCCCTCCGCCATCACCGGAACGGCGACGACCTGGGCGACCAGATTGTAGATGCGGAGATTGACGTGATAGCGACGCCCGCCATCCGTGCACGTGGGCGCGTCACCGACCGTGAACGGTATGCGCGTGGTCGCGCTGAATGGGCTCGGATAATTCTTGCCGAGTCCCAGCAACGCACCCGTTTGACGCTTCTGATTCGCTACGACGCCAGGCTGCTCCGTCTGGGCCGTCGCGCGATTGGGAACGAACGACGCTACGAACACCGCCGCGAGCAGACTCGCGACTCGCATCCACACCGCCGAGCTGCCACGTGTTCGCCGCTCAGGCACTCGATGGTTTGCGCCGGTCCCCAATTGGGCACCCATACGCACACTCCACGCTGACGAAAAAAGTCCGCCGCCTACTCCTGTCGAATGGTTCACGGGTTTTCTTCGGTTCCGCAACGATAGGGTCCAAGGCCAAGGCTGTCAAGCAAAGCGCGCGAGCCCCAGACGAGCAACTCTATCCGTGCGCCCTGCTCCTCCGGCATTGATCGCTCCGTTGTCACGCTATGCGCCATTTACGCCCGCAAACCGTCTCATTTTCTCACACCTATCACGCCCCGGGAACGCCCGGGGACGCTCCTGACCCAGCCTGCCGAACGACCCGGCCCTGCCCTCGCCGATCGGTCACTCCCACCCGGTCGTAGTACTCCAGCAGCGGAATCAGATACTTCCGCGAAACCCCCACAAATGCTCGAAGTTCCGCAGGCCCATATTCCTGGCCCGCCTGCATCCCCGTTCTGAGCGCCTCGGCCATCGCCCGCAACGCTTCCACCGAATAGAAGCGATTCGGCTCGACCTGCCGCACCACACCCCTACGATCTAACAATCGTAAAAGTGTCAGCACATCCGACTCTGTCTGACCTACGCCGCTGAGGGCCAGTTCGCTGGCCGATGGAGGCTCGCGGCCGGCACCCCGAATCGTTGCGGTGAGACGCTCCAGCTCCGACTGCTGAGCCGCCGACGGACGCGGCATCCAGCCAGCCCGCCGCACCACCCCGTGGTCGGTCACGATCGTGCCGGCCTCCTCCAGCCGCGCAATCACCGCCTCGGCCAGCACCGCCCCTGCCGGATTCGCCGCCCGGGCGGATTGCAGCGACATGCCCGGCTCGAGTGGCGCGCGCGCATGGTGCGCATCGACCGCCGCCAGGATCTGCTCCGTCGCGTGCGCCACGACACCGCGCTCGTACAGGGTGTCGCCAATCACGTCGATACGGTCCGCCGCGTCCGCGAGATCGCGTTCGACATCGGCTGGCCGCGATCCGATCCGGACTGGGAGTGACGCCCGCGGCACCCCCCGGCCGCCCACGTCGCGCGCGATGAGCACGATCCGCTCTGCAGGCGAGGGCGCCGCATCCGGCCACGGCTTGAGGCGGCGATAACCCGGCAGCGGGTCGGTGACCACGCCTCCGCCTACGGTCGCCGCGGGTGATCCGGACCGGATCACGAACCGATCCCCCCCGCGGGCGATGACGGGCTCATCGAGCACCACTCGGGCCGGCGTGAGTTCGCCCGCACTCAGTGCGCCACCCGTTGCCACGACCCGACCCGACACATCCTGTGTGCCAAGGTGGAATCGGATGCGCGTCCGGGGACCGATCGGCCGCGCGCCGGCAAGGAGCGCGACGTCCGCCCTGAGACGCGTGGACGCATTCCAGGCCGCGTCGGTGACAAGCGTGCACCCGCGGGCGACATCGCCTCGTTCTATGCCCGCGAGACTTACGGCGGCGCGCATCCCAGGAGCGATCGCTCTCACCGCCTGGCCGTGCGATTGCAGCCCGCGCACCCGGGCCGTACGGCTGCCAGGCAGGATGCGCACGACTTCGTCGATCCCGAGCTGGCCGGTCCACACGGTCCCGGTAACCACCGTGCCGGTGCCCTTGATCGTGAAGCTCCGGTCCACAGGCAGACGGAACAGGTCCGCGCTGTCTCGTGATGGCACTGCCGCGACCGCCGCGGCGAGCGCTTCGCGAAGCGCATCCATCCCGGAACCCGTGGTGGCCGAGACCGGTACGATGGCCGCACGCGCGAGCCCGGTACCGGCGACCAATCCCGTCACGTCCTCCCGCACGAGCTCCATCCAATCCGCGTCGACCAGGTCGGACTTGGTGACTGCCACGACCCCGGCGCGCACCGCGAGCAGATCCAGAATCGCCAGGTGCTCACGCGTCTGCGGCATGACGCCCTCGTCCGCGGCAATCACAAGGAGTGCCAGGTCGATGCCGGACGCCCCGGCGAGCATCGTTCGGACGAATGCTTCATGGCCAGGCACGTCGACGACGC
>Ga0209167_10000199_pt1 | contig 56501 bp, 44 predicted proteins | sample Coa_R1_9_FD_187154 | JGI IMG/M metagenome (GOLD analysis project Ga0209167, IMG submission 187154) | Surface soil microbial communities from Centralia Pennsylvania, which are recovering from an underground coalmine fire - Coalmine... | ecosystem: Environmental > Terrestrial > Soil >...
AAAATAGTTTCCGACTCGCGCAGTATCAGTGGTCTGATTTGGCCCCTTGTAATGCTGAATACTCACGCCGCTGAATTCAGATTTACTACGCGTGACAACGGGGGGGATGCTGGCATCAATTTGCGACCAGAGCTGATCGAATTGGGCCGTCTTCCCCGATGCATCCAGGATGAAAAATACGCCGTTTCTTTTTAGGAAATCATCGCCGGGAGTCGAAGATGACTGGATCGTGGCAAAAAAATCTGATGAGCCGGATATGCCTAGGATCATTGGACTCTCGAGCACGGCCATGATTTGCGCAGCGTTCTCCGCAGTGGGCTTGATCGCCAGTCCATTGGGTTGTGCATTTGCGTGGCGGAGGAGATATTCGAGCCACTGAATTCGGAATTGTGCGAACTCAGGATCGTCCCAACCCTTGGAGATCGCCGAAGCAGAATTAGCCGCAGCCGAGTGGCCAGCGCCATGCGAATAGGCGAAAAAATAGGTGTCGGCGGGCAGGTTGACGGGTGAGAATTCCTGGGCGGTGATCGGAAACGCGAAAAGAATCGGGAACAGCAAGAGGGCCGCCAGGCGGGCGCGAATCAACATGGAAGGTCTCCTAAATTCTGGTGTCAGAAAAAGTTGAGTCAGTTAGGCACTAACAGAGTAACCCGGCCGCGGCAGAAATCGAACGCCCCGATTGTTCGCATTTCCTGGGAGACACGAACAACCGGGGCCAAGGTTTGCCCTAAAGATTTTATGACGTGGGCTTGGCCGGAGCCGGAGCGGAAGATGTGACGTCCTTGGGAGTGGATAAATAACCTGTAATCTTGTCCTTTCCAACTTCAAAGACCACGAGCTCATAAGGAGCGCGGGCGCCCCTGACTACAAATTGGAGGAGATCGTCCACGGTCCGGTCGTTCTTTTCAACTCGTTTATCATCGGCGACAACGACGAGGCTGTACCGGTAATGTTTGGTGTCCACCTTGGTGAGCTGCATTTGGATCGGGCCAACGTGCTGCGGAGTCTTGGATTTCTGCAAGGTAAAATCAAAAATGTTGCGTTCGCCGAGGCGCTTGAGCACCTCAACTTCTTCCTGATTTTTGGCAATCAAGCTGCCCTGGTTGGTGATATCGCCGGTGGCGGAGGTGAGCTTTGCTTTGGTGGCTTCCAAATCTTTCTTGGTTGCGTCAATGTCGGTCTTGGCGCCGCTCAGGTCGGTCGAAACCGCACCAATTTTGGCGTCACTCTCCTGCTTCACTTGGCCAATCTGGGCGGTGAATTTCGCGTCGCTGGATTTCTGGTCTTTATCGATTTGCTGGGCCAGGCTGTGAGCTTGCGCCACTTCCGCCTGAGTCAGGTTCACATGGCGGGAGGTGACTTCGAGTTCTCCACGCAACTCGGCGATTCGGCCGTTGGCCTGGTCCAGACGCGCGGAAAGCTGAGTCGATTGGTCCTGCGCCTTGGCCAAATCAGCGGCGAACTGGGCCTTGGTTTGGTATCCAGCATAAGCCAGATAGCCGATGCCCGCCAGAAGCACCAGGAAGGCCACGTAAACCCAACGTGGAAACGCTGAAACCTGAGGCGCATTTTCAGAAACCTGTGGTGCCGGTGAAAGACTCATGCTCGCTCCCTCCATATGCTCCGGTGAAGCTATCCCCCTGGAGCAGTTAGTTCGATTATCCCTGAGGGGGTAAGGGTTGTCTATGGGCGCTTCAGTCCGCTTGGATAACTCGCTTCTACCGTGGTGGTCAATCCTCCACGGGGAGTGAACTCTCCGCGGACCACGCACCAGACGGGACGCACTGCTGCGACCACATCCTTGAGTATTCGATTCACGGCATTTTCATAAAAAATGCCCAAGTTGCGATATGCCAATAGATATAACTTCAAAGACTTGAGCTCGAGGCAGGATTTGCGCGGCTCATATTCAATCAATATAGACCCGTAGTCGGGCATGCCTGTTTTGGGGCAAACGGATGAGTATTCGGGGAAACGCGTGGAGATGCGATAGCCCGGGAATTGATTCGGCCAGACTTCGAGTCTGGGAAGTCTTGCGCTGACTCCAGCGCGCGCGTGTCCCGCTGTGTAGGAGGCCATTCGCTTTCCCGCCTTCGGTATATTACACGGATAGGCGGGAATCTACGATTCGTGGCCGCGCAGTCTCACGGATTGAGAGAGGAAAGCAAGAAATGAAGGTCGTGCAATCAGCAAATCTATTGCGCGAGCGCCGCGCTGGGCCTATATTTCCGGAAGGCCTCTCCATGAAAGGTCATGCAAAATGATCTGCCCTCGCTGCCTCAGCAAGTCCTGCCGACGTTCCCATCGCCGCGGGGTAGTTGATCATTTGCTGGGAATTACGCGGATGAGACCTTGGCGGTGCAGTGATTGCGAGCATCGCTTCCACGCATGGACCGTTTCCTTGCCATTCATCCGCTTCGCGCATTGCCCCAAGTGCGGGAGCCTGGAAGTGCAACGGATCTCCGCCGAGCACGGTGATGGAAGGTTTCGTTTCCTTTGGCGCGCGATGCGCCTGTCTGTTTACCGGTGTCCCCCTTGTCGCGAGCGATTCTATTCTGTGCTACCCCGAAAGAACGACGAAGGCGCACAGTCGGCGCCTGCTGCGAATTGATTTGCAGTTCGAGTTTATGATGCCCGGATGTCATTTCCGGCGAGTCGTCACTTTGACCGCTCAGGAATTGCGATTCCGGGCGAGCGAGGCACTCACGGAATGTCTTGACGCGCTTGGTTCTATGTTGGATATTTGGGGGCCATCCGGACAAGGATCACGACCGCGCGAGGCGCGGCAATCAATTTGTAATAATCTGCTACGAGGGGAGCAAAAATGGTAAGCGCTTACAAAAACGGGTTCCGCATTGTTTCCGCGGCGATGATCGCCATCCTGCTGTGTGCCGTGCCGGGATTTGCGCAACGTGGAGGACGGGGAGGGGGAGGACAGGATGCTTTCCGTTTTCGCTTCGTTGGACCCTCAGTAGGCAATCGCGTGGCCTCGGTTGCTGGAGTTCCGGGAGACGAGAGCACGTACTACGCCGGGGCGGCTTCGGGGGGCGTGTGGAAGACTTCGGATGGCGGGAACAGTTGGGCTCCAATTTTTGATAGCCAGCCAGTGGCGGCGATTGGCGCGCTGGCCGTGGCTGCGTCCGACCCCAGCATCGTGTGGGCGGGAACGGGTGAAGCATGGGCCATTCGCGACAGCGATGTGATGGGCGACGGGGTCTACAAATCCGTAGACGCGGGAAAAAGTTGGACGCATATGGGACTGGACGAGACAGGGCGCATTGGGCGTGTGGTGATAAATCCCAAGAATCCCGACAATGTTTTTGTCTGCGCCCTGGGACGATTGACTGGGCCGCAACAGGAGCGCGGCGTATATCGAACGACCGACGGTGGACAACACTGGGAGCGCGTCCTTTTCGCCGATGAAAAAACGGGCTGCTCGGGGCTATCGATGGACTCGCACAATTCGCGCACTCTTTTTGCCGGAATGTGGCAAGTGGAAATGCACACGTACGGAGAATTCAGCGGAGGCCCGGGCAGCGGAGTTTATGTTTCACACGACGGCGGTACGAAGTGGACGAAAATTGAAGGGCGGGGAATGCCCAAGCCGCCTGTGGGCAAGATCGATGTGGCGGTTGCGCCAAGCGATCCCAACCGCGTGTATGCGCTGATCCAAACACCCGACCAGGGATCATTATGGAGATCGGACAATGGCGGCGATGAATGGCGTGTGGTGAATTGGGATCGGGCACTGATTGGGCGCGCGGGATATTACATCCGGCTCGCTGTTTCGCCCACGAATGAGGATGAAATTTTGGTGTCGGATAGCGCCTTCTTGCATTCCGTGGATGGAGGGGAAACATTTCACTCCGTCCCCTGGGGCGGCGACAACCACGACATCTGGATCGATCCGACGAATCCTGACCGGTTTGCGATCAGCGACGACGGCGGAGTAAACATTACCACCGTACATGGCCGCGGATTCCATCGCGTTCAACTTCCCATCGGGCAGATGTATCACGTTGCCGTGGACGATCAAATTCCTTACTACGTTTACGGGAATATGCAGGACGACGGGACGATGCGCGGGCCGAGCACTTCCGGCGCCGGCCGGGGATTCGGAGGCGACACGGATTGGGATCACGGGATGGGAGGGTGCGAGTCCGGATTCACGCTGCCCGATCCTACGGACCCGAACATTGTTTGGGCCACCTGTTACGGCGACGAAGTGACTCGCTGGGACGCGAAGACCAAAGAGGCGCGGTCGGTGAGCCCGTGGTATCACACTCTGGATTCGCCGCCGAACGACACCAAGTACCGCTGCCACTGGACGCCCCCGTTGGCAATTGATCCATTCGATCACAACACGGTCTATTACGGATGCCAGGTCATCTGGAAAACTACCAACGGCGGAAATAGTTGGACGGTGATTAGTCCCGATTTGTCCACGAAAGACGCGAGCCGCATTGTTCCTTCCGGAGGAATCGTTGGAGACAACCTGGGACAATTCTATGGGGAAGTAGTTTTCGCCATTGCTCCATCGCAGAAACAGAAGGGGCTTATTTGGGCGGGAACGAATGACGGGCAGGTCTGGTACACGAAGGATGGCGGCGCCAACTGGAATAATGTCAGCAAAAATATCTCCGGCATGCCCGCGTGGGGAACCATTGCATGCATCGAGCCCTCCCATTTCGATGCGGGAACTGCGTACGTTGTCGTCGACCTTCACTTGATGGACGACCGGGATCCTTACATCTACAAGACGACTGACTTTGGAGCGACCTGGACGCGAATCAACAGCGATTTGCCGACGAAGCATCCGCTCGCATATGCCAAGAGCATCGCCGAAGATCCCACCCACAAGGGTTTGATCTTCGCGGGGACAGGGAACGGCTTCTATTATTCGCAGGATGATGGCGGGCACTGGACATCATTGCAGGCGGGTTTGCCGCATGCCCCGGTGACCTGGATCGTGGTTCAGAAGCATTATCACGACCTGGTGGTTTCGACGTATGGGCGGGGATTCTACATTCTCGACGACATTTCACCGCTGGAACAGGGCGGCGGGACGGCGGACGGTCCGGTGCAATTCCTTGCGCCGCGGGAAGCCTACCGGTCCGGCCGCGGTGGGCGCGCCATCCTGAATTACACGTTGAAGCAGGCATCCAAAGACCCAGTGCAAATTCAGGTGCAGGATGCCAGCGGCGCATTGATCCGTCAAATGAATGCCGGAGGCCGAGGAGGATTGAACCGCGCAAGCTGGGATTTGCGCTATGACGGGCCGCGACTGATCGCTTTGCGCACCACTCCTCCTGAGAATCCGCACATCTGGGAGGAGCCCCGGTTCCGAGGACAGGATTCGCGGCCGATTACGCACTGGGGAATGTCTCCCAATCAGCCGGGTCCGGTGGTTGCGCCCGGAAAATACACGGTGAAATTGACCGTGGATGGACAGACATCCACACAAACCGTGCAGGTATTGAAGGATCCCAAAGTAAGCACCTCCGACGCGGACCTCGAAGCCTCAGTGAAAATGCAACTTCGCATTCGCGACGACATCAACAAAAGCTCCGACATGGTGAATCAGATGGAGTGGATGCGGAGACAGCTGGATGATGCGGAGCGGGCGCTTCGCACGAACAAAGACAAGGCCGATCTGCTGAAGAGTGTCATGGCGATGGATGAGAAGATTCAGGGCGTCGAATATAAAATACTAAATAAGGCGCTGACTACCAGTGACGACAAATACTTCATCGAAGCTTACAAAGTCTATTTCAACTTGATGTGGCTCAATGGAGAAGTGGGCCCGGGGGCCGGCGACGTGGCTGGAGGCGCGAACTTCGCGCCAACCGAGACGTCCCGCAATCTGTTGGACATGATTGAGAAGGATCTTGCTGCGGCGACGACGGAATACCGCGGACTGATGGATAAGGACCTTCCGGCGTTCAATCGTTCACTTGCAGAACACGGCGTTTCTCCGTTGGTGGCGGCGATCCCGGTGTCCAACTCAGAGAAAGGTGACGCCGGGGATACTCGGGAGCCCGACTGAGCAAAGCGTCAGGAATCAGAATTCAGATGCGGTAAAGGCGGAGCGGGAAGTGTTCCGCTCCGCTTGCCTCATTGTCATAGAATATTTCCAATGACCCAATCGACCCAACATGTCCACGTGGTGGATTCGCATACCGGCGGCGAGCCTACCCGCGTAGTGGTCAGCGGAGGTCCTGACCTTGGCGTGGGGCCGCTCGCGGGGCGGCTGGCGAAATTTCGCGATGAGCATGATGCTTGGCGATCGGCCCTGGTTAACGAGCCGCGCGGGTCGGATGTGATGGTCGGAGCGCTACTTTGCAAGCCCCACGATCCCTCGTGCGCGGCCGGAGTAATTTTTTTCAACAATACCGGGTATTTGGGCATGTGCGGGCACGGGACCATCGGGCTGATGGTCACACTTGCGCGGTTGGGCCGCATTAACCCGGGGACGCACCGGATCGAGACGCCGGTTGGAGTTGTCGAAGCGCGTCTTCACGACGGCGGCGCAGTCACGGTGCGAAACATCCCCTGCTATCGCTACTCCAAGGATTCCGCCGTCACCATCGAAGACTTAGGGATTTTCACCGGCGACGTAGCATGGGGGGGCAACTGGTTCTTCATCATGCATACTCACAAATTTGAAATTTCGCTGCGCAATGTGGATCAGCTCACCGACTTCGCCTGGTGCGTCCGGCACCAGCTTCCCTTACAGGGGATCACCGGCGTGGAGGGAGCGGAGATTGACCACATCGAACTTTCCGGGCCGGCACAGAAAGCTTACGCCGACAGCAAGAATTTCGTCCTTTGCCCGGGAAAAATGTACGACCGCTCACCCTGCGGCACAGGAACCTCTGCGAAATTGGCCTGCCTTTACCAAGACGGTAAGTTGAAAGAGGGGCAGATTTATCGCCAGGAAGGAATTCTGGGCAGCGTTTTCGAGGGCAGCGTGGAAATCCGCGACGGGAAAATTATTCCAAGCATTCAAGGCTCCGCATATATCACAGGTGAGGCGGACCTGAATCTCGATCCACAGGATCCATTTTGTTACGGCATCCGGACGTGACCTGTGGCTGCTCCTGATGTCCTGATCATCGGCGCCGGAATCGTGGGTGCGGCGTGCGCCGCGGAGTGCGCGCGCGAGGGGCTCTCGGTCAACGTGGTGGAAGCGGAAGTGGTTGGCGGCGGCGCCACTGCAGCGGGGATGGGGCACCTGGTTGTAATGGACGACTCCGAGGCGCAATTTGCACTAACCCGTTATTCCGTGAAACTTTGGCGCGAGCTGGCGCGCGAATTGCCCGGTGACGCGGAGTTTGCAAATTGCGGAACGATCTGGGTCGCGGCAGACGAAGAGGAGATGAGTTTTCTTCCTGCCAAGCGCGATTATTACGTTTCGCGCGGGGTGCGTGCGGAAATTCTGGATGCGCGCTCACTGGCTGAGGCGGAGCCGAATTTGCGCGCTGGCCTGACCGGCGGACTATTGGTGCGCGACGATTGTGTCCTTTATCCCCCATGCGCGGCGCAGTTCTTGATGCAGCAGGCACAGGCGCGCGGGGCGCGTCTGGAAATCGGCAACCGGGTTGCCGAAATTGAAAGCGATGGCGTGCGGATGGAAAATGGCACGCGCGTACAAGCGGGAATCATTGTCAACGCCACAGGAAGCGCGGCAGCGCAGCTGACTCCGGGGGCGCAAGTCCGTCCGCGCAAAGGCCATTTGGTGATTACGGACCGCTACAAAGGTTTGGTGCGGCATCAACTGGTTGAACTGGGCTACCTGAAGAGCGCGCATTCCGTCAGCACGGATTCCGTGGCCTTCAATGTTCAGCCGCGCCCCACAGGGCAGTTGTTGATTGGTTCGTCGAGGCAGTATGGAAATGACGACCGCAGAGTTGACTCCGCGCTGCTGTCCCGAATGTTGAACCGCGCGGAAGAATTCATGCCGGCGCTCGGCGGGATATCGGCGATTCGAACCTGGACGGGATTTCGGGCGGCGACTCCAGACAAATTGCCTCTGATCGGAAAGTGGCCCGAGCACGAGAAATTGTTTATGGCCGCGGGACATGAAGGGCTGGGCATCACAACTTCATTGGCAACGGGCAAACTTCTAGCGGATGAAATCATGAAGCGTGACTCGGCGATCCCGCGTGGACCCTATTCGCCCGAGAGAAAATTTGATGACCCGCACCAGCACTGACAGCGTGACGATTCGAGTGAACGGCGCTACCGTGACTGTGCCTAGAGGAGCGACTGTTGCTGCTGCGGTATATGCCTCTGGAGTCGCGCGATTCCGCCGATCAGTGACCGGCGAGCCTCGCGGACCCCTGTGCGGCATGGGGATATGCTTCGAGTGCCGCGTGACGATTGATGGCCGCTCACATGCCAAGAGCTGCCAGACACTGTGTGGTGACGGCATGGATGTGCGAACCGATGCCTGAAGCCGGCAATCGGTTTGATGTGCTGGTGGTTGGCGCGGGGCCCGCAGGGATTGCGGCGGCATGCGCGGCGGCGGAATCAGGAGCGCGTGTCGGCGTGGTGGACGACAACCCCGGGCCGGGTGGGCAGATCTGGCGCGGGCTTTCTGAGCATGCGCCGACGCCGCAGGCTGCGGCGTGGCGAGCGCGGCTCCAGGGCGCGGGCGTCACCCTCCTTTCCGGCGCCACAGTTATTTCGCAGCCGGCGCGTGGCATGGTTGTGGCGGAAACGTGGAATCGAACTCTGGAGTTGGAGTTCGACAAGCTCATATTGGCAACCGGCGCTCGCGAGCGATTCCTGCCATTTCCTGGATGGACACTACCGGGCGTGATGGGAGCGGGCGGATTGCAGGCGCTGGTGAAGTCGGGACTGGCGATTGCAGGCAAGCGAGTGGTGATCGCTGGGAGTGGGCCACTGCTTCTGGCGGTGGCAGACTATCTGCGCAAGCACGGCGCGCGGATCTCGCTTATTGCCGAGCAGGCGCGGCCGCGCAGCGTCCGCCAATTTGCCATCAGGTTGCTGCGTCATCCGGCGAAGGCGTGGCAAGCACTACGATTGAGGGCTTCACTGGCCGGCGCGCCCTATCGCTTGGGAATGTGGCCCGTGCAGGCGGGCGGCGCGGAGAAACTCGAATGCGTGGATCTTTTCAGTGCAGGGCGAAAGACGCGAGTTGAGTGTGACTATCTGGCTTGCGGATTTCACCTGGTGCCGAACACCGAACTTGCAGAACTGCTCGGCTGTGAATTGAAGGGCGGATACGTTCGCGTGAATGAGATGCAGGAAACTTCGACAAATGGAATTTATTGTGCGGGCGAGCCGGTAGGAATTGGCGGCGTGGAAACGGCGATAGTCGAGGGTCAAATTGCAGGGTATGCCGCGACCGGGAATAATGCGCGAACGCAGTCGCTGTACGGCCAGCGCTCTGCGGCCAGGAAGTTTGCAGAGTTGCTTGAGCAGACGTTTGCACTGCGCGACGAGCTTCGCAAATTACCTGCGGCCGATACCTTGGTTTGCCGGTGCGAAGACGTGACCTTTGAGCGGCTCGCGCGACACACATCGTGGAGGAGCGCCAAACTCCAAACTCGTTGCGGCATGGGTCCGTGCCAGGGACGCGTGTGCGGGCCCGCGGTGGAATTTATTTTTGGATGGAAAGTGGAATCGACGCGTCCGCCGATTTTCCCAGCGCGTGTGGAATCGTTGGCAGGCGCACCAGCGTCGAAATAACCGGGTGCGCCCCAAAATTCGAAGAAAAGAGGAAGCGAGAATGAACTGGAAAGGCGTGATGCCCGCAATTACAACCTGCTTCGACGCCGATTTGAAGGTGGATGCGGCGTTTATCGCGCAGCACGCGCGATGGATGGTGGAAAGTGGCTGCACTGCGATAATTCCGCTGGGGTCGCTCGGCGAAGGCGCCACGCTGGATTTTGACGAGAAGCTGCAAGTGATTGATGCTTGTCTGCGCGGAGTGGATAAGGGCGCGCCTGTCGCTCCGGCGATTTCCGCGCTGCGCACCACGGACGCGGTGAAATTGGCAAAAGCCGCGGCGGATCGAGGCTGCTCCGGGCTGATGGTGCTGCCCCCCTACGTATACAAAGGTGATTGGCGCGAAATGAAATCGCACGTGGCGGCCGTGATTCGCGCCACGCCGCTTCCGTGCATGCTCTATAACAATCCAATTTCCTACGGAACTGATTTTCTGCCGGAGCAAATCGCTGAACTGGCCAAGGAACATGAGAATCTCCGCGCTGTGAAGGAATCGAGCGCGGATGTTCGGCGGATCACCGCTATTCGCGCGCTGCTGGGCGACCGGCTTCAAATATCTGCCGGGGTGGATGACTTGATTCTTGAAGCGATGGGCGCCGGCGCGGTGGGTTGGGTGGCCGGGCTTGTGAACGCCATGCCGCGTGAATCGGTGCAGCTTTTCGATCTCGCGATGCACGGCGAGCGCGAGAAGGCCTTTGAGCTTTATCGCTGGTTCCTGCCGCTGTTGCGAATGGATACGGTGCCCAAGTTTGTGCAGTTGATTAAATTAGTGCAGCAGGAATTGGGCAAGGGCAGTGCACAGGTCCGTGCCCCGCGATATGAAGTGATTGGCGCAGAGTTGGAAGAAGCCCGCGCCACGATCCACCATGCGCTTTCGGCCAGACCCGCGCTTGCGGCCGCGCACTGACGTAGGATTCCGGCCAAGGGGGAATGAGACATGGAGTTGAAAGGAAGATCAATTATCGGGTGGGAGAGTGGAGACTCGGGAGGCCGGACGTTCACGGCCACCAATCCGGCGACCGGGCAATCGATGCCGCCGTCCTATGTTTGCGCGTCGCTGCAGGAAGTGGATCGAGCAGTCCGGCTTGCGGCGGACGCATTTGAAAGTTACAGCCGCCTGAGCGGCAAGGACAAGGGCGCATTTCTGCGGGCGATTGCCGCGGGCATCGAGGGCATCGCCGACGCCTTGGCTGATCGCACCAGTAAGGAATCGGGGTTGCCGGAGCAACGAATTCGCACGGAAACGGGGCGAACTGTATTTCAGTTGCGGCTTTTCGCTCAGCTGATTGAAGAAGGTTCATGGGTCAACGCGCGATTGGATCGGCCCGATCCCACTCGCAAGCCTCTGCCTAAACCTGATTTGCGTTCCATGTGGCGCCCGCTCGGGCCCATCGCCGTATTCGGCTCGAGCAATTTCCCCTTGGCGTTTTCCGTCGCAGGTGGAGATACGGCCTCGGCATTCGCCGCGGGAAATCCGGTAATCGTAAAAGCGCATTCGGCTCATCCCGGAACTTCGGAAATGGTCGGAGAAGTGATTCGCGCGGCTGCGCGCGGGTGCAAAATGCCGGAAGGGGTTTTTTCACTCATATATGGCGCGGGCGCGGAAGTGGGCATGGCGCTCGTGAAACATCCACTCGTGAAGGCAGTGGGATTTACCGGATCAGAAAGCGGAGGTCGCGCACTGATGGACGCCGCTGCCGCTCGGCCGCATCCGATTTCTGTATACGCGGAAATGGGCAGCACCAATCCAGTGTTTTTGCTTCCGGGCGCTCTCGCGTCCCGCGCTGAGCAGATTGCCGAAGGAATGCACGGCTCGGTAACGTTGGGCGCGGGCCAATTTTGCACCAAGCCCGGGATGGTTTTCGTTCCCGCCGGACCGGGAGCCGAGAGTTTCGGGCAAGGACTGATGCGGCGCATGTCGGAATCGCCCGCACAGGTTATGCTCACGCCGCAGATTCATTCCTCGTATAAGGGGTTGGTTGCCGCCCGTGCGAAAGAATCAAGCGTTGCAGTTGTGGCAGAAGGGGAAGATGCTTCCAGTGTGCCAGGTATGCGCGCCACGACGACATTATTCGCCGTGGAGGGGCGTGAGTTCGTGCTCAATCCGGGATTGGCGGAAGAAATATTCGGCCCGTCCGCAATTGTGGTCTCTTGCTCGAACCGCGCGGAAATGATTGAAATCGCCCGCGGCCTGGACGGCCATTTGACTGCTACGATTCACGGCACCGAAGATGACTTGCGTGAATACCGCGACCTGATTGAAATCCTGGACCAGAAAGTAGGCCGGCTTGTATTCAATGGCTTTCCTACCGGCGTCGAAGTCGGGCATGCCATGATTCATGGCGGGCCGTATCCGGCCACGGCGGATGGAAGGTCAACCTCGGTCGGCACGCAAGCCATTTATCGCTTTGCTCGGCCAGTGTGCTACCAGAATTTCCCCAGTGCGGCGTTGCCCGATGAATTGAAAGATGGGAACCCATTGCACATCTGGCGTCTCGTGGACGGCTCTCTTACCAAGGATTGACGCACATCCACGTTTCATTTTGGGCCACTTGCGCCCGCTTTGTGGACGTGTAAGAATTCTTAGCGCACACTTTTGGCTGTTCGCCGATGTTGGTTAGCGCGCGAGCTTCCCAGAATTTTATCGCAGGGGCGATATCGTCTAAGGGTTAGGACGTGGCCCTCTCAAGGCCAAAATCCGGGTTCGAATCCCGGTATCGCTACCATATAATTGCTCTCTCCCGCCCAGTTTGAGCAATTTGCAACTAATTCTCTCCACTGGTGTTAGATCACGGGGATGTGTCGCCATTTGGCAAGCGCATGAGAAATGATGCAACCCAGTGCATCCTTGGGTCATCAAATTGAGTACTACAGGATACATGGGTACAGGGCGGGTCTTCGGGGGCTCCGCAAAAGCCGATTGGGTGAACAGGGCAAGGGGAAAGTCTACAGTCATGAGGGAATCACGAATTCAAATCAAGGGGATTACTATCTGCGGAATCGCCGCAGTTGCATTTCTTTTTGCCTTCCCTGTGTTCGGTAAGCAGCCCCTACAGGACAGTGCCACCGCGTCACCCGCCAGGGCGGATGTGAAAGCTTTGGATTCTGTCACAAACAAGGATTCCAAAGACCCAAAGAGCGCCGAGGACCCCAAGCCCGATCCAGTCAGGAAGAACGACCGGATTTTCGGCGTGATTCCGAACCATAACACTGTCGAGGGCGCCCAGGAAATCAAGCCGATATCATCCAAGGAAAAATTCAAGCTGGCGGCCGAAAGCACACTCGATCCCTACTCATTCTTGATTGCCGGGATACTTGCAGGCGAAGGGCAAGCCACAAACGATGAACCAACCTGGGGACGAGGCTTCGTGGGATTCACGAAACGCTATGGGGCATCGGTCGCGGACCAAACCGTCGGGCCGTTGATGACCACTGGCCTATTCCCATCGCTCTTTCATCAGGATCCCCGGTATTTCCAACTTGGCCACGGGGGCTTTAAGCACCGTTTTAATTACGCATTAGTCCGCCTATTCGTGACGCGCACAGACTCCGGCAACCGCCAGTTCAATTATTCAGAATTTGTGGGCAACGCCGCGGCTGCGGGCATATCCAACGTCTACTACCCCAAGGCTGACCGAACTCTCGAGCACAACCTTGATGAATATGCGACGCAGGTCGCGGTCGATCTACTTGGTAACGAATTAAAGGAATTTTGGCCTGACATCCGCAGAAAAGTCTTCCACAAAAAATAATTCATTCCGCGTAACAGATCTCAGAATTGTTCCAGCATTTCTCGAACAACGAAACTTCTACTTCCTGGAGGTGTTTTATTGTAATGAGAGCTGGCGATCAAACTGGAGCGGCATTGCTGGCGTCTATTCATGTAGAATAAATTACCGGCCTGCGTAGGAAGTACGACCCTGAGGAGAAATGCCATGCGCACGATAAGAAGACTTGGACACGCGTTGCTCGCAATTACATTCTTGCTCGTTGGCTTTTCGTATGCCGCTTCCGCGCAGGACGATCCGCCGGGCCGTGTTGCGCGGCTCAATTTCATTAAAGGCAATGTCTCATTTCTTCCGTCTGGCGGAGGTGATGATGATTGGGTTGCCGCCGTCCCCAACCGGCCCTTGACCATCGGAGACCGGCTGTGGGTGGATAACGACGGCCGGGCAGAGTTGCACATTGGTTCTACGGCTATGCGGATGGACCAGGGCACGGGGATTTCGTTGATCAATTTGAGCGACGATTCCGTGCAGATCCAGCTTTCCGAAGGTTCGTTGATCATTCGTCTGCGCAGGTTGGATCCAAATGAGACGTATGAAGTGGATACTCCCAATCTTGCATTTTCAATATTGCGGCCTGGTGTCTATCGCATCGATGCGAATACGGATGGAAATCGCACCGCTGTTACAGTTCGGCAGGGGCAGGGGCAAGTCACTGGAGGCGGTCGCACTTTTCCTGTTAATGCCGACCAGCAAGCCATTTTTTCAGGCACCGATACTCTCGAATACGATCTCCTTGATGCGGATGCGCAGCCCTTAAACGAATACGATACCTGGGCAGCCGACCGAGACCGCCGCGAAGACAGCTCAGTTTCCACGCGCTACGTCTCTCCGGACACAACCGGCTACGAAGATCTCGATACATATGGGACTTGGACGAGTGCGCCGGGCTACGGTCAGGTTTGGGTGCCAACCGGTGTTGTGGTGGGCTGGGCGCCCTACAGGTTCGGCCACTGGGTGTGGATTGCACCCTGGGGATGGACTTGGGTGGATGATGAACCTTGGGGGTTCGCACCGTTCCATTACGGCCGCTGGGCATTCTGGGGCGCGCGGTGGGTATGGGTGCCGGGACCGATTGGCCCGCGCCCCTGTTATGCTCCCGCTCTCGTCGCCTGGGTGGGGGGCGGACCCGGATTTAGTTTCTCTGCTTCGTTTGGAGTGGGCGGCGGAGTGGCGTGGTTCCCGTTGGGCCCGCGAGAAGTATTTGTGCCCAGCTATCACGTCACCAATGTTTACGTCACCCGCGTGAACATCACCAATACCGTGGTGGATCGGACCACGGTCATCAATACGTACAATAACGTGAATGTGAGAAACGTAACCTACGTGAACCAGGGCGTGAATGGCAGCGTCACTGCCGTCCCGCACGATGTGTTTGTAAAAGGGCAGGCCGTCGCGCATAACAACATTCAGATTTCGCAGCGAGAAGTGATAGCGGCTCCTGTAACGCGCCAAATTCAAGTGGCGCCGCAAAAGGAGAGCATTGTGGGCGCGGCCCGTCCGGTCGCGGTCAAGCCTCCGCCAACCATGCTCACCCGCCCCGTAGTGGCGACTCCAGGCGCAATCCAAAAGATTCCAACGCAACGGCCAGGACCCGGACAACCACCAACGAATATTCGCCCGACGGGACAACCTATCAATGGCAATCCCGGCAACGGTGGAAATCCGGGGAACAATATCAACCCTCGTGATGAGCGCAACCCGACGAACCCGGCCGGAAAAGATCAACCGCCGCCGCCCGTACGCGGGAACTTTCCACCACAGCAACCAGTGCAGCCGGTGAATCCGCCTGTGAAGATTCAGCCACCTCCGCCGACACGTGAGAATTTCCCGCGGCAACAACCTGTGGAGCCGGTCGTTAAAGACCAGCCACCGCCGCCAGCACGACCCAATTTCCCGGCTCAACAGCCACCGCCCATCGTGAGGCCTGCTCCGCCGGTACGTCCGCCTACGGTCCAGGAACAAACAAATGAACAATCAAAACAGAAATCCTGGGAAGACGCTCATCCGAGGCCTCCGGTGAGACAATCCCCGCCGCCGGCACCCCCGAAGCAGGCACCGCCGCCGCCGGGGAAACAACCGCCGCCCAAGAAGCCCGGCGGGGGCACGGACCTCTAGAGATGGTTTTTTCTTAGGAACTGTGCGTTGGGATACCAGCGGAGATGGCGCATAATCTGCCAGTGCACAGCACTTCGTCCGTCGAATTGAACACAGAACACGCGGGGCCTGAGTCCACCGGGGCCGGCTTGACTCTCGCTTCCAATTTGTCCCGTGAACTTCCGAACCGCCGCACTCTGAATTGGATAGATGCACTTTTCCTTCTGTTTATCGCGGGACTCGCGATTCTTCCACCCGTCAGAGAACCTCACAAACAGCTTATCCTGGTGGCCATTGCTCTACTTCAACTTTTAGAAGTCAAATTGGTCCGCCTATCCCCTCGTTTGGGCCCCAGCTACTCCGTGATTTTGAAAATCTTGCTGGCCACAATTTTGCTGGACCACACCGGCGGAGAGATCGCCATCAACAGCAGTTATTGGCCGATCTATTTTCTGCCCGTGGTGACGGCGGCAACCTATTTCAATACCTGGGCCACTTTGGCGTGGACAGGGTTGGCCTCCGCGGCGTATTGCGCCTATTTGATCCCCGCATTGCAGGAATTCTTTCTAACTAGCGAAGACAAGGGAGAACTTGCCACGCGGGTGTTGTTCCTGTTTTTGGCGGCGATGCTGACCAATCGCTTTGCGATAGAAATCCGGCGGCGCGCCGCGGCTTATCAAACTCTCGCGGAACAAATGACGGAGACCAACCGTCGTTTGGCTGAAGTGCAGGAGGAGGCACGGCGCTCGGAGAGACTCGCTGCGCTTGGTCAGATGTCAGCCGGATTGGCGCACGAAATTCGTAATCCACTCGGCGTGATCAAAGGCTCGGCGGAAATGCTTACCAAAAGGGTTCAGGACACGAATCCTCTGGCGGCCGAATTGGCCGGCTACATTTCCACCGAGGTAAACCGTTTGAGCGCCCTGGTCGCGCGGTTCCTGGATTTTGCGCGCCCACAGGCCCTGGAACTCGTTCCCGGAAATGTCAGCGAAGTTGTGGATCAGGCGCTCGCTGCCGTGACCGCGGAGCGCCCCGACGCCAAAGTTGTCATCGAACGCAAGTACACCGAGGGTTTGCCGCAGGTGCGTATGGACGATCGCCTGGCCGAACAGGTATTCCACAATCTGGCGCTCAATGCTTATGAAGCCATGGAGCCCGACGGAGGAATTCTGCGCGTGGATATTTCTGATGCGCGCCGCGAAGCGGGTGAGGGAGTGGAAGTCACTTTGCTTGACAGCGGTCCGGGCATCCCTCCGGAGATTTCCGAGCAAATCTTCAATCCGTTTTTCACAACGAAAAAAACAGGGGTCGGCCTGGGTCTGGCCATCGTCTCAAAGATTGTGGACGAACATCATGGTTCCTTGCGCCTGGTGACCGAACCAGGACGCGGCGCGTGTTTTCGCGTGTTTTTCCCTTCCGCGGAGGATCCCGCGCCCGCGTCAACAGCTTCGCAACCACGCGCCTCCTGATACCATACGACGACCATGCCCGCGATATTGATTGTTGAAGACGAAGCCAAGATGCGCCGCCTGCTGGAGCTGAACCTCGCCGAGGAAGGCTGGACCACCTTCTCCGCCGGCGACGCCGAATCCGGATTAAAGATCTTCCGCCAGGAAACCGTGGATCTTGTCCTTACGGATTTCAAGCTTCCGGGCATGAACGGTCTCGAACTTCTGAAGGCCATTCGTCACGGCAACTCCGAAACTCCCGTGGTGATGATGACCGCCTACGGCAACGTGGAAACGGCTGTCGAGGCCATGAAAAATGGAGCCAGCAACTATGTGCTCAAGCCATTTTCCCTTGAAGAGATCAAGCTTGTGGTCCACAAGGAGCTTGGCGTTCGTCAGTTGCGCGCGGAAAACCGAACTCTGCGGGAAGAGCTCGGCCACCGCTATGAGTATCCGAACATCGTGGCTCGCAGCTCCCAGATGCAGGAGGTCCTTGCGGCCGTCGAGCGTGTTGCCCCGACAAATTCCACGGTCTTGATCGGCGGGGAAAGCGGAGTAGGCAAAGAGCTTGTCGCGCGTGCCATTCACCAGCATTCGCGGCGGTCTTCGGGGCCATTCGTCAAAATTAATTGCACCGCCATCCCCGAAAACCTTCTGGAGAGCGAATTGTTCGGTTACGAAAAAGGCGCGTTCACCGGAGCGACCGCCAGCAAGCCCGGAAAATTTGAGCTGGCCGACAAGGGCACCTTGTTTCTCGACGAAATCGGCGATGTCCCGGCGGCGACGCAGGCCAAGCTTCTGCGCGTGCTGCAGGAGCGCGAATTTGAGCGGTTGGGTGGAACGCGCACTATCAAAGTGGATGTTCGGTTGATCGCCGCCACAAACCGCGATCTTCGCGCGGCGCTCGAAGACGGAACTTTCCGGCAGGACCTCTATTACCGCCTCAATGTGGTTCCAATTGATGTGCCGCCGCTTCGCAGCCATAAGGAAGACATCCCAGGCCTGGTGGAATTGTTTCTTGAGAAAAATCGGAGGAGCTTCGGCAAATCAATTCGTGGAGTGGCTCCACAGGCTCTACAGCTTTTGACCAGTTTCCACTGGCCGGGCAATGTGCGCGAACTGGAAAATATTGTTGAACGCTCGGCTACCTTCGCCAAAGGTGAATTGATTGAACCGCAGGACATTCACCTCGATTCGGAGCCAGGGAAGTCTCCAAACTCTACGCCGAGTTTTCTGCCACAGGGGATGACGCTAGACCAATGGGAAGACGAAATGATTCGTGAATCGCTGCGCCGATCCGGCGGCAACAAGAGCCAGGCCGCCCGCTTGCTCGGGCTTTCACGCAATGCGTTGCGCTATCGCCTCACCAAGATTGGCATCTCCGACGAACCCGTCGAGGAGGAATAAGTCCATTCCTCACCGTCAATCGCCCCTGGCCGAAATCCACCACCTCTGGTTGAAAGCCACCGTGTATTTACGGCAGTGCTGCGAGCTTTGAACCCCCAGACCCCTGTAAATATCTCATTTATAGTGACTTAGAGAATCTCTTCGGCCTGACGATTGTTGGCCATCGTTGTGCAATTACTGGTTCGGGCTGCCGCATGTCTCTGTAAGCTGAGTTTAGCTCACGGAGCCGGTCAGCCGGATTCGAGGTGGGCCATGAAACGATTTTACGGAATTCTTGGCGTACTGCTGATGGCTTCATTTGCCGCAGGGCGATGCGGCGCGCAAGCGGGACCTCCGCCTGTTCAAGGTCAAGGCGCACCACCCGCACAAGCCGGTCAAACTGACCAGGACGCGCAGACGCAGAAGGATCCGAATCAGGGAGTCGCGCGCATCAGCATGATCCAAGGTGACGCGTCAACGCAGCGCGGCGACTCGGGCGACTGGATGGCCGCGGCATTAAATGGCGCCGTTGTTTCCGGCGACAAAGTTTCCACGGCCGATGGCGCGAGAATGGAATTGCAGCTCGACTTCGCCAACATTCTTCGCCTCTCCGGAAATACTGAAGCCGACATTTCCGATTTCACCCACAATCACATTCAATTACAGATTGCGCAGGGTCTGATTGACTACACCGTACTAAAAACAAATCAAGCTGACCTGGAAATTGACACTCCCAATGTTGGCGTGCAACTCCTCCGCGAAGGTACTTACCGCATACAAGTGAACTCCGCCAATGAGACGGTGGTAATAGTCAGAGATGGCGAGGTTGAATTATCCACCCCCAGCGGAAGCATCAAAGTTGGCAAGGGCGAGATGGCCACCATTCGTGGTGTTGGGACAGATGCGGAATACAAAAAAGGTGATGCGTCCTCGAAAGACGACTGGGACAAGTGGAATGAAGATCGCGACCGCGCAATGGAAAAGGCGCAGAGCTGGAAGCACGTCAATCCTTACTACACCGGTGCAAACGATTTGGACAACAACGGCACCTGGAGCGAAGCACCCGATTACGGGCAGGTCTGGACACCCAATCAAGGGCCAGACTGGGCTCCCTACAGCGACGGCAATTGGGTCTGGGAACCGTATTACGGTTGGACTTGGGTGTCGAATGAGCCTTGGGGCTGGGCCCCCTATCACTATGGCCGCTGGTTCCAATACGGCGGTGCGTGGCGCTGGTGGCCGGGGCCTGTCTATGCCGGATATGAACCAGTATGGGCGCCTGCATATGTTTCCTTCTTCGGATATGGCGCTGGCGGATTCGGCCTCGACTTTGGCTTCGGATTTGGTTTCGGGGATATCGGCTGGCTCCCGATCGGGCCATGCGATCCGTTCTTCCCCTGGTGGGGATGGGGCGGCGGCTTCGGATTTGGTTTCTTCGGCTTCCACGACTTCGATCGGTTCCGCTGGGGCGGACGTGATTGGGATGATTTCCAGAACCGATTCCCAGGCGGGCGTCGTCCGCTCGCTGGGCGGTTTGATGAGCGGTTCTCCAATTTCCGCCAGGCTCCGAATAATCCGCGCATTCTCCACGGCGTATCCTCGGTCCACGCGAATCAATTCGGGCACGGCCCTGTCATAGCCAAGCGGGGCATTACGATGAATGATTTCAACGGCGCTCACGGAGTGAGCCGCAGCATGCCTGTAGTGCCGACGCGGCAGAGCCTCTCGCCGACAAACCGGGCGGCCAATCCATCAACGATTCACAACAATGCACCAACCCACTTCTCCGGTGTCAAGTCGCAACAGACTGGCCAACAACGGACAAGTTTCAATGACCAGGCAGGCCGTATTCAGCAGGCGTTGCATGGCAACGGCGGAAATTCTACTCTGCAACGCGGCGGCGCAATTGGTGTAGGGTCCGGCAACGGGCAATCAAGACAGCCCGTGACTTCAACCAAACCGTTTACTGGGAACAGCAGTCGGCCCGGCGGTGCGCCCGTAATCGGGACTCAAGGGAATAAAGGAACTAACAAGGCCGATGGTTTCCAGCGCTTCAATGGTCCCAACCAAAACGGTTCAACTCTGAATCGAGGCAGCGCAGGAAACACGCAGAACGATCGGCCACCCTCGGCAAGATCATTTGAAGGGCAGGGAACCGAGCAGCGAGTGCAACAGGGACAGAACCAGAACGGTTTCCAGCGCTTCAGCGGTCAGCCGAATCAACAGCCGGCGCAGCCGAGATTTCAAGGCGGGCAACAACCTGTTCGTCCGGCATATGGCGGAAACTCAGCGACCAATTCACGCACGCCACTTAACATGCGAAGGCCAATCGTCAACAACAATAACCGCGTACCGAGCGGCAGTTATGGCGGCTACCGTCCGCCATCCAATGGAGGGTACCGCCCACCTAGTCCGCCTCCCAGCCGTCCGAGTTACGGTGGGGGCGGCGGCAACAGTGGCGGCCGTCCAAGCTATGGCGGTGGTGGAAGTGTCGGGCGCCCGAGTGCTGGCGGAGGGGGCGGATCCCACACTAGCGGTGGTGGCGGAGGTGGCTCCCACGGTAGCAGTGGTGGCGGAGGTGGTGGTGGGCATCACCACTAGATCAGGCCGTCAACCTAAAGATTGATCTCTCTGCCCACAAATAAACGGCGCGGCTGACTCCCCACTGAGTCACCGCGCCGTTTATTATTGTCCCTTGACGGAGTCCGAAGTTAGTCCGCCCACAGTAACGGCTTCACGGATTTGCGAGAAAATATCCTTCAATGCACTGGGACTGTGCGGAAGCAGCAGCGTGTTGCTTTTGCCTGTGCCGCCGATCTCTTTGAGCGTGTCGAAATATTGTGTCATGAGGACCAGAGCCATCACGTCGTTGGGGGTGGAGCCCTTCACCACTTCCTGGAATTTTTCCACTGACTCCTGCAATCCGGAGATAATCGCCTTACGCTGATTGGCAATTCCTTCACCTTGCAGCCGCTTCGATTCCGACTCCGCTTCGGCTTTTTTCACGGCCAGCGTTTTTTCCGTTTCGCCGCGGGAGATGGCTGCTTCGCGCTCGCGCGCCGCGGCGTTGATGTCATTCATCGCTGCCTTCACTTTTTCATCGGGCACGATGTCGGTGACCAGCGCCTTGACGATCTTGTACCCGTAGCTCTCCATGGTGGCATCCAGCTCTTGCTGGACTTGCGTGGCTATGTCCTGTTGGCTCAGAAACGCCTCATCAAGCTTCATCTTTGGGACATGCCCGAGAATCACGTTGTAAACGTAGGATTCAATTTGCTGAGCAGGGCTGGCCAGCTTGTAGTAAGCATCCTGTTCCTTGCCGGGGACAATTTGGAATTGAATGGCGACGGGGATTTTGACGAACACGTTGTCACTGGTCTTGGTTTCGATTTCTACACTCAATTGGCTGATTCGCATGTTTAATTTGCGGACCGTTTCAATGAATGGAATTTTGAACCGCAGCCCGGGTCCGACCACACGCGAAAACTTGCTGAATCGCTCCACCATTCCGCGCTCGGCCGTATTCACCGTATAAACCCCAGAGAGTACAAAGAGCAGCCCAATAAAAATTAGAAACAGAAGACCGTAGCTAAGACCAAGTACTTCACCCATCGCTTCCTCCTCAAAGGGATTCTCATTCAGTGACTTCGCCGGTTTCGGCTCCTAGGTGTGCGGGAAGCATAACTGGAGACCCTTCACGGTTCCAGAACAAACTTATTTGCGGTGGGATTCAATCCGCGGGGGCTGGCCTTACCTGGCGAGCTGTAGTTGCGCGCGAGCCGCGGAAGAAAGTTTGCAGTCGATCCATGTACAAATAAACGACCGGAGTGGTAAAGAGCGTAAGCATCTGGCTGACGATCAGTCCGCCGACAATCGTTATTCCCAGCGGCTGGCGAAGCTCGGAGCCAGTGCCCCCTCCTATGGCCAGCGGGACGGCGCCCAGCAGCGCGGCCATGGTAGTCATCATGATCGGACGGAAACGCAACACACAGGCCTGGTGAATTGATTCCAAAGGCGATTTGCCTTCGACGCGTTCGGCCTGCAGCGCGAAATCAATCATCAAAATCGCATTTTTCTTCACCAGGCCTATTAACAAGATGATTCCGATGAGAGCGATGATGTTCAGGTTCTGCTTGAAGAGCATGACCGCGAGTAGCGCGCCGACTCCCGCCGATGGCAGGGTGGAAAGGATCGTAATCGGGTGGATATAACTCTCATACAGCATCCCGAGCACGATATACACCGCGGCCAGAGCGGTCAGGATGAGGACGGGCTGAGTTGAAAGCGAATCCTGAAAGGCCTGAGCTGTACCGGAAAAAGCGGCGTGGACGGTAGGGGGCATTCCAATTTCCCGCGCTGCAGCCGTGATTTCATTTACGGCCTTGTCCAGCGAGGCATCCAGGGCCAGAGCGAAGGAAAGAGTGATGGAGGGGAATTGCCCTTGGTGGTTAACAACCAGGGAAAGTTGGCTCGGCTCATAATGGGTAAAGGCACTAAGCGGGATCAGCGTTCCTGAGCTCGATGACACATAGATGTGTTCCAGAGCCGTTGGATCCTGGCGAAACTGCGGAGACACTTCCAACACCACATGGTATTGGTTCAGTCCTTTGTAGATATTGGATACTTGGCGCTGGCCAAACGCGTCATTCAACGTGCTGTCAATCGACTGCATGGACACGCCGAGACGCGAAGCCGTATCGCGGTCCACTACCAGCGAAGTTTGCAGACCATGTATTTGCTGGTCGCTGTTGGCGTCCTTCACTTCAGGGATGCGGCTGATGCGCTCCAACATTTTTGGCGCCCAGTAATTCAGATCATCCAGGTTGTCGGCTTGTAAAGTGTACTGATACTGTGAATTGCTTTGCCTCGCACCCACGCTCACATCTTGCACGGATTGAAGAAACAAGGTTGCGCCCGGAACATGGGCGGCTTTGCCGCGGATCCGCGCGATCACTTGGTCCGTCGTGAGCTTGCGAACCGCGATGGGTTTAAGCTGGCCGAAAAGCCGTCCGGAGTTCGTACCTCCGCCGTAGCCCCCGCCCGTGGATACGCTGACCGTCTCCATCGCCGGGTCATCCAATACAATTTGCGCGATGGTCTTTGCTTTTGAAGTCATGCTCGCGAAGGAAACGTCCTGGTCCGCGAGAATATTTCCGGTGATGCGGCCGGTGTCCTGCTGGGGGAAAAATCCCTTGGGTACCTTGTAATAGAGAAACACGCTGACGCAAATGGTAGCCAGGGTGACGGTAAGCACAAACGGCTGATGGCGCAGCACCCACCGGAGCATGACGTCATAAATGTCGCGCATCCAGTCGAAGCCGCGCTCGAAAATGCGGTAGAACAGGCCGTGGTGATCCGACTCGCGCTTTAAGAAGCGCGCGCACATCATCGGAGTCGTTGTAAGTGAAACCAGCAAGGAAATCGCAATGGCGGTGCAGAGCACTACCGCGAATTCCCGGAACAATCGGCCCACAATCCCCGGCATGAGCAATATTGGGATAAACACAGCTACCAGCGATGTGCTCATCGAAAGAACGGTAAAGCTGATCTCGCGCGACCCGCGCAGCGCGGCCTGCATGGGAGTCAGCCCCTGCTCCAGGTATCGCGTGATGTTCTCGATCACTACGATCGCGTCGTCCACCACGAAGCCCGTGGAAATGGTCAGCGCCATCAAAGAGAGGTTGTCCAGGCTGTATCCGCACATGTACATCACGCCGAAGGTTCCGATCAGCGAGAGTGGCACGGCAACGCTGGGAATGGCCGTAGCCCACGGACTTCGCAGGAACGCGAACACCACCAGAATTACGAGAATGATTGAAATGACTAGCGTAATTTCCACGTCGTGAATCGACGCGCGAATCGTGGGCGTGCGGTCAATCAGCACTTTCAAATGAATAGTCGGTGGGATAGAAGCCTGCAACTCCGGCAGAATGGCGAGGACACGGTCCACGGTTTCCAGGATGTTGGCGCCCGCCTGCCGGTTCATAAACACGATGATCGACGGTTCACCGTTGGAGAATCCTGCATTTCGTTCGTCCTCGACGGAATCCGTCACCGTTGAGATATCTGACAGGCGGACAGCAGCGCCGTTGTGCCAGGAAACAATCAGCGGACGATACTCCCTTGCTTTAAAAAGCTGATCCGTCGTGGACAGACTCCACGCCTCAGTGGGGTCGGACAATTCTCCTTTGGGCCGGTTGGCATTGGCGGTGCTCAACGCAATCCGCACTCTGTCCAAGCTGATGCCGTAACTGTTCAATTGCATCGGGTTCGCATCCACTCGAACGGCCGGCCGGGCACCCCCGCTGACGAAAACCTGGCCGATTCCTTCCACTTGAGAAAGTTTCTGGGACACTATCGAATCTGCTGCGTCGTACACCTGGGAGAGAGGGACACTCGTCGAAGTCATGCTCAGCAACAGGATCGGTGCATCCGAAGGATTCGATTTGCGCCAGGTCGGCTGGCTTGGGAGCCCGGCGGGCAATTGTCCGCGTGCCGCATTGATGGAGGCCTGGACATCGCGTGCGGCCGCGTCAATGTTTCTGCTCAACTCGAACTGAAGCGTGATGCTGGTCGAACCCAGTTTGCTCGAGGAAGTCATTTGGGTGACGCTGGCAATCCTCCCGAACTGGCGCTCGAGCGGGGTGGCCACAGCCGATGCCATGGTTTCCGGACTTGCTCCGGGAAGGCCGGCGTTCACGTTGATGGTCGGATAATCCACCTGCGGAAGAGGTGCTACGGGCAGCAGACGGAATGCCACCGCGCCTCCGAGAAAAATCGCGATGCTCAACAGGGATGTGGCAACTGGGCGGCGGATGAAGGGGGCGGAGATGCCTCCCCATGTGTTCAAGGTTTTTTCTACAGTTGACGTCATGACCTAATCCGCAGGCGCCTCGACCGGGTTGCCAATGTGGAAGCGCTTTCCCAACCGCCGCGAAACCCAATCAAACGCCAGATAAACCACCGGCGTAGTGTAAAGCGTGAGCAACTGGCTAAGAATCAGTCCGCCAACAATGGTAATCCCTAGCGGGCGCCGCAATTCCGAACCAACACCGGTTCCCAGGGCCAGCGGCAGACCCCCAAGCAGCGCTGCCATAGTCGTCATCATGATGGGCCGAAACCTCAGCAGGCACGCTTCATAAATCGCATCCAGTGGCGCTTTCCCTTCGTGGCGCTCCGCTTCCAGTGCGAAGTCAATCATCATGATGGCGTTTTTCTTCACGATACCAATCAACAGGATCAGTCCTATTAACGCGATTACGCTGAATTCCGTCTTGCACAGCATCAAGGCCAGAATAGCGCCGACGCCCGCCGAGGGAAGCGTGGACAGAATCGTGATCGGGTGAATGTAACTCTCATAGAGCACGCCCAAAACGATGTACACGGTGATCACCGCTGCCAGGATCAGAATCGGCTCATTGGAAAGTGAGTTAAGAAACGCCTGCGCGGTCCCCTGGAAACCGGTCTGGATGCTCGCGGGCAATCCGATTTCCTGTCGCGCCGCGTTGATCGCGTTTACCGCGTCACCCAGAGACACATTTGGCGCAAGATTGAAGGAAAGAGTGACCACCGGAAATTGTCCCTGGTGATTGATGACCAGCGAAGACGTGCCGGCTTCGTAATGTGTGAATGTACTGAGCGGAACTTGGGTCAGGGGCCCCGCCGAACTCTGCGTAGTCGCCGCGGTTTGAGCCTGCCCGGGAGTGGATGCTGTCGCGGAGGGACCGGTCGATGAGGGCACGTAAATGTCTTTCAGTGAATCTGGATTCTTTTGAAAGCGCGGATCGACCTCAAGCACGACGTGATACTGATTCAGCTGCGTAAATATGGTCGAGACTTGACGCTGCCCGTAGGCATCGTAAAGCACGTTATCGATGGTCGCCGGAAGAATTCCCATGCGCGAAGCCGTATCCCGATCGATGACCAGGTTGGCCTGCAGACCAAGGTTCAATTGGTCGCTGGCCACGTCGCGCAATTCAGGGAGCGACTGGAGCTTGGCGATCACGCGCGGCGTCCACATGCCCAGCTCATTTGCATCCACGTCTTCCATGCTGTATTGAAACTCTGTGCGGCTCACCCGGTCTTCCACAGTCAAGTCCTGAACCGGCTGAAGGAACAGGGAAATGCCGTTCACTTTCTCGAGCGGCGGTTGCAATCGGCGGATCACATCGGACGCCGAGATTTTGCGCTCCTCGAGCGGCTTCAAATTGATTTGGATGCGCCCCGTGTTGGTGGTGGCGTTGGTACCGTCAATCCCCAGGAATGAAGAGAGGCTATCAACCGCAGTGTCTTGAAGAATGATATGAGCCAGTGCTTGCTGGCGATCCGCCATTGCAGTGAAGGAAATGTCCTGGGGCGCTTCCGAGACGCCCATGATTACTCCAGTGTCTTGCACGGGGAAGAAGCCCTTGGGGACATAAATGTACAGCATGATGGTGAAAACCAACGTAGCGGCCGTGACCAGCAGAGTTGTGGTTCGGAATTGCAGGACGAACCGTAGCGTCCAGCCGTAGAACCGAATGATGGCCTCGAAAGCTTGCTCCGATTTTCGGTAAAACCACCCCTGTTCGGATTCCTTTTTGTGCTTTAACAGGCGCGCACACATCATCGGCGTCAGCGTAAGTGAGACCACCGCGGACATTAGGATTGTGACCGCCAGTGTTACCGCGAACTCGCGAAATAGCCGGCCGACAATATCGCCCATAAACAACAGCGGGATCAGCACGGCGATGAGCGAAACGGTTAGCGATACAATCGTGAACCCGATTTGTTCCGCTCCTTTCAACGCCGCGTCCATCGGCGTATCGCCTTGTTCAATATACCGGCTGATGTTTTCAATCATCACGATCGCGTCATCCACCACGAATCCGGTCGAAATTGTCAGCGCCATCAATGTCAGGTTGTTCAGGCTGTACCCCAGCAGGTACATCACTCCAAAGGTGCCCACGATGGAAAGCGGCACCGCCACGCTTGGAATAATCGTTGCGGAAACGCTCCGCAGGAACAGGAAAATAACCATCACCACCAGCACAACGGTCAGCATCAGCTCAAACTTCACGTCTTCTACGGACGCGCGGATCGTTATCGTGCGGTCGGTGAGCACCCTTACGTTAATCGTTGCGGGCAGGGAAGCCTGGAGAGTCGGAAGCAATTTTTGGATGCGATCCACAACACCGATTATGTTTGCCCCCGGCTGGCGCTGAATGTTCAGAATGACTGCGGGCACTTCATTGGCCCACGCCGCCTGCTTCAGATTTTCCGCGCTGTCCACAACGTTGGCTACATCCGAGAGTCGCACCGCCGATCCCTTTTTGTAGGCGATGATGAGTGGCCTATAATCGTTGGCGGAAAGAAGCTGGTCGTTGTCGCCAATGGTGAACGACTGGTGTAGCCCGTCAAAATTTCCCTTAGCCTGATCCACGTTTGCCTGGCTGACCGCCGTGCGTAAGTCTTCCAAGCTGAGTCCGTAGGAGGCTAGCGCCGCCGGATTTGCCTGAATGCGTACTGCGGGCCGCTGTCCTCCGCTGATACTCACCAACCCCACGCCCGATAATTGAGATATTTTTTGGGCCAGGGTGGTATCCGCCAAATCCTCCACCTTGGAAAGGGGCAATGTGGTGGAGGAAAGCGCCAGAGTGAGAATCGGCGCGTCAGCGGGATTAATCTTGTTGTAGATCGGCGGATTTGGCAGATCCGCAGGCAGCAGATTCGACGCCGCGTTGATTGCCGCCTGCACTTCCTGCTCCGCCACATCAATGCTCAAATCCAGTGCGAACTGCAGTGTCAGAGTTGAGCTGCCAAAAGAACTCATCGAGGTCATCTGATTCAGGCCGGGGATCTGTCCGAGCTGCCTCTCCAGCGGCGCTGTCACAGAGGACGCCATTACATCGGGACTGGCACCCGGATAAAACGTTTGCACCTGAATTGTGGGGTAATCCACTTCGGGTAGTGCCGAAACAGGCAGCTGCCGGTAGGCCACGTATCCCGCCAGCATGATGCCCACCATCAACAGGCTGGTGGCAACCGGCCGCAGAATGAACGGACGTGACGGACTCATGGTTTGCGGCTCTTGGCCTTGGGGACCGCTCCTGGCGGGTTTCCCGGAGCAGATGAGGGAGGTGCGTTCGGTACCACGGACTGCGTGGAAGTCCCTGATGGCGAAGCGGTATGCGTGTCTACCTTCGATCCTTCCTGAAGCTTGTCCTGACCATCGGTCACAACCAGGTCACCCGGCTGCAGCCCCGCAGTAGTGCCCACCTGATCGCCCTCTGTGATGGCTACGGTCACATTCCGCACCGTGACTGTGTTCCCCGGAGCAACTAAGAAAACAAATGTTCCTTGCGGCCCTCTTTGAATCGCGGCCGCGGGCACAATCGTCAGGCCCGTCATGCTGTCCACCAGTAGGCGGATGTACACCAGCTGATTGGGAAAAAGTTTGTTGTCCTCGTTATTGAATACCGCCTTCAACTTGAAAGTTCCGGTCGAAGAATCAATCAGGTTGTCGATGGTCGCCAATGTGCCCGTGGAAAGTCTCAAAGTGTTATCCGCGTCATAGGCTTCCGCGACAGGATGCAAGCCGGCCGCAAGTTTTTTGTTCACCGCAAGCAGATTGTTCTCAGGAAGGCTGAACAGCACCGCAATGGGTTGAAGCTGTGTGATCACCACCAGACCGTTTGCATCCCCCGCGTGGACAATATTCCCCGCGTCCACCTGGCGTAATCCGATCCGGCCGCTGATGGGCGCGGTAATTTTGCTATAGGTCAAATTCAGCCTGGCACTGTCAATCGCACCCTGATCAGTCTTTATGGCGCCGTCATACTGGCCCACCTGAGCTTGTTGAGTGTCTGCGGTTTGCTGGGAAATCACGCCTTCCTTGGCGAGCGTGGCGTCCCGGGCGGCATTCACCAGCGCGTCTTTTTGAAGCGCCAGATCGTGCGCCAGTTGTCCTTGTGCCTGTTCGAGTTGGACTTGGTAGGGTCGCGGATCGATCTCCGCAAGCACGTCACCCGCGTGCACAAATTGCCCTTCCGTGAATGCCACGCTATCGAGCTGGCCATCCACGCGCGTATGAACCGTAACCGTATTGAACGCCGTAACCGTGCCGATGTTCCGGAAATAGACAGGAACGTCTCCACGGACAGCTGCGGCAACCGCGACCGGAATTGCCCCGCCTCCACCCCTTCCGGATCCTGTGCCATTGGAAGAGGCTGCCGGCGCGCCTGTGAAGTAGCTGCGATAGTGCCAGCCGCCATATCCCAGAACCAACAGAATGAGAATCCACACCCATTCTCGGCTCTTTCCTCGAGGAGTTGACTGGATCGATTTCGTTTCGGCGAGAGTCTCTGACTTCTGCCGCTCTTCAATTGTTGGTGATGCCATTCGTACGCTCCAGCCAAAGGTCAGTTAGCGCTGTCGTCCATGTGGCGAACCGAGATGATATCGCACTCACGGATTGGATTCCTCAATTTGATAGATGTCACATGGCAACTGAAGCCTGCATGGATTGGACGGATGGGGACCCCAGTTCGTTGCATATTCAAGACTGACGAGCGGTTGGTCAGGGTAAATCGGGAGGGAGGTACGCCGGTCGGACTTTAGGGCCTAGTCGTGTCCACCGCCGCCCGTCAATTCGCGCACAATGGCTCCCACGAAAGCCTTCGCATCTCCGAACAGCATCAACGTCTTGTCCAAATAGTAGAGCGGGTTATCAATCCCCGCAAACCCTGGACTCATGCCTCGCTTGACCACCATCACGGTATGTGCCTTATCCACATCCAGGATGGGCATTCCGTAGATCGGGCTTCCCGCGTCTGAGCGTGCCGCTGGATTCGTCACATCATTCGCGCCGATCACCAGTGCGACGTCAGTCTGGGGGAACTCAGGGTTCGCCTCATCCAGATCCATTAGCTTGTCATAAGGGATGTCCGCCTCGGCCAAAAGGACGTTCATGTGTCCGGGCATTCGGCCGGCCACGGGATGGATCCCGAATCTCACATCCACGCCTTTCTTGCTGAGCACGTCATACAGTTCACGCACTTTGTGTTGCGCCTGGGCCACCGCCATACCGTACCCCGGCACGATCATCACTTTGCTGGCCGCACCGAGAATTTGAGCGGCCTCTTCGGCTGTCGCGCTCCGCACCGAGCGCTCTTCCTTGTCTGCTGCGGCGTGCGTCTGCTCCTGCCCGAAAGCGCCAAAGATTACGTTGGTGAAAGACCGGTTCATGGCCTTGGACATGTTCACCGATAGAATGAAGCCGGAGGCTCCGTCCAGCGCGCCCGCAATGATCAGCAGTTTGCTGTCCAGCACAAATCCCATGGCCGCTGCGGAAAGCCCCGCGTAAGAATTCAGAAGGGATATAACCGTCGGCATGTCCGCCCCGCCGATGGGGATGATCATCATCACGCCCAGGACTAGTGGAATCCCCACGATCACCGGGAAAATCGCTGCGCGATCTGGATGAATCACCAGGAAAACCGCGACCCCGGCAGAAACGGCCAAAAGCGCAAGGTTTACGAAATTCTGTCCTTTGTAAGTGATCGGCCGCTGCGGCAGCATCTCCTGCAATTTCCCAGCCGCCATCAGACTTCCCGTGAACGTAAGCGAGCCGAGTATCACTTCCATGGACAGGACGCCCATCGTGAATCGCGGCACATTGGGCGTGCGCAAATAGAACTCCGACGCACCCACCAGCGTTACGCAAAGCGCCCCGAAGCAGTGGCTGAGTGCCGTCCGCTGGGGCACGGCCGTCATATGCACCATTCCCAGGGGCACTCCAATGATCGAGCCCAGCACCAGGCCAATGGCAATCCATTTGTAATCCACGATTCCGGAGTTCAGCAGCGTGCCGCAAATGGCCAGCAGCATGCCCAGCTCACCCGCCCAAACTCCGTGGCGCGCGCGCGCCGGATTGCTCATCCACTTCAGGGCCAGGATGAACATCGCCGTCGCGATCAGGTAGGTGGTCTCGATGATGAGTTGCGTGGCTTGCGGTGTCATGGTTTCTGGGGACGGCTGGTCTTGAACATTTTGAGCATCCGGTCGGTAATCAGGAATCCGCCCACCACGTTGCTGGTTGCCGCGACAATCGCTATCGTTCCCAGCACAACGGAAAGCTTGCTCTCGTGTCTTCCCGTCAGGAGAATCGCGCCTACAACCGCAATTGCGTCCAATGCATTGGTGAGCGACATCAAGGGCGTATGCAGCAGGGGAGCGATTCGCCGGATCACTTCAAAGCCAATGAAAGCAGCCAGCATGAATACGTAGAGGTCGGTTATCAAATCAAACTTCATGCTTGTTGAGCCCCCTTCGCCGCCGTTTCCAGCGCGGGCAATTTATAAAACTCCCGCACGCGGGCGTTCACCACTTCGCCGCCGCGTGTCAACAACGTATCCCGCGTTATCTCATCCCCGAGATTCATCCCCATCTTTCCATCTTTCATCAGGTGCAGCAGGAACGCGCACACGTTCTTCGCATACATCTGGCTGGCATGGTACGGAACGCTGCTGGCCACATTGATTCCGCCGATGATGGTCACTCCGTGCTCGACTATTTTTTCGCCCGCTTTGGTCAGCTCGCAATTTCCGCCGCGCTCCGCCGCCAGATCTATGATCACCGACCCTAGCGCCATGCCCCGGACCATTTCAGCGGTAATCAAAATGGGCGATTTTTTCCCCGGAATTACCGCGGCGGAAATCACCACATCGCTCTCCACCACCACTCGTCCCAGGAGCTCGCGTTGCTTCTGATAAAACGACTCATCTTGCGGCCGCGCGTATCCTCGTGCGTCTTGGGCATCCGCGGCTTCGATGGGAAGTTCGACAAATCGCCCGCCCAGGCTCTGCACTTGCTCTTTGACCGCGGGCCTCACGTCGTATGCAGAAGTTATTGCCCCCAGCCTTCGCGCCGTGGCGATAGCCTGCAACCCAACCACGCCCGCTCCAATAATAAAAACGCGTGCAGGAGTGATGGTTCCCGCTGCCGTGGTCAGCATTGGAAAAATCTTCGGCAAGTGGTCAGCCGCGATTACCACGGCTTTATATCCACAGATTGTTCCCATGGACGAGAGCACATCCATGCCCTGCGCTCGCGTTGTCCGCGGCATCATCTCCACTGAAAAAGACGTTACCCCTGCGCTCGCGATTCCCTGTACGGTTTCCAGATTTCCCAGCGGGCGCAAAAACCCGATTAATATCTGGTCCTTGCGAAGCAGCGGCAGGTCGGCCTTGCCCGTCTTGTCATTCGACCCATAGCAAAGCACCTGCAGGATAATATCCGCGGTGCGAAACACCTCCGCCCTGTTTGCAAGAATTTTCACGCCCTTGGCCGTAAAATCGGCGTCGGTGTAGCCCGCTTCCACCCCCGCCCCGGCTTCCAACACAACTTCCAATCCCGCCTTCAGCAGTCCCGGAATCGCGCCTGGCGTCAGCGCCACTCGCCGCTCGCCCGGAAAACTTTCTTTTGGAACGCCGACGATCATCAATCCATCCCTCGATTGAAGTTACACGCGTTGTTTCTTAACCGCGTCAAAAATTTTCTCACGAAGATTTCGCCGCTCCGCCTTTCAACGGCCCCCGGCAGACAAAAACAAATGCGGGCGGCAAGTTTCGCCAGACAATACTATATTTTACGGACTTAAAGTAACGGAGAAGAACTCCTTTCAGTCGAAATATCTCGAACCGTCCGTTTTTCAACTGAACCCCTGTCAAATACCGGAATTGGGTGAAGACGCTCTTCTCGCTTAACACTTCCGCAAGTCCGCCCAGAAAGTTCTTCCGCTGCTCTTCGGTCATGAATGCCAGCGGAAGCGACGAGAGCGCCGCATCTACTTGCTTGAACCCTCTGCGCTCGATTTCCTCTCGTAAAATCTCGGCGCTGGCGTCTACCAACTCCAGCCGCGAATCGCTCACACTCGACTTTAGGTGACTCAAAAACCGCGGATTGATCTCAAACCCCAGTAGCCTGGCGCCATCGGGCATCCGGTTCAGCAGGCCCCGCGTCATCACCCCGGTGCCGCACCCCACCTCCACCACCACCCGCGCATTTTCCAGCGGCAGCGGCCTGAGCATCGCGTCTCTCAAAACGGGCGAGCTCGGCGCCACGGCGCCCACCGTTTTGAAATCGGTGCGGGCCTCGTGCGTAAACGTTTTCAGGCTCACTGGCTTATGCCCATCCCTTGAAACTCGGCCTGCGCATTGTATCAGCCTCAAGAGATGTTAGGTGCATCATCCTCTGTGAAGCTATAAACGCGAACGCGCGCGGATGGAAATTCTCGGTTTCAAGCGCCTCTTGCGCACCCAACAGGTCTAAAATTAGAGTCATGCAGAAGAAGGTTTTCTGGGCTGCCTTCATGGCTCTTGGGGTTCTGGCCGATCTCACGTTGCCGCTCTGGTGGGCTTTGGCCGCAACCGTCCCCGCCGGCTTCCTCAGTTGGTGGATCGCTTATCGTAGCGACTGGTTCTGATTTGCGCCGGGGATTTTCGTTCCACTCATTCTAGTTTTGTAGATCAGAAGTTCATCCCGCGGTCCATCGTCTCCTGACTTGCAGATTCGTTACCAGGTCCCTAGGGTGTCGCAGCTTAAGCACCAACAATCAGCTCTTAAGTTTTCAGGAGTCTTAACCCCCGAAGCTCTCGCCGTCTTCCAGCAGATTCGTCTCACCTTGCTTTACAATGTTGCCCCGTGTCCGCCGCTTCCAAACTCGACCGCCTGAGCGTCGTCCTCGTGGGCACACGCAACCCTCTCAACATTGGCGCCGCGGCCCGCGCCCTGAGCAACTTTGGCGTGCAAAATTTGCGCGTAGTCACTCCTTTTGACCCCGCATTCCGCGAAGCCCGTTCCGCCATTGGCGCTTCCGACCTGCTCGCCAGCGCCCAAGGATTCGCCACCGTTCCCGAGGCCGTCGCGGATTGCACACTGGTCGTCGGCACCACCGCGGTTCGCCACCGCGCATTGCACCAGCCGCTACGGCGCCTCGAAGAGGGCGCTCGTCTCATCCGCAAACAACTCAGATCAGCACGCGTCGCGCTCCTATTTGGGTCAGAAAAGTTTGGCCTCTCCAACGACTCTCTCAGCCATTGCCACTGGTTGATGCGCATCCCCACTGTCGAACGCAATATCTCCATGAATTTGGGACAGGCCGTCGCGGTCACTCTCTACGAAATCATCCGCGACGCAAAAGCAAAATCCTCTGCAATCAAGAAAGAAGACCAGCGAATTGCCAAGGCCGCTGAACTCGAACGCATCACCTCGCTGCTCCTGGAAACTATGCGTGCCAGCGGATACCTCGACCGCCGGCGCATCACCGATGTTGAGGAACGCATGCGGCGCATGGTTCGCCGGCTGAGACTCCCCGCGCGCGACACGGAGGTCTGGCTGGGAATCCTGCGCCAAATCCTCTGGAAACTCTGCAAATCTCTGCCCCCGCAAACTTAGGGAAGTCGCGAATTTTCATATATTTGCAGGCGTTATTCTTTGTTCTACAACTGTACCCCACCTGTCCTTTCGTACTATGGTTTTCTTATTTTCTTCCAGCTATTCTGCAAGTTCAATTTGGCGGTTGGGTCCGAATCCATCGGGGGAATTGTGCATATTAAGCGGCGGTCCACAAATTTCGACGGAACGAAAGTCGAAAACCGGCGTTCCCCCCGGTACAACGTAACCGTTCCCCTCGAAGTGAGCTGGCGTGGCAACGATGGCAAAGCCATCAAGGAATCCGCCGTCGCAAAAGTGGTGAATGAGCGCGGCGGTTACATAGAAATTGCCAAACACCCCGAGCTCGGCAACCGCGTCACTCTCACTAATTTTCTTTCTGCGGAAGCGGTTGAAGCTCGCGTGCTGGCTACTCCCGGCTCCAGACCCACCCTCCATCATGGTGTGATTGTTGAGCTGGTGACTCCCGACGGAAGGTTCTGGGGAGTGGATCTACAATTCAAGAAGGCCGCCGTCGAACTTCAAAAGCTTGAGGCCTCGCTACGCGGGCAGGGAATCGATCTCCGCCTGCTGAAAGAATTTCTGGACGCCGTGGATTTTGTCCGCACGGCCTCCACTGTCGCTCAGGAATTGCGTGAGCTGCAGCTTCAAGGCAAGTCGGAAGAGCGAGTCCTGCGCAGAATCGCGGCAGAGCGCGTCCGGCGTTCCATGAATCTTTTGCTCGCCGTGATCACCGACCTGGACGCCAGCCACATCTCGCAGGACACTGAGGGCCTTGACGAATTGTTCCGTTCGCTCGAGCAGACCCTCGTTCGCTTGCAAACCCTCGTGAATCCCCGTGAATCCCGCCGCCCGGCACAATCCTCTAGCCAACACCCGCAACCTCAAGTGACTCGGCCTTAATATTTGTTTCGTCTCCGCTTTCTAGCACCGGAGCCTTAGCTCGGGCGTTCAGCCTCATAAACTTCATTGGTTTTAACCCCTCCAGCGAGTGCCATTTTTTCATTTACCCGGCTTCCCCCGCTTCCTCAAATATCTCCACAACGACAACACGCGATCCGCCTCCCCAATCACAAACGCCGCGAAACGCATCGCCAGCACATTCGTTTGCAGCGACGCACCAAAATATCTCCATAGCGGCACATTCGCCCCGGGATAGTTCGACGAAAAAAGCATCGCCAGCATGAAAATGCATCCAAACACGCCGGCCGTCCTCACCAAAATCCCCAGCACCAGCCCCAATCCAATCGCCATTTCGCCGTACGACACCAGATAGGCCACCGCAATGTGGTGAGCCAGCACAAAATTCTTCAGCAACGGCACCATGAATGGATAGGCCCCATGTGCGATAAATCCATCGATGTACGATTCAAATCCTCCCCCAAAGATAAACTGAGTCCCAAATACCTTGTATTGACCAAACATGATGAAAAGAAAACCAACGAAGATGCGCAGAAAGGCAAGCGCCACATCGTTCCGGTCAATTGCCAATGATCCAATTTGCATGTCGCTCTCCAGAGTTTTGCTGCCCGCATTGTACCGCTGGCCTCATCCCTTTCCTTTGGAAAGGATGCTGCACCCGCGACACGCACCAGAAATCAGACTCCTCCGATAGGTTGACGTTTCGGTACGAATCCTGAGGAAATTTCATCCCCAACAGGGATTCCATTGGATATTTCTAGTCGTAAGAAAACCGTGGGGTCGGTTTTCCACTGGCCAAAAAGGCGCGGAACGCATACCAACAATCTGCGTCGGCGGTGCGGGATTTCCGCCCGGAAATCCTGGAAGGGGGGCGGGCAATGTCATTGCTTGCGTTTCGATTGGTGTGGCTGGGAACGATTCTTGCAGGCGCTCTCGCTGGCTTCTGCATTGGTTGGACAATCAGGGGCTTCAAAAGCGCCACGAAGGGAATCCTTGCGCGTGAGAGTCCTTCAACTTCCCAGCCTTTGTTTTGGACGGACGAAGTCGTCAATTAATGTCGTGGCTCAACAAGGGGAATTGTTTCCGGCCCTGGCGCAGGTGCCGCACTCCTTGAAGCTCAAGGCCGAGGCAACCACCTTCTGAACACCAGACATTAGACACTTACCTATCCGGCTCCAAGTCGGCCAAATCCTTATTCGCTCGGCTATTCACACCTTCCGGCAAGCCTGGCCAACTACCGGCCCAAAAACTTTTCCAGAAACTCGAGGTCCCGCTCCGCAGACTCCATGTACTTCTTGGCTTTCGCTGAGTCTCCACTTTGCAGCGCGGTCAGCGCTCTCGCCAGGTTATTGTCCATTCGCTGTTGCGCCGAAACCACGTCGCCTCGAAGCGTCAATCCCTGCGCGCGTTGCTCACCCTTCAGATTCTCGAGTAACTGGTCAGCGGACGAAGAGCGAGCGCTCATTTGGTCATATTGCGTCTTTCCTTCTTCCAGTTCCGCCTCAGCGGCAGCTTTCGCGCGTGCCTCTTCATCGGCCTTTTCCTGAGCGGCTGCCTTCGCCCGAGCCTCTTCCTCGGCTTTCGCCACTGCCTCACTTTGTTGCTTAGCCTTGTCTGTGTCTGAACCCGACTTGGTTGGCGGCTGCTTCTTCGGTGGGTTGGTGGCGTTCAGATCCCCCGGAGGATTTGTCAGTGGTACGGGCGTTGTGTCCGTGGGTGGATTTGGCGGTTGCACTGTGGACGTGGAAATCGCGGGAATCGGTTTTTGCGCGTTCGCTTGAGTCCTCGCTCTCCATGGCACGTAAATCGCCGCAGCGAAAAGCACCCCCACAACCAATAAAGCGCCCAGGGCGACATAGAGGCCCCGGTGATTACTCCCTGCAGCTGGAGGAGGTGGAAATACATTTGGTGTAGTGGCCACTGCAGTGCGCGCTGGTGCGGGCAAGGGCGTGGAAACCGCCACGGGAATCGGGGTTGCAGGCCAAACAGGCGCCACGCTCGCCGGTGCGGAAGCAGTCGGAGACTTCACTGATTGCACCGGGTAATCCGTAGCTCCGGACCATTGGGACACCCCTGTGCCAACACTCTGCAATGCCACGCGCATGGCATCTGCCGACTGGAAGCGCTTTTCTGGCTCCTTGGCAAGAGCGATCAGGATAATCTGATTGAGGGTATTGGGAATGCCGGGCTTCAAAACCATCGGTGCTTTGGGGATCTCTTTCACGTGTGCTTCCATCAGGGAATAGTTGCTATCGCCCCTGAACGGTAACTGTCCGGTCACCAATTCGTAGAGCGAAGCCCCGAGAGAGTAGATATCCGAGCGGGCATCTGCGGGCCCGCCATTAATCTGCTCCGGTGACATGTAGTTTACCGACCCCAGCATCGTGCCCGTCATGGTTAGACTGCGATCTCCTCCGGAGTGCGCAATCCCGAAATCCATCAGCTTCACTACGCCTTGCGGAGTCAACATCATATTGGCGGGTTTGATGTCCCTGTGAACGATGTTCAGATGGTGGGCGTAACTCAGCGCCGTCAACACCTGATCCACGTAGCTGATCGCCTCCGCCGGAGGAAGCGGTCCGCTTTGCAAGCGGGACGACAAGGTCACGCCATCGACAAATTCCATGATCATCACCAGTTGATCGTCCAATGTAAGCGCGGTGCGAAGCGAAGCGATATTGGGATGACTCAGACTGGCCAGCACCTTGATTTCTCGAAGGAAGCGATCCGCCAATTCTTTTTGACTGCCCAGATTGGGGAGCAGGATTTTCATTGCCTCAATTCGGTCGGAAATCACGTTCCGCACTTTATAGACTTTCCCCATCCCCCCGGCACCGAGCACCGCGAGGATTTCGTAGTCGCCCACTCGCTGCCCCACGGTATATTCCTGGCTCATCTCCATCCTCCTTCTCCAGACTCAAATCGGTGCGGAATCAATTGCTGCACAAGGTCTTTCCCATCCCTAGCCTTTGGACGAGCACATCTTCGCGCACATCGCAGAGCTGAGGCAACTGTTCTGTCTTTCAGGCGGGTATGGCATCATTCCCCAGGGGAATTCATGGACAAGCGCGTAGCCAACGCCGCCAAGGCAATCGAGAATCTGCAGGACGGTGCAACCATCCTGATGGGCGGATTCGGTCTCTGCGGCATACCGGAAAACCTGATCGCCGCGGTGCAGCACTCTGGCAGGAAGAATCTCACGGTGGTCAGCAACAACGCGGGCCTGGACGATTTCGGCATCGGGCTGCTTCTGCAAACTCGCCAGATTAAGAAAATGATCTCCACCTACGTGGGCGAAAACAAACTTTTCGAGAAGTTGGTTCTGGCAGGAGAACTGGAAGTAGAGCTCAATCCCCAGGGCACTCTGGCCGAGCGGCTGCGCGCTGGCGGCGCGGGAATTCCCGCTTTCTTCACTCCCACTGGATTTGGCACCATCATCGCCGAAGGAAAAGCGGTGCGCGTTTTTGACGGCCGTCCGCATTTGTTGGAGCAGTCCTTGCGCGGCGACTTTGCTTTTGTAAAGGCCTGGAAGGGCGACCGCTGGGGCAATCTGGTGTTTCGCAAGACCACCCGGAATTACAACGCCGTGATGGTTGCTGCTGCAGACCACGTGATTGCCGAGGTCGAACAGCTGGTCGAGCTTGGCCAGCTAAATCCCGATGAAATCCACACCCCCGGTGTTTATGTGGACGCAATTTTTCAGGGTTCGGGATACCAGAAGCGCATCGAAAAGCGGACGGTCCGCAAGAAGGGTACGCAGGATGTCGGCGATACTTCCAAGGGCGATTTCATCGCGCGCCGCGTTGCTCAGGAATTGCGCGACGGATTCTACGTAAACTTGGGCATCGGCATTCCCACCCTGGTGGCCAATTACATTCCCGCGGGCATCGAAGTCGTCCTGCAATCGGAGAATGGAATGTTGGGAGTGGGGCCCTATCCGTGGGAAGGCGAGGAAGATCCCGACCTGATTAACGCCGGCAAGGAGACTGTCACTGAAATTCCCGGCACCTCATATTTTTCAAGCGCCGAATCGTTTGCCATGATCCGCGGGCGGCACATCAATCTGACGGTGCTGGGCGCGTTGCAGGTGGATGAGAAAGGCAATCTGGCCAACTGGGCTATCCCCGGCAAAATGTTGAAGGGCATGGGCGGCGCGATGGATCTGGTGGCGGGCGCGCGGCGCGTGATTATCGCCATGGAGCACACTACCAAGGACGGCCAGCCGAAAATCATGCACAAGTGCTCGCTGCCACTGACCGGGGTCGGGGTCGTGAATCAGATTGTCACCGACTTGGCGGTAATGGACATGACCAAGGAAGGGCTGGTCCTGCGAGAAGTCGCCCCCGGTGTGACGCCCGACCAAGTTCAGAGCGCCACGGAGCCGAAACTGAAGATCGCTCCCGACCTAAAGACCATGGCGGTGTAGCCGGCTCCTGTAGCTCAGTTCGGAGCCAAGTCTTGTAGATGTTCGCCGCCCATAGCGCAAGTCGAGCGAACCACGGAATGATTCCGTTCACAGAATTCCCGTCGCACGAAAAGATGCGAACGGCCGCAGGTTGGGTTAGCATGTCACAAGAATTTGGGGTTGCCAGGGAGCGGTCGCAACCATAAATCAAGGTTTCACCGCAAAATATGGATCCACATTCCATCGTTCTCGTCAGCCTTCACACACCCAAGGAAAAACTTTGGGGCGAGCTGATGCAGCTCCAAGGCGCGGGCATCACTCTCCGCGGAATTGACCTGAACTCTTTTGACGATTTTATCCGCCAGGTGGTGGAGCCCGACGGCGCGCGTGTGGGATTGCCCACGGTATTTCTGCCCATGCAGCGCATTGAGCGCATCGCTCTCGACGAGCCGACCGGCTCAATCCCCTCGCTTTCGGAAATGTTTGAAAAAAGAACTGGCCGATCCATTCGCGATTATCTGGCGCTGTTTGCCTGAATCGCTCGGCGGCTTCGCACATGTATCAACGCTTCTTCACCGTCCCCAACCAAGTCACATTTCTAAGGCTGGCCTTTCTCCCGTTGTTTTTGGCTCTGGTATTTTATGACCACTATCGCTGGGCGTTGGCCGTCCTGGTCATCGCTGGCTGCAGCGACGGGTTGGACGGCTTGCTCGCCCGGCGGCTGAATCAGCGGACCGCTCTCGGCGCGTACTTGGATCCCATTGCCGACAAGTTGCTGCTCTCGTCCTCGTTCCTGGTGCTGGCGCTGAAAGGGAAGATTCGCTGGTGGCTTACTTTCCTCGTGCTGGGCCGCGACGTCACCATGCTCACCATCGCGGTGGTGATTATCTTGGTGGTGGGTTATCGTCCATTTCCTCCGACCATCTACGGAAAGATCACCACCACGGTCCAACTCTTGCTGGTGTTTGAGGTGCTGACGCGCGCGTCTTTCCCGCAGATTGGCCTTGAGCCCTTACAGACCGTGCTGAAGTATTCCGTCGCGGGCTTCACAGTTTTTTCGGGATTTCACTACAGCGTGATCATCGCGCGGCGATTGTCGTCGGTGGGCGAACCGAAACTTACCGGTTCTGATAAAACTCCATCATCATGAATACAAAGCAGGCGACTACAGTTACTGCAGTCGTCCAGCCAAGCGCGAGTGCGCGCCGGCGCTCAGCCGCATCATGGGGCTGGCGGTCGGCCACAATCTTGCCCAACCCAAATCCGGCGGCCAGCCCACCGATGTGCGCAGCGTTATCGATTCCTGAAAACATGAAACCCATGACCAGAATGTAGATCACCCAGCGGATGAGATTTTGGCGGAGCATCTGCGAGGCCATGCCGCCGCGCTTAGTAGTGGCAGCGAGCAACAGTCCGATCAAGCCAAGTAGCGCGCCAGATGCGCCAACACTGACATGCCCAAGAAATGAGCTTGCGACATATCCAGCCGCGCCCGTGGTGATGTAAAGAAAAAAGTATCGGGCGGACCCGTAAAGCTCCTCGACGACAGGACCAATATCCATTAGGACCCACATGTTGAACAGGATGTGAAGCAAGCTGCCGTGCAAAAAGACGGCGGTCACCAACCGCCATGGCTCCTGCAAATTGTAAGGAAGCGGCAAGGAGCTGCCCAACAGAATGGAGGCCTTCGTGTCAATTCCGCCGATATTAAACAAAGCGCCCAGGCCACCTCCCTCAGGCATCATGGATGCGCCCAGGCGTATGGAAAGCAAAACGCTGATTCCGTAGAACAAGCAGCAAAGTGTCAAAAGGCAGTAGGTCACCGGCGACGCTGATGGCAAAAGGCTACCCAGCGAGCGGCTGGCCGCGGCGAGTCCGAAGCGCAGATTCGCGCCGCAGACGTGACATTTGGTGGCCTTAATGCCGACCAACGTCCCGCAGGAAGGGCACATCTGCGGCCGCGCGTTGGAAGGGTCGCTGCGGAAAAATCCGGCAACACGTTCGCGCAGTCGGTCAATCTTCCATTGCCAGCGCAGCGGAATCGGCACCCGGTCTCCTTGCGAGTGTGCAAATCGCGCGACTATAATACTTGAAATCGCGAAACGCAGTCTGAAGGTGAGCGCAAATCGGCACGAAACGCGTGGCCGCGGGCGGGGGATTGGAATTTATGAAGCAATTCGAGGATTTTGGCCGCTGGCTGGAGGAAGAGATTCAGCATGTGAAACACTTGGTAGAAACGGAAATCCGGCCGGCCGCGGAGAAGAATTTCATCTCCGCGCTGCGCGCCGCCTCAGGCAAACTCGCGGAGATGGCGGCCGAGTTGGAAAAACGCGCGCCCAGGCCGGGCGCCTGAGGCGATGATCTTTCACTTACGTCTCCGTCCCCCTCGCGGTACTTCAAGAATAATTGTCCCCTTAAGTTTGCTCCTGGCGCTCGTGATGATCGGCTGTGGGCCGAAGCGGACCACGGCGAATGTGCCTCCCGCGCCACAGCCTGCGCCATCCAATACATCGCCGCCGAATACTAAGCCGCCGAGAGCAATCCCGCCGAATGCGGGGCAACCCGGCAAGAATAATAAGCCGGAACCCATTGCACCCGGCGGATACGCGGAGCAGGGAATCGCCTCCTGGTATGGCCTCCCGTTTCACGGGCGGCAGGCGGCCGACGGCGAAATTTACGACATGCACAAATTCACGGCCGCGCACCGCACGCTCCCTTTCAATACCGTGGTGCGCGTGACCAGTCTTGTGAATGGGGAGCACGTGGACGTGCGCATCACGGACCGCGGGCCATTTGTCGGGGATCGCGTCATTGATTTGTCGTTGGCGGCGGCCAGTGCGATTGACATGGTGGGACCGGGCACAGCGCGCGTGCGCCTGGAAATTGTGAACGCGCCCACGAATCCCGCAAAAGGGCGTTTCGCCGTGCAAGTCGGCGCATTCTCAGCCCGCACAAACGCGGAGCGGCTGCGCGATCAACTCTCCTCGCGATATCAGGTCATTTCCATTCAAGAGGGGATAGGCCCCAACGGACGTCTTTTCCGCCTGCGCATCGGCAACGAGCCCAGTGAGGATGCCGCGCGGAAACTGGCTTCCAAACTGCACAGCGAAGATGGGTTTGAAACTTTCGTCGTTCGATTGGACGACGCGCAGCAAACTTCATCCCCAAACTGAGGAGTTCAGTCATGAGCGACTGCATCTTTTGCAAAATCGGTGCGAAGGAGCTGCCCGCAAGGCTTATTTATGAGGACGCGGATATTTTTGCGTTTGATGACATTCATCCGCAATCGCCCACACACCTGCTGATCTGCCCTCGCAAGCACATGGTTTCACTCGATGATGCTTCGCAAGAAGACGCGGCGCTGCTCGGGAAAATGCTGCTGGTCGCCAAGAAACTGGCAGCTGAGCGCAAAATATCAGGCGGCTATCGCACGGTCATCAACAACGGCGCGGGAGCTGGGCAGAGCGTGGATCATTTACATTTGCATGTGTTGGGCGGACGCGCGATGCGTTGGCCGCCGGGATAAGCCGGAAGTCATTACCCTCAAATTACAGTTTGGATTTTCAATCGCGGTAAGTGAAGCGGAAGTGGACTCGGCCAATCTGAACGGAGTCGCCATCCTTTAATTTCGTTGGGCCCGAAATTGGTGCGCCATTAACATTGGGGATGCGCGCGCCGCTGCCGATGTAGTAGCCATCGTCGCGGCGGCTGATTTGCGCGGCCACACCGGGCCCGAACCATCCGCGGAGTCGAATGGTGGCCATTTCGGATTTGCCCACCACGGTGAGTTTGTTGTTCAGCAGATACTCGGTCTGATCCGTTCTTCCCTTCACCACCTCAAGTGTGGGGACACGCATGCGTCCAGGCGCCACTTGGACGCGCTCGCCGATTGCGGCGGCCTGGTGGAACATCTCGCGGCGCTCCTTGGTGTCCAGGACCACCGTTTCATCCATGTTGGGCGCAGCGGCTTTGCGGCCCGCGCCCAAGGGAATCTCGAGGTCATGGGAGGTGTCCACCAGAATGGTGTGCTTGCCGATCTGAATTCTGTTCCCGCCGTGAAGAGCGGCGCGCTCGATGCGCATGTCATTGAGGAAAGTGCCGTTCAGGCTCTTTAGGTCCTCCACGAATAATTGACCACCCTCGTAGGAAACGCGTGCGTGGTGATTGGAGACCGCCAGGTTATCGATCACCAGATCGTTGTCGGGGGAACGCCCAATCGATGCTTCGCGGCTGCCCATGGGCAGCTCGCGCAGAACTTGATCCTCAAAGGTCAATAACAGTCGCGCCATATGCGAATTCTCCTCCCCACGAATAATCCCGCAGGGAATGAAAGGGGGGGCTCCAAGACCGCTTGAAGCCGTAGAAACTCGCCAAAACCAATGCTCCATTATCTCCTGTCCTTGTAGAAGAGGAGGGAAGACGATTCAAATGATTGTCTGAGAGTAACTACGGTCAGTGATCGTCGCCCGAAGTCCAGCGTTTCAGCGTGTTCAGGATCCCGCCGGGCTCGCTGGCGAGGTGAATGACGATGACGGTCGAGTTGTCGACGCCACCGTTTTCATTGGCCAGGTCAATGATGCTGTCCGCGGCCGCCTGCGCACCCGTGGTGGTCTGCAGAATGCTGGCAATTTCTTCATCGCTGGCCATGCGGGTGACGCCGTCAGTGCACAGCACCACCGTGTCCGAGGGCAGGAGCATGACCTCCGCGGAATCCACGCCAATGTCTTCATGGGGGCCGAGGGCGCGCGTCAGCACGTTTTGCAACTCGCTGGATTCGGCTTGCTGCGGCGTGATCAGGCCCTGGCGGACCTGTTCGGCGACCAGCGAATGGTCGGCGGTTAATTGCTCGAGCGAGCCGGCCCGCAAAAGATAAGCACGGCTATCGCCAACATGCGAGAGGCTCATGCGCGAGCCCTCAATCCATGCAGCCACAATCGTGGCTCCCATGCCGCGTTGCTGAAGGTTGCGCTCCGCGGATTCAAAAATGCGGCGGTTCGCGAGATTCACCGCGCTGGTCAGTCGGTTTGTGCGCGGGGAATACCCAGCCCGGGTTTCCCCAAAAAATGGCGCCGCGGGGTCCTGCAGCGATGACTGGCAATGTTCAATAATGGTTTCAATTGCCAGGGCGCTGGCCACCTCACCATTGGCCTCGCCCCCCATACCGTCGGAGACGACATACAACTCCAGCGCATCCACCACTCGGTAAGCGTCTTCGTTATTTTCCCTAACGCGCCCCACATCACTGCGCGCACCCACGTCCAAGCGCAAAGTGTTCCTCCGGACTGCATGCAGGCTAACAAAGGCGCGAATGCGGTGCAAGCGGGGCAGGTGCCGGGGTATCAGGCGGGAAACAGCCGGGTGGCTGCATTCCTTTTGCGCAACATCCATTCGATATAATTACTGTACCTGCCTTGGCCAGGAACGATGCCCTCTCACGTTCAAGTGTGGATGTCGCCCGGGTGCGCGAAGCAGCGATGGGCACGAGAATTAGGCCGCCACTATGCCGTTTTGAAACATCTTCCCGACCCGCTTGAATTTGAATCCTCTCGCAAGCTGCAGAAACTCCAGGTGGTCTGTGTGGCCGATTGCGATGGCCGTACTCGTCGGCAGGATTTTGACCGTTTGAGCGCGCTCGCGGAAATGTTCCCCAGGGTGCGCTTCATCGGAATGATTGGAGGGCGCGCGCCGAAGGAAACGCGTGGAATCGAATGGTTCGCTTGGCTGCCCCGCAATGCTTCGTCCGAAGTTGCTGACAAGGCCGTGGCAGCCGCGTTCGCCAGCCTGGAACTGGAAACGCAAACCAAGGCTGCGCAGGAGGACCTGCGGCGGAGCGAGAATGAAATGGAGGAGTTGCACCGTATCGGCGTGGCGCTTTCAGCCACACATGATGCCGACGCCGTGCTCGATTTGATCCTCAGAAAGTGCCGGGAGATTACCTCCGCGGACGCCGGCTCGATTTATCTGGTGGAAGAGACCCGGCCTGAAGGGCAGCCGAACGGGGAAGGTCCGCGCAAACTACGCTTCAAACTTTCGCAGAATGACAGCATTTCCCTCCCCACGCGTGAATTAGTCATGCCGATTTCCGAGAAATCCATCGCAGGCTATGTGGCCCTGCATGGCGAACCGATTCACATTCGCGACGCATACCGGATCTCACGTAGCTCTCCCTATCAGTTCAACAAACAATTTGACCGTGAATTTAAATATAGGACGCGCTCGCTTTTGACCTTACCCATGAAGAACGCAAAAGCGGAAGTGTTGGGCGTGATGCAGCTCATCAATTGCAAGCGCGATTTTCGGGTGAAGCTCACTCGCCCGGAGATGGTGGCGCGTCAGGTGGTCCCATTCGGGACCCGCGCCATGCAGTTGGCGCTTTCCCTGGCCTCGCAGGCCGCCGTCAGCTACGAAAACAGCACGCTCTATCAGGACATCGAGCGATTGTTCGAGGGATTCGTCCAAGCCGCCGTAACCGCGATCGAGCAGCGCGACCCCGCCACATCCGGCCATTCCCATCGCGTTTCCGGCATGACCTGCGGTTTGGCCGAAGCCGTGGACAGGACTCCTACTGGAAGCTACGCAGACGTCCGCTTCACGCGCGAGCAAATGAAAGAAATCAGATACGCCGCGCTGCTCCATGATTTCGGGAAGGTGGCGGTGCGCGAGGAAGTGCTGGTCAAGGCCAAGAAACTTTATCCCGGGCAGCTGGGTGTGGTGCAAACCAGATTCGATTATGCCTGCAAGGAACTGGAAGCCCGTTACGAAAAGAGGAAGCTGGACTTGGCGCTGCGCCTGGGTCCGGAGCGCGCGGCGCCTGAAATTGAAAAGCTTGACCGTGAGTTACGGTCACAACTCGCGGAGCTCGAGGACGCCAATCAATTTGTCCTGAGAGCCAACGAACCGACTGTGCTTCCCGAAGGCAATTTTGAGCGATTGATTGAAATCGGGCGCCAGGCTTTTGAGGATCCGCGGGGAGCAAAAGGGTACCTGCTGACGCCGGAGGAAATCCGCTTTCTGAGCATTCCGCAGGGAAGCCTGGATGACACCGAGAGGCTACAAATTGAATCGCACGTAGTGCACAGTTTCAATTTCCTGATGCAAATCCCCTGGACGCGCGAAATCCGCGGCATCCCGGCGATCGCCCGCGCGCATCACGAAAAACTAAATGGGACCGGCTATCCCTATCAGTTGAAATCCGACCAGATACCATTGCAGGCCAAGATCATGACCGTGTGTGACATGTTTGACGCGCTCGCCGCTTCGGACCGGCCCTACAAGAGAGCGGTTTCGCCGGATAGAGCGCTGCAGATTTTGGAAATGTCGGTGCGCGAAAAAGAACTGGATCCCGTGCTGTTCCAACTTTTTGTGGATGCCAAGATTTACGATCTCCTCCACAACTCCAACTGAAACTCTTCTCAGGTTTGACCGGACACGAAACGCGTCCCTGTTCCCGTTCGTCCTTTAACGGCATGGGGGTTGTGCAAGTATCCCTGGTGGAGTAAGACTTCGTGTCGGAGGTGTGTTTATGAGCAGCCGTAATTCTTCGATTCGTGCTGGACGAATTCGTGCGGCAATGCTGGCAGTATTTTGCGCCGCGCTGGTAATCAGCATGGTTGCGCCGTCATTGGGCGCGCAGTCCACTTACCAGAAACCGCCAAAAGAAATCCTGGATGTGATGGACGCGCCCGTAATTCCGACGGGGACGGTGGACCCCTCCGGGCATTTCATGGTGCTGTATCGCTCCGTGGGATATCCCACGATTGCCGACATGGCCCAGCCCATGCTCCGGTTGGCCGGGTTGCGAATTAATCCGCTGACCAGTGCAACACACAACTCTCCCGCCTTCACAGATTTCGTGGTGAAAAGTATTTCCGATGGCGTCGAGCACAAAGTTGTTCTTCCCGAAGGAGGCCGGTTCGGCGCGCCGCGCTGGTCGCCCGATGGAAAGACATTCATTTTCACGCAGACGACGCGCAACGCAACGCTGCTCTGGATGGGCGACAGTTCCGGCGCGGCGCACGTAATTTCAGGCGTGCAAATAGATTCCGTTCTGGGGGGCGGCGGTGGTGGTGGCCGTGGAGGGGGCGGTGGAGCGTGCGAATGGATGGGAAGCGCCAGGCTCCTTTGCAAGACGGTTCCCGCGGACCGCGCCACAACCAAGCCGCCCGCTGAGCCGAAAATTCCGGTTGGCCCGCACATCGAGGAAAGTTTTGGGCGAGCCACTGCCGTCGCCACCTTTGAAGATCTCCTGCAAAGCGCGCACGACGAGGATCTTTTCGACTATTACGCTCGGTCTCAAATCGCCACCGTGGACTTGCCCGGCGGCAAGATCACTCCCATCGGCAAGCCTGCCGTATATGCCGGAGTGAACGCCGCGCCGGGCGGAAAATATATTCTGGTCACGCGATTGCATCGGCAGAACGGGCATTACTCATTCCTTCTGACGGATGCTTCATTTCCGCGGGACATCGAAGTCTGGGATATCGCCGGTCATGTGACTTACAAGGTTGCCAGTCAGCCACTGGAGGACAATCTACCCAGAAACGGTATAACACCCGGCCCGCGCAACATTACCTGGCGCCCAAACGATCCGGCCACGCTGGTTTGGGCCGAGGCGCTGGATGGCGGTGATCCACGCAAACAAGTGCCCCAGCGTGACAAAGTCATGTGGTTTAAGGCTCCCTTCGCTGGACAGCCTGCAGAGTTATTGCGTACCGAGCAGCGTTTCGCGGGCATCACCTGGGGAGAGAAGCCGGATTTTGCTATCTACCGCGACAGCAATATGCGCGCGCGACACTCGCGCACCTATTTTTTCAACCCCGCGAATCCCGCCGAGGCGCCCCGCCTGATCTGGGATTTGGATACCGGTGACCGGTATAAAAATCCCGGCAATCCCTTGTCGCGGGAATTGCCCACTGGCCACGCCGCAGTTCGGCAGGAAGGGGATTTCATTTTCCTGGACGGAACCGGCTCCGGACCGCAAGGCGACCATCCATTTTTGGACCGATTCAATATTCGCACCTTGCAGTCGGAGAGAATCTTCCAATGTCCCGACCAGGCTTACGAAACCGTAGTAGCGGTCATTGCTGCTGACGGATCGAAATTCATTACGCGCCACGAAACGCCAACCGATCCGCCGAACTATTTTGTACGCACCGCCGGTTCGGACCAGGCCAAGCCGGTCACCCATTTTGCCGACCCGACTCCACAAATCCGCGGTATCCACCGCGAACTCGTAAAGTACCAGCGCGCGGACGGAATTCCGCTTTCGATGTGGGTTTACACGCCCGCGGACTACAAACCCGGCACACGGATGCCCGGCGTTTTCTGGGCCTATCCGCGGGAAGTGGCCAGTGCTGATCTGGCTGGTGAAATCCAGGGCTCGCAATATCGTTTCACCACCATCCGTGGATATTCGGAACTGTATTTCCTTTTGGAAGGATACGTGGTGCTCGACGACGACAACGCCATGCCGGTGATCGCCGCCGCCGACAAGCCCGATGACGCCAATGATACTTACGTGGAGCAAATCGTCGCCGACGCCAAAGCGGCGATTGATAAGGCTGCCGAAATGGGTGTCCTCGATCCAACTCGCGTTGGTGTTGGCGGCCATAGCTACGGCGCATTCATGACCGCCAATTTATTGGCGCACTCGGATCTATTCCGCGCCGGGATTGCCGAAAGTGGCGCATATAACCGCACGTTGACGCCGTTTGAATTTCAGAACGAGCGCCGTACCGTGTGGCAGGCGCCTGATCTGTATATCAAGATGTCGCCCTTCATGTTTGCAGACAAGCTCAAGACTCCAATCCTGCTGATTCACGGAGAAGCGGACAGCAATGCAGGCACTTTTCCGATCCAATCCGAGAGGTTCTACCGCGCCATCAAGGGCAATGGCGGAAATGTAAGGTACGTCACCCTGCCCCTTGAAGCGCACGGGTACGCTGGCAAGGAAACCATTGAGCACGTGGTTTGGGAAAAACTGAATTGGTTCAACAAGTGGGTGAAAAATGCGCCCGCCCGCGACACAAATACAACCACCGGCGTGTCTCCATCTTCTGAGCGTCAGTAGCAATTGAAATTTTACTATCATGCCGCTCAGAATTCGGATTGCTGCGTGTGGCCTGGGGTTCCTTTTGCTTGCACCAGCGCATTTATGCGCACATCAAGCGGTGGCCGCTGCGCGACCGGCCCTACCACCCGCGGCGGTTCAAATCGTATTGCCGCCGCAAATCGAGACCGATAAACCCGCTACGCTTGCGGTCCTGGATGCCGAAGGCCGTCTGGTCTCTGGAGTGACGGTGACTCTTTCCGGGGGTCGCAAGGTCACCACGGATTCAACCGGCCGCGCGCGATTCGTGGTTACCTCCGATCCGGGGCCATTTCTTGCCGAGGCCGAAGGTGAACAGGCTGGCACAGTGGTGCAAGCTTCATCCATGGTGCTCGCGCCACAGCCCATTCACCCCGATGAAATTGTCGTCACGGATTACCCACGTGTTGTGGCTCTGGATGACTTGATCGCCGTTCGCGGGGCAGGATTTCGTGGGGACGCCGACATCAACACCGCAACTCTAACTGGCCAGCCTGTGCTGGTCCTGGCGTCTTCTACCGTGTCACTGGTTCTTCAGCCGGGGCCGAACACAAAACCGGGTCCGGCCGAGTTGAAGGTAGAAGTCGCCGGGCACTCCAGTGGGCCCTTGCTGCTCACCATGGTTTCGCTGGAAATCGAGCCACCGGCAGGACGGCTCGCCATCGGGAAGAAGAACAAATATATCGTGCGCGTGAAGGGAACTGAACAACAACTTGCCCTTGCGGTCAGAAACCTTTCTCCCGGGATAATCGAACTGGCCGAAGGAAATCTTCAGCGCGTGACTACCAGCGGCGGCCCCAAGAATTCCTCGGTTGTCGCCATGCGCGCGATGGGTCCCGGAATTTTTAATATTAGCGTTCGGGTTGTCCCCGGGGCTTCCGGTGCGCCCGATCTTGCCCTGGTTCGTCGCGAACTCCTGGCCGCAAAAGCCGTAGCACAAGGGGAATGGATCGCGCGCGTTAACCGGGTTCTCGTCAGGATGGACAATCTCGAAAAGGATCCGCAAGGCTTGGCGCAATTCCAGAATGAATTGGAGCAACTTTATTCCTCGGGTCCCCCCGCGGAGATGGGCCGTCACTTGCAAGCCGCATGGATGGCTTCGCTGCGGCCTTAAGTCCCTCTCGAGTGAAATGTGGCTTAGGATTTCCTTCTATCTTCGGATAGTAACCCGTGTGCTAGAATCAGGTACGTTCCTGTTATCTTTGCCCACGGATTTTGAGAGGAAGCCATGAGCGATGCTTTTCCAATTTCACTTTCCACCATTGGCATAGCCATTCTGATTTTTCTTGCGGGCGCCACGCTTGCCTGGTTCTGGAGCCGCATGCATGCGCGCGACCTCTCCGCCCGGATCCGCGAATTGGAAGCAGATGCGAACGGGCACCAGTCTGTGGAAGCGGAGTTGCGCCGGCAGTCGCTCGAGCACAAGAGCGAGCGCGACGTCCTTCGCGAAAAATTGGAACTCGAGCAGCAGCGCCGCATCAGCGCCGAAACTTCTGCGCAAAAGGTACGTGAGAATTTGGAGGAGCAGAAGAAGTTGCTCGACGAAGCGCGCACGAAGTTCGGCGACGCTTTCCAGGGCCTCGCATCGGACGTCCTCGGTAAGAGCGCCAAACAATTTCTGGAGCTGGCCAATTCCAAATTTGAGCTCCTGCGCGGCGAAGCCGAAAGCGAGCTTGAGCAGCGAAAAGTGGCCATCGAGGGCCTGGTGCGTCCACTGGGCGCTACTCTGGGGCAATTGAATGACCGATTGGCCCAGGTGGAATCTTCCCGCCAGGAAGCATACGGCGAATTGCGCTCGCAGGTGCAGCAGCTTTCCCAGAGCAGCAAGGAATTGCGCGATGAGGCCGGCTCGCTCTCCAACGCCCTGAAGCAGCCTCAGGTGAAGGGCCGCTGGGGTGAACTGACCCTGCGCCGCGTCGTGGAATTGGCCGGAATTGCCAACCACTGCGGGTTTGAAGAGCAGGAATCGGTGGACAGTGAGACAGGCAAGCTGCGCCCTGACATGACCGTCTACCTCCCCGGCGGTGGACGCATCGTGATTGACGCCAAAGTTCCACTCAACGGGTTTCTTGCCGCGACCACCGCGCAGACCGATGACGCCCGGCACGCCGCCATGGAAGAGCACGCACGATTAGTACGGGCGCACGTTCAGGCGCTTTCCGCAAAAGAATATTGGAAGCAGTTTGAGCCCACGCCCGAATTCGTGGTGCTGTTCGTCCCCGGCGAATCGTTCTTCAGCGCGGCGCTGGACCAGGCGCCCACTCTGATTGAAGAAGCCATCGACAAGCGCGTCGTCCTGGCCAGCCCCACCACATTGATCGCGTTGCTGCGCGCCGTCGCTTACGGCTGGCGCCAGGAGATGCTCGCGGAAAACGCCGAAAAGATCAGCGCGCTCGGCAAGGAACTCTACGAGCGGCTCGCGGTTTTCGCCGAACATCTCGGAGAGTTGGGGAAGGGTCTGGAGCGCGCCAACGAGAGCCACAGGAAAGCGGTGCGTTCATTCAACACGCGATTGCTTCCGGGAGCCAACAAATTCCGCGAACTGGGAGTCGCCAGCTCAAAGGAAATCGAAGCGCTCGAATCTGTGGAAAGCCTGCCCGAGCCGCTTTCAGCTACGGCGGAAGCCGAGCAGGGAATTATCGACGAGAATCGTTCGGCGGAGGAACCCCTTCGCGAACGCCCTTTCGCGGCGGGCGCATAATGCGCCTCAAGTAATCACTAGAAAAGGTGGGATGGCATGAGAACCGCGGCAGCTCTGGCTGTACTTTGTGTGGTTTTTGCGGGTGCTTCGTTGGATCGAGCGAACACGGCGCAGGCCCAGGCAACCGCAACCGGACTCGATAAATTAAGTGCATTTCAGGGGCAGTGGACGTCCAAGGGTGAAATGCGCGACTCGAAATTCAGCAAGGCGGGCAGCAATTCCGCCACCACCACTTGCTCCTGGTCGACGAATCACGGTTATCTCACCTGCGATCAATTGGTTCAGACCTCCGACGGCCCTGAAAACGATCTCAGCGTTTACTCCTTTAACGAGAAGGACAGCACCTATTTGTTTTTCGGCCTTTCCCGCGGCGATCGCGACGCACGCACTCCCAAACTGACCATTGATGGAAATCTCTGGACCTACCTCGGCGGCTTTGACCAGAAAGATGGGAAACATATTTCATTTCGGACCACAAATTCATTCACGTCTCCAACGAGTGTGGTCTGGCGCTCGGAATTCTCAGACGACGGCACAAATTGGACGTTGATGGGTGAGGGCACGGAATCTCGCGTGAAATGAAAAGGACCGGCAATCAGCCGGCCCTTTCCCGAGCGCACTTTTTTTTATGACCTGCAACTTTATTTTCCCTTATCGGCTATCGGGCGGAATGATCCCATTCATCCGCAGGTATTCCACCAGCTGTCCGTAATGGTTAAAAGAGTGAGCGACCGCATCCTCCGCCGCTGAGAGCCGAGTCCTTTGCCACGAGTTTGAAGTCGTGATGGGCTCTACCACGTTTTTTTCATTGATGGTCGCCATGGCTTTATGAAGCGCCTGGAAGGATCCCTTGAGGTAGGCAAGGATTTCTGGTTTCGTGCGAACAGAATCCGGTCCTGTCTCCTTCGTCATCTCGAGATCGGGCGTCTCTCCAAGGATCCGCGCCACTTGCCAGTAGTTATTCGCCGCCAGATGTTTCACTTGCTGCCCAAATGTTCGCACTCCCTTAAATTCACCGTAAGTAACCGGGGGAGCAAAGGAGTATTTGTCTTCAGGCATGGCTTCGGCCAGCGGGACGAGGTGGTCTTCCGTTTCTGTGATCCAGGAATCGAGCGCCTCGCCGATCGTTCGTTGTTGCACCGGCTTGTGCGCCTGCGCCAAAACAAAAACGCTTGTCGTGAGCATCATAGCGGTGATGACGGCAGGAAGTTTTCTCAAGATTGTTTTTCCGCTCATCGATTCATCCATGGAGCGAATTCGCCCCGGATGAACGGTTTCACGCCCTCTCGTCCGGTCAGCCGCAGCCAGAACGGCCCGTTTTCTCGTTCCAACCGAAGATCAATGTCAAAGAAGGGACAACACTGGCGTTCCAGCGCGGCCCACTCGGAGACGCTTTGGAATGTTGCCGCGTCGGAGGGGAATTTGAATTCAAATCCGTCCGGCAATTCCCTGGTTTCCTGGTGGAGTGATTGCAACATCCTGTCGAGGTCCGCTTTGTGTTTTCTTTGTTCAGGTTTGACTCCAAGCCGGTTGCAATAAAATGCGGTGTCTTTTCTTGTTTTTGAATCTTCCCCGGCTAGTTGAACAGAAAATCTCCCTTGTGTCTGAGCTGGCAAGATTGCCAGCGCACCTAGTGCTGTGATCGCCAAGACAAGTACGGAAACAATTTTCATTTGGTGGTCTCCTTCATGTAATTTGTTGGCCACGCCAACTTCCACCAATACCGTACGACTTCAAGTCAGCTTTAACGCAAGGGGTATTTTCAAGAATTAGGGACTGGCTCGATTGCAGCCCGGAACCCGGCGTGCAGTCTTTAACATAATGAAAATAAAGGACTTATTTTAAGGTCGGCAGTAAATTTAAGGGGCAAGTTTCTGGCCCCTGCAGAACCGCACCTGCACTAATATATTGAAATGGCCCAACTAACAATTTCAGATATCGCCAGGCAGGTCGGGTTGCGGCCCTCCGCCATCCGCTACTACGAGCAACTTGGAATCCTTCCGCGTGCCCACCGCATCAGTGGCCAACGGCGTTACGACACGTCCGCCCTCCATCGCCTTGCTGTCGTGCAGCGGGCCCGGCGGCTTGGATTCACTCTGGATGAAATCCGTCACTTGTTCTTCGGGTTTCGGAAAAACGTTTCTGCATCGGAGCGCTGGCGAAAACTTTCACAGCGAAAGCTTGCAGAGCTGGAGATTCAAGTGAGTCACATCAAGACCATGCAAGAGCTGCTGACCAGGATGCAGGGATGCCAGTGCGATGCTCTGGATCAATGCGGGCGCGGAATTTTTCGGAGCGACTTCGCTGCCGGTGAGTCTCAAGCCAACGGGAAGACCGCCAAAACAAATCCGTAATCATCGAACGGCATCAGACCCTAGATTGCTAGTCAACCAGCCGGCGCACCAGCCTGCGCAGCCTCTCTCTGCTGTCTTCCTTCATGCTCAGGAATTCCACGCCTCCACCGCCTGCCCTGACATTGCGCACCACCGCGGTGGAGCGAATGTGGCGAAGCCCTGCGCGTATTTCCACGATGAAGTGATCGCCCACGGTCAGGCGCTGGCTCGATTCCAGGAACGCGCCGCCCAAACTGATGCTGCGGACTCGCGCGGCCGCCATCTTCCCGGTTCGCCGCGGGTCAGGCCGCAATTCCATTCGCGCTTCACTGGGGGACTTCAAGCCAACGGTAATCGGAATCTCAGCGCGTTGTTCGATGCGAGCCGCGTACGGCTGGTCCAATGGAATCCGGAAGTATCGCCGCGGACGCCCAAAGGGGACGCTGGCCTTTTCCAGCGCGTCCTTGCTCGCTCGCAGTCTTACGGAAGCAGGATGGTTTTCAATCAACGCCAGCGCCTCTTCTGCCGCCACGCGCAAACCAGCCGGCTCAGTGTGCACCAGCCCCTGGCGCGAACGAAGCAGCGTGCGTAATAGCGGCGCCGCGGAAGTGGCGTGCATCCGGCCTAACGCTTCAATCGCTTTTATGCGGATGAATACGTCCCGCAACGGTTCCAAAGAGCCTTCCGCAATTTCACAAAGCAGCGGCACGGCTGAAAGTTCGCGCGCCAGCCCAATTTCATCGAGCATGGCCGGCGCAACCAGTGGATGGGCCTCACGCAGCACCTCCACAAACGCGCGCGCCACGCCCTCTGGTTTTTTTTCAGCATCCCGGGCCGTGAGCCCCGCGACTGTAAGGTCCTGCAGGTTCCAGTCCCAACCGGCCAGTGCGCGAGGCAATGCCGAAACCAATCTCTGTGGTTCCGTCGTGGCCAGCAGTTTGATAGCTGTCGCTGCGCGCTGTCGCCGCGGATCGTACAGATGCAATTCCAACGCCCCGAGCACCGGCTCACCTGCCGCTGTTGTAAGCCGCGCCATCGCGGGCAGGGCATTCAACCCCTCGGGTTCGGCCAGCAAAATCCCAAAAGATTCCAGCAGACGCTCGGGATCGCGCCGTAACAATCGCGGAAGTGACGCGTCTACCGAATTCGCC
>Ga0209167_10000200_pt1 | contig 56446 bp, 45 predicted proteins | sample Coa_R1_9_FD_187154 | JGI IMG/M metagenome (GOLD analysis project Ga0209167, IMG submission 187154) | Surface soil microbial communities from Centralia Pennsylvania, which are recovering from an underground coalmine fire - Coalmine... | ecosystem: Environmental > Terrestrial > Soil >...
TGGAAAAAATGGATTAGTCAGATCGGGGAGTACCAGGCCAATCGCGCGCGTGCGCCCGGTGCGCATGGACTGCGCGGCACGATTGGGTCGGTAGCCCATTCTTTTGGCGGCACGCAACACTTTCTGCCGGGTCACGCGCCCGACGTTCGGCCGCTCGTTGAGCACGTTGGAAACCGTCGCGACCGACACACCAACGGCTGCCGCAATGTCCTTGACCGTCGTCATGCTCTGCCTGGTGACGCTTGCATCCCTTTACAGGACGCGCGGGCGTGGTGTAATTTTTCCCCCTGCCTCTAGTTTAACGTTTTACTAGTCCGCGACAATGATCCCGCACAGGTCCGCTTCCTGCAGCAACAAACAGTACGCCGACGTGGCCATGTAGCGCGCCGGCAACAAGGGGAGAAGGCGATGAACGACACCCGCTCGGGCTCATCGGTATTGCTGCGCCGCGCCAGCGTGCAACGCCTGTTCTGGGCTGCGGCACCCGCCACGTTGCTGGCGCTCGCCGCGCTGGGCACTGCTCCCTCGGTCAGCCATGCTGCGGACGCGCCGGGCACTGCCCCGGCGGATTCCGACTCGCTGGCGGAGGTGATCGTCACCGCGACGCGCAAGGAGGAAAGACTCCTGGATGTTCCCGTGTCGGCTTCGGTGCTGAGCGGCGCAACACTTGATGCCCTCGGCACCGCCGGTCAGGACATCCGCCAACTGTCCTTCGCTGTGCCGAGCCTGAACATCGAGTCGTCCAACGGCCGCACCTTTCCGCGCATCTACATACGCGGCTACGGCAACACCGATTTCACCTTGTTCGCATCCCAGCCTGTCTCCCTGGTCTATGACGACATCGTCCAGGAGAACCCATCCCTGAAGGGATTCCCGATCTTCGACCAGGCAGATGTTGAAGTGCTGCGCGGACCGCAGGGGACCCTATTCGGGCGCAACACCCCGGCGGGCGTCGTGAAGCTCGAATCAGCCAGACCGGTGCTGGGCGAGTCTTCCGGGTCCGCCAGCATCTCCGACGGCACTTATAACACCATCGATGTGGATGGCGTAGTCAATGCGCCGGTGTCCGATCAGATGGCCTTTCGCGCCTCGGTCCAGGGGCAGCATCGAGACAACTGGGTCGACGCGCCCATGAACCCGGCCGGCAACCAGCACCTGGAGGGTTACGACGACTGGGCGGCGCGGCTGCAGCTCCTCGTCAAGGCCACCGACACCTTCAGCGCCCTTGTTAATGTACATGCCCACGTGCTGGACGGATCCGCCCGCCTGTTCCGCGCCAACAACATCACGCAGGGCACCAATAGCCTGGTTCCGGGATTCGATCCAGCGACCATCTACACCGACGGGCGCAATGGACAGTCGTACACAAGTATCGGCGGTAACCTGCACCTCACATGGAACGCACCTGACTTCACGTACCAGTCCATTACCGGCTACGAGTCGATCCGCCACTACTTCACTCAGGGCGACATTGACGGCGGTTATGGCGCGGGCTTCTTCGCTGACCCCTGCGTGATCACGACACCCGGCTCGTGCGCCTCGCACTGGGGACCGGGGTTCATTCCGTTCGGCGTCGAGACCTCCGAGGGCACCAAGAGCCACTACCAGCTCACCCAGGAGTTTCGCGCCGTGTCGACCCAGTCCGGTCCGCTGCAGGGCCAGGCCGGCATCTTCTTCTTCTTCGAGAATACCGAGGCCTTCAACAGCGACTACAACCTGACTGGCAGTACGCTCACGGATACGACGATTTCACACCAGCGCAACGATGCCGAGGCCGCGTTCGGGTCACTGGAATACACCTTCTCCCCCGCCTTCAAGCTGCGCGGCGGATTGCGATTCACCTTGGACCACAAGACCTTTGATGTCCCGTTCATATCCGCGTCGTTGCCGCAGCTGCCGCCGGCCTTCGCCAGCGGCAGCGCGACCGCGCGGCGGCTTAGCTGGGACCTGAGCCCGACATATGCCCTGGCCCCGGACGTTAACCTCTATGCGCGCATCGCCACGGGCTTTCGCGCCCCGAGCTTCGGCGCGCCATCGGCGCCCGCCAACGGCAATCCGGGTTTGCCCGTACAGGTTGCCCGCTCCGAAGACAACATCTCCTACGAAGCTGGTATCAAGGCCGAGCTGTTCGAGCATCGCGCCCGCATCGCCTTCGACGTGTACTACTTCGACGTCAGCCACCAGCAGCTGACCGCCGTCGGCGGCGCTGGCAACACCGTCGAGCTGATCAACGCCAAGGACACGATCGGCAAGGGCCTGGAGCTTGATTTCGAGTCACACCTGACGCCATCCCTGCTGCTCAATGTCAGCGGCAGTTACAACTACACGCGCATTGACGACCCGACGCTGGCCGTCGCACCGTGCTTCAACTGGGGTTTCCTCCCGGGCGGTTCGGCGTGCACGGAGCAGAACCCCCTGAATGCCGCCGGCCTGGCGCTGGTCAACGGCAACCCGCTGCCGCAAGCACCGAAGTACGTCGGCGACATGTCGCTGCGCTATGGCGTGCCCCTGGGCGTCAACGGTGAGCTTTATTTCTACACTGACATGTCGTACCGCAGCGAAATGAACTTCTTCCTCGACAAGGAAAAAGAGTTCACCGGTCCGCCCCTGTATCAGCTCGGAGCGCGCTTGGGCTACAGCTGGGACAGCAAGAAATACGAGGTCGCGGCCTTCTGCCGCAACTGCAGCAACGAGGTCCGCAACATCGGCGGTATCAACTTCGACAACTTCACCGGCATGATCAACGATCCGCGCATCTGGGGCGCGCAGTTCAGCATGAAGTTCTGACCGGCGCATGCTGGAACGCCTCTTTGCGCTCAGAGGCCATGGAACCACGGTTCGCACCGAGGTGGTCGCCGGGCTGACCACCTTCCTGACGATGGCGTATATCGTCGTGGTGAACCCTGCGATCCTGGGGGCGGCGGGACTTCCCGTCGCCGGCGTCGCGGTAGCTACCTGCCTGGCGGCCGGATTCGGCAGCATCCTCATGGGTCTCTTGTCGAACTACCCGCTCGCCCTGGCGCCGGGCATGGGTCTCAACGCCTACTTCACCTACACCGTGGTCAAGGGCATGGGCCTGCCGTGGCAGACAGCCCTGGGATGCGTGTTCATTTCGGGCGTGGCGTTCCTCCTGCTGACGGTAGCAGGCGTGCGACAGCTGATCGTCAGCGCCGTGCCGCGCTCGCTATTCGCGGCCGTCGCCGGTGGCGTCGGACTTTTCATCGCGTTCATCGGCCTTGCGGATGCCGGCATTATTGTCGCCAGGCCCGGCACCATGGTGGGTCTGGGCAGCCTCACGGCGCCCACCGCGGCGCTCGCGCTCCTTGGCATGCTGGTCATCGCGGGGTTGCAGGCCCGGGGCGTCAAAGGCGCCATGCTGTTGGGCATTCTGCTGACCGCAGCCATTGCCTGGGTTTTCGGCCTCGCGCACTTTGCGCCCGGTGCCTACAGTCTGGGAGACCTGTCCTCGACCGCGTTCAAGCTCGACGTGCGCTCGGCGCTGAACCTCAAAAGCGGTCTCGGCCTGTCGCTCATCGAAATCATTTTTGTCTTCCTGTTTGTGGATCTGTTCGACAACATCGGCACGCTGGTGGCCGTTACCAAACGGGCCGGCCTCATCGCGCCCGACGGCTCCATTCCGCGCCTCAACCGGATCCTGGTCGCCGACTCCACCGCCATGCTGGTGGGCGCGGTGGCCGGCACCAGCCCGGTGACGAGCTACATCGAAAGCGCCGCCGGGGTTGCGGTCGGCGGGCGTACAGGACTCACCGCGGTGGTGGTGGGGATCCTGTTCCTGTGCACGCTGTTCTTCGCCCCGTTGGTGCAGGCAATCCCCACGGCGGCGACGGCGCCGGCGCTGGTGCTGGTAGGCGCCATGATGATGGGAGCACTCGCCGAAATTGACTGGACCGAGCCGGCGGCCGCGATTCCCGCCTTCCTCACCGTGATCATGGTGCCGCTCACCTATTCCATCGCCAACGGCCTGGCCTTCGGCATTACGAGTCACGCAGCGTTGAAACTGGTCAAGGGCCAGGCGCACCCGCGGGACTGGCTGGTATACGTACTCGCTGCCCTGTGCGTCGCGCGCTTCGTCTATCTCGCGTAACGCTACAGCGCCCCGCTCGCCGCCCGCTTTGCCAGCGGCTTCAGCCAGATGATGCGCCCGGCTGCCTCACCCGGCAAAGGCTGCACGCATGTCCTCGATGGATGAACCCTCGTCCCCGCGCGCCGTCGCCGGTGGCGCCGCAGTGTCGCCGGTCTGCTCGGGCACGATGATACGGGGGTCGATGCGCATCACTGCGTAGCCCGCGACCGCACCAGCACCAAAGCCCGGCGTGAAAATTCGCGACGGCCGCTTGATCACCCCTTCCGTGACCGCGTCCCAGATGGCGAGTGCAATGCTGGCCGCCGAGGTGTTGCCGACCTTCGCGATATTGAAGTACAGCCGCTCTGGGGCCAGCCCCGCCGCCTTGGCGAGCTTCTCCACCATGGTGCGGTTTGCCTGGTGCGGCACGACGAGGTCGACGCTTTCCAGCAGCGACCGGCCTGGGTCCGCAGGATCCCGCGCGGCCAGCATCTCCTGCATCATCTGGGTGAGATACCGCCGCACCAGGGACTGCACCTCCGGTCCATAAACCGTGATGCTGTTGTCGAACTCCGGGTTCGGCCAGATGATCGAATTGACCTCGCTGAAGGGACCGCTGGCGTAGGTCTGGATGACATCGATGTCCGTGGCTGACCCGGCCGGCGCGGGGGCTACCACCAGCGCCGCCGCCCCATCACCAAAAATCATGCGCGACGGCCGCACGCTGCCGATCTTGTCGGAGAATTTCTCCGCGCACACTAGCAGCACCGGGCGCCTGACCTCCTGCAGCAGCCGCACACACTCCGCAAGTCCATACAGCATGCCGGCGCAGGCAGCCACGAGATCAAAGGACGCGTGGGTCTGCAGGATGCCGAGTTGCCCGGAAATCCAGGTCGCGATCGATGGCAAAAGGCGCGTGCTGGTGCAGGTGCAGAAGATAACCGCGCCAATTTCCTCGGGTTGGCGCCGCGCGTGCTCGAGCGCCCGGCGCGCTGCCTGCAGCGAGATGTCCTCGAGGCTGCGGGCGGTGTACAGGCGGGATTCGATGCCGGTCTTGTCGACGATTTCCTGCGCCGACATCGGTGACCAGTTGTAGGCGGCGTTGCGCACCAGGTCCTCGTTGGTGCAGCGTACTTCGCCCTTCACCACCGCCAGGGCTTCGACTCGCGGCAGCACACTCAGCTGCGCCACCTGCAGCGCCGCAAAGGCAGTCGTGGGTGGCCGCGCCTGCGGCGCCGGCACCGATGGCGTGGCGACCGCGCGCGCCCCCTTGACGCGGCGGATGAACTGCAGCACTTCGCGATTGCGCGGATAGAAGACGGCGATTACGTCGTCATCCTTTATCTTGCCTACCTCGATGAGGCGCGTGTGCTGGCGGTGCCACGGATACTGGTTGTACAACACCATGGCCCAGCGCATGAGCGCCTCGAGCTCCGGAACCTCCTCATGGCAATCAATGATTTCCTCGAAGGAAAACGTGCTGAAATCCGGATCGTACAGCGCGATGTGAAAGGTCAGGTTGGACGGATCCTCCATGATTTCCGCGACCGTCGGCTTGATCGCCGGCAGCTCGGTCGCGTGGTGGCGGCGGTTGCTGTAGACATCGAACAGGCGGGTGAAGATGCGGTACTCGGCGTCTGCGTTCGCCGTCGCCGGCAGCCGGTTGAACTCCGCCTGGACTGCGGCCACCTTGCGCGCGCCGTCCGGCCACGGCTTAACCACCGGGATGAACAGGTCGTCGCGCTTTTTGGGCACGTGGCGCCAGGCGATGGGGCGCTTTTCGTACATGGTGATTGCGTAGCGGTTCATCCAGAACAGGTGCAGCCCGAGATCACGCAACAGCTCGTAGCGGCTCCGGTAGCTGCGCGCCTCGACCCGCTGCACCAGTTCAGGGCCGGCGGGCGCTTTCTGGTCGAAATCGCGCTTCACCACGGCCGCAAACTGCTCCAGGGTATTGAGGCGCGAGAAGTCGATTTCGGGAAAGAAGTTCGAAGGCAGCACCAGACTACCGTGCCGATTGATGATGAACGGCTTCATTTTTCTGGTTTGCGCGCGTGCCAGGACCTCGCCGGCGGGTCGGCGATTGCAGACTACTCCCCCGTTGACTCGGATGCACCAAAGCGGCCGGGCACCGCTACAATGGGCAGCGCCTGGCGACGCCGCCGGACGCTGACGAAGCGGCTGAGGTAAGGGGGAGCATGCATCCGGCGACGATCGACTGGGCCATCATGGGCGTGTATTTCGCGTTCGTGCTGGGCGTCGGCTACACGCTGCGCCGCTATATGAAGACCAGCACGGACTACTTCCTGTCTGGTCGCTCGATCCCCGCCTGGGTCGCAGGCCTGGCCTTCCTGTCCGCGAACCTCGGCGCGCAGGAAGTCATCGGCATGGCCGCTTCCGGCGCCAAATACGGCATGGCCACCAGCCATTTCTATTGGATCGGCGCCATCCCGGCCATGGTGTTCCTCGGTGTCTTCATGATGCCGTTCTACTACGGCTCGAAAGCGCGCTCGGTGCCTGAGTACCTGGGACTGCGCTTCGATGCCAAGACGCGTGGCCTCAACGCCATCTCGTTCGCGGTGATGACCGTGTTCTCCTCCGGCATTTCCATGTATGCGATGGGCCTGCTGCTCAACCTGTTGCTCGGCTGGGACTTCAACACCAGCGTGTGGTTGTCGGCGGGCATCGTGCTGCTCTACATACTGCTCGGGGGCCTCACCTCCGCCATCTACAACGAAGTGCTGCAGTTCTTCCTGATCGTCTGCGGTTTCGCGCCGCTGGTGTTCCTCGGCCTGAAGGATGTCGGCGGCTGGCATGGACTCACGCAGCGGCTCAGCTACGTCGCCACTTCGCAGGGATTTGCGCCGCAGGCATGGTCGAGCACCTGGAGCGGCATGGGTCATGCAGCTTCAAACCCCATGGGGGTCGAGTGGTTCGGCGTCGCCATGGGCTTAGGGTTCGTGCTGTCATTCGGCTACTGGTGCACGGACTTTCTGGTGGTACAGCGCGCCATGGCAGCGCACTCGATGGCCGCGGCGCGCCGCACGCCGCTGATCGCCGCGGTGCCGAAGATGCTGTTCCCGTTCCTGGTGATCGTGCCGGGGATGATCGCCATCGCCTCGACCGTGCACACCGGCGCGAGCGGCTTCTCGCTGCCACATAAGGCCGACGGCACGCTCAACTACGATATGTCGATCCCCATGATGCTCGGCCACTACTTCCCGCACGGCATGCTGGGGCTGGGACTCACCGCGCTGCTGGCGAGCTTCATGTCGGGGATGGCGGGCAACGTCACTGCCTTCAACACCGTGTGGACCTACGATATCTACCAGGCCCACATCCGTCCGGGCGCGAGCGATCATCACTATCTCACCATGGGGCGGATCGCCACCGTCTTCGGCATCGCCCTGTCGGTGGCGGCCGCCTATGTCGCCAACCGCTTCAACAACATCATGGACATGCTGCAGCTCTTGTTCGCGTTCGTGAACGCGCCGCTGTTCGCAACCTTTCTCCTCGGCATGTTCTGGAAACGCAGCACCGGACACGGCGCGTTCGTCGGGCTCCTGTCCGGCACCCTGGCCGCGGCGCTGCACCACGGACTGACCCTGCCGACGGCAAGTGTCGTCGGCATCAAGGGCGGCTGGCTCGCCGTCATGCATCACTATCCGAGCGAGATGGCGCAGAACTTCTGGACCGCGATCTGGGCGTTCAGCGCCTGCTTTACCGTCACCATCGCGGTCAGCCTCCTCACGCGGCCGCGCCCGGACAAGGAACTGGCCGGACTCGTGTATTCGCTCACGCCGCGTCCACCGGAAACAGACCAGCACTGGTACGAGCGACCTGCCAATCTGGGTGCCTGCGTGCTCGCCGGCGCCCTGCTCCTCAATCTTCTGTTCTGGTAAGGGTCACTCATGGGATTTGATATTCGCGTTCCGCTGGGAGTGATGTTCACCCTGATCGGAGCGCTGCTGGCGGGTTACGGCCTGGTGAGCGATCCGGCCATGAATCAACGCTCGCTCGGGATCAACATCAACCTGTGGTGGGGGCTGACGCTCCTCGCCATGGCGGTGGCGCTACTGTCGCTCGCCTGGCGTGCGCGGCGCCGCGCATGATGGCGACGCGCCCGTCCACGCCCGCGCTCTCCGTGCAGGCGTTTATGTTCACCGCCGTCGGGCTGGTGATGCTCGGCAATTACTACGGCTACGATTCGATCGGCCCGGTAGCCGAACAACTCTCCCGCCAGTTGCACTTCAGCGATACGCAGATCGGCGCGCTGAATGCGATCTACAGCCTCCCCAACATCTTCCTGACGGTGGTCGGCGGGGTGCTGGTGGATCGCCTGAGTGCGCGGCGCATGATCGTGATCACGACCGCAATCTGCCTGGTGGGTGCGGCGGTGACGGCGATCGGCGCCCACTTTTCGGTCATGGTCACCGGGCGACTGCTGTTCGGCATCGGCTCGGAGACACTCGTTGTGGCGACAACGGTGGCGCTCGCCCAATGGTTCACCGGCCGCTACTTTGCGCTGCTGTTTGCGGTCAACCTGAGTCTGGCGCGCCTGGGGTCGTATCTTGCCGACCGCTCGCCCTCGTTCGCGAGCGACCTGTATACGCAAGGCTGGCAACCACCCCTGTGGCTCGCGGCAGGATTTGCGGCGCTGTCGCTCGCCGGTGCCCTCATGTTCTTCTGGGTGGACCGGCGCGAGTCGCCGCGTGGCACGCTGGCGCTGCCGCCGCCGCCCGAGCGCTTCGACTGGCGGCACATGCTGAGCTTCAGGTTCGAGTACTGGCTGCTGGTCGGCATCTGCGTGACCTTCTACTCCGTCATTTTCCCGTTCCGCAGCACCTTCGCCATCAAGTACCTGCAGGAAGCCCAGGGCCTGACGCTCGGCCAGGCGAGCACGCTCAACAGTTACGTGTTTCTTGCCGCGGCGTTCGCCACCCCGGTATTCGGGCTACTGCTGGATCGCCTCGGGCGCAACGCGCTGCTGCTGGCGCTCGGCTCGGTCCTGCTGCCCCTGAGCTTCCTCGTGCTGGGCGCTGTGCCCGGCGGCGCCGGACTGTCGACGGCCCTGCTCGGCGTGAGCTTTTCGTTCCTGCCGGCGGTGCTGTGGCCCACCGTGGTGCGTTACTGCGCGCCGCAGCACCTGGGCACCGCCTACGGTCTCATGACCACCCTGCAGAACCTTGGCCTCTTCGGTTCCAACCTGGTGGCCGGGCACATCAACGACACGAGCAACGCCAGCGCCAGCAACCCGGGCGGCTACGCACCCATGCTGTGGTTCTTCGGCCTTCTCAGCCTGGTGGCATTCCTGTTGACGGTACTGCTGTGGTGGCGCGAACGCTCGCAGGGGAGCGTCGCGGTCGCGGCCGGTCCGGCGGGCATGCACCCCTAGCGGGCGAGCATCCATACCCCTGTGATCATAGCGCCCAGGCCCGCGAGCCGCGAGAACATCCGGCCGCCGGGAATCAGCCTCTCGAGCAGCGCAAAGATCATCAGCGCCGCAATCCATAAAAGGTTCATCACGCCACCGACGAACAGCAGCAACATGAACGCCCAGCAGCAGCCGATGCAATACATGCCGTGCGTGAAACCCAACCGCAGCGAACCGCGCGCCTGCGGCTGAAAGCCGCCGTGCCGCTGCACAAAGGACAGGGGCGAGCGGCAGTGCGACAAGCATGAATCCTTGATCGGCAGCCACTGGTAGGCGCCGGCGACCAGCAGCACCACGGCGCCGAACGGGCGGCTGGCGCTCATCATCATGGGCGTGAGGAGAGCCAGTGATTCCAGACCCCATTGCGCCAGCGCGGCCAGCGCGGAAAACAAGATCCAGGCGAGAAGATAACCGGTTACGAACCATCCGACCGGCGCGAATGCCTGACCCAGGGACGCGCTGCGCCGCGCCACCTGTGCGTAGATCAGGGCCATCGGCGCCGCCGACGGGGTCATCATGCCAACCATCATCACCGCCCACATGGCGAACATGAACAGGAAGTGCACCGTCGTCCAGGGCGCGAACGCCGGCGCCATCACTGACATGCCTGGCATCGCCGACGGTGAAGCCATGTCATCTGCCAGCCGGATCACATAGCTCCAGGCGAACGCGGTCAGCAGCAGCAGCGCGCTCAGCACGATCATACGATCGCGTCTGAGCGCGCTATCCAGCCTCAATTGATGATGCCGTCCTGGCAGAGATGCAACTCACAGAACTGCCCATACGAATCGGTGAGGTCGTACGCGATGGGTCCGGTGGCCTTGCTCCAGCCGCGCCCGATCTCGGCCTTCTTGAATTCGAAGCCGCCGACCGGCTCAATGCGGATGCGATGCTCAGCGCCGGTGACAGGATTGACTATGGGCTCGCCGCGCTGATCGATGTAGCCCGCCACTTTCAGATGGGCGCGGCGCTTGTCGATGTCCACGGCGAAATCAATGTCTGCGAAAACCGGATCGTAGACTTTCGACAGCATCGAGAAGTACACCTGGAAGTGGGTCGCGCCGGGCCTGGTGTCCTGCCCACTCATGATGCGCAGCAGGCTATTGCGCTGCGCGTCATTGGCGCGCCGGTCGACAATGGGTACCGCCGCGCCGTTGCCCATATGGATCGGTCCCGGATACTTGTATATGCCGGCGATCCGCAACCCGTCGAGTTGCGTGCTGCCGTGAAAGCCCTTATCGATCTCAATTCCTACTACGGCCCAGCAGTTGCCGTGGGTCGGCAGGGCGTTGAACTGACACGGACAACCGTAGGAGCAATTGCAGTTCGCGAATTCGCGGCCGTGGATCGTCCACTTCGTTTCGGTCATTGCGATCTCCCGATGGCCTCGATCAATGGCGAGGTCGAGTTGCTTGCGCAGCAAAGATAATACTCCGGGCGGAGGCCTGCCGACCCGCCTGGGCGCGCACCAGCCGCCTTAGCGCTTTCGCCAAGGCGGCCGGCGGCTCTATCGGCATCGCTTCAGGGTTTCTTCGCGTAGTTGCTGGCACCGAACCAGTCGACCACGACCGCCGGCTCGTTACCCACCACCCAGGCGTCGTGGCCGCTGGGCAAGGAGGTAATGTCGCCCGGCCCTGCCACAAACTCGGTGCCGTCGTCCATGCGGATACCCAGGCGGCCGCTCACGTGGTACTGGAAGTGCGGCGCTGTGCAACTGTGCGTCTTGGCGATCGGCTTGACGTCATTCGACCAGCGCCAACCCGGCTGAAACACCAGCCGGCCAACCTCGCCTTCGCCCACCTTGAGGATTTCCGCCCGTCCGTGCGGGAATTCGCGCGTCTCGTCGGGCTTGTGAAACGTCTTGTGTTCGGTCGTTTGCATGGCTCCCCCAATCGGCGGCACTTTGCCGCCGATGGCGAGTATCTACCAACTAGTAGGTAGAGGCAACGACTGCTATGATCCGGGGCACCATGAGCCAGCCCGCGCGCGCCTCGCCCGCTACGACGACTGAACGCATTCTCGACGTCGCGGAGCGGCTGGTGCAGACGCGTGGCTTCAACGGCTTCAGCTACGCGGACATCGCAGCCGAGCTCGGCATCACCAAGGCAAGCCTGCACTACCATTTTGCAACCAAGGCGGAACTCGGCCGCACCCTCGTCGCCCGCTACACGGATGCCTTCGAGGGCGCGCTGCAAAAGATCAGCGCAGAACAGGCGGACGCGCACGAGCGCCTGCGCGCCTATGTGAAGCTCTATGCCGACGTGATCAGCGACGGGCGCATGTGCCTGTGCGGTATGGTGGCCGCCGAGTACGGCACCCTACCGGTACCAATGCAGAGCGCCATCCGCCTGTTCTTCGAGTTCAACGAGAGCTGGCTCGCTCGCGTACTCGAACAGGGCAGCCAACAGGGTTGCCTCGCGCTGCGGGTTGCGCCGCGCGACATGGCAAGCATGCTGGTGGGTGCGCTCGAGGGCGGGATGCTGGTGGCGCGCACTTACGGCGATGCGGGCCGGTTCGAGTCGGCCGCAAGACTTCTGATGGGCCAGCTCGAACCCGCTGCGGCGGAGGAAGCTGAAGCCCGCGCGCCCGGCCGCCGGCGGCCCATCGCCGCCCGCGAGAAGGCCGCGACGCGGCACCGTTCGCAGCCGCGGTAAGTTCGCCGCGATGTCCTGGCTGACCAGCGCCTTCATCATTCTCATCCTGACTGGCGCCGCCATCGAACTGTGGCTTTCGTGGCGCCAGGAGGCCACGGTCGCAAGCCTGCGCACTGCGGTGCCGCTGCCCTTTGCCGCCAGCGTGACCGCGGCGGAACACGCCAAGGCGGCCGACTACACTATCGCCAAAGCGCGCTTTGGCAGGATCGGCACGCTGGTGGACGCCGCGCTCACCCTGGCTCTGACGGTCGGCGGCGGCATCGCCGCGCTCGATACCGTGTTGCGCCACACGCACCTGCGCGAACCCTGGCTCGGTGTCGCGGTGATCGGCAGCTGCGCGCTCGCGGCGCAGCTAATCACTCTGCCGCTATCGGTGTGGCGCACCTTCGTACTCGAGGCGCGCTTTGGCTTCAACCGCACGACGCCGATGTTGTTCCTCGCCGACCTCGCCAGGGGCTTAGGGCTGGCAGTATTGCTGGGCGGACCGCTCCTGGTTGCCACCCTGGTGCTCATGGAGCGCGCCGGATATTGGTGGTGGATCTGGGCCTGGGGCCTGTGGCTCACCGTCATGTTCCTCATGACCTGGGCGTGGCCGGCGTTCATCGCGCCGCTCTTCAACCGCTTCTCGCCGCTCGAGGATGCCGCGCTCAAGGACCGCATCGAAGCGTTGCTCGCGCGCTGCGGCTTCGCCTCCAAGGGAGTTTTCGTGGTCGACAACTCCCGGCGCTCGAGTCACGGCAATGCGTATTTCACCGGCATCGGCCGCAACAAGCGCATCGTGTTCTTCGATACGCTGCTCGAGCGGCTCGCACCGCCGGAAATGGAAGCGGTGCTGGCGCATGAGCTCGGGCACTTCAAACTCAAGCACGTACGAGCGCGGCTGCTGTTGTCGTTTGCCACCACCTTCCTGGGGCTTGCGCTACTTGGGTGGCTGAAGCAGCGGCCGGAATTTTACGCCGCGCTCGGCGTCCCAACCCCGTCGACGCATGCGGCGCTGCTCTTGTTCGTGCTCGCCGTCCCCGCCGGCACGTTCTTCGCCACACCGCTCGCGTCCTGGTGGTCACGACGCCATGAGTTCGAAGCCGACGCGTTCGCCACCCGCACGGCGGACGCCGCGCAACTGGCGAGCGCGCTGGTGAAACTCAACCGCGACAACGCCAGCACGCTCACGCCGGATCCCTGGTATGCGGCCTTCTACTATTCACATCCCGCGCCGCTGGCACGGATCGCGCGCCTGCAGCCGTAACGCCACTAAGGAATGTAGTAGAGGTCTATCGTCTTACCGACCCGTTCCACGGGTTGATAGGCACGCGTCCAGGCGTAGTCGTTTGGATTGCGCGTCCGTGCGAGTTCCGAGATCGCCACCCAGCCCGTCGTCGGCTGGTTGGGCGGCAGGTTGGTGAAGGGCGGCAGCGGTTCTTGCGACAAGAGCGCCGTGCCCCGATAGGCCAGCGCCAGGTGCGGGATTTTCAGTTGCGCAGCGCGCCACTCCAGGCGCCGCAGATCCTGGCCCCAGTCAAGATCCGAATCCACCAGCACCGCTTCCGGATGTGCCACGGTCTCGTTGAAATACGGCAGATAATCCGGATACGCGCTGAGGAGCGGGCTCAGCTGCCATGCCAGGAGCGCCAGCACCGCGGCCTTGCCGGCCATGGCGACGCGCGGCGCTCGCAGCCTCCGCAGCGCCCCCCAGGCATGCGCCACCACCCAGGTCGCGCCGAGTGCCAGGAACGGGTAGACGATGAGGACATGGCGGATGCCGATGTTGATGCGACTGAAGGTGCTGGCAAACACCAGTATCGACACCACGAGGACCGCCGGCGCCATCTGCCAGAGGTCGGGCTGCCGCAAGCCCTGCCGCGCCAGTCCCGCGAGCCCGGCAAGTCCCGCCACGAGGATCGGCAAAGGCGTCTTCACCGCCAGCGCGACGAGGTAGAAGTACCACCAGCCGGTAGAGCTCACCTGGCCCAGAAGAAATGACAGGTGCCCGGTGTCGTTGTGCGCCTTGACGGCGACTACGCCATTCACCAGGTCCTTGAACGGGCGCGGCAACCACAGGTGTTGCAGCAATGCGCCGAGCTGGTGGTCAAAGCCGCGCTCCTGCAGCAGATAGGCCACTGCCCAGTCGAAGCGGTGAGCGACGCCTGCGGGAGCGTCAGCGCGCGGTCCGTACACAAGAAGTATGGGCAGTAAGCCGGCGACCACGGCGATCGCAAGCCCGGCGAGCCACGCTCGCTGTGGACTCGCGACGCGAGCTTGTCCGGCAGCACGAGCCGGGCGAATCCCAAAGCGCAGCAGCGCCAGGACCGGCAGCGCGAGGCCAACGAACGGCAGCGCCGAGAACTTGGTTGCGACCGCGACCCCGGTGGCGAGACCGAAGCACAGTGCATCCTTGTAACTGGCGCTCACGATCCAGCGCTGCAGGGCATAAAGCGCCAGCAGCGTCGTCGCCGCCGCGGCCACATCCAGGCTTGCCAGCGCGCCATGTCCGAGAATGGGCGGCACCGAGGCGAGCAGCAGCACCGCAAGCAGCGCCGCCCCCGGCGAGGCAAAAAGCGCACGCGCCCACAGCCAGGTCACGAACAGGAGCAGGGCCAGAAATGGCAGCATTCCTAAGCGCGCGAGCGTGAGATAACGCTCGTAGTTGGCGCCTGAGTAGAGGATATCCTCGCCCTCGCGCGTGCCCTCCGGTCCGGGCGTATCGAAGGAGCGCGCACCGGCGAGATACGGCCCCAGGGCCACGAATATCCGGCCGAGCGGCGGATGCTCGGTATCGTATTCGTAAATGCCGCGGTCGAGCAGTTCAATGCCCGCAGCCAGGTGCTCCGGTTCATCCCAGGTGTTGGAATACACCCGCCAGCAGCCGGCGGCGAGGATGCAGGCGCCGGCGATGATGAGCGCCAGCGCCAGCCGCACGGCCGGGGCGGTCCGTGCGCCAGGGGAGGCGTCCAGGGTCACGCTCCGAAAGGATGCCGCAGCACGATGGTCTCGTCGCGGTCCGGGCCTGTGGAAATCAGGTCTATCGGCACGTTGACGAGGGTCTGCAGGCGTTCAAGATAAGCGCGCGCATTCCCCGGCAGCGCCTCGTACCGGGTCACACCGACGGTGGAATCGCGCCAGCCGGGCAGCTCTTCGTACACCGGCTCGATGCCGGCGTAGCCCTCGACGCTCATGGGCGGCTCGGGAGTGACGACCCCGTCACTCCGATAGCCGATGCAGATGCGGATGGTGTCGAGGCCATCGAGCACGTCGAGCTTGGTGATGCACAAGCCCGAAACGCTGGAGTTGATGATCGCGCGCTTGAGCGCCACCGAGTCGAACCAGCCGCAGCGCCGGCGGCGTCCGGTGACCGAACCGAACTCGTGACCGACGCGCGACAGGTGCTCGCCATAGTCATCGAATAGTTCGGTTGGAAAGGGACCGGCACCGACGCGCGTCGTGTACGCCTTGACGATACCCAGCACGTAATCAAACGCGCGTGGACCCAAGCCGGTGCCGGTGCCGGCGAAACTCGCCGTGGTGTTGGAAGAAGTGACGTAGGGGTAAGTCCCAAGATCAACATCCAGCATGGCGCCCTGCGCTCCTTCGAAGAGTACGTTCGCGTCCGTGCCGCGCAACTCGTGCAGGGCTCGCGTCACGTCGGTGACCAAGGGCTTGATCCGCTCGCCGAGCGTGAGCTGCTCATCGAGGGTTTTCTGGAAGTCGAGCGGCGGCAGCCGGTAGTAGTGCTGCAGGACGAAATTGTGGAAATCCAGGAGTTCGCCCAACTTGGCGGCGAAGCGGTCGCGCTGAAACAGGTCTGCCACCCGCACCGCGCGCCGCGCCACCTTGTCTTCGTAGGCAGGACCGATGCCGCGCCCGGTGGTGCCGATGGCATCCGCGCCGCGCGCCCGTTCGCGCGCCTGGTCGAGCGCGATGTGCGACGGCAGGATCAGGGGGCAATGCGGCGAGAGGGCGAGGCGCTCGAACACCGGTACCCCCTGCTCGATCAGCGTCTGGCTCTCGCTCAGGAGCGCCTTGAGCGACAGCACCACGCCGTTGCCGATGAAGCAGCGCACCTGGGCGCGCAGAATCCCGGAAGGGATGAGCGACAGGATGGTCTTGCGCCCGTCGATGACGAGCGTATGGCCGGCATTGTGGCCACCCTGGAAACGCGCCACCGCGGCGGCGCTTTCCGTGAGCAGGTCGACAACCTTGCCCTTGCCTTCATCGCCCCACTGGGTGCCGATGATGACCACGAATTTGCCCACCGGACTATTGACCTCTAACGCGCCACGAACAGGATGACAACACCAACCAGCATGGAGCCCAGCCCGGCAATGCGCAACTCACGATCCGGCACCTGCAGGAGCTTCGCCAGCCCGCGCTTCAGTCCCTGCGGATTGGCAAAGGGCGCAATCCCTTCCAACACCAGGAACAGGCCCAGCGCCGCCAGAAAATCCGCAAGATTCACGGCCGACGCCTGGCCGGATCCTTGAAGTACTTGAAGAATTCCCCGTCCGGCGTCACGACCAGAAGATCGCCATCCTTGCCGAGTGCCTTGTCGTAGGCCTGCAGACTGCGGTAAAAGGCGTAGAACTCAGCATCCTTCGAGTAGGCGCGCGCGAAGGTCTGCGCGGCGGTCGCATCTCCTTCACCCCTCACCCGCAGCGCGTCACGCTCGGCGTTGGCGACGATCTCGGTGCGCTGGCGCTCGGCCGTGGCACGAATGCCGGCGCTGGCGCTCTGGCCTTCGGCGCGCAGCCGGCTCGCCGTCTTGGCGAAACTCTGCTTCATGCTCTCGTAGACCCGCGCCGCAACCTCATCGGGAAGATCGATACGCTGCACCCGCACGTCGACCAGTTCCACGCCGAGCGCACCGGCGTTGCGGCTCGCCTGGCCGAACATCTCGCCGGTCACTGCGGCGCGCTCGGCCGAGACGATCTGCTGCAGCGTGCGCTGCGCCACGACGCTCTTGATGCCGTCTTTCACGATCTCGGCGAGTCGCTCGCCGGCCTGTTCCTCGCGGCCGCCGGTGGCGGTGTAGAACAGCGACGGATCCTTCACGCGCCACTTGACGTAGAAGTCCACGATCAGGCCGCGATTGTCGTTGGTGAGGAAAGTTTCGCCCGTGTACGACTGCGACAGGATGCGCTTGTCGAACTTCGTGACCGCATCCCACGGCCACTTGGCGTGCAGGCCCGGCGCGTAGTTGATGCCGACGATCTTGCCGAACTCGGTGCGAATCGCCAGCTGCGACTCACTGACCGTAAAAAGCGCCAGCGAGCACCCGAGCAGCACCAGGCCGGCAGCCACAAATACTGGAAAGAGGCGCGGGTTCATCTAACGCTCCCCCCGCCCGCGGGCCTCGGCATTGGCCGCGTCCTGATCCTTGGGCGCGCTGCCTACGATCTCCGCACCCTGCTCGCTCTGCGCTGCGCCTTTTTCCAGCAGCTTGTCGATCGGCAGGTAGATCATGTTGTTGCCCGCATGGCCGTCGATCAGAACCTTGTGCGAGCGCGCGAGGAGCTTTTCGACGCTGTCCATGTACATGCGCCGGCGCGTTACTTCCGGCGCCAGCGCGTACGCCGCCTGCAGCTGGCTGAAGCGCGACGCCTCGCCCTCGGCAATTGCCGTGACCTGCGCTCTGTAAGCCTGCGATTCCTGTTTCACGCGGGCCGCCTGACCTTGCGCCACGGGGATGATGCCGTTGACGTAGGCCTCGGACTCGAGGATCAGGCGTTCTTTGTCCGCCTGCGCCTTGTTCGCGTCGCGTTGCGAGGGGATCACCGCGTCCGGCACCTGCACATCCTCCAGGTTGACCGTCGTGACGGTGATGCCGGCGTTGTAAGAATCGAGGGTGTGCTGGATCAGTTCCTTGGTGCGGCGGGTGATCTCCGGACGCGTGGTTCCCACCAGCACCTCATCGAGCGTGCTGCGCCCGACGATCTCGCGGATGGCGCTTTCACTGACCTCGCTCAGGGTCGTTTCGGGATCACGAACCCGAAACAGTTTCTTCACCGGATCGGTGAACTGGTACTGCACGGCGAAATGCAGGTCGACGAGATTGACATCGGAGGTCAGTACCCGGGACTTAAAGTCGCTGGAATTCACGCTCGCGACGTCGACCTTGGTGACGGTCTCGATCGGCCACGGCCAACGCCAGCCCACGCCCGGCGGCTGCACGTCCAGGAGTTTCCCGAATCGCTGCACCACGCCGCGCTCGGCGGCGGTGACCTGGTAGAAGCCGCTGGCGAGCCACACCGCCACGAGCACCAAGCCGGCGGTCATCCACAGCGAGCCACCCTCGCCGCCCGCACCACCCGGCCGCAGCAGCGACTCGAGCTTCTTGGCCCAGCTCTTCAGGCGCTCATCGAGGTCCCCACCGCCCTGCCCGGGACGGCGTCCCCACGGAGTGTTCTGACCGCTTGGTTTATTCCAGGCCATATAGCAAGTAAATCGTGTGATGTCAGCGCAATTTGCCTGCGCGCGGAAAGGCGGACGATTGTAGGTACGCGCCCTCGGGCGTACAAGGCATTTCCGGCCCCTGCACCTCCAGAATCTGCACCCCCGCCGTGCGCGCCAGCACCAGGAGCTCAAGATCCGGCAGCTCCACCGCCAACTCGAGCGAACCGTCGTCGGCCGCCTTTTCCCCACGCACCGCGCGCGCCGCGTACAGCCGCGAGCGCAGCGCGCCGGCGCCCGCCGGCACCCGCAAGCGGGCGCGGCGCGCGAAGCGCGCCAGCCGCTCGGCGACCGCCGCAGTCAGCAGCTCGAGGCCGGTGCGCTGCTGCGCCGAAATCCACACGGCGGTGGCGCGGCCGTTGGCATCGCGATCAAGGCGCGCGGGCGTATCGAGGCGATCGATCTTGTTGTAGACCAGGATCTGCGGGATGTCGCCCGCGCCGATGTCGGCGAGCACCCCATCGACCTGGGCGATCTGCTCGTCGCGGCGCGCATTGCTGGCATCGACGACGTGCACCAGCAGCGTAGCCGCGCGCGCCTCGGTGAGGGTGGACTGGAAGGCCGCCACCAGTTCGTGTGGCAGCTCGCGGATGAATCCCACGGTGTCGGCAACCACAATGGGTGTGCCCCCGGGAAGTCCAACGCGCCGCACCGTCGGATCAAGCGTCGCGAACAGCTGGTCGGCAACGTAGGCGTCCGCACCGGTCAGCGCGCCGAACAAGGTCGACTTACCGGCGTTGGTGTAGCCAACGAGCGCCAGCGAGGGCACGGGGATTTCGGCGCGCTGCTGTCGGCCGGTCTCACGCTGCTGCTTGATCTTCTCGAGCCGCTTGCTGAGGACCCGCACGCGCTGTCCAATGATGCGCCGGTCGCTCTCGAGCTGCGTCTCGCCGGGGCCGCGTAAGCCGATGCCGCCTTTCTGGCGTTCGAGGTGCGTCCAGCCGCGTACCAGGCGGCTGGCGATGTGTTTCAGCTGCGCCAGCTCCACCTCGACCTGCCCCTCCGCACTGCGCGCGCGCTGCGCGAAGATGTCGAGAATCAGGCCGTTGCGATCGAGGACGCGGCGCTCGATGAGCTTCTCGAGGTTACGTTCCTGGCTCGGCGAGAGCGCGTGATCGACGAGAATGACATCAGCCTGGGTAGCGTGCGCCGCGTCACGCAACTCCCCGGCCTTGCCGCTGCCCATGAAATAACGCGGATCAGGCCGATCACGCCGGCCGGTCACCGCGGCAACCGGCGTCGCGCCGGCGGACAGCGCCAGCTGGGTAAATTCCTGCAAGTCTTCCGGGTCGACGGGGGCGCCCAGACCTAAGCGCACCAGGACCGCACGCTCACCGCTCCGTGGGCGTTCAAACATCAGTCAGCCGGCTTCTCCGCAGCGCCCTCGCCCTCCTCGCTCGGCAGGTGCACGTTGCGTGCCGGCACCACCGTCGAGATGGCGTGCTTATAGACCATCTGGCTGACGCTGTTCTTCAGCAGCACCACGAACTGGTCGAAGGAGTCGATCTGGCCTTGCAACTTAATGCCGTTCACCAGGTAGATCGATACGGGCACCCGCTCCTTACGCAGCGCGTTCAAAAACGGGTCTTGCAGGGACTGACCTTTGGCCATCAGGTTCTCCTTATTTTTTGCTGCTTCGAATTTTTCGGCAGGAAAACGACCGCATACGAACTTTCCCTGTTCGAGCGATCTGACTGTCAAGCAAGTTGCCCCACCAAAATGGTGAGGACCGACGCGTACGATCTTAACATGCAGCGTCTCTCAAAGCCCAAGACGGTTGAGCTCGGTGCGAATGTCTCGATTCAACGACAGTTGACTGGACTCCGAGTCGAGCCATTGCGCACGGCGTTCTCCTCGCAGCCAGGTCAGCTGCCGCTTCGCCAGCTGGCGCGTTGCCGCAATTGCGCGTCGGACTGCCTCATTAAGGTCGTATTCCCCGTCGAGATGTGCCCATAACTGCCGGTACCCCACGGCGCGCATCGACGGATGACGGGCGGTGAGATCGGCGCGGTGGTGCAGCGCACGTACCTCCTCGAGGAAGCCCGCGGTCATCATTTCGTGGAAGCGCCGCGCGAGCCGCTCGTGCAGGACCGGGCGATCCTGCGGGGCGAGCGCCCAGAACCTGACCCGCCAACCGGCGAGCGGGCTCAGCGTCCGGCGCTGCAGCTCCGAGATCGGCTGGCCGGTGGTGTAACAGACTTCCAGCGCCCGCTGGATCCTTTGCCCATCGTTCGGGCTGATGCGGGCGGCCGCCCGCGGGTCCAGTGCCCGAAGTCGTGCGTGCAGCGCCGGCCAGCCGTGTTGTGCCGCTTCACTGTCGAGTGACGCGCGCAGCTGCGGGTTAGCCGCGGGCAGCACCGCGAGCCCATCCAGAAGCGAGCGCAGGTACAACATCGTCCCGCCGACCAGCAACGGCACGCGGCCGCGGGCGTGGATGTCCGCGATGTGCGCCAGAGCGTCGGTGACGAAGCGGCCGGCGGAATATCCCTCCGCCGGGTCGCAAATGTCGATCAGGTGATGCGGCACGCGCGCGCGCACCGCCGCCAGCGGCTTGGCGGTACCGATGTCGAGCCCGCGATAGACCAGTGCCGAATCGGCACTGACGATCTCAACCGGTGCATCCTCTGCCAGGCGGACCGCCCAGTCGGTTTTGCCCACGCCGGTCGGGCCGCTGAGCACCAGGATCAACGGGGACTGCAGCTGGGAAGCACTGTCGACGGGCGCGCGCGCCGGCACGCTTAGCGCCCCCGCAGAAACAACTGGTCGAGCTGCGGCAGCGAAAGGCGCGTCCAGGTGGGACGGCCGTGATTGCACTGGTTGGCCCGCTCGGTTGCTTCCATCTGTCGCAGCAGGGTGTTCATTTCCGGCAGAGTGAGGCGGCGGTGCGCGTGGATCGCGCTGCGGCAGGCCAGGGTGCCGAGGAAGCGGTCCGCGGCGGCCTCCAGGTGATGGCTGCTGCCATCGAGCGCCAGGTCCTGAATGAGCGAGCTGACGACGCCCTCAATGTCGGCCGTGTCCAGAATCGCCGGCACGCGGCGCAGCGCAAGGCGCGTCGGCCCGAACGCGTCAATTTCAAAGCCCGCCTGTTGCCACTCCTGGCGGCGTTCCAGCAGCGCCTCAAGTTCGTGCGCCTTCAGTTCCACGACCAGCGGATGCAGCAGGTGCTGCGACGCCGGCGTGGCGCTGCCGCGCTGCGCCTTGAACTTCTCATACAACACGCGCTCGTGAGCCGCGTGCATGTCCACCAGCACAAGTCCGTCCCGGTTCTGGGCGAGGATATAGACGCCGTGCAGCTGCGCGAGCGCGGTGCCGAGCGGCTGATCGTCCGCGGACGAGCTCGCGAGCGGCGTCTGTTGTACGCTGGCGGCGAGCACCCACGGGTCACCTCCGGCATCGTCGAGCGGCAGACCGGGATGCGTGCCGGGTGGACCCTGCGCGGCGCTGCCGGCATAGCCCGATACCAGCGGCTCGCCGGCCACAGCGGCGTAAGCCGCAGCGTCAACCGCACCCGCGGCCTCTGCCAGAACGGGTTTCGTGCCGGCCAGTGCACGCTCCACCGCACGCATCACAAAGTCATGGATCTGGCGGCTGTCGCGGAAGCGCACTTCGAGCTTGGCCGGGTGCGCGTTGACGTCCACCAGCTTCGGGTCAAGCGTGAGATACAGCGCGTAGGCGGCGTGGCGGCCGTGGTAGAGCACATCGCGGTAGGCGAGCCGCACCGCGTTCATGAGCAGCCGATCGCGGACACTGCGACCATTCACGAACCAGAACTGCTGATCGGGCTGCGCGCGCGAGCGGGTGGGCAGGCCGATCCAACCTGACAGCATGACCGGACCCGCGGCGTGATTGACCGCGACGGCCGCGGCCGTGAACTCTGCGCCCAGAATCTCATCGAGTCGCGCGATTTCCGTACCGGCCCCGGCCACGGCCGGCGCATCAAGCAGCACGCGATTGCCGTGCCGGAGCCTGAAGGCCACGTCGAAGCGCGACAGCGCCAGGCGCTCGACGAGCCTGGCGATGTGCGTCAGCTCGGTCGTGTCGCTGCGCACGAACTTGCGGCGCGCCGGCACATTGAAAAAGAGGTCCCGCACCTCGATGCTCGTGCCCTGAGGTTGTGCCGCCGGACGAACCGGCGTGGCGGCGCCGCCTTCAATCACGATTTCTGAGCCCTGGGCGGCACCAGCCGCACGTGTGGCAATGCGCAGCTTCGATACCGAGCCGATCGAGGGCAGCGCCTCACCGCGAAAGCCGAGGGTGGCCACTGCCTCGAGGTCATCGAGGGAAGTGATCTTGCTGGTGGCGTGGCGGGCGAGCGCCAGGGGCAACTCGGCGGCGACAATGCCCCGACCGTCGTCGCGCACGCGGATCAAACCCACGCCGCCACGCTCGACATCCACCTCGATGCGTGTGGCGCCAGCGTCCAGGCTGTTTTCGACGAGCTCCTTGACTACCGAAGCGGGCCGCTCGATGACCTCGCCGGCGGCGATCTGGTCGACGAGCTCATCGGGAAGCACGCGGATGGGCATGGGCGCGCAGTGTACAGGCGATGCGCGCCGCTTAGAGCCTCGCGCGCTGGCGGATCAGTCCGCGTACCGTTTCTAAGGCGTCGCGGGCGCGGACTGCGCGTCCGCCGCACTGGCGAGGGTGCTGCGGCGCTGCTGCTTGAAGCGCGTGCCGTCCGGGGGGTTGTGCATGAAGTACGTGCGCACCCCGCTGGCGATCGCATCCGCGAGCTGCGCCTGGTGACTCGTGTTGCGCAGGCGCCGTTCCTCTTCGGGATTTGAAATGTAGGCGGTCTCGACCAGCATCGACGGAATGTCGCGCGATTTCAGTACCACGAATCCGGCATGCTGCACCTGCGCCTTGCGCACCTCGCCCACGCCTTCCAGGGCCGCGACTACGCGTTCCGCCGCGGTGGCGCTCACACCGATAGTCTCGTTCTGCGTCATGTCGATCAGGACCGGTTCGAGCGCTCCTTTGTCCTCGGGGCGCGCGCCGCCCACCAGATCCGCCGCGTTTTCGTGCTCGGCCAGCCAGCGTGCCGCCTCGCTCGAGGCGCCATGCACCGACAGCACATACACCGAAGCCCCGGTCACGCTGCGATCACGGATCGAGTCCGCGTGCACGGAGATGAACATGTCGGCGTGCGCGCGGTGGGCACGTCCGATGCGATCACGCAGTTCCAGGAACTCGTCGCGATCGCGCGTCAAGACGGCGTGCATACCGGGCTCAGCGTCGAGCGCTTTTGCGAGCGCGCGTGCGATAGCGAGCGTTACGTCCTTCTCGCGCGTCCCACCGTGGCCGATGGCGCCCGGGTCCACACCCCCGTGCCCGGCATCGACCGCGATGACCACGTCACGATCCCCATCGGCCGGGGCGTGCGCCACAGAAACTGCCCGCGGAGGTGCGTCCGCCAGCGCGGTGGCCACCGACGCCGATGCCTCACCCAGCGTGACGCGCAGTTGCCGCGCCCCCTCGCCTGTTCCCCAGGCGCTGCGGACGGGGAGCGCGGACCGCAGCTGCAGTACTACGCGCAGCGTGCCGCGCGGCTGCGCGCCCACACGAACGGCCGTGACGATGCCACTGGCGGCGGGCGCCCGGAAGTCACCGGCGGTGTGCGTGTTGGGAAGGTCGATGACGACCCGCGGGGGATCGTCGAGTGTGAAGAGCTTCTGCGCGGCGTCCCCGCTCACATCCAGGGTGACCTGCGCCGCGTTGGTCCCGGCGGCGAGCGTCATGGCCCGCAATTCCGCACCAGGAGCGGCCCGCGCTGCGCCAAGGGCGCCAAGGCCGGTTAAACCGAGCACGATAGTTTCGCGAAAAATCTGTCTAATCATAGAGTTCGCGATGCAACTTTCCGCGTAATCTACGACTTTACACCTTGGGCTTCAACTTCGGAGAGCCAGGACTCCCCGGGTGCCGAACCGGAACTGAGTTCAATGTCGTGCCCATGCGCACCAACCGAGAACGCCAGCGTGATATCGGCGCGCGGCAGCCGCCCGGCCCCGCGCTCCGGCCACTCGATCAGCCACACGTGCTTCGCCTGCGCCCACTCGCGCAAACCCAGCCCCTCGATTTCGGTGGCGCTGTTGAGGCGGTACAGATCCAGGTGCACGACCGTCAGCGCGCCTGCCGGGTACAGTTCCAGGAGCGTGTAGGTGGGACTTCTGACCGGCCCCGGGACACCCAGGCCGCCCAGGAATCCGCGCGCAAACGTCGTCTTGCCCGCGCCGAGTTCGCCGCTCAGGTACAGCACCAGGGGAGCCGCCGGCGGGAGTGTCGGGATGCTAAGCACGCTTGCCATCCGGCTTGCGAGTGCTTGCGTGTCAGAGGCCGTTCGACAGTGCCTGTGCATCGCTTCTACAGATTGACGCAGCGCTGCAGTTCCCGCGCCACATCCCCGGCCAGGAGTCCGCGTTCACCCGCGCGCGCTGCGGCATCCCCGGCGAGAGCGTGCACCAGCACGCCGACGCGCGCCGCACGCCACGGGTCCCCACACTGGGCGAGAATTCCGGCGATCGCGCCGGTTAACACATCGCCCATGCCGGCGCTCGCCATGCCGGGATTGCCCCGCTCACACAAGCCCGGGGTGCGGCCGCGCGTCCCCACCAGCGTGCCCGCCCCCTTCAGTACGACGGTGCCATGGCAGCGCTCGAGCAGGCGGGCCAGCGCGCCTATGCGATCGCGTTGCACCTCCTGCGCGCTGATATCGAGGAGCCTGCCCGCCTCGCCCGGGTGCGGCGTGAGGATCCAGTTATCCCGCGGCGTGAGACCTTGCGCCGCCAGAAGATTGAGCGCATCGGCATCGACGACCAGCGGCTTGTCGCTGTTGAGAACCGCCGCCAGAGCCCAGTTCGCCCAGCCCGTGCGCCCAAGCCCGGGTCCCACCGCAATCACCTCGGCGCGTTTCATCGCCGCGAGGAGTACCTGCTCGTTCTCGAGCGCCAGGCAGATCAGCTCCGGCCGCCCCGCCGCGATGGCCGCGACGTTCTCGGGCGCAACCGCGACCGTCACCAGGCCCGCGCCGACGCGCAGACACGCTTCTCCGGCCAGCCGCACAGCGCCCGGCATGCCGCTGCCGCTGCCGACGATGAGCACGCGGCCAAAATCGCCCTTGTTAGCTGCCCGCGCGCGCCGCGGCAGCGCCTCGTGAATTTCCGGCTCACTGATGCGGGTAAGCGCCGGTGCGAATCCGGCCGGCTGCGTGGCCGTAAGCTCCAGGTCGTCAAAAAAAACGCTACCCGAAAACTCGGGCCCATCGCCGACAAAAAGCCCGGTCTTCAGTCCCGCGAAGGTCACCGTCGCCTCGGCGCGCACCGCCTCACCGGCCGCCGCCCCCGTGTCGGCGTCGAGTCCCGAGGGCACGTCCAGGGAGAACACCGGGAGCTTGCGCGTGTTGATGGCACGAATGACCTGCGCCAGCTCTTCGCGCACCCCGCCGCGCATGCCGGTGCCGAGGAGCGCATCCACGATCAGTTCGCCCGCGTCCAGGCGCTCCGCCGCGAACGGCTGCACCTGCCCGCCACTCGCCCGGAAGTCCTCGTACGCCTGGCGCGCGTCCCCGCGCAACGCGCTCACCGGACCCGCATGCAACACCGAAACCGTGAGTCCCGCGGCCTGCGCGAAGCGCGCCAGCACATAGCCATCGCCACCGTTGTTGCCGGAGCCGCAGACAATGACAATGCGATGCGACGTGGGCCAGCGGGTGCGCAGGTAGCGCAGTGCCGCCTCGCCGGCGCGCTTCATGAGCGTGTAGCCGGCGATGCCCAGCTCCTCTATCGCGTGGGCATCGAGCGCCCGCACCTGCGTCGCGGAGTACAGAACCGTCGGCAGAGCCATGAGGGTGATTATACTGACCTAAGTGATCGACCTTAGCGCGCTCAAGGGTGAACTCACTGCGCGTGCCCGCGCGCTGGGCTTTGGTGCGCTTGGGGTCGCCGGCATCAGCATCCCCGAGGACGAACGGCACCTGCTGCGCTGGCTCGACCAGGGCTTTCACGGCGAGATGCAGTATATGCAGCGCCACGGTGTCAGGCGCAGCCGGCCGCAGGAGCTCGCCCCCGGCACGGTGCGGGTGGTGAGCGCACGCCTGGACTACTGGCCGGAGGATGCGCGCAATGCGCAGGCGGTGCTGGCGCAAGGCGGCCTTGCGTACGTGTCGCGCTACGCGCTCGGGCGCGACTATCACAAGATCCTGCGCCACGCGTTACGCAAGCTGGCGCTGGAAATGCAGCAGCGCATCGGAGCGTTCGGCTACCGCGTGTGCGTCGACAGCGCGCCGCTGCTGGAGAAGGCGCACGCACGGGACGCGGGACTCGGCTGGATCGGCAAGCACACCAATCTCATCGCCCGTGACGCGGGCTCGTATTTCTTCCTCGGCGAGATCCTCACCGATCTGCCCCTGCCGCTCGATACGCCGGCGAGCGCGCACTGTGGCACCTGCACGGCCCGCATCCCGGCCTGTCCCACCGCGGCCATCGTCGCGCCCTACCGGCTGGATGCGCGGCGCTGCATCTCGTACCTGACGATTGAACATCGCAGCGCCATCCCCGTGGAACTGCGCGCCGCCATCGGCAACCGCATCTACGGCTGCGATGACTGTCAGCTGGTGTGCCCGTGGAACAAGTTCGCCCGCGCGGCGGCGCATCCGGACATGAAGGTGCGCCACGGCCTGGACGCACCGGCATTGCCGGCGCTGTTTCGCTGGACGGCGGCACAATTCGAGGCGCGCATGCGCGGCTCGGCTATTTACCGCATTGGCTACGAGCGCTGGTCGCGCAACATTGCCGTGGCGCTCGGCAACGCGCCGCGCTCGGACGACACCCGCCGCTCGCTCGAGGAGCGCCGTGAGGACGCCTCGCCGCTGGTGCGCGAACACGTGGCGTGGGCGCTCGCGCAGCAAGCACCGCAGCCGGCCAAAGCCACGCCTTTGGCCGGCGGAAAAGGAACTACTGTCCGCTGAAATCGCTTCCTGCGATTTCGGCCGATTGACTAGGGGCGCGTGACCTGCAGGTTGTCGATGAGCCGGGCCTTGCCCAAGCGCGCGGCGGTAAGCACAACCAGCGCCTGCGTACCGGCAGCCGGCTGATTCAGGTCGGCAGCCCCGCGCACCGCAAAATAGTCCGGCCGAAAGCCCGCGCTCTCGAGTGCCTGGATGCCGGCGCGCTCGATGCTGGCGATTTCCGCGTCCCCGGCAGCCAGGCGCTGCGCCGCGGAACGCAGGGTGGCATAGATCGTCGGTGCCAGCACGCGCTCAGCCGCCGTCAGGTACTGATTGCGCGAGCTCAGCGCGAGCCCGTCGGCATTGCGCACCGTGGGCGCGCTGATGATTTCGACCGGCATGCACAGGTCCGCCACCATACGGCGGATGACGCTCAGCTGCTGAAAATCCTTCTCGCCGAATACGGCGACATCCGGCTCCACGATGTGAAACAGCTTCGCCACCACGGTGCTCACACCCTCGAAAAACCCCGGACGAAATTCCCCTTCCAGGACGCGCGACAGTCCGGGCACCTCGACGCGGGTGGCGCGCTCGGCGCCGTTCGGATAGACCTCGCTCGCCTCGGGACTGAACATCAGGCTGCAGCCGGCCGCGGCCAGCATGCGGGCGTCCTCCAGCGGCGTGCGCGGATAGTGGGCGAAGTCCTCGTTCGGCCCGAACTGCATCGGGTTCACGAAGATGCTCGCCACAAAGCGATCACCGTGGCGGCGCGCCGCTTCGATGAGACTCACGTGTCCGGCGTGCAGATTGCCCATGGTCGGGACAAATGCCACCCGCAGGCCCTGCCGGCGCCAGGCCCGCACGTGCTCGCGCACCGCGGCGATGGTGGTTACCGTGTCCACCTAGAAGCAGTGCTCGGGGGCCGGGTATTCGTGCTGCTTCACCGCGCGCACGTAGCGCTGCAGGGCGTCAAGGTTGTTCGCGGCCCCGTCCATGAAGTTGCGTACGAAGCGCGGCTTTCTGCCGGTGGTGATGTCCAGGATGTCGTAGGTGACCAGGATCTGGCCGTCGGTGTCGGGACCTGCGCCAATGCCGATCACCGGCACGTGCAGTTCCGCGGTAATGGTCTTGCCGAGCGCGGCGGGAATGCACTCGAGCAGCACGATATCCGCGCCCGCCGCTTCCAGGCGCTTGGCCTCATCAACCAGGCGCGCGGCGGTTTCGCGCTCGCGTCCCTGCACCCGAAAACCACCGGTCTTGTGCACCGACTGCGGCTTCAGGCCCACGTGGGCGCACACGGCGATGTCGTGGCTCGCCAGAAACTCCACGATCTCGGTCTGCTTGCCGCCGCTTTCCAGCTTGACCATCTGCGCGCCGCCTTCCTGCATCAGGCGCACGGAGTTGGTGAGCGCGAGCTCGCGCGTCGGGTAGCTCATGAACGGCAGATCGCCGATCAGGAACGGCCGGTGCAGGCCGCGCGCCACCGCGGCGCTGTGGTACGCCATCTGGTCCATGGTGACCGGCACGGTCGTGTCATGTCCCTGGATCACCATCCCGAGGGAGTCCCCGACCAGTACCACGTCCACGTCCGCGGCATCCATGAGGACCGCAAAGCTCGCGTCATAACACGTCAGGCTCGCAATCTTCTCGCCGTCGGCCTTCATGCGCGCCAGCGTCGCCAGGGTGACCGGCGCACGGCTGGCGTCGCGTTGCAGGTGTGTGTACATAGCGCAGCGAGTGTAGCTAGATCGCGCGGCTGCGCAACGGGTTGTAGTACAGCCGGCCACGCGTCATGCGCTTGATGGCGGCCAGCAGCTCGTCATAGTCGCGTTGGTTCGCGATCGGATCGATGGAGGCGGCATTCACGATCAGAAGCGGCGCGCCGTCGAACTCGTGGAAAAAGCGTGCGTACGCCTCGTTCAGGCGCTCCAGGTACTGCCGTTCGATGTACTGCTCGTAGTCCACGCCGCGCCGCAGGATGCGCTCGTGCAGTACATCCACCGGCGCCTGCAAGTACACCACCAGATCCGGCTTCGGTACCTGGATGTCGAGCTTCGCGTACAGCTGCTCGTAGAGGGCGTACTCGGCATCATCGAGCGTGACGCGCGCGAACAGGCGATCCTTTTCGAACAGGTAGTCGGCGACGCGTGTCGGGGCAAATAGGTCCGCCTGCTTCAGGGCCGCCAGTTGCTGCGCGCGCTGCAGCAGAAAGTACAGCTGCGCCGGCAGGGCTCCCGCGCGCGGGTTCCTGTAGAAGCGCTCGAGGAAGGGGTTCTGGGCGGCCTGCTCGAGTACCAGCTGCGCCGACAGACTGGCGGCGAGGCGGCGCGCGAGGCTGGTCTTGCCCACACCGATCGGACCCTCGACCACGAGATACTTATGCGCTGCTTCGCTCGCCATGTGCCTGCAACAGAGTTAGCCCGAGGGAAGCGACACGTCCCTTGAGCTCGGCCACGCGGCCTAAGCCCGGCAGATCCAGATCCGGGGCAATGTCTGCCAGAGGATACAGAACGAAGTTACGCTCCACTATCCCGGGATGGGGCAGCACCAGCGCCCCTTCGGGGCGGCGCTCGCGCCCGTAGGAAAGGAGGTCGAGGTCGATAATGCGCGGCCCCCAGCGCGCGCGGAACACAGGTCGACCCAGCGCCGTCTCAACAGCGCGCAGCTCCTCAAGCAGGGCATCGGCGTCAAGGCGGGTCAGGACACCGGCCACCGCGTTGACGAAGTCAGGCTGCGCGATGCCGCCCAGCGGAGCCGACGCGTACAGCGGCGACACGAGCACGAGGCGTGTCAGCGGCAGGCTCTGGAGGTGGCGGCAGGCGCTAAGCACCTGCACCCGCGGATCCTCAAGATTACTGCCGATGCCGATGTATGCCGGCCACCAGGTCTGCATGCGGCGCGAACCCCGTGGCCTAAGGAGCCGCGGGCTTGGGCGCACGGCGGCCGCGGCGTCGCCCGCCACGCCGGCGGGGAGCCCGGTCAGTGCGGGGCGCGCCAGCGCCGGCGCGCGTGCCGCCGGCGAGTGCATCGGCCATGGTGCCGCGCTCCTCGGCGGAAACCTCCTGCAGCCGCGTCCACCACTGCGCCATCTCCGCCGGCGCCAGTCCGAACTGCGCGCGCAACAGCAACAGGTCGTACGCGGCGCGGAAGCGCGGATGCTCGAGCACCCGCAGCGCGCGCCGGCCGCGCGGGTGCTCGAGGCGCGGCTGCAGCGCGAACATCTCGCGCACGCCGAGCGAGAATCGCTTCGGAATGGCAAGACGTGACTGCGCTTCGCGCGTCGCCTGGTCGCAGGCATCGAGGATGGTGGCAAGCTCGTGCCAGCGCTCGGGCGCCGTGGCCTCGATAATGCCCGCGATGGGTCCATATAAGAGGAGTGCGAAGAGAAACGTCGGCGTGACCGGCTTGTCGGCCGCCACGCGCGCGTCGGTGTTCTCCAGGCCCTGCACCAGGAGTTTCTCGACCAGGCTTCCGGGGTGGCTCGCGAAGTACGCCTCGACGGTGGGCAGCAGCCCCGCGAGCAGTCCGCGGCGGCGCAGCACGGGGAAGCTGCGGGCGCCGTGCCCGGTGAGGAAGAGCTTCAGCGTCTCATCAAAGAGGCGCGCCGGCGGCACGGCCCCCAGCAGGTCCCGCAGCGCGCCGATCGGACGCGCGGTAGCCGGATCGATGCTGAATCCGAGCTTCGCTTCGAAGCGGGCGGCGCGCAGCATGCGCACCGGATCCTCGCGAAAGCGCGTCTCCGGATCGCCGATCAGTTTCAGGGTGCGCGCCTCGATATCGTGCGCCCCGCCGACGTAGTCCCACAGCGAGAAGTCGGCGATGTTGTAGTAGAGCGCGTTGGCGGTGAAGTCGCGCCGCCACACGTCCTCGTCGATGGTGCCGTATACGTTGTCGCGCAGGATGCGCCCGCTCGCATCCAGCATGCGCGCACCGGAATCGTCGGCCTCGGCGGCGCCGCCGTAACGGCCGCCTGCACGCGGCCGGACCGCCACGGCGACCTCTGCCGGGTCGGTATCGAGTCCCGCCTCATCGAGCTCGGGCGATTCGCCATCCTCCGGATCCGCGGCCGGCAGCGGCTCATCGCCCTGCGATGGCGCGCTCGTCGCCCGAAAGGTGGCCACCTCGATGATCTCACGGCCAAAGAACACGTGGGCCAGGCGGAAACGCCGCCCGACCAGGCGACAGTTGCGAAACAGGCGTTTCAGTTCCTCGGGCAGCGCATCGGTCGCGACGTCGAAGTCCTTCGGCTCCATGCCGATAAGCAGGTCGCGCACGCAGCCACCGACGAGAAACGCCATAAAGCCCGCGTCGCGCAGGCGATACAACACGCGCAGCGCGTTGGGCGATATGTGCGAGCGGGAAATCGTATGCTCGGATCGCGAGATGATCCGCGGGGCGGCAGCAGGAGTCGTAACCGACTCAGTGGGTTGGTTCAATTCGTGGCTTTCGGCTTGAGCAATCGGGACAGCTCTCTATAATACCGCGCTCTTAGCTCAAGACCCCGCAGCCGCTCCCATCGTCTAGAGGCCCAGGACATAGCCCTCTCAAGGCTAGTACACCGGTTCGAATCCGGTTGGGAGCGCCATTTAAATCAACGAGTTAACCCGGCGATCCGGTCCGCGCCATGCGTCTCAGGCGGACTGTCACCGCGCGGCATGGCTACCAGTTGGTGCCTCCCGGCTAAATTGCGGAGGAATAACGCTCATCCCGCGGCGCCCGCGCGAAGATGCGGTGCAGCAGCGGCTCGAAGGTGGCGAGACTCTCGCTCGCGTAGTCCGGATCGAACGAACACTGATCCCAGGCCGCGCAAAAATGCGCGCAGGCCTCGTACCAGGGATGATCCCGCAGGCGGTCACGGGCGTTGCGATCACCCCCAAAGTGATGCACGTAGTAGTAGTTCTGGAACAGTGCGTGCTGCGCGACGATCCAGGTGACTTCCGGACGCACGTACGGGCGCAGGATGCCTGCCGCGACTTCCGCATGGTTGTAGGGCGCGAGCTCATCGCCGATGTCGTGGATTAACGCCGCGACGATCATCTCCTCGTCGGCGTTGTCGCGCAGCGCGCGCGTCGCGGCCTGCAGGGAATGCTCCAGGCGGCTTACCGGATAACCCTCGAGGGAGTGATCGAGCTTGCGCAGGCTCTCGAGCACACGCTGCGGCAGGCCCGCGGCGTACTTCTTCTCAGACTCATCGAGCAGGAGGTAGTCCTCTTTGCTGCCGTCCCGCATCTGCCGGAAGCTGACGATCCTGTTCATGCACTGCGCCTCACCACGGACGTTTGCGTACGGCGCCGCAGTACGCGATACAGACTACGCGGCCCGTCGATGTCGATGTAGCACCCCTGCAGGTGGCGCAGGCCCTCGGCGGGATCGAACCCGGTTCGCCCGTGCAGCAATCGACAGTTATCGAACATCACGAGATTCCCGGACTTAAGAAGAAAGCGGATCTCGAAGTCCGGCGCACGCAGACGGTGGTCAAACAGCCGCCGTGCCCGAAAATACGCCTCGAGCTGCGCGGCGGAAAAAAGCGGCACGAAGTCCAGCCGCGGACTGAAATGGACTGCCTTCAAGGCCCCGGTGACATCCAGTTCAATCGGCGGCGCGCTGGCGGTGAGCTCCGTGTCGGCATCGATGTACTTGAAGCGCACCGGCGTGCGGCTGAGAACATCGAAGGCCTGCGGATGTCCGGCGCGCAGCGCCTGCGCCACGGCAAAGCCGTCCACCAGGGTGGACAGACCTCCACGCGTCTCGTTCACGAGGCAATGCAGCAGCTGAATGCCCGGCACCGGCGCGCGATACGGGTTATCCGTGTGCGGATCAAGTGGCACCGGCGTGTACGCGAGATCGCTCGCATCGGGCGTGGAGCGGACATCGAACAGAGCGCCGAAATTCGTTTCGCGGGTAAAGCCGAACATCGAACCGACCTTGAGCACCGTGCCAGGCGCGGTGGGCACACCCTCGAAAATCACGAACCCGAGCGTCAGGAAGGATTCGAGCCATGAGAACAGCTCCGCCTCGTCCGGGTCAGGACGCCAGCGGGCCCGGGGAAGATCCCCGAACGTACCATCCCACAAGCGCGGCGCGGGACAATCGTGACTGTTGGGCGCGAGCGCCGCCTCTGCGATTATCTCCTCAGCACTGAAGTTCGCTTCGTGACCGTCGCTGAACTTGATTTTGTATATGCCCGGCGCCGTCCGCGACAGCGCGAGCACTTTCAGGTCAGGGTCGAAGTCCGAAGGGTCCTGCAGGCGCTGGTGCGTCTTGAGATCCATGCTGGCGGGGTCCTGGCAGCGCTCGCGCAGCCACAGCGGGTGAATCGGCTGTTGTGAGCCGTCTTCACGCTCGAGCACCAGCTGCGTGAGCGTGCCTATCTTCAGAGTTAACGATCGTTGCGCAGCCATCTTGCGAGTCTAGCGTCGCGTCTTGACCAGTGTCCACGGTGTCGACTTGCCGACCGCGCTGGCCGCGCAGTGAGGTAATCGACAGCGCCTCACGTCTAGCCAGATGCAAATGTGTAAAGGGTAACCGGCGACGCAGCCCCGCCAAGAGCGCGATAAAAGTCGAGCGCATCGGTATCGGTGTTATCCACGGATACGAATAAGACACTGATTCCGCCGGCCGCGGCGCGCCTGCGCAGATCGATGAGCAAGCGCCGTCCAACTCCCTGGCGCTGATAGTCGCTGCGTACGGCAATGTCGAAGATGAAAATTTCGGAGGACGTGGAACTCGTCATGGGCAGGGTGTGTGCGGTGAGGCCGCCCACGATGAGATCGTCGACGCTCGCGGCGATTGCCCAGAAGTCCTCCCGCGCCAGGATACGATCGAGGTAGTCGTCGCGGAGCGATTCGCAGCCCTGGCCGAACACCTCAGCCATCGTGGCAAAGAGTCGGCGCGCAACTCCCCGGTCACGCGAGGTCAGTCGCGTAACTTGTGCGTGGGCGGCGCCAGCCATACGCACCAGGACCGCGGACCCTCAGCGCCTCGGCCGCGCCAGCGAGTCCGCCACGACCCAGGCGGCGCCGGTCAGGGCGAGATTCATGGCGTTCTCGTTCCAGATCCAATGATTGGAGGGGTCGGCCAGAAGCATCCGGATGTGTACCAGCGGCGTGAAGGACGCGAACATGATGGTCAGCAGGATCGCGGCGAGCCGGGCCTGCACGCCCGTCAGGATCGCAATGCCGGCCGCAATGTGCGCAACCCCGGTCGCATAAGCCCAGAACTCTGGCGTAGGCGGCAGCCATTTGGGGACCAGAGGGACGGTCAGGTTCATATAGACAAAATGTGCGCCGCCGAATATCAGCGCGCAAACCCCGAACGCCAGCTGGCCGAGGCGCGTCAGGCGTGCCGCCAGCACGGCATCGATCCTGGCGCTGGCGGCGTAGACGATCAGCGCGGCCACCGTGATCGCAAGCTCTATGGCGGTGCTTTCGTAGGGGCCGTACTCGGCGTAATGGGCGAGCAGTACGCTGCCGTTCATCAGGATGACGACGATGAGCGCGAAGTAGGCGCTGAGCGCCGCGGCGCCCCAGGCCACGGTCCGACGCCATTCGACGGCCGCGCCCGCGACGAGCATGAACGCAGCAGCGGCATAAGCCAGTGCGGTGCGGCCGGGGAAATCCTGGGGCACCGGCTGCCCCGGGTGGAAGTCCCCGAACGCCAGGCACACCAGGCCCAGCGCCATCATGCCCAGGCCGTAGACGCGCCAGCCGAAGGCCGGCGGTGTTTCTTGGGCGCTCATGACTCTAGGCTACGGCACCACCGGCAAGAGCACGCTGCTCGCGGTCGCGGCGCCTCGATAAACACTTTCGGTCGCCGGACGGTAGTCCTTGGGGTTGGCGTTGAAGATGTTCTCCACATAGGTCTGTGGATTGCGGTCGTACAGCGGGAACAGGCTCGACTGCACCTGGATCATGATCTTATGACCAGGCAGGAAAACATGATCAACATTCGGCAGGCCGAACTTGTACTCCGCCACCTTGCCCGGGATCAGGGCCGCTGGTCGGTCGAAGCCGTGCACATAGCGACCCCTGAAAATCTCGATGCCGATCGGCAACTCGAACCCGGCCATGCCGGGCTTTGAGCCCTGGTCCGCAGCTTCGGGCGAGGTATTCGGGTAGACATCGATGAGCTTGACCACCCAGTCGCTGTCGGTACCTGAGGAGGCAGCAAACAGATCGACTTGCGGCGCACCCATGATGTGCAGCGGTTTGTCGAGCGTGGGACTCTGGTAAACCAACACATCCGGACGATCCGAGACAAAGCGCTGATCGCGCACCAGCCACGGCTTCCACTGCTTGCCGTCCGCCATGTTGATCGGACGTGGGATGAAGGGTACCGGTTTTCTCGGATCGGAAACGTAGTCGTCATGTCCGCCGGTCTTGGGGGCGGTGAAGCCGGCGCTATACCCCTCGCCCAGGTACAGCGGCGTCAACGTCCCCATGGGCCAGGTGGGTGACTGTTCCCAGCGATTGACGCCCGTGGCGTAGGTGAGAACACGTGGCGTGTGCGGGTCCGGGCCGCCCTTGAGGTAGTGATCAAAAAAGGGCTTCAGATAGGTAACGCGGAATTCATCCGCGGTATCACCGGTGAAAGTCAGCGCCCCCAGCTCGTAGCCGTAGTGATTGACACCGGAGTGGCGCCAGGGCCCGATGACCAGCGACACCATGTTGCTGTTCTTGGCTTTGAGCGCCTTGTAAACGGCGGGGGCGCCGTACGAGTCTTCCTGGTCCCACTGCCCCACCACCAGCATCGTCGGTACCGTCAGCGGCCGCGCCGCCATCCATTTGTCGACCGCCTGCAAGGACCAGAAGGAGGTATAGGCCGGGTTCTGCACGAGCTTTTGCACGAACGGGTAGACGTCGAAGCCCCACTTGCGGATGTAGTCGCCGGTGGATCCAGCCTCGAGATAGCGCGAGTAGTCGTCGCCTACCCCCACGGGCGGCCTGCTGCCGGCCTCGGCCTTGCCGGTGCTCTGCTCGACGCCATAGTCGACGCCCGGATTTCGGAACGCGCCGTTATGGAACCAGTCGTCGCCCATCCAGCCATCAACCATCGGGCTCTGCGGCACGGCAGCTTTCAGCGCCGGGTGCGGGTTGATCTCCGCCATCAGCGAGGTGAACCCAAGATAGCTGCTGCCGATTATCCCAACGTTGCCATTACTCTCCGCAATGTTCTTCACCAGCCAGTCGATCGTGTCATAGGCGTCGGTCGACTCATCGATGCCCGTGCTGTTCAGCGGCCCGACCAGCGGACGGTTCATGACGAACTCGCCCTCGGACCTGTGGATGCCGCGAATGTCCTGGTACACGCGGATGTATCCGTCCTCGACAAAATCAGCGTCCATGACCGGCAGGATTTCGGTAAGCGACTGGCTCTTGGTGCGTGCGGTTGAGTCCTTGGCGTCATAAGGGGTGCGTGAGAGCAGGATGGGCCCTTTGCCAATACCCTTTTTCATGACGATGACGGTGTACAGCTTCACCCCGTCCCGCATCGGAATCATCACTACGCGCCGCATGTAGTCGGCTTGCGGACGGATTTCATCATAGCTTGCGACTACATCGGGCGTCATGGGCGTCACGTTCGCAGTCGCTGGCGCCGCAGCGGCAGATGCCATCGACACCGGCAGCAGTAACGCCAGCAGCGGCGCGAACCTTGTACGGAGGGCAAGATCACTCATGGCGTTGTACCTGCGGCATTCAGCGTGTTATCGATCCCGCAAGCCTACCATCGCAAGACGCGGCGGGAATTCATAGTTCCTGCGGGAACGGCGGTCCGCGCGCTTGCCCGCAGTTGTAGTGTTCATCGAACTGCAATTACGACAAGCTAGATAGCTCGTCCTATCTTGGCGGGAGAGATTCGACCATGAACAAAGTGTTTGTCGTCGGCGCGATCACCGCCCTGATCGCATCGAGCCTGACGTCGGGCGAGGCAAGCGACGCGTCAGCTGTTTCCAAGGCAATTGTCGCGGCAGTGGGTGACTCCGCGCGGCCCGCCACTGACACCGTCCGCGACGCGGATCGCAAACCGGTCGGGACCCTGGAGTTTGCGGGGCTAAAATCAGGCGACAAGGTCGCGGACTATGCCGCCGGATCCGGCTATTTCACCCGTCTGTTTGCCGATGTCGTCGGGTCGAGCGGGCACGTCTACGCCGTGGTGCCGAGTGCGCTCTTCCAGTACCCGAATATCGTCAAGGGGATCGCCGACGTTCAAACGTTCGCGGTGAAGCACGCCAACGTCACGGTGACCTTTGCTGCCGCCCTTGATGGCGTGAGGTTTCCCGAGAAACTGGATCTCTTCTGGATTGCGCAGAATTACCATGACCTGAAGGATCCCTTCATGGGACCCGTCGACATGGCGGTCTTCAACAAAGCGGTCTACCAGGCACTTAAGCCTGGTGGCCTTTACGTGGTGCTGGATCACTCTGCCGTGGCGGGCGCACCCGCCGACGTCACCGATACGCTACATCGCATTGAAAAATCGACGGTACGCCGGGAGGTTGAAGCGGCGGGCTTCCACTTCGACGGCGAGAGCAACATCCTCGCCAATCCTGCAGATCCGCGTACCGCGGGCGTCTTCGACAAGTCGATCCGCGGGCACACCGATCAATTCATATTGAAGTTCAGCAAGCCCATGGGCTGACCGCGTGACGCCCGTCAACGCCAGGCATTGGGGCGTAGCCTCGCCTGCCGAGCCCTTACTACGCCGCGCCGGAGCCGGCGCTCTGCGAACCGGGGAGGCCGCGGCTTCGCAGCGACCACCGAATAAGTCCGATTGCGTAGCTGGTGTAGTACCCGGCGAGCATCCCGATAAGCAGCAGGGTCAACGGCGTGAGTCCCGCCCCGGGCGGCGTCCCGGAACCTGCGCCCGGATCCGTAAAACCGCCGACGGCGAAGCGATAGGCAACCCGGGCCACGAGCAGAGCCGACAGTGCAACGCCAAGGTGCGCGCTCGGAGTGTAGAAGAGACCTTCGGTTGTTACCTCGAAGCGCGTCAAGCGCAGCCCGAGCACGCCCAACCCGATTCCGACGACGATTCCCGCTGCCAGGTATACACCTAGGTGCTGCTGCCGGAGCGCGGCGTACGTCAGCATCGCGATCGCCAGTGGGAAGATGACAATGGTGACCCACGGGCGCACGCGCGACAGGCGCTGGCGTCCGACGATGCGACGGATCCTTGACTGCATGCGCCAGGCGATGAGCGCAATGATTGCGATGGTCATCAGCGCGTGCTGAAGAGCCGGTGTCATGGGTGTCATGGAACCTCTCGCCAAAGCTGTGCGGCCAGGGCGCAGGATACCTGCATCGCGTGGCCATCGCCGGCTCAAGGCTAGTTGTTCAGCGGGACTCGCGAGCGGACCTGGGAGGAAATACCCGCGGCGCCGCGCCGCTCACCCGGGAAAGCAACTGGCTCGTCGCTGCCCGAGCTGGCGCCGCGGCTCAGTGATGGCAGCACCTCGGCTTCCGAGGCGAGAGCGAACAGCACTGCGACGGCGCTCAAGGTGAGCACCGCGATTACGATCAGGAGTCCCGGGACCACGACCATGTCAGCTGCTTTGCCTCCTCGCGAAAGAGCTTCGCACGCTGCCGCGGCCGGGCGCGCTGCCTTAAAGTGAGCCCCGCGACTGCACCATTCGGAAGGGGGATTGATGGGCTAATATCACCAACTTGCAAGCCATTGTTTTTTCCCACCGGCGCAACACCCTCGCCTTCTGGTGCGGCTGCGTCATGGTCGTCGCCGGAGTGCTGCTGCACCTGCCCATGTTTCTCATGGCTCGCGGCAATCACTACCTCATGGCCGGCATGCCCATGGATAGCGGCATGTTGTTTGGCATGGCCGCAATCGTCCTCGGGGTGCTGCTCGCCGGCTACGGTCTCTTGCCCAGTTTCCCCGAGCGCACCCCGGGCGGCCCGCTGCACGATGTGATCGCGCACATCGAAAGTGCGCCGTTGACGGCGGCGCACTGGCACATCGCCGGCCTGCTCGCGCTGGCGCTGGTCATCGACGTCATGAAACCAGCAAGCCTCGGATTCGTGACGCCGGGCATGCGGATCGAATACGGTATCGCCTCGCGCACCGTTGCCCTGCTGCCGTTTGCGGCGCTGCTGGGCACGGTGGTCGGCTCCTTCGTGTGGGGCACGCTCGCGGATGTCTACGGGCGCCGCGCGACCATCGTGCTGTCCTCGGTGATGTTCATCGGCACTTCGATCTGCGGTGCGATGCCGAGTTTCTGGTGGAACGTCGGCATGTGTTTCATGATGGGTGCGGCGGCGGGCGGCATGTTGCCGGTGGCGTACGCGCTGCTCGCGGAGGTCATGCCGACGCGGCATCGCGGCTGGAGCCTGGTGCTGGTGGGCGGCATCGGCGCCGTCGGCGGATTCTTCGCCGCGAGCTCGCTCTCGGCGCTGCTGCAGCCGCACTTCGGCTGGCGGGTCATGTGGTTTCTCAACCTGCCGACGGGACTGATCCTGGTTCTCCTGAGTCCCTACCTGCCCGAGTCCGCCCGCTTTCTGCAGCACATCGGCCGCAGCGACATCGCGCGCGCTTCGCTGGCGCGCTTCGGCGTAGTGCTGACCACCGACCTGCCCGTAGCGCCCGACAGTCATGCACCGGTGCCGCCCGTCAGCCGTGGGTTCCTCGGCATCACCGCGGCACTGACTCTCTCCGGGCTGGTCTGGGGTCTGGTCAACTTCGGGCTGCTGCTGTGGTTGCCGGCAGCGCTGGTGGCGGACGGGCGCAGCGTCGGTGCGTCGAGCGCCCTGATCGCGCGCTCCACACTGCTTGCCGCGCCGACGGTCGTCGTCTGCGCCTGGATGTTCAGCGCCTGGAGCACCAAGTGGTCGCTCATCACCATGACGGGCCTCATGGTCGCGGGATTGTTCGGGCTGGCGGTGCAGGAGGCAGGCGCTGCGGGCCTGTCGCATCCGCTGCTGCCGCTGGCCCTGGTCATCCTCGGCTCCTGTGGACTCATCTCCATGCTGCTGCCGTATGCAGCCGAGAACTATCCGTTGCGCGTGCGGGGGCGTGCAACGGGCTGGGTGGCGGCATGCAGCAAGCTCGGTGGACTCATCGCGCAGACGCTGAGCGCTATCGGCGCGGTGCCGTCACTCGCCGTGACCATCCTCGCGATCACCATCCCCGCATTCATCTCCGCGCTGCTCATCGCCTTCTTCGGTCACGAGACGCGCGGTCGTGACCTGCATGAGATTGATCCGGCTGGACGCAGCGACTGAGCGTCCACTGCGGGCAAGCGGGGCAAGAAGCCTCGAACGATATGAACGTCTGGGGAGACGGCACGGGTGGCAGTGTCGTCGTTAACGCAACCGTCAGCGTCCCAATCATCGGTTCGGGACAGACAAACGTCACAGTCTACGGTCAGATACCCTCACAGGACCCCGCGCCCGGTGCATGTGCTGACACCATCACGGTGACCGTGGCTTACTGATCCCGCCCGCGCGCGCCTGGGTTAGCGCCATGGTCAGCGAGCGGCGCACGTCCGCTCGTCCCGCCACCGGTCCATCGGACCATATCCGCTGGCAGCGTGTCGCCTCCCAATCGAGATAGACCTCCTGCCGACACTGAGACGCACGTCCCGGTCTGTCCAATATTTCCGCCCAGTCAGCGCGCCGCGCCATGTTTTGTGAAATGAGTTGCCGGCGATGTTTTGTCAATCGGCTCCAATGCCCGCCGTATTCGGGCCCGGCGGCCCGTAGGTCAACGAAAGCGAGGAAAGGTATGCGGTCTCGATTACAGCAGTACCGGCCGTTGTGGCTGGCGTGTTTGGGTCTGACGGCGCCCGCCTGGGGGCAGTCCGCGCAGATAAGTTCCGAGCTGCAGGTCCAGCAGGTGGAAACCGTCGATGGCAACACCGTGTTCAAGCCCGCGCAGGTGAGCAAGCCGGGCGACGTACTGGAGTACCGGGTCAGTTATACCAACCACTCCGCAGCAGCCGTGACCGGCCTGATCGCCAGCCTGCCAATCCCCGCCGGCACGACGCTGCTGGAGCGCTCACAGCTGCCGCCGAATGCGCTGGCGAGCACCGATGGCACGCGCTTCGCCCCGCTGCCGCTGACGCGGCTGGTGAAGCGGCCCGACGGCAGCGAGCGCCAGGAGCGGGTGCCTCTCGAGGAGTACCGCGCCTTGCGCTGGAGCCTGGGCACGCTGGCGGCGGGCAAGAGCGAACAGGTGAGCGCGCGGGTGCGCGTCAACACCGCGCTGCCACAGGTGGCCCGTAAAGCTACCGGCTGACCGTCACCACTGCCTTGAGTTTCTTCGAGGCCACGCGCTTACGCGCTGACACCGACGACATAACAATTTGTTTGGAAGGATTTATTGTGGTTACACGTCATACATCAACGTCTGCAGACCGGTCGCCGCAGGGCCGGCTGCGCCGCATGGCGCTGTGGATCGCCGCCAGTGCGCTGACCATCGCCGCCGTGCAGGGCGTGCAGGCGACGCCGCCGCCGGCGGGAACTTCAATCACCAACCAGGCATCGGCCACCTATACCGATACCTCAGGCGTGTCCCACACCGTGACCTCGAACGTGGTGCAAACCACGGTGCAGCAGGTCGCCAGCCTGACGCTCACGCAGAACGGGGCGCAGAACGCCACCGACGGCAGCGTGATTTACTACCCGCATACCCTGACCAATACAGGTAACGGCACCGACACGTTCAACCTGACGACCGCCAATGCCGGCGGCTTCACGATGAGCAGTGTGCAGATCTATGCCGACAATGGCAGCGGCCAGCCCACCGGAGCACCCATCACGTCCAGTGGCCCGCTCAATGCAGGGGCTACTTTCAGGTTAATCGTCGCCGCCACGTTGCCGGCCACCGCCACTGCCGGACAAACCAACACGCTGACAGTGACTGCCACCAGCGCGTTCGACAACACCAAGACCACGAGCAACACCGACACCACCACGGTCACCAACAACGCGGCGGTCACGGTCACGAAGTCGGTGAGCGCGGCCAGCGGTGCGGCAGGCTCCGGGCCCTACACCTACACCCTGAGCTACACCAATACCGGCAACAGCACCGCCACCAGCGTCGCGCTGTCGGATGCAATTCCGGCCGGCATGACCTACGTGGCCGGCTCCGGCCGCTGGAGCGTGACGGGCGCGACCGCACTCTCTGATACCGGTGGCACTAGCGGCACCGCACCCAACACCATCACGTCCACTTACACCGGTGCCGGCAACACCTTCGCCGCGACGCTCGCACAGGTGACGCCGGGCCAGTCGGGCACCGTGAGCTTCCAGGTCAACGTGGCAGCAGCTACGGCCGCCGGTGCCCTCAACAACACCGCGACCTACTCCTACAACAATGGCACGGGTACCACCGTCAGCGGCAGCACCAACACCGTGCCGTTCACGGTGCGCCAGACAGCAAGCCTTACTTTCACCGGCCAGACAGTGGCCGGACCCGCGGCCCCCGGCGCGATGGTGACGTTCACCAACACGCTGACCAACACTGGCAACGCCACCGACACCTTCAACATCACCACCGGCGCCAGCACCTTCCCGGCCGGAACGACATTCCAGTTGTTCAAAAGCGACGGGGTCACCCCGCTCACCGACACCAACGGGGACGGCATACCTGATAGCGGTCCGGTCGCGGCCGGCGCTACCTACAACGTAATCGTTAAGGCGACCTTGCCGCCCAGCGCCACCAATGCCGGCGCACCTTTTACGTTGCAGAAGACCGCCACCTCCGTCGCCGATGCGACCAAGTCGGCGACCACCACCGACACACTGAGCGCAATCTCGGCCAACGCCGTGGACCTCACTAACAACAGCCCGTACAACGCTGGCGCCCCGGCGCCCGGGCAAGGCCCGGGACCCGAGGGTGCCGCGGTGATCACCAATGCCGCCAATCCGAACAGCAGCACGACGTTCATCCTGGTGGCCAACAACCGTGGACCGTCGCCCGACAGCTATAACCTCGGGGCCAGTACGGTCGCGAACTTTTCCAGCCAGACATTGCCGGTCGGCTGGACCGTCACCTTCAAGGCCGACGGGGGCGCGGGCAACTGTTCGACTACTGCAGCTACCATCACCACCACGGGTACGGTGGCGGGGGGCGGCAACGCGGTGGTGTGCGCGGTCGTTGCCGTACCTGCCGGCTACGCCGCGGGCAGCAACGACCTGTACTTCCGCACCCTGTCGCCGAACTCCGGCGCGAGCGACACGATTCACGACGCCGTGATGGTCAATGCGACGCGCTCGCTCAGCTTCACGCCTAACCACTCCGGCCAGGTCGCGCCCGGCGGTTCCTATGTCTATACCCAGACGCTGACCAACACCGGCAACGTGACGGAGGGCAATGGCACGGTGAGCACCATCGCGCTCAGCAGCGCCAACAACCAGGCGGGCTGGACCTCGGCACTCTACTACGACGCCGACGGCGGCAGCACGCTGGACGCGAGCGATCCGCAGATCACGGGCAACCTCAACACCGTGGCAGGTCTGGGCGCAGGTCTGGCGCCCGGACAGTCGATCACCATATTCGTCAAGGTGATCGCCCCGAGCGGTGCCCTGCCGGGTGCGGTTGACACCACTACCAATACCGCCACGACCAGCAACGGCAGCTACGCCACGACGGTGCCTGCGCCCGCGGTGGCCATCGACAGCACGACGGTGGTCGCCGGTAATCTGACCCTGGTCAAGATGCAGGCCCTGGATAGCACCTGCGCGGGTCCGACCGGCGGGACGGTGTACGCCACTAACGGCGTGACTGCCAAGCCCGGGCAGTGCGTGCTGTACCAGATCACCGCCACCAACACCGGCTCCAGCAACGCCACCGCGACCGTGGTGTCAGACGCCACGCCGAGCTTCACCACGCTCAGCAGCGCTGCGGCCACAACCGCCGGCAGCATTGCCGCCGGGGCGCCGGCGGTCGGTGGTACCGGATCGATCAACGCCAACGTCGGCACACTGACACCTGGTCAGTCCGCCGTCGTGACCTTCGGCGTGAAGATTAACCCGTAGGCCGGTGCGACGGGGGAGGCCCTGCCTCCCCCGTCTCTCGCCGGGACCGACCACATCACCGCGCCTCCCCTATCCCACCCCGCGCGCGCCGATCCATGTTCCGCTGCCTGTTCCGTCACGCCTTGGTCGGGCTACTGTTGTCCGCAGGGGCCGCCGTGCACGCCGCGCCACCGCCGCCGGGAACGGTCATCAGCAACACCGCCAGCGGACTATTCAATGATCAAGCGACGGGCCAGCCGGTTGGTGTCGGTTCCAATACGGTCAACGCCACGGTCACCACCAGCAACCTCGCGGCGCTGGTGGTTGCGCTCACTGCGGCCAGCAACTCGAGCACTCCTGGAGCCACCCTCTCCCTGACCGCGGGAGTCAGCAACAACGGTGGCGGCACCGCCAATCCGGTTGCGGTCACCGTGAACGGCGCAGCCGCCAGCCTGTTGGTGCTGAATTTTCCGCTGCCAGCCAACACCACGTTTGCGAGTGCGAACTCCGCAACCCCTGGCGCGCAAACGCTGTACCACGTGTTGGGAACGGCCGCCAACACCTACGTGACGGCGGTGCCGCCGGGCGCCACGATCGATGCGGTGGCCTTTGCGCTCGTCAGCCTGGCGTCGGGCGCTGCCCTCACGGGCCAGCTGGCGGTAACCGTGAACTCCAACGCCAGCACCTCGGTCACCGCGATGGCAGCTGCCGGCTGGGCGAGCAGCCCATTGGGCAGTGCGCAGAGCACGCCGAGCAACACACTGGTGATAGCACTGCCGGTCGTGCCGGCCAGCATCGGTTATTACACCGGCGCCGGTTACGCCACCGCGAGCGTTTCCGGGCAGCCCGGCACTGCCCTGTTCGTGCAGGTGAACGCGGCCGTCTGCAACACCAATCCGACGCAGGTGCTCAGCGTGCCGGTGACGCTCACCAGCCGCCTGACGGGCGATGTGGAGACCTTCACGGCGGTGGAAACCGCGGCCAACAGCGGGTTGTTCCGCGTCCAGCCGGATGTGCCGACAGCCGACGCCGCAACTCACGCCGTCGTCTCCGGCGACGGCATCGTCGAGGTGCTGCCGAACGATGTCGTGACGGCCACGGTGACGCATTGCGCCGCAGGCGTGGTATCGGCCTCGGCCACGCTGCTGATCGATCCTTCCGGCGTGGTGTATGACAGCCACACCAACAAGCCGCTGGCGGCTGCGACGGTGCAGCTCATCGACGTCACCGGCGCAGGCAATGGCGGCAAGCCGGGTGGTCCGGCCCGCGTATTCCAGTCCGACGGCACCACGCCGGCGCCGAGCAGCGTAGTGACGGCGGCCACCGGCCGCTATGCTTTCCCCGGCGTTGCTCCCAGCACGTACCGTCTCGTGGTCACCCCGCCGGGTGGCTACGTTTTTCCCTCGGTGCTGTCTGCCGCACAGCAGCCGGCAGGGCGTCTCATCAGTGCGCAGGGTTCCTACGGCAAGGTCTTTGTCATCGCCGGCCCCCAGGACCAGGCGGTCCATTTCGATCTGCCGCTCGATCCGGGCGCCGCCGGCGCCGGACTGTTGATTCAGAAGACCGCCGACAAACTGAGCGCGCAAATTGGCGACTTCGTCGACTACACCGTGCAGGTGAACAACAACATCAGCGGCGCGTTGCCCAATACCCAGGTCGATGACCTGCTGCCGGCAGGCTTCTCCTACGTGCGCGGCAGTGCGCGGCTCAATGGCGCACCCCTTGGCGATCCGCGCGGTGGCAGCGGCCCGCTGCTGACGTTCACGCTCGGCGCGCTGCCGAAGGCCGCGCAGCTGACGCTCACTTACCGCGTGCACATCGGCGTGGGTGCGCAAGGCGGCACCGCCACTAACCTGGCCCAGGCCGTCAGCGGGCAGCTCGCCTCCAGCCATGCGAGCGCCACCGTGCAGATCACGGACGGAGTGTTTTCGGACAAGGCATACCTGATCGGTAAGGTCTACGCAGATTGCAACACGAACGGCATACAGGATCCCGGAGAACCCGGCATCCCCGGGATAAGGATCTATCTCGAAGACGGCACGTACGTCGTGTCCGATGAGCAGGGCAAATACAGTCTCTACGGCCTGGCGCCGCGTATGCACGTCGCCAAGGTTGACCTGACCACCCTGCCGGCGGCTACGCGCCTGGAAGTGCTGAACAATCGCAACGCGTTCGACGCCGGCAGCTCATTCGTCGATCTCACGACGGGCGAGCTGCGCAAGGTGGACTTCGCAGTGTCCGGCTGCAGCGCGGACCTGCGCCGTCAGATCGAGGCGCGGCGCAAAGCCCTGAGCAGCCCGTCGGAAATCCTCCAGGCAGCCGCCACGCTGCTGTCGCCGAACGCACCCTCGACCGGCATGGAAGCGCACACCCTGCCCGCGAGCGGCGCCATTCGCCTGCCAGGCTCCCCCGACAGCACCACTGCCACCAACGCACTGTTGCCGCAGGTGCCGATGGCTTCCGGCATGCCCGGCATCTCCCCCTTTGCAACGCCGACCACCGCACTCGGCGCAGTGGGCGATAGCGGCGGACCCTACGCACCGCAAGCTCAGGGTCTGCAGCAACGGCTCAACACCTCGGCGGCGCAGGTGCTGCAGGATCAGGCCGCCGCCGCGCCAGCCGCCACCGCCGCTGCCGCTGCCGCTGCCGCTGCCGCTGCCGCCGCCGACAGCAATCTTGCAGACTTTCGCGCCCTGCAACAGAAGCTGCGGACCGAAGCGCTGGAAAAAGTCCTGCCGCATCTGGATGCCCAGGTTGGTTTCGTCAACCTGAAGGATGGTGACGTATTGCCGATCGCCCAGACTAAGGTGCAGGTCAAGGGTCCGCTCGGCACCCGCCTGGAACTCACCGTCAACGGCCGCCCGCTGGCGGACACCCAGGTCGGCAAAAAGAGCAGCCTGGAAGAGACACGCGTGCTGGCGTGGGAATACATCGGCGTCGATCTCAAGCCTGGTAAGAACACATTGCGGGTGCGCGCACTCGATGACTTCGGCAACGCCCGCGGCAGCGCCGAGGTCACCGTGATCGCGCCAGGACCGCTGGCCAGCATCATCCTCGATGCGCCCGCCGAGTCGGTGGCCGACGCCGCCACCGCGGTAGCCGTCAAGGTGCTGCTGCGCGATGCAGACGGGGTGCCGGTTACGGCGCGTACGCCGCTCACGCTCGGCGCCACTCTCGGCCAATGGCAGTACCCGAGCGACCTGCCGGAGTCGGTGGTGAAATCCGCCGGCAATCAGATATTCATCACCGGCGGCTCCGCCCAGCTGTGGCTGCTGCCGCCCGCGCAGCCCGGCAAAGCCGAGCTCAGCGTGAGCAGTGGTACGGTGAGGGCCACGCGCGCGCTGGACTTCACGCCGAACCTGCGGCCGCTCCTGGGTGTCGGGCTGGTGTCGGCATCGCTGAACCTGCGTAACCTTAACCCCGCTGCTCTGCAGCCGGCACAGAGCAGCGACGTATTCGCGCGCGAAATTGCCAACCTCTCCACCAGCCTCAACGACGGCAAGGACGACGTCGCGGCGCGCACCGCCTTGTTCCTCAAAGGCAAGATTCTCGGCTCGACGCTGCTCACCCTGGGGTACGACTCGGACAAGCCTTCGGACACGACACTGTTCCGCGACATCCAGCCAGATCAGTTCTATCCGGTGTACGGGGATTCTTCCGCTCGCGGCTATGACGCGCAGTCAACCGGCAAGCTGTACGTCATGGTGCAAAACGGCACCAACTACATGCTGTTTGGTGACTACACGACGCAAAGCGACAACCCGGCGCGGCAGCTCACCCAGTATGCGCGCGCACTGAACGGCGCCAAGGGCCACTGGCAATTTGGCCAGGTCACCGTCGATGGGTTCGCCAGCGAAACGGCCAGCACTCAGAGCATCGTGGAGTTGCGCGCCAACGGCACCTCCGGACCCTTCCAGCTCGATCTGCGTGGCGTCACCAACAGTCAGCAGGTCGACATCATCACGCGTGATCGCAATCAGCCGTCGGTCATTCTGAACGATACGCCGCTGACGCCCTTCACTGACTATGCGATCGAGCCTTACACGGGCTTGCTGCTGCTGAACAACCCCGTGCCGAGCGTGGATGCCAGCCTGAATCCGGTCTATATCCACGTCAGCTACTCGATCGACAGCGGCGGCCCCAAGCACTGGGTGGAGGGAGCGGATGCGCGTCTGCAGCTCACCCCGCGCCTTACCCTCGGTGCCACCGATCTGCACGACGCTGACCCCGGCAACGAGTTGACCCTGCGCGGGCTGAACCTCACCGAGAAATTTGACGCTCACACGACGGCGATAGCCGAGATAGCGCGCAGCGACAGCGACCTGCTGGGCGAGGGCGTAGCCGAGCGGGCGGATCTCCAGCATGAGGATGCGCGACTGCAGGCACACCTGTGGGGCACGCACACGGACGTGGATTTCTACAATCCGAACAGCCTGCAATCGGCGGGCGAATCCCAATACGGCGTCAAGGCGGCTTACAAGCTGGATGAAAAGGACCGCCTCGTCGCAGAGGGGTTGAAGACCTCCGACACCGCTACCGGCGCGGAGCAGAACGGCGCGGAGGTTAAGCTCGAGCGCACCCTGGCGCACAACACCAAGCTCGAGCTCGGCGTGCGCCACAGCGAGGCGAACGCTGAGTCGGTGTTGTCCGCCCCGGCATTGCCCGGAACGCTGGCACCGGTGACGCCCGTGGCACCCATGCTGCCCGCCGGCACCGACAGCGCCGCGGTGGGTTACACCAGCGCGCTCGCAAAGATCACCGTGCCGGTTCCTGATGTGAAGGGGGCTGAAGTGTTCGGTCTCGCGGAGAAAGCGATCGACGGCAGCGGCGGTGCCGAAGACGGCATCGGTGGCACCTACGCGCTCAATCCGACGACCCATCTGTATGCGCAGCATGATTTCATCAACAGTCTCAACGGGCCCTACACTCTTAACCCGACGGTATCGCAATACACCACCGTGGCAGGCATCAGTAGCGCGCTGCCGGACAACACGCAGCTGTTTGATGAATACCGGCAAGGCGACGGCATCGACGGTCGCAGCAGCGAGGCGGTTGTGGGCTTGCGCCGCCAATGGAAGCTGTCCGACGGCTGGGGCATTTCTGCGAGCGCCCAGCGCATCGCACCTATGTCGGGCATCGTCAGCGATGAGGCCAGTGCCGTCACGCTGGGTGCCAGTTATACGGCGCCGGGTGACTGGAAAGGCTCGTCCCAGGCACAGTGGGAGACCTCGAGCAGCTCGCACAGCTGGCTTTTCAGCGCCGGTGTCGCGCGCAAGCTCGATGCCTCCTGGACGCTGCTCGACCGCGCGCTCTACACCCAGCAGACCGACCTCGCCGCAGGCGGCGGGCGCGAACTGGCGCGTGTCCAGTCCGGCTTCGCCTATCGCCCGGTGGATACCGACGTCTGGAACGCGCTCGGGCAGGTTGAGTACCTGCGCGACTTCGACACCACGCTCGGCCCCGGGTTGAGCCTGGATGAGCAGGCGTGGATCGTCGCCGGCAACGTCAACATTCAGCCGCGACGCGGCTGGCAGCTGAGCGCACGCTACGCGGCCAAACGCGCCATCGACTGGGCTGACGGCCTGGCCGACACCTCACTCACTCAGCTTGCCGGAGTGCGCTCCACCTGGGACGTAAACCCGCGCTGGGACGTCGGCCTGCAGGCGTATCGCATGTGGGGTGATGGCACGACCGAATACGCCGTCGGCCCCGAAGTCGGCTATTTGATATGGAAGAATCTGTGGGTGTCTCTCGGCTACAACGTGCAGGGCTTTGACGCACCCGACCTGAGCGGCCAGGCGTACACGCAGCGCGGTATTTATCTGCACCTTAATTTCAAGTTCGATGAGAGCCTGTTGGGCGGCGCGCCGCTGGCCTCGCGTGACATCCCGGGTCGCAACTTCGCCGGCCGTGCACCGTGATCCGCTCCGCCACACCAGTGCAACAGCTGCCGCACGCGCCCCGGGCGCGGCGCTGGCTGCTGCGGCCGTTGCTCGCCGCGCTGCTCACGCCGTTCGCCACCGCGGTCCTGGCGACCGGTGGCTCCTACGCGACCAACGGCACGGGCACCTTCGCCCAGAGCCTGTGGTGGCTCGACTTCACCGGTTTCAACACCGGCTCGGTGGCTGCGCAGCCGCTCACGTTCACCCTGCCGAGTGGTGCGGGGACCTTGTCTCTGAGCGCCCAGGTATCCTCCACCGGCATGGGGCTGGTCGCGGAGCCCTCGTGGTCGGGCGGCGGCGCATTCGGCCACGGCGCCTACAATGGCATTACCGGCAAGCCCATCTTCTACTGGCTCAGCCAGGCGGGAACCGGTACCACGACCCTCTCGAGCCTGAGCGTCAAGGATGCCGCCGGCAACGCGCGCGCCTTTGTGCTGTATGCGGCCGACGGCGAAAACACCAATGCCGGTGAAGTCATCACCTACACCAGCAGCGCGAACTGGAGCCCGGTAGACACGGTCAACTACTACGCGCTGTTCAACGGCAACCTCCCCACGCTGGCGGGACTGGGTACGTCCGCTGTGGTTGAGACCAACACCGACAGCCGGAACTATGAAGCCTCGTACGTGCTCGGCACCCCGAACCCCACCCAGGTATCCGCGGCTTACTCGGGCAACGAAGCCACGCTGTTCGCGGTTTCCCTGCCGCCGATCACGCTCAATCTGGTGATCGCCGGGCGTGTGAGCGCCTCAGATCAATTCACGGCCAACATCGGCTATACGAGTCCCGCGGCGAGCATCAAGAGCGCCACGACCGCGGGCACCGGCAACGCCAGCAGCGGTGCGACCTCGGTCATCGGCACAAACAACGTCACGCTGAGCGCGGCCATGGCGGCCGGCAGTTTTTCGGGGCTGTCGACCTACACCGGCAGCATGAGCTGCAGCAACAGCGGCCCGGGAGCCTCCGCCTTCGGCGGTACCAACACCGTGTTGCCGGGCGGCGCCGGTACCAGCTTCACGCTTACCCCGCAGACCGGGGACAACATCACCTGCACACTCACGCTGACACCCGCGCCACATGCGGTGAGCGGCACCGTGTACAGCGATGCGAACCATAACGGCGCGCTCGATGCCGGCGAGAGCGGCACCGGGATCGCAGGTCTGTATGTCAAGCTCGCCGCCTTCAGTGGCGGCGCGTGTCAGAGTCCGGCGAGCGCTGCCGCCGCGGTGAGCGCCGCGAGCGGGGTGTACAGCCTGGCGAATGTGGCGGCGGGCAGCTACTGCCTGATTCTGAACCAGGACAGCACGCTCGCAGACATTACGCCCGTGCTGCCGAGCGGCTGGCTCGGCACGCAGAATCCCAGCGGCATCATCCAGCTCAGCGTGGTCCCAAGCGAGACACCGCCGCCGCAGAATTTCGGCTTGTTCAACGGCAGCAGTGTGAGTGGCACCGTGTTTGCGGACACGGGGAGCGGCGCAGGCACTGCCAACAACGGCGTTCAGGACGGCGGCGAAACGGGCATCGGCAACGTCCTGCTGCAGGCAACCGGCGCGGCCACAACCTCGGCGCGTACCGCCGGCAACGGCCAGTACATGCTATGGATACCAGCGGGCGCCGTGGGCACGCTGACGCTTACTCCGGCGTCCCCGAGCGGCTATCTCGCCACCGGCGGCAGCGCCGGCACCACCGGCGGCAGCTACTCCCGGCCGAGTGTCAGTTACGTGCCGGCGGTCGGTCAGATCTACACCGGCGCCAACTTCGGACTCGTACCCCCCAACAATCTGGCTCCTAACGGGGCGCAGCACGCACAGCCGGGTGCGAGCGTGTTCTACGCACACACATTCCTCGCCGGCAGCGCCGGTCAGGTCAGCTTTTCGCTGGCGACCAGCACCACCCCCTCGGCTCCGGCGTGGACTGCCGTCCTCTATCAGGACACCAATTGTAACGGCACGATCGATAGCGGCGAACCGGTGATCAGCGCGGCAATCACTGTCACCGCAGGCCAACAGGTCTGCCTGGTGGCCAAGGTGCAGGTGCCGGCCGGCGCCGTGGCTGGTGCGCAGAGCGCGCTCACGGTGAGCGCCGCGTTCCAATACAGCAACGCGAATCCGGCGCTAGCCGCGACCGCCACCGTGAGTGATGTGACCACCGTCGGGGCGCCGGGCACCCTGACGCTGGTGAAGCTGGTGAGCGATCTTACCCAGGGGGGCGCCGCGGCAACCTCTGTGAACGCCAACCCGGGAGACACGCTGCAGTACACCCTCAGCGCGACCAATACCGGGGCACAATCGCTCTCGACACTGGTGATCAGCGACTCGACGCCAGCCTTTACGACTTTTGTGTCCGCTGCGTGCCCGGCAGTGCTGCCGTCGGGCATTACCGGCTGCACCGTGAGCACCCAGCCAGCTGCGGGTGCGAGCGGATCACTACAGTGGAGCTTCAGTGGCTCCCTCGGCTCAGGTGCCGCGCTCGCGGTGACCTACCAGGTCAAGATAGGCACCTGACGACCCGGCAGCGGCATCAGGTAGAGGGCCCCCGGGCCCGCAGCCGCTCTCCCGGAAACACGCGCGCGCGGGCCGCGCGATCGAGCAGGCTGCGGCCGATGCTCGTGACACTCAGGCCGGTCACGTCGTTCAGCCGATAGGGCTTGCCCTCCAGAATGGCCTCCGCCGCGCGCGTGCCGCTGCGGATCGCAGGGCCGATGCCCTCACCCAGATCACGGGTGGCGAGCCCCGCCGCATCCCCGGTGATGAAGGCGTTGCCGCGTCGGACCACGTCCACCCGTCCACGCAGGTAGTAGCTGAAACCGCCCGGATCAAACTGCGCGCCGTGGGCGAGTCCTCCGCCAAGGCGCGCAGCCAGGCGCGCGAAGTGCTCCTTGATGTCCTCGCCGCTCTTCTTCAGGCGCGCCGCGAGCGCGCCGACACCCACGTTCAGCCAGCCCTTCTCCTTGGGGACGTACCAGGAGTATCCGGGCAGGCCGTGCTCGAAGAACCACAGGTGACAGTCCGGATCCTGCCAGTCGTATTCGATCTCGTGCTCCAGCGTCACGATCTGCAGTTCGTGGGCGCGCGGGTTCAACTCGCGGAAGAGTTCCCGGTACACCGGGCAGCGCGTGCCGCCGGCGCCGATGAGGTAACGGCAGCGATACAGATCATCGATAACGTAACCCGCGCCATCGGCGGCAATGTGGCGCACGTTGTGCTGCTCCACCGGCGCGCCCGAGCGCTCGAGGAGCCAGGCATCGAATTCAAAGCGGCGGATGGAATGCTGGACGCACGGCACCGCGATGTGCAGCCTCCCCAGGTGCACGCGCAGGCGCGGGAAAGTGAGCAGGCGGTGGGGGTAGGAAGCGAGGTCCATCCCGAGGTCGCGCACCACCTCCGGGGTGATCCAGCCCGCACACAACTTCAGGCGCGGCAGGCGCTCGCGGTCGAGCACCAGCACGTCCGCGCCCGCGCGCCTGAGCTTCGCGGCGGCAGTGGACCCCGCCGGTCCCCCGCCGACGATGACAACGTCACAGCTGCGCACGTCTTCGCCCGGGCGGTCGCTGCAGATCAGGGTGTGTACAGATGAGCGCGCGTCCAGGCGATGTCGTTGTTACCACGAGGCGCGAACAGCACCTGGAACAGCTGCAGCGTGCCGGTCGAGAACGCGGCGACCGAGCCGGCAAGGTACAGCCGCCACATGCGCACGAACTTCTCGTCGAACATCGCGCGCACGCGCTCGCTCGCGGCCTCGTAGCCGGTGAGCCACTGCCGCAACGTCTGTGCGTAGTGCAAGCGCAGGTTTTCGACATCGAGAATCGACAGCTCCCAGGGCTCGAAAATCTGCGCCATCTCCGAAAGCGCCGGGGGATGCGCCCCCGGAAAGATGCGCTTCTCGATCCACGGCTGCAGGCGCGCCGGGCGATTACGCCCGATCGTGTGAATGAGGCCGCGGCCGCTGCTGCCCATCGAGGTGTGGGCGATGCGCCCGAGCGTCTCGTAGTTGCCGACGCCGACGTGTTCGAGCATGCCGATGGACACGAAGGCGTCGTACTGACCGGTGATGCTGCGATAGTCGTCCTCGACGTACTCGACGTGGCGGGCGAGGCCTTCGCGCGCCGCGCGCTCGCGCGCAAAGGCGATCTGCTCGTGCGAGATGTTGAAGGCGCGCACCCGCACACCGTAGTGACGCACCATGTGCAGGGCAAACACGCCCCAGCCGCAGCCGGCCTCGACGACGTTCTCGCCGGGCTTCAGGCGCAGCTTGCGGCACACGTGATCCATCTTGGCAATCTGTGCCTGATCGAGCGTGGCATCGCGCGTCGGGTAGTAGGCGCAGGTGTAGGCCATGGTCTCGCCCAGCCACAGGGCGTAGAACTCGTTGCCGATGTCGTAGTGGTGATGGATGTTGTCGCGCGACCCGGCGAGCGTGTTTCGGTGCCGCAGCGCCAGCGCACGCCGGAACAGGGATTCGCGCTTCTTGCCCATGCCCCCGGCGCGATACACCGCCTCCAGGAGCCACACCAGATCCCCGTCGATCTGCACGTCCCCCGCGCTGTAGGCGTCCCCGAAGCGCACCCACGGATCCGTGAGTATGGAGAGCAGCGTCGCCCGGCTAGCGAAAGTCACACGCGCCACCGGCGCCGCAGAACAGGTGATGCGCGCGCTGTCGCGCACTGCAAAGTCCACCGCCGGGTTGCCGAGCACCCCGCGCAGGCGCATCAGCAACCAGCGATCCGTCGGGCTCCCGCTCACCGCGGGTTGCGGGTAGGTGTGCGTCGCGGTGGATGGACGGGCGGCGTCATCGGCGCCCTTGGACGCGGATACCAGGCTCTCGTCGCAGGCATTCACGGCGGCAGGTCCTCCATGCGTGAGCCGTTAATTTAGCATGCACCTCTGCCGCGCAGCGACCAGCCGTCCCTACCTTAGTGTCGCCCGGCTGCAACACACGAGACCGGCCCGCCCGCACCTCAAGGCGGGTGACCCTCTAAGCCGCTAACGGCTCGCCAGAACCCGGTTCAGAAGGTTCGCCAGGCGCCCACCGGCCAGCAGCAGCCGCTCGCGAACAATTTCCTCCGCGTCGACCTGGTAGGCCCTGTCCAGCACGACGATGTTCTGCGGCACGCTGTTGCAGGCAAAGCCGGGGTAGTGGTAGGCCACGTTGCGGGCCAGGTTGTTGGATTCGAACGCCCACTGGTCGGGTGTCCCCTGGCCGGCTTCGTTGACCAGCCCCCGGGCCTCGACCGCCAGCGCGTCAATGTCGCCGGGAGGCTGCTGGCGATTGCGCGCGTGCAGCGCGAGTTTGACCAGGTCGCTGTCCCAGGCCCGGTGCAGGTTCTCGCGACCGCGCGTCCTGACACCCCACAGGGCGACCTGCACCCGGTTGCCGCCGCGATCGTCGTTGTCGGCTGCGTGCAGCGGCTGATGGATGTCCCCGACCAGGTGCACGATCCACTTCAGGGCCTCGTTACGATCGCGCGGCGCCGCCCGCGGATCGCCCAGCAGCCCGATCAGACGTTTCAACTGCTCGGTATTGCACTGCCCGTCCGGACAGTAGCGTGCCTTGGGTGCGGTGCCGCATATCGGCACGTCGTCGTAGTGCCAGGTCGCCCGGACGGCCGGCGTCCCGTAGAGCTCGTCCGGCCACACTGAAATCGCCTCCAGGGTCGTGCGCCCGGACAGGTTGCCGTACTTGTCCAGATCAGCATTGAGCAGCCGCGCCACCGCCGCGTGCGCCTGCGGCGTCAGCAGCCGGTCGGCAATGGCTCCAACCGTGCGGTGTCCCTGCGGACCCCACGCCAGGGCGAGCGGCGCGTACGCCGAAGCGAGCACCAGCATGAGAGCAAGGGAGTTAGTCTTTTTCAGGCTCATGGCTGCGATTTATTTCCAGCGCGGGCGTCAGGGTGGTGCATTGCACGTTCAGTATTCACGCACTGCCACCCGATATCCAACGCACCGCCATCGTGTAGACTCGCCGCCCTCGCGCTTTCGTT
>Ga0209167_10000201_pt1 | contig 56257 bp, 56 predicted proteins | sample Coa_R1_9_FD_187154 | JGI IMG/M metagenome (GOLD analysis project Ga0209167, IMG submission 187154) | Surface soil microbial communities from Centralia Pennsylvania, which are recovering from an underground coalmine fire - Coalmine... | ecosystem: Environmental > Terrestrial > Soil >...
GGTGGAAGACTCCAAGGGTGTATTGGAGGCGACCACGCTGTTGGCGGAATTGAATCGCCAGCATCCGGGGCAGTTCAGCGAAGGCCAGTTGCGCACGCTGCAACGGCGAGTTCGGCAGTGGCGTGCAGTCAGACCCGAGCGGCCGCGCGTGCCGGCGGTTACGATCGGCGCGCCGGACCTGAAGGTCTACGACGCATTGCTGGCGGAGGCGGCGTCATGAAAGCCGCTCAGGTCGATGTCGTCGAACGCACTACCCAGTTGCTCGCCGGCTTCAATCTCAGCACCGCGGCGCCGGAACTAGGTCCGCGCCTGGAAAACGCCGGCCATCGCGACGCGCTGCAACTAGTTCTGGAAGTACTGGAGACGGAGGCCGAAGCGCGCGAGCAGCGCAAGATCACGCGCCTGCGCCGCGCCGCGCAGATTCCACCCGGCAAAACCTTCGAGACACTGGACGCGAGCACGCTGCCCGCGCCGCTGACACGCAAGCTGCGCGAGTTGGCGCGCGGCGAGTTCCTCGAGCGAGCCGAGAACGCCCTCGCCTTTGGCTTGCCCGGAGTGGGCAAGCGCCACGCCGCCTGCGCGATCGGAAACGCGCTCATCGAGCGGGGGCGCTCGGTACTGTTTCGTCCCGCTTACCAGTTAGTGCAGGAGCTGCTCGCCGCCAAGCGCGATCTGGTGCTGCCGCAAAAGCTGCGGCGGCTCGATTCGATCGAGTTGTTGATCCTAGATGATATTGGCTACGTCAAATCTCTCTTCAGAAAAGGAGGACTCAACCAGGGGTGGGCCAAAACTGAGTATCGCGGAGACCGCCCTCGTTCTTATCGAACAGACGGAGCAGTTAACCCTGGCGGCCACCGGCAAAAATAGTTGTCGCTCATCGGCAAAAATAGTTGACGTCCAACACCACGTTGGCAAAAAGCGGCTCGGGCTGGACGACACGACCTATCGCGGAATCATCGCGCGGGTCTGCGGCGGCAAAACTTCGGCTGGCGATCTCGATGAGCGTCAACGTCACGCGCTGCTCGATGAGTTCAAGCGGCTTGGCTTCCAACAAAGCACTTCATACACAACGTCGCTTGACGAGTTTGATGATCGCGAGCCGCAGGCGCGGCTGATCCGGGCATTGTGGGCTGATCTATCAGCGCTCGGAGCGTTGCGCGATCCGAGCGAAAAGGCGTTGCGGCGCTTCGTCAAGCGAGTCGCAAAAGTGGATTCGCTGGCCTGGCTCGGACCGCATGAGGCGAACGCGGTTATTGAGGCGCTCAAACAGTGGAGAAAGCGCGCTGCGGTCACAAGCAGGCTTCGACCGGGCGGCGCGGCGGGCGCTGACAGTTAGAAAAAACGCGCGATCGGGGCGCGAGTAAAAAACAGTCAAGGAGGATTTCGCGGAATGGAGAATCATATCGACACGGGCGGCTCGGGGCATCTTAACGGCAACGGCAAAGGGAAGCATGCTGCCGTGAACATAGCGGTGCCAACGCCGAAGAAGCCGGCGCGCGAGTCAACGAAGCGGCGCCGAAAGGCAAGCAACGCGGGTGATTCGAACGCTATAGGCGTCTTGGGCGACGTTGCGACCAAAGTCGCCGTCACCTCGCACGAGTACTATCGGGCTGCGCGAGAAGAGGCATTATATGCCCGTGTGCAGGCGAGAACCGGAGAGGAATGCACCAATTACGACTACTGCGACAATGTTGCTGAGACAGCGGAGGCCAAAGCGCGGTTCATGCTCGCCCTAATGAGCCTGCATGAATGCTTATCCACGCAGGGGTTGGCCGTCAAAGACGTATATAAGGTCATCATCGACGCTGATGATTGTCGAGGCGCATTCGAACTGTGCGGGGAATGGCATGCCTGCGCAGAGTTGGCCGCCAAAGCCGACAATGATGACTTACCCACGCAGGAGCAGGTTGTCGAGCTGATCGGCAGGACGGAAATCCTGATCGAGCGGATACAGGCGTTCTTCGAGAAAGAGGGCATCCAGCCGGATCATTTTCGACGGTAGGGCGACGTTTTCAAAGGAAAATCAGGTTGAGGTGGGGAGATGGCGGACAAAACGCACAAAAAGACGGGCTGGATGCGGCGGTGGACGCGCTGAACGGCGCTGCAGAGAAGGCCTGGCAGCCGCCGCACAAGCGCGTCGAGGCATTACTCGACCGGCTAATGGTCGGGATCCATCCGTCGCGGCGCGGCGAGGTTGCCGATCTAGTAAATGTCGCGAATCCGCGGATCGTCGAGGCGATCTCGCGCGGCGATGAGCAGACGCTCACTAGTGAAAAAGACAAGCTGGCGCATGCGATTCGCTTCGGTGGATTCAGCAATGCGAAGGTCGAGCCGTCACAGATTGAGATCTGGGAAAAACCCTTCCGCCTTTATGGCTGGGATTCGGGTGAGGTCGGGGTCATCAAGGGCCGTGTCAAACCCGGTATGCAGATTCAGGCGGTGTCCTGGTGGGCGGTGAAGATCGACGGCCACGTGCATAAGCGCGAAGAGATTAGGCTCGGTATGCGCCTGGCGTGGGATAAAGAGACCACAGACCGCGAATTTTTGGAGCGCTATGACGCGCGGAACCCGATTCCGGCGACTTCGACTGTCGAGTTCCAGGCCTCGCGCGATCCTGAAATCAGGGCGGCGCTCGAACGGGTCAGGGCGTCCGGAATGGCCTGATACGAAAGCAACTCACAGAATTTCAGGCCGCGTGCGACTCGCTGATCGGGGCTTTCATGGATGTGAAAAGACCCTTCGAGGCGTCGATCAACACGCTGGGGCGCATTCGCGCACTACCGATCGAATCCGTCGAAATTCTCACGCAGGGCATTAAGGAGTGTAACGCCGCGGCGGCCAGCATCCGCACTCATTTGCTGGGAACCGAGAGCATCGCGGCCTTTGGGAAGCAGTTCCTTGAGCTCGAACGGACGTTACAGCGCCTGATCGAAGGGCAAAAACGATGAGCGCGGCCGCTTGCATCTGCCCGATCACCCCGGACCGGCGAATCACCAAACCATGCGCTTGTCACGCCTCGTCGAGCGTGGCGCGGAGCGCCGCGACTGAACACGCGCCGGAATGGATCGATCTGATTCCAGCCGGCAGCTTTTCGACGCGCGACGGGCGCGGTCCGTTTAAGAACGAACATCCCGACGCGGTGATCGCGGCGACGCGCGAGCTCCGCATGACGGCGGGGCTGCCGATTGACTACGAACACGCCACGGATGTCGCCGCGCCGGAAGGGCGGCCCGCGCCGGCGGCCGGTTGGATCAAAGAGCTGCGGATTGTGCGCGGCGGGATTCAGGGCCGGGTCGAATGGACCCAAGAGGGCGCGCGTAAAGTCGCATCACGTGAGTATCGGTATGTCAGTCCGGTTTTCGAGCACGACCAGGATGGGAACGTTCTATGCCTGTTGCGAGCAGCGGTGACGAATAACCCGAATTTATACATGACCGCAATCTCTTCGGCGAGGAGTGATCAAATGACTAGCCAATTAACGGCGCTGGAAAAACAAGTCTGCGCGCAGGTGGGGGTGAGCGAGGCGGAGTTCGCGGCGATGAAAGCGACGCGCGGCGGCACGACTAGGACGGGACTATTCAGTGCGGGAGCGCCGGCTCCGCTGGGGGTATGTGAAAACATCGCCCATCAGTTGACCGAATACGCGGTCACGCGCTCGACAGGTAATCTGCGCGCTGCGCACGCTTACATGACGAATTTCATCGGGCACGCGGCGGCGCGATTTCTGACGGCGGCCGACCTGGAATTTTGCAAACAACAGGATCTGAATTTCGCGAAGTTCGCGATCGCGAAGCACGCGCGGATGAGCGGCAAGCCGCTAACTTTCTCGCATGCCAAGGCCGCGGGTCTCAGTGACAATAATCCAGAAGATCCGGCGGAGCCGTCGGAGTTGCTGAAAATGGCGGCCGACGAAATCGCGGCCTTCCTCAAGGATCCGAATAATATCGAGTCGCTGCAGCACCTCTCTAACGCGGAGGGCTACATCCACGCCGCGATGAGGAAAGCCGGCGCCGTCCGTCGTAGCTACGCCGGCGAATGAGAATAACGCACTAAACTCACAAGGGAGAGAGATCGGAAAAATGGCGGAACCAAAAACACGAGAAATCACGTTGCCCTCGGGGCGCAAGGCGGTGATCCGCGAGGGCTTCGGCCGCGACCTAATGAGGGCGCAGAAGGTCGCGAAGACCGTCGATGAAATCCCGATGGCCCTGGTCGCGCAGCTCGTCGAGATCGACGGTGCGGCGGTACTGTATGAGGACCTGCTCGACATGAACCTGCCGGATGTTCTTATGCTCCAAGGGCGGGTGATGAGCGGAAATTTCGATTCCCCTCCCGCGCCGACTTCGCCGGTTTAGTTCAGTTCGGCTTTTTAGCCGTTGAACTGGAACGGATGAGTTTCGAGCGATTGACCTATTGGCTGGAAGCCGTGCAGGAGCATCAGGAACAAGTCAATAAGGAGATCGCGCGGGCGCGTGGAGGGTGACGGGTGTTTTCCGGCGACGGAGTAGCTGAAGCATGGCGGTAAAGCTTTTCGAGCTTGGCTATGTGATTGCACTGAAGGGCCTGGCGGCGTTTCACAGCGGCATGGCCAGCGTCACCCGTGATTTTGAAAAGATTAATGAAGCCGTCAAAAGCACGCAGGCCATGCGGGAGTTTTCTGCGAATCTCGGCATGATGGGCGGCGCCGCACTCGCCGCCGGCGGCGCGGCGGCGGGGGCGCTCTACTCGGTGCTCAAGCCGGCGATCGAATCGCAGGCGGAATGGTCGCGCGTGCAGGAAGCCATGAACGATGGCGCCGCGACGATGAAAAATCTAAACGAAGCGCGGGAGACGGCTAAGAAAATCGCGGCGGAGAGCGTGATCAGTGAAACGCAACTCGGCGAGGCATACTACGTCGCCCGTTCGAACATGATGAGTCATGCCGAGGCGCTCGACGCGGTAGCAGCGGCGAATGACCTGGTGATCGCGACGACGCGGAACGCGGCTGACGCGCAAGCGCAGATGGCGCCGACGACGCGCACGCTCACGACCATGCATCAGCTATTCGGAATGTCCGCGCGGCAGGCCGCCGATCAGATGGCGGCGCTCCAAACGCGATATGCGGAACTGGACATTTCCGAAGTAACTTACGGGCTTCAGTACGCACAGCCGGTGACCAAGCAGACAGGCATGGGCGTATCCCAAATGGAAGCGGCGCTCGCGATGTTGTCAGTCGGCGGGCTGCATGGCCAGGAGGCGGGCACGGCCTTTCGCGAGATGATCGCGAAGTTCACGACGGATTCGAAGTTGCAGCAATTCGTTCGGACGAATAAGCAAGGCGGGTTCGATCTGGCGGCTTCGCTCGACGCGCTCAAATCGGCAATGGCCGGACTTTCGCCGCTTCAGCAGGGGATGGCTCTCAAGGGATTTGGATTCAATCTTCGGGATGTTACCGGCGTGAACATCCTGCTCGGCAAGGTCAGCGAGCTCCGCGCCGCGACTGCGGATCTGGATCATTCCCAAGGCGATGCCGCGAAGCTCGCGGCGATCAGAATGTCGGCCGTCGACGAGCAATGGGCGAAGTTGTTCAACAATCTCGATCTGCTCAGAACGGCAATTGGAGAGAATTTGTTGCCGATCGTTAATCGCTGGATTCCGAAGCTGATAAGCGGGCTCCAGTCGATGCACACCTGGGTCGAACAGAATCGGGGCACCGTGACGATGCTACTCAAGGTCATGGCGGGCTTCGCGGCAGTGACGATCCCGCTCGGCACGATCGCAGTGCTGTTCGCGGGGCTCAGTTTCATCACGTCCTATGTTCCGGGGATGACCGCGCTGGTCGGAGTGATCGGCCGCGCCGGGATAGCTACGAAAGTCTGGACAGCCGCGCAATGGCTACTGAATGCGGCGATGGACGCGAATCCGATCGGGTTGGCGATCATCGGCGTCGCGGTGCTGATCGGAATCGTCTATGAGCTTTATAAACATTGGGACATGGTCAAGACGTTCGTCACCAAGATGATTCCCGAAGCCTTCCATTGGGGCGTCAACCTGCTGAAAAGCTTCGCCTCTGGGATCGCGAGCGCGGTGATGTATCCGATCCATGAGGTCGAGAAGCTCGCGGGCCGGATGGGACGCTTTTTGATAGGCCATAGTCCTCCGCCCGAAGGTCCGCTCCATGAGCTAAACCTCAGTAAAACGATCGGGAGCACCTTGCAGCCCATGGCGGTGCTGACTTCGATGCGGCGGCTGGCCGCCGCGACCGCAATCGCGGGGCCGATGTTGCTCGGCGGGGCGGGGAGCGCCGGCGCCGCCCCGGCGGGCATCACGATCAATTACTCAGTCAAGATCAATGGCGGCTCGCCGGACGAGTGGGCGAGGTCGGCCAAGCGGCACGCGGATGAGCTGATGCGGATCATCGGGCGGGAGATGGAGCGTCGCGACCGACGGAGCTTCGGCGAGTAAGGATGGTGGAAAAACGTGAAGCCGTTGAGTATGCGGTGAACAGCACGACACCGCTATAATCAGCGGGCCGTGTATCCCGTTCCACCTGACGAGTTGCTCTACGATCCTGAGCTCGAAGCGATGATGCCCGAGGAGCTCTCGCGCGTCGTGTTTTGAACCAGCTCGGTGAGATCAAACCATCCGAGCATCGCCCCGCCATACAACTCCTCCCGATATTAGCTGTGTTAATGGCCGCGCGGTTTTCCGGCCCGGCTGCCCTCGCGACGTGCGCATTATGGCGCGCATAAGCGCGAGCGATTGCCAGCTTCAAGTGATCGGATTGCCAGTTTCAAGTGATCGCCCACACTCATCACCGCTCCGCGCTTGACACGAACAAGCCAACTTTGTATTTTACTTATCAGTTAATTAACTGTATGGTTCAGCACAAGATGCCTTCCGATCAACTCAGCACCACTTTCGCGGCTTTGTCCGATCCGACGCGCCGCGCGATCCTCGCCCGCCTTGCCGCGGGCGAGCGCTCGGTGGGCGAGCTGGCCGCGCCCTTCGCAATGAGCCTGCCGGCAATCTCCAAACATCTCAAAGTGCTGGAGCGCGCCGGCCTGATCGCGCGGAGCCGCGACGCGCAGTGGCGGCCATGCCGGCTAGCGGTGGCGCCGCTCAAGGATGTTGCCGACTGGCTGGAGCACTATCGGCGCTTTTGGGAGGAAAGTTTCGATCGGCTGGACGAGTACTTGAAGGAGCTAAAGAACAAGCAGAACAAGGAGAAGAAGCATGGGCGCAAGTAGTGCTGCGATCGAAATCTCAGAACGTGAATTGGTCCTCACGCGTACCTTTGACGCGCCGCGCGCGCTGGTCTTCAAGGCCTGGACTGAGCCCGAGCAACGCGCGCGCTGGATCGGCCCGAAAGGCTTTACCGGCTCTGTCCTGCAGATGGACCTGCGACCCGGGGGCGCCTATCGCTTTCACATGCGTTCCGCCGACGGCACTGACCATTGGCAGCAAGGGGTCTATCGCGAGATCGTGCCGCCCGAGCGGCTGGTCTGCACTTATCTCTGGGCCGATGCGGCAGGCAACGCGAAAGGACCCGAAACACTACTAACTGTTACTTTCGACGAGCGCGACGGCAAAACCCTCCTGACGTTGCGTCAGGCGCTCTTCGAATCAGTCACGGCGCGCGATGCCCATCGCGCCGGCTGGAGCAGCTCGCTCGAGCGGCTCGCCGGTTACCTGGCGATTGCCTAATCGAATCAACCCAACACCAAGGAGGATGCAAGCGTGGGCAGCAAACTTAAACAATTTGAAACGCCGCGCATCGAAAACGTGGGACCAATACTCATTGTCGGATTGCGTGAACGCTTCACTGCATCGACGATGAACACAGTTCCGATGCAGTGGGAGCGTTTCGCGTCGCATCTCGGTAAGATCCCCAGCCAGGTGGGTCGCACGACCTATGGTCTATGCTTCAACATGTTTGGCAGTGCGCCGATCGAGTACCTCGCGGGTGTCGAGGTTTCCGGCTTCGCCGACGTAACGGCTGATCTCACCCGAGCGACGATTCCGGCGCAGCGCTGCGCGATCTTTCATCATCGAGCACATGTGTCTCAGGTGCACATTACTGTCGATACCATCTTGCGTGAGTGGCTACCCAGCTCAGGCTATCAACTTGCTCACGCGGCTCCCGATGCACCCGACTTCTTCGAACGCTATGGCGAGGAGTTCAATCCCTCAACCGGAACCGGCGGAATCGAGGTCTGGATGCCGCTCTCGGCATAACCGGCACAACCGAAAAGGAAGGAGATGCACAGATGAATCACAACCCAATCGTGTCACGCGAGGAGTGGCTCGCCGCACGTCAGCAGCTTCTGGCTAATGAGAAGGAGTTGACGCGGATGCGCGACAAGGTCAGTGCGCAGCGCCGCGCGCTGCCGTGGATCAAGGTCGAGAAGTCATACGTCTTTGACGGTCCCGACGGCAAGATTACGCTCGCCGAACTATTCGACGGCCGCAGTCAGCTTTTCGTTAAGCATTTCATGATGGGACCGGGTGCTGCGCACCAATGCGTCGGCTGCTCGCTCGAGGTTGACCACCTCGATGGCATACTCGAGCATCTTCAAAATCATGACGTAACCTATGCGGCGGTGGCGCGTGCGCCGATCTCGGAGATCGAAACTGTTCGCAAACGGATGGGTTGGCGCTTCCCTTGGGTTTCCTCCTATCACAGCGACTTCAATTACGATTTCAACGTCTCCTTTACCGCCGAGCAAATTGCTTCCGGCCACGCACTTTACAACTTTCAGCCGGCCCCGGAATGGGCCGCCGGATTGGAAGATCTCTCCGGGGATAGCATTTTCTACAAGGACGAAACAGGCGAGATCTTCCATACCTATTCGACGTATGGCCGCGGCGGCGAGCAGTTTCTCGGCATCTACGGGTATCTCGACGTGATGCCGAAGGGGCGCAATGAGGCTGGGCCATATCACTCGCTGGGCGACTGGGCTCGACCCCGGAACATGTACGGCAAGGGTGGAATCGTCGAAGGGAACGGCCGTTATCACGCGCCGCCCTGTGGATGTTCGATTCACAAGTGAGAGCGAACGATTTTCAAGAGGATTAGCTAATAGGAGAACTGCACCGTGCAATTGAGTGCTTATCTGGGATTCAAGGGCGAATGCGCAACCGCATTCAAGTTTTACGAGCGCTGTTTCGGCGGAAAACTCGAACTGATGCTGACCTACGGCGAATCGCCGATGGCCGATCAGGTGACACCAGCATCGCGCGAGCAGATCATCCATGCCCGTCTGCGGGTAGGCAACACGCTCCTCATGGGCTCGGACGCCCCGCCCGATCACTACCAGCAACCAAAGGGTCTCTATGTTTCGGTCGGTGTCGATACCGTTGCCGACGCGGAGCGGATATTCGGCGAGTTGGCGGAGAAAGGGGGCGTGCAGATGCCGATGACGAAGACTTTCTTTGCCGAGCGCTTCGGTATGGTGACTGATCGCTTCGGCATCGCCTGGATGGTCAACTGCGAGCCTGCCGCCTGACGGCCACATCATCGACAGCGATAGTCCCTGAACTCCCGCCGCGCCGCGGCCTACAATGACCTTGCCGCAAGACCTCGCCGTGATCGGCAGGATCGGCGCGGCGGAAGGTTCGCGATGAACGACCAAACGCTCGCATGGTGCCGACGGCTAATCGGATGCCGCAGCGTAACCCACGAGGGCACGCGCACGATCGCCGAGCTATGCGCCCGCGAGCTGCTCGCGCCGGCCGGGATCGAAGCGCGGCTCATTCCCTCAAAGGACGAGGGCGAGACGCAGGTCAACCTGCTCGCGATGATCCCGGGCGCCGATCCCGCCGCAGCGCCGCTGATGTTGAATACCCATCTCGATACGGTGCCGCCCGGAAATCCCGAGCTCTGGACCGAGTGTGGCGGCGATCCGTTTGCCGCGATCATAAAGGCCGATCGCGTCTACGGGCTCGGCGCCGCCGATACCAAACTGGATTTCGTCGCGAAGGTGATGGCGCTGATTGGTGCGAAGCCGCGGCGTCAGACCTGGCTGGTCGCGACCTTCGGCGAGGAGCACGGCCTGGTCGGAGCGAAGGAGCTCGCCACGGCGGGATTATTGCCGCGCGGCGCACTCGCCTTCGTCGGCGAGCCGTCCCGTCTCGAAGTGGTAACCGCACACAAAGGCCTGATGGTCTTCGAGTTGCGCGTGGGTTTCCGGCCCGATTCGCCGCCACGTTCGGCTGCCAAGATGCAACGGCTGCTCTTCGCCGGGCGTGCCGCGCACTCGAGCACCCCGGCGCTCGGCCGTAACGCGATCCTGCTCGCGCTCGACGCCCTCGCGGTACGACCGGAGTTAAGCGTCGCCTCGATCAGCGGCGGCGACGCCGTGAACAAAGTTCCCGCGCGCTGCGAGGTCCTCCTGCAAGGCGCCGCGCCAGGGGGGATTCCCGATACGCAAACCATCGCCATCGACGAAAGCTTATCCGCATTGCTTCCCCACGCGGCGCTAGCAACTCTCGCCAGCTTCGCTGCGGCACTCCAACAGTTCGCCGATCAGGCCGGCCCGCCCGAACCCGACTACGCGTCGCCAACCCTGACCTGCAATCCGGGCGTGATCCGCTCGACCTCCAATTCCCTCACCCTCGACTTCGAATTGCGCCCGCCACCGTCACTGGATCTCGACCGCGTGCGCGAGGGCGTCGCGCGGATCGTCACCCGCCTACGCGACGACGCGCCCGGCCTTGAACTCGACCTGCGCGAACGTCGCGCCAACCCGGGCTTTCGCGGCGCGCTTGACAGCGAAACCGTAGAGCTCGCCTTGGGCGCACTCGCGCGCGCTGGCTTGCCGCTGCGCACCACCGTCAAGGCCGGATGCACTGAGGCGGGTATCTACGCCGCCGCCGGCCTTAAGCCTGTCGTCTTCGGTCCGGGGCCGTCGACCGGGGTGATTCACGCACCGAACGAATACAACTTCCTCGCCGATGTCGAGGGGGCGATAAAATTCTATCGCGAACTCTTGCGGTCGTGATGTGCTCCAAAGTCGTTGGCTGGAGAGATGGCGTCGGCCCGTATCCGCGGGAGGACTAGGGACGCGTGATCCGAACCGACGCCTTTTATGGCCGCTCCGCGGTACTCGGGGGACTACAACGAAGCTAATTCTTATGTGAGCAATTGGCGGACCAGTCGAAAAATCGCGGCTTTCCTCGATTTCATGCACGTCGATGCAAGGGATCCTTGGCACCCAGGTGCAAAGTGGCAACTTCTCTAAGCAGCGCCGCTCATAGCCTTAAACGAAACGGGGAAGAATTTGCCTACCGTAAAGATCGATTTGTCCGAGAACCTCGGTCGGTGGACAGGATGGCCGCAGAACGAACTTCGTACAACCGGCCTCGACAAAAGCGCCAAGTTTTTCAATGATTTCACTGGCGGGACCGATCAGGCAACGCTCCGCGAGGTCCTCCTGGCGCATCGGCAGGTTGCGCAGGAATGGCGCGACCGTCTGCCATCCGGCGTCACGATCTTCGCAGACGTGCGTGAGCAGCAGGACCCCGGCCTCGCGCGGATTCACCTTGCGTCCGCGCTCTTCGCCAAACGCAATCAGCTTGGCCATGTCATGCTTGAATTCAGCCGGCGTGGTAAGCGCCGGAAACCAGCCGTCACCCAAGCGCGCGACCCGCTTGAGAATCGCGTCGCTCTTGCCGCCGATCCAGATGTCGAGCGCGCCCTTGCGCGGCTTGGGCTCGAGGGTCACGTCGTCGAACTGGTAGAACGCTCCACGATGCGTGACGTGGGATTCCGTCCACAGCCTGCGCAAGATCGCGATACCCTCGTCGAGCCGCTTGCCGCGCTCCTCCACCGGCACGCCGCTCGCCGCGAGGTCGCGCAAATCGCTGCCGCTGCCGACCGCCATCACCATCCGGCCATTGGAGAGATAATCGAGCGTCGCATAGGTCTTCGCCACGTGTACCGGATTGCGGGCGGGCAGGGTCAGCACGCTCGGTCCCATCTTCATCCGCTTCGTGCGCGCCGCGATCATCGCAAACATACACGCAATATCCAGGGTCGGATTGCGCGTCACGATATGGTCGGAAAGCCAGATGGAATCGAGGCCGACGGCCTCGGCCGTCTCGGCGTAGCGGCACAACAGCTCCGGCTCGGGCAGGCCATATTGCCATTGACCGAAGCCAATCCCGATCTTGATCCCGCTCATCGCTACAACTCCTTATTGGCTCTCATCGCCGAGGCGCGGTGAAACATCCCGCTAATCGGGATATAGCAGGTTATGGCCGATAGCGAGGAGCGGCTTGCGCGGATACGGTCGATGAGCTTGTGAAACCGGTGCGACCTGCCCTATAACCCGATCAGCGGCCGGCGACGCGGCGATGCTCGTCGCGCTAATCCGGCTAATCCGTGAGGTGATCATCATGGCACAAGGATTTACAATCTGTGTCGGCACCGTTGGCGCGGGCGTCTGGTTCAGTCCGGACAGCGGCGATCATTGGCGGCGCAGCAAGATGAAGCTGCCCTTCCACGCCGAACCCGGTGAGGTGCAAATTCGCACGCTCGCGGTATCGCCGCATAATCCTCATCATCTGCTCGCCGGTTCCGAGGCCGGGCTCTACTGCAGCGACGACAACGGCGCGAGCTGGGATCTGGTCGATTCGCCGATGGATGGGCAGCAGATTTGGTCGGCCTCGTGGCATCCGCGCGATCCCGACATCCTCTTCGCCGGCACCAAAGCGCCCAACGTCTATCGCTCGAAGGATCGTGGCGCGACCTGGGAGAAGCTGGCTGTGCCGATGGCCAAGGAATGCTTTGCCGGCGCCCCCAAAGTCACCAACATCGTGGTCGATTCCGCCGACCCGCGCACCGTTTTTGTCGGCGTCGAGATTGACGGCATCTTCCGCAGCCGCGACGGCGGGGATTCGTGGCTCCGCCTGCCGCCGCTCGGCGACAAGATGCTCAATCAGGATATTCACGGCGTCGCGCGCGGCGTTGGCGTCAAGCCCAAGCTCTACGCCACGACCCCCGACGGCATCTGGACCAGCCTCGACGACGGTGAGAGCTGGTCGCTGCACGGCTTTCCCAAATTCGCCGAGCGCGACGCGATCTCCTACTGCCGCGGGATGGCGCTCAAGCCCGACGACCCCAACGTGATCTTCGTCGGCAACGGCGACTTCATCCCGGGCAAGCGCGGAACCATCCAGCGCACCATGGACGGCGGCGCGACCTGGCAATCCTGCAAGCTGCCGGTCGAGGCGAATTCCGTGGTTTACTGGATCGCCACTCATCCGGCGAATCCGGACGTCGTCGTCGCCAACAGCCTCCACGGCTATGTCTTTACGAGCCACGACGCGGGCGCAACCTGGAGCAAGAACCGCCGCGAATTTGGCGAAATTCGTGCGATCGCCTGGATGCCAAACTGACGCGATTCGGCTACACTTGAGCGGATTGGGTTCAACGGACGTGTAAAAGTGCGCTTTCTTAGGCGACGACGCGTTCCAGCCCAAGTTGAGTGGAGTTAGCCGATGAGGTCGTTGCCAATCCAGTTTTTCGCGCTCGTCTTTGCGCTTGCACTATTTCCCCTCGCGGCCCTCGCTGTGGAGGCCCCCGATGCATCAAGCGTCGAGCTTGGATTCGAAGCGGCTGCCGGCAGACCTTTCGTTGGGATTCCCACCGACTGGAGCGATCGCCACGTAATTTTCTCCACCCCCTCGGACGACTCGACCCGCGCTCGCGTCGAGCGCAATCCGCGTTACTGGCTCGATCTGATGCGGCGGCAGCGCAGCGCCGCTCCGGTGGCGCGCCAACCGCTCGATCTCCAAGCCGCAGTCTTCTCGTCCGTCTCCAAACCTTCGACCGCGAAAAGCCGTCCGGGGCGCCTCAAGCGCGACTGGTCGGAGGCGCTCGGCAGCTCGACCAATTCGCAGGTGCGGCGAACCTTTCCGGCCAAGTATTCCTTTAACTCCACCGCCGGCAAATGCAGCGGCAACGGCGGCGACTATGTCGTCTACACGCTCGCCAACACCAGCGCGAATCAATTCAACCTGATCGCCTACGAAAATCTCTACGTGAATGACGACGGCATGGGCTATTGCCCGGGCACCGCCCCGACGCCCAAGTTCGTCTACAACGCATCGCAGAATCCCGCTCAGCCCCTCAATGGCGAGCCGGTAATCTCCCTCGACGGAACCAAAATCGCGTTTGTCGAAAATCAGAATCAGGGCGCTGCGCAAGCGCTCTTTCATGTGCTGCTCTGGCGCGAGGGCGACGTGCCGACCGCGGCTTCCCGGCCGTTTCCCGCGCCCTACAACTCCGTTGCGGGCGTGACGACGGCGCTTGCAGATTGCGCGGTCAACGGCGCCGTTGCGCCCTGCGAATACACCGTAACCTACAGCAGCCTCAACAGCGCCACCGCCTCTTCACCCTATGTCGATTACGGCAGCGATACCGCTTACGTCACCGACGACGGCGGTCACGTGCTGGCGATCGCGCCGGTCTTCAACGCCACGCCGGCCAATCCGCCCGCCATCGTCACCGGATGGGGCACCGCGGCGGCGCCCGCTGTCACCACCACCGGCGGTCATCAACTGACCCCTACGGTCTTCGATCCGGTCTCCGGCAACCTCTTTGTCGCCGACCTCACCGGCGGGCTCTTTTATGTCAGGACGAATTCCAGTTCGCCCGGGAGTTGCCTCGCCGGCAGCGCGCCCTGTCTGGGCGCGGCATCACTGATCATCGGCAGTCTTACCGGCGCGGTTACCGCTGCGATCGCAGACCCACCGCTCATCGATATCGACCGCGAAGCCGTTTACGCTTTCTCCCAGGGCCATCCTCCCGGCCTCGCGCTCGGTTCCTTTCTCACCCAATCGAACACTACCCTTTCAACCTCCGTTACCGCGATCCTCGGCAGCGGCATCGGCCTCGGCGGCGCGGTCGTTCCCGCCGGCGCCTTCGACAGCGCCTTCATCAATTCGACCGACGGCACCGGATTGATCTACGGCTGCGGCTTCAACATCGACGATTTCCCCAGGCTGATCGCCTTCCCGATCAGCGCGGGAACGCTGAGTACTGCGTCAGTCGGAGCCTTCTCGCTAGCGACCGCGCCGGCGGCTTGCTCGCCCCCCACTGAAACTCTGCGCGACGGCATTAAGGACATGCTCTTCATCGGGGTGCAAAACAACTGCCCGAAGGATGACAGCAGCAGCGGTTGCCTTTTTTCCTACAACATCACGAATGGCTTCCCGCAAACCTCGACGCCGATGTCCGAAATCCCGGAAGCCGGCGGGACCACCGGAATCACCATCGACAATACCACCGATATATATCGGCAGACCGAGACCAATCTGTATTTCTCGACCACCGCCAGCCGGACCTGCAATGACTATTTCGGCAATGCGCAGACCACCGGCCAATGCGCCGTCAGCCTCAATCAAAAGTTCCATCAAGACTGAAGCGAGCTTGGGCGCCGGCAGGAATGTTGCGCGCCGCGTCCAGCGCGAACCACAAGCTCCGATCGCCAAAAGCAGACGGGCTTCGACGCGCAGCGCGTCGAAGCCCGTCTGCTACACTGGCAGATAGAAATTAATTCGCGATCGCGCGGGCGGGCGTTACGCCGATTCGTCCCACTGCCGCATTGTGCTCGAGCACCTCGAGCCGTACCTGCTGGGTCTGCAACTCCCGCGTGAGGCCCGTGAGTTGCGCGTCGCGCCGCGCATCATCCCGACGCAGTGCCGCGATCTGCGCGTCCTTCTCCTGAACCATCGCATACAGCCCCTGGATCGCCGCCAGCGCGACGCCCTCGGAATCCAGCGTCGTGATATGCCGATTATCCTCGCCGACTTTGAAGGCCGCATAAAAATCCTGCGCCATCGGCCCGATATGACGGATTAACGGATTTTGCGTCTTGTAGTTCCAAGTCAAAACCGGAATTGCATCCAGCTCGCGCACCACTTCTTCACTATTGACCGGCTTGAAGTTCGCCTTCGCGTTGCGATCACTGAGCGTTGACCACGCACTGCTGCCCGCCGACAGATGCACCCCGGCGGTCGGATTGCCGAAGCTGTCGACCGCGGTGACGAAGCGCACCCCTCCAGCCGCGCGCGCCGCGAACTCGTTAGGGCCCAAGGGCAGGAAGGGTACCGCCTTGCTCGCGTCACTCCAGACGAAAGTGCCGTCGAAGGCGGCGTCGGCCTCGCTGCCCGCGGCGAAGCTTCCGAAACCGTCCGCCTGATTCTCCGTACCACCTGCGACAATCGCGTAGGGGCCGCTCGCCACATTCGTCAAACCGCCGAGGACGCTGGCCCCGTCTGCGGACGCCACATTACTCTCGCCACCGCTGATAGTAGCAAGCGGGCCTGATACGAGGTTATGAAAGCCGCCGCCGATCGTGCCGAAATCAGCTTGCACAAGGTTAGGACCAATCAGATCCTTGCCACTAAGTCCACCGCCGCCACTGATCGTCGCACCTTGGATTCCTGCTTCGACCATATTGCCGGCGTCGCCGCCGATAAGGTTCGGGCTGACGTCTTCGAACGCGTTGCTCATCGCCGGCTCATAGCGCATCACGCGTCCGCCGTTAGCCTCAAGCTCGAGAGGTTGATCGTCAGTCGTGCCGACGAAGTTGAGCCCCGCGGTCGTGCCTGCGCTGCCCGTCAATGACCACGCATCCTTGGAACCCGCGGGACCCGCCGGTCCTTCCGCGCCAGTTGCGCCGGTTGCGCCGGTTGCTCCGGTTGCTCCGGTCGGCCCAGCCGGCCCCTTTGCCCCGCTTGCTCCCACCGGTCCTGCCGGTCCTGTGGGTCCTGTGGGTCCGGTCGCTCCGGTCAGCCCGATCGGTCCAGCCGGCCCGGCCGGACCATTCGCCCCGGTTGCTCCCACCGGTCCTGCCGGTCCCATGGGTCCGATCGGTCCAGCCGGTCCGGTCGCCCCAATTGCTCCCACCGGTCCCATCGGTCCTGCCGCCCCAGTCGCACCGACCGCACCCGCCGGACCGACGGGTCCCGCCGGACCGGCTGGTCCCTGTGCGCCGATTGCCCCGTTCGGCCCTGCCGGTCCTTGCGGCCCGACTGCCCCCATGGGCCCAGCCGGCCCGGTCGTACCGATCGCACCGGCAGGCCCGGCCGGCCCTGATGAATTCCAGGTCACAGACGTCGAAGTTTTGCCACAGACCACCGTACCGACGGTGAGCTTACTCAGGCTGCCGGTTTTCTTGGCGCAGGCGCTAAAAGTTTGCGCCAGCACGCTTGGCGCATCAATAAATAAAATCAGAGCACTTACAGCGAGCAGAGCTGTCACTGACAGCTTTATGCGGACTCTATTCATCATATTTTCCCTCAACTCATATAAATTCAGGTCTAACTAGCGTATATATCGCTATGCCATATTTTGAACAAGCACAAATCGATTATCTTTATCAATGTTCGGCACGTGAAATTGCGACCCGCCGATCCGGCCTTCTTGAGTCACCTCGATCGCCGCGCTCAGCCGCAGAGCGGGATTCCGATACTTGTCGCCGAGCCCGTAGGCGGTGCGATCGACAATTTCGGCCCGCGAACTTGCTTGAAGGGTTTTAAGTCCCTAAGCTGCGCGATACATCGGCACGCGCCGAGAGCTGGACGGAGGTCACGATGGCTGCTGCAGAGGTGGAAGCGAAGGTCCGTGAAATTATCAGCGAGCAACTTGGCGTCGCCGCCGACGAAGTTACGCCGGAGGCCTCGTTTATCGAAGATCTCGGCGCCGACTCGCTCGACATCGTTGAGCTCGTGATGGCGCTCGAGGAGGAATACGGGATGGAAATCTCGGATGAGGACGCCGAGAAAATCCGCACGGTCAAAGACGTCATCGGGTATATCGAGGCGCACAAGAGCTGACCTCATCCCCGTCTCCACTCGCGACCGCCACCCGTCCCACGCGCCACAGGATCGACGCAGCCGCAAAGCCGAGATCGCATCAGGACCTCCGCACCAACGGTATGCCCCGCGGCTGCACCGCAGATAGGATAAGCAGATGCGCTGTCCTTTCTGCCGCCATCGCGGGAATCGTGTGGTCGATTCGCGCATGTCTGGCAACGGCGCGACGATTCGCCGCCGCCGCGTCTGCAGCGGCTGCGAGCGGCGCTTCACCACCTACGAGCGCGTCGAGGAGACGCCGACCATGGTGGTCAAGAAGGACAACCGCCGCGAGCCCTACGACCGCAACAAGATCGTCGCCGGCCTGACCAAGGCCTGCGAGAAGCGGCCGGTCTCGACCGAAACCATCGCCGAAATCAGCGATCGCATCGAAGCCGCCGTCGCCGAGCGCGGCGCCAGCGAGGTCCCCAGCACCTTCATCGGCGCCGCCGTGATGAACGAGCTGCACCAGATCGATCAGGTCGCCTACGTCCGTTTCGCTTCGGTCTATCGCTCGTTCAAAGACATCGAAGAGTTCATGCACGAACTCGAAGAGCTGATCGAACATCGCAAGCGCGAGCCGGCCGAGACCACGCCTCCGCCCGAGAAAAAACGGCCCGCCACGCGGAGCGTCGCGGAGCCGGACGAGCGCGCTCGCGGGCCGCGGATTCAGGATGATTCGCCCCGCACGCAGAAGCCCGGCACAACTGAGTGACCGCTCGGAGCAAACTCCCGGCCGTCGCGCGCGACGAGCACTTCATGCGCGCCGCCCTCGCGATGGCCGCGCCGATGCTCGGTCGCACCGCGCCCAACCCGGCTGTCGGCTGCGTCATCGTGCAAGGTGACAGGATCGTCGGGCATGGCGCCACGGCACCCGGCGGCCGTCCCCATGCCGAGACCCAGGCGATTGCCGACGCCGGCCCCCGCGCCCGCGGCGCGACCGCCTTCATCTCGCTCGAACCCTGCGCCCATCAGGGTCAAACGCCGCCCTGCGCCCGCGCCCTGATCGAGGCCGGCGTCGCGCGCGTCGTTGTTGGATGCCGCGATCCCTATCCCCTCGTGCGCGGCCGCGGCCTCGCGATTCTGCGGCGGGCCGGAATCAGCGTCACGCTTGGCGTGCTCGAAGACGCCTGCCTCCGGCTCAACCAAGGCTTCATCACGCGCGTGACGCGCGGCCGTCCGTTTACCATCCTCAAACTTGCCACCACGCTCGACGGCCGTATCGCCACCGCGAGCGGCGACTCGCGCTGGATCAGCTCGGCCGCGGCACGCGTGATCGTCCATCGCTGGCGCGGCGAATGTGACGCTGTAATGGTGGGTGCGGGAACCGTAATCGCCGACAATCCGCGCCTGACCTGCCGACTGCCGGAGGGTCGTGATCCCGCCCGCGTGATTGTCGATACGCAGCTGCGCTGCGATCCCGTATCGCGGGTTTTCCGCCAGCGTTCGCCCGCGCCGACGATCATCGCGACGACTCCGCAAAATCTGTCGCGCGCGGCTGCGCGCTATGGCAAGCGCGTCGAACTGATCGCCGTGCCGCCCGCGCGCGACGGTATCGACGTGGCGCTGCTGATGCGCGAACTGGCCGGCCGCGGATGGTCACGGGTGTTGCTCGAGGGCGGCGCACGGCTCGCCGGCGCGGCCCTGCGCGCCAAAGTTGTCGATCGGGTCGCCTTTTTTGTTGCACCGAAACTTCTCGGCGGCGGGCGCAGCGCCGTCGATGGGCTCACTCCGCGCACGATGCGCGATGCTCTACATCTTATTAATTTATCCGCCTCTCAGGTTGGTTCCGACTGGCTGCTCGAAGGCGACCTCATCGCCTAACCCCCGAGCGCTTCCTTAACGCATCCGCCGCTGTTAGGTAAAAGCCCATGCCCAGCCTGCTGCTCCGCTCTCCGAAGAATCCCCGACACCTGGCCTGCGCCGCGCCTTTGCTGGTCGCGCTCCTCATATTACCGGCGCCTCCCGCCGCCGCGCAGGCCGCCGATAGCCATCATGCGATGGTCGCGGCCGAGGGCGACCTCGCCGCGCAGGCCGGCCTCGACGTCCTGAGACACGGGGGCAACGCCGTCGATGCGGCGGTCGCCATCTCGTTGGTGCTGGGCGTGACGAACTCGGGCTCGTGCGGAATCGGCGGCGGCGGCTTCATGCTGATCTATCATGCGCACGAACACAAAATCTATGCGCTCGACTATCGCGAGGTGGCGCCCAAGGCGGCCAGCTCGACCATGTACATCCGCGACGGCAAGCCCGACGAACAACTCGCGCGCACGGGCTCGCTCGCCGTCGCTGTCCCGGGCGAAGTAGCCGGACTCGACGCCGCGCTCAAGCGCTTCGGCACGATGAAGTTTTCCGCTCTGGCAGCGCCCGCGATCAAGCTCGCGCGCGACGGCTTTCCGTTGAGCGAACACATGGCCCGCGACGTTGATTTTTCAGCCGATCAGACCCGGCAGGACGCGAGCTTTCGCGCGGCCTTCTTCAACTCCGACGGCACCCCGTTCAAGGCGGGCGCTACCGTCTATGCGAAAAATCTCGCAACCCTGATGGAAAAGCTCGGCGACGATCCGGTCCGCGAGTTTTACCACGGCAGCGTCGCCAACGCGATCGCAACCTATATGAAGGCCCACGGCGGGATCGTCACCGCCGACGATCTTGCCGCTTATCGTCCGGTCTGGCGCGCGCCGATTCATCTGGGCTATCGCGACTATGACCTCTATACGATGCCGCCGCCATCCTCGGGCGGCGTCGTGCTCGAGATGCTCGGGATGCTCGCGCCCGGTCATCTGCGCGCCTTCGGGGTGGACTCTCCCGCCTACCTGGTGCAGTTGATCGAGGTGATGCGCGAGGGCTTCACCGATCGCGACCAATACGCCGACCCGGCCTTCGTCAAAGTTCCGATCGCGCAACTGCTCTCGCCGACCCATCTGGCGGCGGCACGCGCCGCCGCCCTGCGCGATCACCGGCCGCCGCAGGTCAGCGTTGCGCATGATCACGGCACCTCGAATTTTTGCGTGGTCGATGCGGCCGGCAACGTCGTCGATGTGACGACGACGGTCAACACCATCTTTGGCGCAAAGCTCATGGTGCCCGAGCTCGGGCTGATCCTGAACGACGAGATGGACGATTTTGCGATCGCGCCGCAGACCCCCAACGCTTACAAGCTGATCCAGGCGCAAGCGAACGCGGTCGCCCCGGGCAAGCGTCCGCTCTCGAGCATGTCGCCGCTGATCGCGCTACGCGGCGGGCGCCCGGCGCTGGTCGCCGGCGGCTCGGGCGGTCCCACGATCATTACCGGGGTCGCGCAGATTGCCCTCGACATGCTGGATTTCAAAATGCCGGCGCAGACCGCAGTCGATCTCCCGCGCATCCACCATCAGGCGCGACCGACGACCGTCTTCGTCGAGAAGAGTATCGGGGCCCCGACCATCGAGACGCTAACCAGGATGGGCTATCAGACCAAAGTGGTGCCGGAGTTGGGCGCGGTGAACGCTATCGGGATCGCCCCTGACGCCCTCGACGGCGGCTATGACCGGCGCAAAGGCGGCGCGGCCCTCGGCTACTAAGAACCCCGGCCCCTTCTCTGATTGACGAAGGGTGGGAGGGCGCCTTGAAACTGCGGCTCAGCTTGCGGATCGAACGCGCAGGCGGTTCCTGACGCCCTTAACGCCGCCGGTCGTCTCTGCGACGTGGCGCGCCTCTCCGGAAACCCTTTCGGACGCGACCCTGCCGCGCAAAGTAACGACCCCCGCGACGGTAGTAACGTGGATGTCGGCGCCCTCGGTGATATCGTTCTCGTGCAGAGCAGTCTTCACCTTGGCGGTGATCGCAGTATCTTCCGTAGCCGTCGCGGTGCCGTGGTAAACGTTGACCGCGGCATGGCCGACGCTGGAACCGGCATTCTCGGTATCTTCGCCGGCCTTGTGAAACGACTCGCTGGCCGATTGCGCAAACAGCGGCCCCGCAAACGCGAGTGCAAGAGCAACCATTGGTACAACAGGCTTAAGGGCTGATCTGACTTTCATCGGTTTTACCTCCTTTGCTTTCAAGAAATGATTATACCGGAGCGCAAGCATAGCTAGAGCCCGTCATGAACTTCATCGAGGGCGGCCCGGAGATTGCTGACGATGAAATCGATCTCCGGTAGCCCAATCACGAAGGGCGGCGTGACCATCACCGCGTCGCCGCCGAGGAGCGGACCCGCCATCCCGATCGACGGATAGACAAAGAGGTCGCGCGTCATCGCGGCGTCGAGGACGCGCCGGGTCAGGCGCATCTCGGCTGGATAGGGCGTGCGCGTGGCCTTATCTCGCACCAGCTCGATACCCCAAAAGAGGCCCGCGCCGCGGATGTCGCCGACCATCGGATGACCTGAAAGTTCTTCTTTAAGTTGCGCGCCGAGCCGTGCGCCGAGCTCGGCGGAGCGCTCGACCAGATGCTCGCGCTCCATGATTTCGAGCACCTTGTCAGCGACGGCGCAGGCCAGTGGATGTGCGCTGTAGGTGAAGAACATGAAATTGGCGTCCCGCTGCTCGCACTCCTCGACCAGTTGCGAGTCCACCGCGATCATCCCCATCGGCATGTAGCCGCCGGTGAGGCCTTTGGCTGCGACGATGATGTCCGGCTTGACGTTCCAGTGATCGACGGCGAAGCGTTTACCGGTGCGACCGAGGCCGGTCATCACTTCATCGGCAATGAGCAGGATGTTGTGGCGCCGGCAGATGTCGGCGATCATCGGCCAGTATTCTTTGACCGGCGGGACCGCGCCGCCGGTCGCGCCCATCATCGGCTCGGCGACGAAGGCCGCGATCGTCTCCGCGCCGTGACGTTCGATCTCGCGTTCGAGCGCGACGGCGCAATCGATTCCGCATCCGGGGTAGCTCTTTTCCCACGGGCATCGATAGCAAAACGGCGGATCGATATGTGGCCAGTCAAACATGACATGCTCGTAATCGGCGCGGCGGGCGCGGTTACCGCCGACCGAAAGCGCGCCGAGCGTGTTGCCGTGGTAGGAGAGCCATCGCGAGATGATCTTCTTGCGCGTCGTGCGGCCGTGGACCTTGTGGTACATCAGCGCGAATTTGAGCGCCATCTCGATCGCCTCCGAGCCGCCGCTGGTGAAGAAGAAGCGGTCGAGGCCGCGCGGCGTCCAGCGCGTCAGGCGTGCGATCAGGCGCTCGCGTGCAGGATGAGACCATACCGGCAGGACGTAGTTGACGCGGGCGACTTCCTCGGCGGCGACGCGCGCAATCTCCTCGCGGCCTTGGCCGATATTGACGACGACTGCGCCGGCCGCGGCATCGAGGATTTTGCGGCCGTCGCGGGTGAAGAGCCACGCGCCCTCAGCGCGCTCGATCACCAGCGGCTCGTAGGGACTCTCCATGAACATCGTGGATCGCGAACTGTACTCCGACATTATGCGCGTCCCGTGCCGATAAGCTGGTTGAGTTTCATTGGGCAATCTCAATCTTCAGGAAGAACTTTAAGTTTTGTCTAAGACCGTCGGCCGCACGTATAGCTAAAGTGATACTTTAATCTCTTGAAGCAGGCGCCGCTTTGAGCTTCTTCGGCTTTTCTTACCAAACAACCTTAGCACCGCTGGCGAAACGAAAGCACCGCTGATGCCTCTCAACTAACGGCGGATAACGGCGCGGCGATCTTCTCGAGACTGGTCCCTTCGGCCGCCACGCCGAGCAGTATTTCGAATATCGCCGCTGCGAGCATCAGGGCGGCAGCGATGAGATAGCCGCCAAACAGCTCGAGCCGCGAGCCTGAATCGATGAGCCGGCCGAAAAGCCACGGCGCGACGACACCGCCCACCGCGGTTCCGGCCGAGAAGAAAATCGCGATGGCCAGAGCGCGCATTTCGAGCGGAAAGATCTCGCTCACTGTCAGGTAGGCCGAGCAGCCCGCGGGCGAAGCAAAAAAGAAGATTACGCTCCATAAAACCGTCTGGTTGGTGGCGGTCAGCGCCTGGCGATAAAAGAGGTATCCGCTCACCGCCAAGAGCGCCGCCGCGATCGCGAAGGTCGCGGCGATCATTTGACGGCGTCCGATCGTGTCAAAGAAGTGTCCAAGCGCGAGCGGACCGAGAAAATTCCCGATCGCGAAAGGCAGAAGATAAAGGCCGGTGCGATCAGCCGCGACGCCATAGTAGCGTGCGAGTACGAGTGCGTAGGTAAAGAGGATCGCGTTGTAGAGGAAGGCCTGGGCGCTCATCAACGACAGCCCGAGTATCGAGCGGCCGCCCAAGCTGGTGATTAATGGCTTCAGCATCGCGCCCAGTCCGAATTCGTGACGCGCCCGGAGCCGGATAGCCTCGGCGGGCGGCGGCGGCTGAAGCGATGCGCCGGTCTCCTGTGCAACGAGCGCTTCGATTTCGCCCAGGGTTTTTTCGGCCTCGTCACGTCGCCCATGGGTCATCAACCAGCGCGGGCTCTCCGGGATGAATCTGCGCAAGTAAAGAATTACAAGTCCGATAAGAGCGCCCGCGCCGAAGCCACAGCGCCATCCGAGGTTCGGCGCAATGAGGCGAGGGTCGAGCAGGAGCGCCGTCGAGGCGGCCCCGGCGGCGGCGCCGAGCCAATAGCTGCCGTTTATGATCAGATCGACTTTGCCGCGCAGGCGCGCCGGAATGAGCTCGTCGATGGCGGAGTTGACCGCGGAATACTCGCCGCCGATCCCGCTTCCGGTGATGAAGCGAAACAGCGCGAAGCTCCATAGATTCCAGGACAGGGCCGTCAGGCCGACGCCGATAAGATAGATACCCAGACTGATGAAGAAAAACGTCCGGCGACCGTAGCGATCGGTCAGATGGCCGAAAATCAGCGAGCCGATGACGGCGCCGGCCAGATAGGCAGAGCTTATCGCGCCAATTTGCGCGCCGGTAAAATGCAGGACGTCGGGCCGCTGAAGCACCGCGCTGATTGCTCCCATCAGCGTGACTTCGAGCCCGTCGAGAATCCAGGTTACGCCCAGGCCGATGATCAGCAGCCAATGAAACCGGCTCCAGGGTAAACGGTCGAGGCGCGCCGGAATCAGCGTCTCAAAGGTTTCTTCGTCGCGGGTTGGGATGGCCACGCAACCATTCTTTACAGCGCGGAGGGCTCCGCTGCCATCGGTCGAAAGCGCTGATAGATCGGTTTGCGGGTGCCAAAGCCGCGAAACTATCCGGTGCGGCTAGGCCGATTTTTCGAGCTTGGCGGGCTCGGGGGGCTTCGCCTCTTCCTCGACCCAGCGGAGCTGCTGATAGTTGAAGCGTGCGTTCTCGATCGCGTTGAATTTGACGATCGCGAAATAGGGCGAAAGATCGAAATCGCGCGGCGTCACCAGTGACGCTGCGACCTGCCGCAGCAACCCGGGCGCCGCCGGGCCGCCACGCCCGAAGCGCCGCAGTAAGCCGATCGGGCGCGGCAGTACGAAGCCGTCCGGATATGGCTCATAGTGCGGTACGATTGGGAAGCGCACGCGCTCGAAGCATTCCGCAATCATGCTCGAGCAGATTACGCGCGTCGGATCGCCGCTGCCGAACTGCAACGCCCGCCGCCGCAGCCGCGCCGGCACCAGATGCACCGGCAGAAAATAGCGCATCAAATCGAAAATGTTTTTGAAATCGTAGCGCAGGCCAACCGTGGCCAGGGCGTGGTCCACGACCTCGCGCTGGTCGGCGGCAGTGAGACCATAAGGCCGGCAGAGACGGATATTGAAATTCACGTATTTGCTGATCGGCGTCAGCAACACGCCGTGCTCGACCAGGGCTTCGACCACGAGGAATTCGGCCTCGTCGGCAAACTGCTCGCGCACCTCGCGCGCGCGCTCACCACCCCGCCGCATCACTTCGTCGCCGACATAGATGCAGGCGTGCGACCAGGAGCTCTGCGTCAGGTATTTGATGCATTCGCTGACGCGCTCGTTACCTTCGATCAGGATGACATCGCCCTTGCGCAGGATGCGTCGGAGCGCAGCCATATCGTTGGGGATCGTGAGTGTGTAGCGGGCGACGGGCTTGGTCAGGATCGCAATCGCCCAGGCGGCCATTTTCCGCCGCAGGTAGGTGATCGGATTGATTCGACTGAGCAGCGACATCGTATCCGCATTCTCGCGGGTCAACCCATGCTAACGCTGGGGCGCGCGGGAGAACAGATCGAGCCTGCTATGTGTCTGCGATATTTGGAAAACCGCCGGGTCTCAGCCGCTGAACGTCCCGACGATGCCGTAGAACGGCACCTGCACGACCGGTTGGCCCGGGTCATCGGTCTGGATCGCGACGCTGCCGCGCAGGGTGCCGTTGGGCGAGTTCGGCGCGAGCTCGAGCGTCAGCTTGAACTCCTTGCCGGGCGTGATCGGCGCGATTGCCGCGCTGACACCGCGGTTATTGGTCGAAACGCCGAGCACTTTGACGGCGCGATCGCTCGCGTTCACCAGCCGCGCCATCCGGACGGCGCCCGCGTGCGCTTTCACGATGCCGAAGGAAATCTGCGGCGGCGTCACATTCAGATCGCCGAGCACCGTCCCATACACCGGAATATTGAGCGGCGAAACGTTCGTGGCGATTTTGACGACATCGGTAAAGGTCGCCGCCGGCGTGGTGTTGAGCAGAGTCAGAAGCAGGACGGCACCGGGTTTGCCGTCAGTACGCGGCTGCTGGGTGACCTTGAGGTTGGGGCTCGAATTCGTGATCGACGTGATGCGGAAGCCGCCCTTGTCGATCAGATCGCTGACCATCACCTGGCGCGAGACCTCGGTCCCATGCCGCACCTTGTCGAACACCACCGGGCTCGGATTAGCGTCAACTCTGACCTTGACTTCGCCCTTGATCGTCAGCGTGACAAGTTTCTCTTTCGGGTCATTGGTCGCGACGGTGATCAATCGTTGCGAAGGACCGCGGTCGGCGCTGGTGTCGAAAGTTGCGGTGATCTGCGCGAGCTCGCCCGGCGAGAGCTGCCGTTTGTCCGGCTGCGCGACGGTGCATCCGCACGAGGTCTGCACGTTGCCGATCGTCAACTGTCCGGGGCCGCCGTTGCCGATCCAAAAAGTGTGTTCGACCTTGTCACCTTGAAAGACCGTGCCGAAATCATAAACCGGCTCGCGCACCTTGGCCGAGGGCGCCGCCGTCGAGGCGCCGGCGGTCAGCCCGCTGAGCCCGCCGCTGGACTCCGATGACAGTCCCGGTGGTAGCTGGATCGGTGCATCGCTGGAACTTTGCGCGAATCCTCGCGCGGTTGCGCCAAGCAAAACCCCAATTGCAACTATCGCGATTGCGACGCTCCGCCGATGAATTGACAAACCGTCCGCCCCGCCCTTCTCGCGCAAGTCAGGAGGCCTTCGCGAGTCGGAGTTCGCCGGCCGCGTCGCGACCTTCGTAACGCTTGAGAAAATCCGTCGCGTAATGGCCTGCGCGAAAATCCGGGTCGGCCAGAATCTGCAGATGGAGCGGGATATTCGTCTTGATCCCGTCGATCAGGTATTCACGCAGCGCGGCCTCGGCCCGCTTGATCGCGAGCGCGCGGTCTTCCGCCTGCACGATCACCTTCGCGATCAGCGGATCGTAATGCACCGGCACGCGATAACCGTCGTACAACGCCGTCTCGATCCGCACTCCCAGGCCGCCCGGCGGATGATGGCTGCTGACGACACCCGGCGACGGCAGATGAGTCTGCGGGTCTTCCGCATAGACCCGGCACTCGATCGCGGCGCCGGCAAATTTCACCTGCCGCTGCTTGAGGCCCAGCGGCTCGCCCGCCGCAAGCCGGATGCTTTCCTTCACCAGGTCGATGCCGGTGACCATCTCGGTGACGCCGTGCTCGACCTGAATCCGCGTGTTCATCTCGATAAAATAGAACGCGCCGTCGGGGGCGAGCAGGAACTCGACCGTACCGACGTTGGAATAGCCGACGACCTCGGCCGCGCGCACCGCGGCCTTACCCATCTTCTCGCGCAGCCGCGCCGTCATCGCGGGCGAGGGTGATTCCTCGAGCACCTTCTGATGCCGCCGCTGAATCGAGCAATCGCGCTCGCCCAGATGAATCGCATTGCGATGATTGTCCGCCACAATCTGAAACTCGACGTGCCGCGCGCGCTCGAGATACTTCTCGAGGTACATCGTCCGCGAGCCGAACGCCGCCTCGCTCTCGCCGCGCGCCAGCGGAAACAGTTTCGCGAGTTCGTCGGCGTCGCGCGCAATCCGCATCCCTTTGCCGCCGCCGCCGGCCGCGGCTTTGATCAGCACCGGGAAGCCCAGCCGCTGGCCGTCGGCCAGCGCGTCACGCAGCTCGGTGATTCCGGTGCCGACGCTGCCCGGCAGGGTCGGCACACCCGCGCGTTGCATGATGCGGCGGGCTCGCGGCTTGTCGCCCATCAGCCGGATATGGCGAGCACGCGGCCCCACGAAATTGACCTCCGAGCGGCGGCAGGCCTCGGCAAAATCGCCATTCTCGGACAGGAAGCCATAGCCCGGATGGACGGCGTCAGCGCCGTAGCTCAGCGCCGCGCTCATGATCGACGGAATGCTCAGGTAGCTGTCCTCGGCGGCGGGTGGTCCGATGCAGACCGCCTCATCGGCCATCCGCACATGCAACGCGTCCTTGTCCGCGGTCGAATAGACCGCGATCGTCTCGATGCCTAATTCGCGACAGGCGCGGATAATCCGTATCGCGATCGTACCGCGATTCGCCACCAGCAATTTCTTGAATGTCGCCATGCTTGTTTCGGCCTAGCCGATCTCGGTTCCGGCTCAGGCGGTCTCCCTGGTTGCGGCTCAGCCGATCTCGACGATGACGAGCGGCTGCCCGTATTCGACCGGCTGCGCATTTTCGCACAACACTTTCACCACCCGCCCCGCCACCTCCGCCTCGATCTCATTCATCATCTTCATCGCCTCGATGATGCACAGCGTCTGGCCCTTGCGCACCGAATCGCCCTCTTCGACAAAAGGGTCGGCGTCGGGCGAGGAGGCGCGATAGAACGTTCCGACCATCGGGCTGACAATCAGCCGCTGATTCTCGGCCAACTCGGGCGCGGCAGCCTTTCCTCCTTCCCGCGCCGGCGCGCGCACATGACGCGACAGCGCGGCGGTCGTGGATTGACCAGGCGGCGGCGCTGCGACCGCCTCGCGCGGGCGGCCAGCACGCACCAGTCGCACCTTGCCGCGCTTCTTGTCGTCTATCTCAAGTTCAAGCAGCTCGTATTCTTGCATCAGGGCGAGCAGCGCTTTGATCTCCCGCGTCTCCATCAGGCTTTCTACTGAACTCCGCCCCGCTCCTCCTGCTCCTGCGACTCGGCGCTGCGGCCGCTTCGCAGTCCCGCCACGATCGCGCTTCACCCTTTCTCGGCCTCGCTGTGCGCTGTCGTGGCGTCGATTCCCACCGCGGCCCGTAGCGCCAGTATATAGGTCTCCGCGCCAAAACCCATGATTCGCCCGGCCACGACATCGGCGATCGTCGAATGATGGCGAAACGCTTCACGCTTATAGACGTTGGAAAGATGGACTTCGATTACTGGCGCGTCGAGCGCAGCGATCGCGTCGCGAATCGCGATACTAGTATGAGTATAGGCCGCTGGATTGATAATCAAAACGTCGATTTGCCCGCGCGCCGCCTGGATGCGGTCGACGATCGCGCCTTCGCTATTCGACTGAAAGGTCTCGACCTTGAGGCCGAGCTCGCGGCCGAGCGCGATCAGCCGCCGATCGAGCTCGCGCAGCGTCGTGCGGCCGTAAATCTCGGGTTCGCGCTCGCCCAGCAGGTTGAGGTTCGGCCCATGAATCACCAGCACGACCGGCGTCCGCCTCACGCTCGCCACCGCCACCACCTCGCCCCTGCTCTTTGTCGCCATCAGCCCTGCGCGATATTGAACCTCACAGGGTACGGACGTTCAAGCGGCTCGCGCGTCGATAGGATTCGAGTTCTCATACCGTTGCTGACTCGCTTGGGCGTGAATGCGCCACGGCCGGCGCGCTGGAAAACAGCTTGACCAAAACTGGCTAATCCTTGCCGACGAACGCCGTTCATTCTATACAGTGGACTGGCATCGCTGCTTAAAAGCCCGAAATCCCCGTCTAACCAGGAGGAAATTTCGATGGGTTTCAATCATGGTCAACGTCGCCCTCCGGCCGCCCGTGGTTATCTAACTCGCTGGGTTTTGCCTGTCGTCGCGTCGTGCCTGGTGCTCGGGTTAGCCGGGCTGGGCGCAGACGCGGCCACACCCTTGTGCGTCGGGAAGGGCGCCGGCTGCTTCAGCACGGTCCAGGCGGCGATCAACGCGGTGAATTCGACCAACAGCACCATCGTAGTTAATCCCGGAAGCTATACCGCAACGTGCGGCGGTCCAGGATGCGCGGTCGGCATGATCAGCAGCACCGCAGCAAACGGCGCCTCGCTCAGCGGCCTGACGCTGCTCTGCGGCAATGGCCAACTCGCGCAATCGGTAGTTCTGAATGCGAGCGGCCTTAACCATGCACTCTACGTGAGCGGCGTGAATGGGGTGACGATTGCGGGTTGCACCGCCGCGCACGCGGCCCGCGAAGGCATTCTCGTCGAGAACAGCAACAACGCCAACGTCACGAACAACCAGGTCACCCTCAACGACCAGGCCATGAGTGCGACAATTGGTCTGGGTACTCCACCGTGTCCGTCGTTCCTGTCACCCGGTACACCTCCTGGTGTGATTCAATGCTGTCCCGATGCGTTTGCCGGCGGCCCCGGGAATTTTCCGAATGACAACGACGATTGCGGCGAAGGTGTTCATCTGCGCAGCGTGACCAATTCGGTGGTGCAGGGCAATCACGTCTTTAACAATATCGGCGGGATCTTGCTCTCAGATGAAACCGGTCCCAACTCCAACAATTTGGTGAGCCGCAACCTCTCGGAGAACAACCGCGAATTTGGTGGTGATTGCGGGGTAACCCTGGCTTCGCACATCACCTGTGCGGCCGGCTCGACCGACGTTACGGGTTGTACCCTGGCGCCATCGACGCCGTCGGCGGGCGTATTCCACAACGTCGTTGACAGTAACGTGATGCAGAATAACGGCGCTTCCGGCGCCGGACTCTTTGCCAATCCTGGCATCCCGCCGGGTTCCGCAACCGCCGCCTACGGCAATGTGATCTCAGGCAACATCGTCAAAAACAACGGCCAGCCCGGGATCGCGATTCATGTCCATGCGGCCAACGGTAACGCCGATAACAACGTGATCGTTAACAATACGGTGAGCGGCAATGGCGGCGACTCGGAAGCGACGCCCGGCGGCACTCCGCCGGGCCTCGGCATCGAGCTCCTCAGCAACGGTGATTTCGGCAATGGCTTTGGCGCCGCCACGCCGATCGTGGGGACCACGATCGCGGACAACATTGTGTCGAACGAAGATATCGATATCTGGGTGGGCAACACGGACACCGATGCGAACGCGATGCTCAACAATCTGATCGGGAGCGGCGCCAGCGGCATTACCAACGCCGGAAGTGGAAACGTGACTGCGACCGACAACTGGTGGGGATGTCCGGATGGCCCCGGCGCCTCCGGCTGTTCCAGCACTTCGGGCGCGGTTACCAGCAGCCCGTTCCTGTCACATCCGGCGCGATGAGTGATGCGTGCGTTCGCGCTTGTCGCTCGACCCGATGCGGGCTACGCTGGCGCCGATCAGCACGAAAATCCTTCCGTTGGAGCCGGCGCATGGCCAAAAAAGAACCCTTCACGATTGCCGTCCCCGAGGCTGTCCTCGAAGACCTGCGCGACCGCCTCGCCCGCACGCGCTACCCGCGCGACTTCGCCAACCCCAACTGGGAGTACGGCACGAACGCTGATTCTGACCCACGGCTGGCCGTGGACCTTCTGGGACCTGCACAAGCTGATTCGCCCACTGACCAATCCGGCGGCTTTCGGCGGTGACCCGCAGGATTCCTTCGACGTCGTCGTGCCGTCGCTGCCGGGCTATGGCTTTTCGACCCCGCTGACGACCCCCGGGATCAATTACTCAAACACCGCCGACCGCTGGGTCAAGCTGATGCAGGACGTGCTCGGCTACAAGAAATTCTCGGCTGAGGGCGGCGATTGGGGCGCGATCGTCACCGCGCAACTTGGGCACAAATATGCCGATCGATTGATCGGAATTTATACCCACTTGCCGATTACGCTGGGTTTCTTTACTGGCGGTGGTCCGGCCCCCGAAGACTACGGGCCGGGCGAAGAAGGTTGGCTCGAGCACAACCGCAATTTCATCGATAACGAAGCTGGCTACATGCGTTTGCAATGCACCAAGCCGCAAACCATCGCCGCGGCGCTCAATGATTCACCCGCGGGACTCGCCGCGTGGATCGTCGAGAAGCGCCGCACTTGGGGCGACTGTGGTGGTAACGTCGAGAGTCGTTTCAGCAAGGACGATCTCTGCACCACCTGCACGCTCTACTGGATCAGCGAGAACTACGGCACCTCGGCGCGCTACTACTACGAGGCGGCGCATAACCTCTGGCAGCCCTCGCACAACCGCACGCCGGTCGTCGAAGCCCCGACGGCCGCGGCACTCTTCCTCAAGGAGGTGATGCTGATGCCGCGCAAATGGGTCGAGCGTTACTACAATCTCAAGCGCTGGACGGTGATGCCGTCGGGCGGCCACTTCGCGCCGATGGAGGAGCCGCAGATGCTCATCGACGACATCCGCGCCTTCTTCCGAACGTTGCGCTAAACACTAGCGGTGCGCGGGCTCCGCGCGGAGCGCGCCGCTCTGCGTGCAGTGGGCACACGAGAGCGTATAAACTGCGGCAGCGGGGAGGGGTGGCCGAGCGGTTGAAGGCACCGGTCTTGAAAATCGGCAGCGACGCGAGTCGCTCGTGGGTTCGAATCCCACCCCCTCCGCCATAGACTCTTCGCCAGCTCAAAGGCGGATTCGTAATAGACTGCGTCGTCCCACTCGTTCAGACATATAAAATCGCACACGTTGGAGGCTCATTATGCCAGAGCGGATTCTGAGTAAAGATGAAATCGCGGAGATGGAGAAGCTCAGTGTCGATCGCGTGATTGAGGCGATCGAGGCGGGCGACAAAGCCGGCGCGAAGAAGCTCGCGCAGCGCATGTACAACGAGTTCCTGAGCATGCACGATCTTTATCGCAACTGGGCCGCGGCGACCCTGAGCTTCATCGGCAAACGCTATGGCGACCAGGTGCTCGAAGAGGCGATGGACGCGGGCGTCAAGTCGTGGTGGCTGCCCAATCTGGAAAAGCTGCCGAAGGGTGAGGACGCTGCGGCCTTGAGGGCGCGGGTCAAGATGTTCGTCGCGGGCCTGCGCGCCCATCTGATGCCGCTTCACATCGAGGAGGACGACGAGAAGATCGTCTTGCAGATGCGGCCGTGCGGCAGCGGCGGACGGCTCGTGCTCGAGGGCAAGTACGAAGGTCCTGACGCCTTGCTGACGATCAAGGGCGAGCAGCTTCTAACGTACGGCCGCGAGGATTTCCCGGTTTATTGCGCCCACGAACCGATCATGGAGCTGCAGGATATCAAGGCGAACGGCTCCCCTTTCGTAGTGGTCGAGCCGGCGCACGAGCTCGGCAAGCAGCACTGCAGCTTTATAATTTACAAAGATCGGAACAAAGTCCCGGCAAAGTATTATGAGCGGCTGGGACTCAAAAAGCCGACACCGGAGGCGTAGCCGAGGCTGTCGGCGAGAGCCGCGGTCGTGTCGGGGGTCAGCGCGTGCACGAACGTGCAGATGCCGTCGGAGCGGGCTACTGAAGTGAAGCCTCCCCGCACCAGCATCCGCAGGGCCGGAGCATTGGAGGCGAGCGTATCCGTCGTGAGACGCTGAAAGCCGGCCTGTTGGGCGCAGCGGCTGAGGTGCCGCACCAATAGCGAACCGACGCCCAGTCCTTGATATTTATCGAGAACACTCATCGCGAGTTCTGCCTCGCCCGGCTGATCGGTGGCGACACAGCGCGCGTCGCCGATGATCAACGGTGCCCCGGCCGCATCGGTTACTACCGCGATGAGTGCAATGTGCTTGGGGTATTCGGGTGCCGTGAGCCGATCCAGTTCATGAGGCTCAATCGCATGGCGCAGTCCGAAAAACCGTCTGTATCGAGAATCGGGACTGAGCAGTTCGAAGTGACGAGCAAGAAGCTGGTTATCCTCAGGGCGAATCGAACGCACTGTCACGAGCGTACCATCGCGCAAAAGTTTATCGCAACGATAGCTCCACGCCCCGCTGTTAGGCTGAATGGTCATTCACCATTAGTTTAACCACTCCGCAGTCTTATTGCATCTCAGCATTTTATGTCTGCGAATCTCTTAACGCGGATGCAGAGTCGCGGAAGGGTCAGGGCTGCTGCGAGGCTATCTTCTTTTTCCGCGGCGGCTGGTTCGCAATTTCGTGGCCTGTGGCCTCTTCCATCTCACGCAGATGCTCGCGCTCCTCGGTGATTTCCATCGCGTCGATTTGGCTGTCGTTGGGCAATTGCTGAGCCAATTCCTGCTCCGCCCGGAACCAATGCTCAAGTTCCCGGCCTTCAGGTTTACCTTCGCGCGCCCAGATAGCGTAGGCGCGTTCCCGCACCTGTTCGAAAGTATTCTCACTCATTTTTCGCGAAGCCTCGGCGTTGAGCAGCGGCCGTCGGCGGCGCCGCACTTGATCCTTTTGCGCGAGCCGGCGCACCCTCGATAAATCGATTGCAGCCGCTCGCCCCGGAAACTCGCAATTGGAATGACAACAACTCCTCGTCTATGCACTCGCCTTGGGTCAGATTTCCTACGGAAGCGTCAGGTTCTATCTGCCACCATTTGCAGTCCTTGCATAAGCCCCATTTTTTACTCATTTCAGGCTCCTTAACGCTACGAGATGGCGAGCGTGATCTGTCCGCTTGCCGCCGCCGATATTCTAAGGCATCGCCGAAAATGTCGTGGTCGAATGCTTCTCCACCGCACTGCTGTCGGCCGGGCTCGTCGTCGTCGTGGTCGTAGACTCCGAAGTTGCTGGTAACGGCTCAACGGCGACGGCCGGCTCGGTGGTTTTGCTGCTATAAGAGAAGCACCCAGCCACTGCGCCTACAGCAACCATTGCACCGACCAAGGTAGCTGCGCCAATTAGGTTCGTAAGGTCGCCCAGATGGAACCTATTTTTAGTCATTGTTCGAGAACCTCCCAAGATTTACAGACGCTTGTGGCGTCAATGCGAAGTAAGAGCAGCAAACCCTATGCCGCAGCCCGCACTCCGAATCACGTCTCGAACCGCAGTGATTTGCTTTATTGAACGAGACCCCGGTAAAAACTACCGGAGCATCCAGGAGATTTCTGGAAGTCGTGGAAACGGCGCGGATCACACTGCGATAATCCGGTTTGACCCGGATACGCCCTGCGCCGGTTAGATTCAGGCTTTTGCGGGTTCTGGCGGCGCGCCGCCCTTGCCGTCCGGCTTGCCGAGTCCGAACTTGTCGAGCCGATACTGGAGGGTGCGGTAACTCATCCCGAGCATCTTCGCAGCTTTCGCGATCACCCAGTCGTTTTTCTCCATCGACTGAATTATCAGGTCGCGTTCAAAACGCTCGAAATTGATCCCTTCGGCGGGAATTTCGAAGCGATCCGAAATGCGGGCCTTGTCCGCCCGGCCGGCGGCGCGGCGCTGCAGGACCTCTTGCGGCAGGTCGCGCGGAAGAATCTTGTCGCCTTCACATAACAGGATGGCGCGCTCGAGCGCCGACTCGAGTTGGCGGACATTGCCCGGCCACGCATAGTCGATCAGCACTTCCATCGCTTCGCGGCTGAGTTCTTTCGTGCGTCCGTCGGCGAGATGGGTGAAGCGCGCCAGCGTGTGATTCGCCAGCAGCGGGATGTCCGCGCGGCGCTCGCGCAGCGGCGGCAGCGTGATCGTGACGACGTTCACGCGGTAGTAGAGATCTTCGCGGAAGCGCTCTTCGGCGACTTCGTCGGCGAGGTTGCGATTCGAGGCCGAGAGCAGCCGCACGTCGACGCGCACCGATTCATTACCCCCCACCCGGCGCACCTCGCGCTCCTGCAGTACGCGTAACAGCTTGGCCTGCACGCTGATCCCGAGGTCGGCGATTTCGTCGAGAAACAGTGTGGATTTGTCCGCGCTCTCGATCAGGCCAATCTTGCGTTCGGTCGCGCCGGTGAAGGCGCCGCGCTCGTGGCCGAACAACTCGTTTTCAATGAGCGTCTCGGGGATCGCCGAGCAGTTGATCGCAACGAAGGGACGCGTGCCGCGCGGCGACAGCCGATGGATCGCGCGGGCGATAACTTCCTTGCCCGTGCCGCTCTCGCCCTGAATCAGGACGGTCGAGTTGGACGGCGCGATCTTCTGGACCATGCGGATAATCTCATGGATCGCCGGATCCTGGCCGATGATGCCCTCGATTTGGAGCTTGCCGGCGACTTCGCGGCGCAGCAGCAGATTTTCCTGCTTTTCGTTCGCGAGCTCGGCCGCGCGCGTAATCGCGATTACCAGCGTCTCGCGATCGGTCGGCTTGGTCAGGTAGTTGAAGGCGCCGTCTTTGGTCGCCTTGACGGCGCTGTCGATCGAACCGTGCGCCGTCAGCACGACCACCTGCGTTGCGGGATGCTGCTCCTTGACTATGAGCAACAGCTCTTCGCCGGTGAGCCCGGGCATCATCAGGTCGGTGAGGACGACGTCGAAGCGGCTGAGTTGCAGCTGTTCGAGAGCGCGGCGGCCGTTGACCGCCTCCTCGACCGCGAAACCCTCCTCGCGCAGGGTCTCGGCCGTGATTTGACGCTCGCGGTCGTTATCCTCGACGACCAGTACGGAAGCCTGCGCCATCATGCTTAATGTTGTATGCCGCCGAGCGGAAAGCTGAAAGTGACGCGCGCGCCGGGCGGCGGCTGGTTGGCTCCGATCGTTACGCTGCCGCCGTGCTTTTCGACGATCGCCTTGGAGAAAAACAGCCCCAGGCCGATACCTTCGCGCTTGGTCGTGAAAAACGGCTCGAAAACCCGTCCCGCGATCTCCTCTTCAATCCCGCCGCCGCTATCGGCGAAGGTCAGGACCAGATTGCCGTTGTTGCGGCTGAAATCGACCGTCAGCCGCCCGCCATCGGGCATTGCCTGCACCGCGTTGACGACGACGTTGACGAAGCAGGTGCGCAGCTTCTCGGCGTCAACGTTCAGAGTCACGCGGCCGGCGTCGCCGCGCTCGACGAGTTCGATCGCCTGGCTCCTGAGCTTGGATTCGCTGAGCGCGAGCACGCCGTCAACCAACTGGCGCATATCGGTCGGCGCCGGATGGATTTCGATGGGCTGGCCGTATTGCAGGAAGGTCTGCACCATTTCCGCCAGCCGCCGAATCTCATCCTTCATGATGGCGATCTGATGGAGGAAATCCTCGCGGCCACTGTCGGCCGGCGGCGCATAGCGGGCGCGCAGGCGATCGAGCGCGAGACTGATGAAATTCATAGGGTTCTTGATCTCGTGGGCCAGCGCGCCGGCGAGCTGGCCGAGCGCCGTGAAACGCTCGAGCCGGTTCAGCTCCTGTTCGCGCTCGCGGGCGTGGCGCAGTTGCGCGAGCATCCCGTTGAAGCTGCGCGTGAGCAGACCGATCTCGTCGCGCCGACGCGCTTCCGGCACCGGCGCGAAGCCGCGCGCCTCGATATTCTGCGCGGCATCGGCGACCGCGTGGATCGGATCGACGTAGCGGTCAGCGAGCACATAGACAAAGACCAGGCCGAGGGCGAAGATCGCAAACCCGATCGTCACCAGCCGCCAGCGATAATCGCGCAACGGCTGGTCAAAGTCGCTGAAGTCCGCCACCACCTGGATGTAGCCGAGCAGATGATCCTCGACCTCGACCGGGATGAAGTAGACCGTGCTCTGTCCGTTCGCCAGTCCGAGCCTGACGCCGGGCACCGCCACCGGTTCGTGCGGATTTTTGTTGCGTAAATGCATCAGGCTGCGCACGACATCGGGATTCAGCGCTGCGCCAATCAGGCGCGGGTTCGAGCTGTTGATGATCAACTCCTGGTTGGAGGCGATCGAGACTTCGAGGCCGTTGGTGTGGAGCTTGCCGACGAAGCTCTGCAGGCGATCGCGATCGGTCGCGCCGACCGAGGAGAGCTCCTGCACACTGATCTGAATCACGCTGGCCAGGTCCTGAACCTTTTTCTCGGTGGTCCGGACGATGGTGTCCTGTGTCCGCAAGCTGACCAGAATTTCTGCGCCCAGGGTCAACGCGAGCAGCGTCACCATCAGGGCGATCAGTTTGGCTTTGAGGTTAAGCGCGGGGATGCGCATCGTAGAGCTATTCGCCGGATCCGCTCAGGGCGTCAGCTCGGAGCCGGCCCGCGGCGCGCCGCGCGAGATAAACGCGCGCGACGCCAGAAATAACGCGACCGCAATCAAGACCACCCAGATAATCCGCTGCACCCCGCCGATATACGCCAGCGCGTGCTCGATCTGCGCACCAAACCGGTAGCCAAGAGTCACGACGATCGGCACCGAGATGAGCGCGCCCAGGCTGTCGTAAAGCACGAAGCGGCCAAAATCGATCCCCAGCGATCCTGCCGTGACATAGACCAGCGCCCGCGCGCCCGCAAGAAAACGGGCATAAAAGATCGCCAGATGGCCATGACGATCCATAAAGCGTTTGAGGCGTTCGAGCCGCCGGTGTGAATCGGGCCAGATTTTGATGTACGAAACCAGTCCCGTGCCGAAACGCCGGCCCAGGAAGTAGAGACAGTTATCCCCGACCACCACGCCGACGAACGAAATCGCCAGCGTCAGCGGATAGCTGGTGATGCCGCGATAAACCAGGAATCCGCCGGTCAGCAACGCCAAATCCTCCGGCACCGGCAAGCCCAGACCGCATAGCAGTAAGGTCAGAAACAGCCCGGCGTAGCTGAAGTGCTGGATGTAATGGGAGACCAGGCCGCTCAAGCTCAACTCCCGTGGGCGTACCGATCGTGCAAAGCCTGGCGAATCTGATCGACCGGCATCCCGCCGTCAGCGAGTTTGCCCGCCGCTACCGCCTCGCCGACGCAGGTGTCGCAGCCGGCGCCGTGATTGGTGCGAAAACAATCGAGAAGGTTTTTGTGCCCTTCGTGCTGCTCGCAGCCGCAGTAACAGTCGAGCTGGGCGAGCAGGTCGGGATGCGCCTTGGCAACCTCATAAGCCATTCGCGTATCGCCCTCGAACTGCTTGGGATCGAGCGTGAGCGCCTGCTCCGCGGCGGCGCTGGGCGCCAGCCGGACGCGATAGATGGTGGCGCTCACCAGCGTCAGCAGCGCGATAACGACGCCTCCGACGACCAAGCAACCTCGACTCGTCGATCCTCCGTGCATGGCTACTCCTGAACTAATGCGAATCGCAAACTCGCGCGAAATTGATCTTGCGCCCGGATTATAGCATTTCGATGGCCTGCAAATCGCGGCGTGCGAATTCATAGAGCGCCGCAGGCCGGCCCTGCCCGCGGCGCGTTTGCGGCAGCCGCCGCAGCAGGCTCATCGCGAAGATCCGGCGGCGGAAGTTGCGGCGATCGAGATCGCGCTCGAGCACGGTCGCATAGAGCTCTTCGAGTTCCGCAAAAGTGAAGGTCTCGGGCAAGAGATTGCAAGCGATATTCGTATATTCGAGCTTGGCCTTGAGCCGCTCAAGCGCGCAGGCCGCCATCAATCCGTGATCGTACGCCAATGGCGGCAACGCAGCGGCCTCGAACCACTGCCCACCAGGGTATTTTTGCGCGCCGCAACCCGGTCCCATCGAACTGCCACTCAGCGCGAGATAGCCGACGGAGACGACGTGAGCCTGCGGGTCGCGGGTCGGATCGCCAAAAGTGCGCAATTGCTCCAGATAAGTGGCGCGGATCCCGGTCGAAAGTTCGAGCTCGCCGCGCGCCGCTTCGTCAAGCATCTCGCCGACGCGAATCAGCCGTCCCGGAAAGGCCCATTTTCCCGCCGTGGCGCCGACGCGCAGTTCCACCAAATAGCATTTGAGCCGCCGGTCGCGGATCGCAAACGGCACGACGTCCACGGCAACCTTCGGGCGGGCGTCGGCGCGGCGTCGGCGAAGACCCGCCTCCGCCGGTTGCCCGAGCTGCGTTCGGATTGGCACTGCCGCGGGCGCGCTCACGAGCCAGCTACGCGCTCAGTTCGAGCATCCGTTCGAGCGCGCGGCGGGCGCCCTCGCGAACTTCCTCCGAGAGCGTGATCTCGTAGCGCAGATGCTCAAGCGAGTCACGCGTGCCCTCGAGGGTGATCATCTTCATATAGCGGCAGAGCTTGCAGGCCTTATAAAAATGTTTTTCCGGAATCTCCATCAACAAGCGATCGGACAACCCGCACTCAGTCACAATCAGGAATTTGTCTGCCGGGCTTTCCTGCGCATAACGAACCATCGCGCTGGTCGAAAGCACCGCGTCGGCCAACGCCAGCACATCCTTGCGGCACTCCGGATGAGCCAGCACGACAAGCCCGGGGATGCCGCTTCGCACCTTCTCTACCTCTTCCGCGGTTATCTGATGATGGACGTAACAGTTACCGTCCCATGAAATTATCCGCTTGCGGGTCTGGGTCTGAACATAGTTGGCGAGATTCTGATCGGGCACGAACAGGATATTCTCGGAATCGATCGCGTTGACGATTTGCGCGGCGTTGGCCGAGGTGCAGCAGGCGTCGGAGAGCGCCTTCACGTCGGCCGTGCAGTTCACGTAAGAGACCACTTTCAGGTCCGGATAAAGCTCGACCAGCTCCGCCTTGCGCTCGGCCAGCGCCTCGGCCGTAACGGCGTCAGCCAGCGAGCATCCCGCGCGCAAATCCGGAATCAGCACCTTGCGCTCGGGATTGAAGACCTTGGCGGTCTCGGCCATGAAATGCACTCCGCAAAAAACGATGACGTCGGCATTGCGCACCTCGCGGGCCTTGCGGGCCAGCTCCAGCGAATCGCCAATAAAGTCCGCCACCTCGAAAATTTCCGGCCGCTGATAGTTGTGCGCCAGCACCACCGCCTGGCGCTCGGCCTTGAGTCGATGGATTTCCGCGATCGTATCAACGTACTGGTCGCAGAGTTCGACTGTGTAGGCCGAGTCGTGCAGGACCCCCAGCTTGCGATGGAGCGCGGCGCCGTCGATAACAGTTTGCAGGTTCATCGCTATATCCTCTCGCTTTCGGCCTCTCCACTCCGTTCCATCAGCGGAAACCTGCCGACTTTGCGTCAATCTGACGCTTATGCTAACAGTCTCGCGGCACTTCCTGCAACCGCACGAACATCAGCGCGGCCCGGTTCCATTTGGAGATCGGTGCGGTGCGGCGCTGGGTGAGATACAAAATCGGCTGTTTCAGTTCTCGTTCAATAGCTCGCTGAACGTTGATTTCCAAGGTTCACGGGTGATCTCGGACGGTGGTTTGATTCTGGTGCGCGAGTTGGACGGAGGTGCGGCTCTGGGTGAGTGTCATCGCCTACGACCTCGGCAATCTATGGCGGCGACTGGCGCGGACCGCTCCGAGCGGGAAGTGGTTGCTCGCGAGCTTGCAGCAGCGGTTGGTAAAGACTGGCGGACGGCTCATCCAACATGCGCGTACTACTGGTTGCTGCAGTCGGAGAGCCATCTGACGCGCGGCGGCTGTTCGCGGGCATGCTGGCGAAGATCGCGATGCTGCCGTCGGCGAGATAAAGTTAGCGCAAAGCAGAGCAAATTTCGATGACGACGCCGGGGATGCAGGGACAAGTGTCGCCAGAATCGATAGAGAAACGGCATTTTCAGCCGTCGGAGCCCGTCGGACGCGAAACCGGCCCCTCCCCACACTACTGAGAGCACTGCGGCACAAAAGCGGCTAAAGCCTTGCCGCGAAAACAGTTTCGAGCTATAGAACGGCTCGGAATTGGAAAGGCAAAAAGAAAATGCCGGTATAAACTTAAAATCGCAGTTCTATGGCTGGGCAGTATCGCCGAGGAAACAGGAGCTTAGCGAATGAGAAGCCTTCTGGGCGAACGCGCGATCGTAATCGGTGGCAGCCTCGCCGGACTAATGGCTGCTCGCGTCTTGGCCGACCACTTCGACCACGTGACAGTTTTGGAGCGCGACCATGTTGAGGACCGACCTGCGCTTCGCAAGTCGATCCCCCAGGGTAGTCATGCGCACGTCCTCCTACTTGGTGGCCAGCAGGCGATGTCGCGTCTCTATCCTGGATTCGTCGATAGGTTACTTAGTCTCGGCACCGTGCGCGTCCATGTGGGCAGAGAATTTGTGGTGCTGACGCCGACCGGCAAAGCATACTCATTCGGCGGCGCGGTCAGGGAAGCGCGCGATCTCGGGATAACCTTCCATTATCAAAGCCGTGGTTTGCTCGAACATTGTGTCCGGCAATGCACACTGGAATCGCCGAACGTGAGTTTCGAGGGCGACTGCATAGTGCGGCGGCCGATCTTTCGCGACGGACGCGTGCGCGGTGTGATTTGCGGCCGCGACGGAGACATCAAGCCGCTCGTTGGGGATTTGGTAGTGGACGCCGGTGGCCGAGGTTCGCGCGCCCAAGGCTGGCTCCGGCAGGTTGGCTTCGCGCCCCCCGAAGAAACGACGGTGGGCGTTGATTTCGCGTACTCCAGCGCGAGGTTTGTGGCGCCGGATTACGCGGAGCCGGCGCAGGTCTTTGCCGCGCTGGGGCCCGGCCCCGATTATCCCAAGGCCGCATATCTCGTCCCGCTCGAGGATGGTGTGCGGCTGCTGACTCTAGGCGGTCGTTTCGGAGACTATCCGCCGACCGATGAAGCCGGCTTTCTAGCTTTCGCGAAATCGCTGCATACGCCGAAGATCCATGAGATTGTCATGAACGCGGAGCGTGTATCGGAGATCACGCACCATAGCTACCCGACCGCGTTTCGCCGCCATTACGAGCGAATGCCGACTTTTCCAGACGGCTTTCTGGTCATCGGCGACGCGTTGTGCAGTTTCAACCCGGTCTACGGGCAGGGGATGAGTTCGGCGGCGCTGCAGGCCGAAGCACTTCAGCATGTCTTGAACGAACGCGCCGAGGGACCGGCTCCGCTCGAGGGACTGGCGCCCGCTTTCTTCACGAAGGCGGCCGAAGTGATCACGACACCGTGGCTGCTGGCGACAATTTCCGATTTCGCTTATCCGCAGACCCGTGGCGTGCAACCGCCCGGGCTCGAGGAGAGCGGCAGGTACTTCGCGGCGGTCGAGGCGCTTAGCGCCGACGACGCGAAGCTGCAAGCTCTTATAGTGGAAGTTTTCAGCCTGGCGAAGCCTCTATCGGCGCTATCCGAAGAACCCCTGCGAAGCCGTGTCCTGGCGAAGATGCAAACGGCGCCGATAGCATCAGTCGATTAAGGGCCCCTCAGAAAACCGAAAATAGAGCTAATACTGGTAATTATCCCCTTGACGGCCGTATTCTGATTTGCTAGATTGATCGGTATGAGCAAGGTCAATCGCAACAATCCGATTCGGTCTGGCGCTTCTGAAAGCACCTATTCTCGCATGGAATTCGAGCGGCAATTCCCTGATGACGCAACGTGCCTCGAATTCTTGGTTGAGAAGCTTTATCCAAGCGGCATCTATTGCTCTAAATGCGAGAAGGTCACGAAGCATCATCGCGAAAGCAAACGACCAGCTTACAAGTGCCAGCATTGCGGACGACATGAGCATCCGATGCGCGGCACGATATTCGAGAATTCGGCTACCTCGCTCAAGCTCTGGTTCACAGCGATCTTCTTGATGTCGGCCACTCGATGCGGCATTAGCGCAAAGCAGCTTGAGCGAGAGCTCGGCGTTACCTACAAATGCGCGTGGCGTATCTTCAAACAAGTCCGTTCGATGCTCGATGAAGATGATAGCCCCAAGCTGTCGGGCAAAATTGAAATGGACGAAAGCTTTTTCGGCGGCTTGGAAAAAAACAAACACGCGAATAAGCGCCAACACCTTGGGACGGGCGGAACGGGCAAAGCCGCCGTTTTTGGCATGGTTGAACGTAAGGGTCGCGTGGTCGCGAAGGTCGTCCCGAACACTGGCAGCGCCTCGCTTATGCCTCATGTCATCGAGCGTACGATGCCCACGAGCACAGTTTTTACCGATGAATGGGTCGCTTACAACCCGCTTGAACGGCTCGGCTACCAGCACAAACGCGTTCACCACGCGACCAAGGTCTACGTCTCTGGCGACGCGCACACGAACACTATCGAAGGATTCTGGAGTCTCACTAAGAACGGTATTCGTGGCGTTTATCATAACGTTGGACGCGACTACTTGCAGAGCTATCTGGACGAATATGCCTTCCGGTTCAATCGTCGTCCGAGTCTTGGGCGACACAATATGTTTGCGGCATTTGTTTCACGCATTAAGAAATCCGCTTAGAGAGGAAATTCTCATGGCATTGGAAACGTTTGAACGCCAGTTACTTACAGATGCAACAGAGGCAATTGGCAGCATGTCACTAGTCTTGAGCGCCGTGATAAGTGTCCTTGGGCAAGATGTTACCAACTTGAAGCCGCGACTACTCCACGCCCTTACTACTAGCTCTAATGATTTCAGTGCCATCGGCGATATGGAGCGAATGCTCCGTCACGCCCGGACTTTCATCGATTCGATTTAATTTAGCGAGACCATCTCGGAGAGGTTTGAGCCAAATCGCAATTCGGCCAACTAATTGGTTGGAATTCGTATCGTCTTTGTTCATTTCTTTTCTCGCTTCTGTATGGCCTTCGCTAGGTCGTTAAAGAACCTCCCCTTATTGGGATGTTCTGATACATCCTTATCCCGTGACTTGCGTGACGGCTTGGGTTTAGATTCTTCCATCGCCGTTTCAACAGGCTTATCGTCGTCTCGCTTCTTCATCGCTTCTACAATCCTTTTCTCGAATTCTACTAGTTTAGGTTGATTGAGAATTTCGAGAATTTTGGTTGACGGGACAACCATAGAAATTCCAGTATGCCATTTTGTAGCGCCCGAAGTAGCACCTTCGGCGTTTGTCGGATAATAACCATGCACTAGACCAAGCAAATACATATCGCCCAGTGCCATCCCAATTTCGGGGTCAAATGTTGTCCGAGAGCGGCGCAGCGCCGATACACCTACAGTTTGCCGAACAATCACCGGCGATCCGCTTAGGCCCCCGAGCGAGAGCGCTTCGACCAAATGTAAGAGCGCGTCACTGTAATTTCGCGTCGGAATAAGCTCATTCGCCATCATGGCGATATGGCCATGTCGAACAATTGGAGTTACTTGCGCCCTTCCTGCCCATTCGCGGAAAAGGCCGACTATAAAAACTTCGTCTCCTATGCCAATTCCTATCAGATCAAGATTTACTTCCGTAATGAATCGGCTAACTGGAAAGGTTGCGGTCCGGCCACGCAAGCCCCAAGGAAAGACAGCAGCATCGACAGAACTATCCGTCGGGTGATACCACCATTTGTGTTGAGGCTGTTGACTCAGTTGGACATGCGATTGCCCAGCCCTATCATTAAATCTTATTGCAAAAGGCTGGTTGAGCTTAGACGCAACATGATGAGCGGTTATGAGATAGATGGCACCTCCAGGGGTGCGATTTAGATCAACAAGAAAGCCAGTACCCTTTGCGACAAAGGTACCGCCCGGCGTTTGATAGCCGAGATAAACAATAGATCGGAGGGCAGCATCGGGTACGCGCATAGTCGCCTCACGCGATATGCGCGGCGCGACAGCATCTAGTCCGCGAAATCGCAGGGCCAAGGCTAGCCCCTCCCCTTACGGCCGTCAAGGGGATAGGTTCCCTAATACTGGCCCTGCACAATCGGCTGTACGGTAATCTTGTCTTGCAGATTTTCGAGCGCCGCCTGCGCGCCTTTCGCGGTGAGATCATTGGCCCGCACCCAGCGGCCGTTGTTCGCAATAAATGTTGGCAGGTCGAAAACGTTGTCACTTAGCGACTTCTGTTCCTTCGCGAAATTCGCCGTCCAGACAATTTGTTGAGATTTCTCGTCAACAAACTTCAACGTGAAAGCAACCGACGCCGGCGACTGCGCCGCATAGTCGTAACCGACGCGCTCCTTATAGTGATGCACCGAACCGTAGAGTACGCCGTCCGCGCCGAGCTTGCGGCCAAGTTCCAGGGCGTTCTGATCCATATCCGCTGCGGTCGTCGGCGGCATCTGCTGCAGGATGTTTGCGACGTCCTCTTGAGTCACGACGGTCCAGCCGCCGAGAATTGTCGCGCGGGCGTAGACTTCCGCCGTCGCCGATTCGGTCGCACCGGGCGCCAGGTTATGCTCGATCTTGTCCGGCTCCTCAATCAACGGCATCACAGCGATCTTGTGCACGATGACCGTCTTGCTCGAACGCACCGCGTGGATCTCGAGCCCGGGCGTGCCGTGAAATCCGGGCAGGATGTGCGCGACGTTGCCCATTTCCTGATACTCGCTGGTCTCCTGCAGACGCTCGCACGCCGCGAGCGCGAAGACCAACAGCAGCGCACCGATCAGGCGCACCCATGACGACGGCGTCACAGCGCCACCTTGATCGACAGCTCTTTTAGCTGATGCGCCTCGACCTCTGAGGGCGCGCCACTCATCGGATCGACCGCCTTCTGCGTTTTGGGAAAGGCCATCACGTCGCGCAGCGAGTTGGCGCCGCAAACCATCATCGCGATCCGGTCCACCCCGAACGCGATTCCGCCGTGAGGCGGCGCGCCGTATCCAAGAGCGTCGATCAGAAAGCCGAATCTGCTCACCGCCTCCTCGCGCCCGAGTCCGAGAAGCTCGAAAACCTTGAGTTGAAGCTCGGGGTTGTGGATACGAATCGAGCCGCCGCCCATCTCCTGTCCGTTCAACACCAGGTCATAGGCCAGAGCGCGGGCTTGCGCGGGATCGCTTTCGAGCAAATGCAAATCCTCAGGCCGGGGAGCGGTAAACGGATGGTTAACCGACGTCATACGCCGTTGTTCCTCGCTGTATTCGAAGAGCGGGAAATCCACGATCCAGAGAAACTTGAGCGCGGAGGCGTCGCGCAGCTCGAACTTGCCCGCAAGCTGCAATCGCAAGTCGCCGAGAATCGGCCGCACCAACGCTTGCGGCCCGGCCATGATAAGCAACGTGCCGCCCGCCGCGAGTCCCGCCGCGCGCTCCGCAGCTTGGCGCTCCGCCGCGCTGATATGGCGCGCGAGCGGTCCCTGCCATCCGCTTTCGACGGTTTTGGCCCAGGCCAGACCGAGACTCTTTTGCGCGCGCAGCATCTCGACCAGCTCGTCGAGCTCGCGCCGCGAGAGTTGATACTCGGCGGGCAGCGCGAGCGCGTAAATCGATTCGCCGCGCTCCAGCACTTCCGCGAAAACCTTAAACGAGGTTCCGGCAAAGGCGGCAGTCAGATTCTTCAGCTCGAGCTCAAACCGCAGGTCCGGCTTGTCGGAGCCGAACCGCTCCTGCGCTTCTTCAAACGGCATCCGAATGAATGGCGGCGCGAGTTTGACGCCCAGCGCGTATTCGTAGATCGACGCCATCATGCCTTCGGCGACGCCCATGATGTCGTCGAGTCGCGGCCCGGTCATCTCGATATCGATCTGGCTGAACTCGGGCTGGCGGTTCGCGCGCAAGTCTTCATCGCGAAAACATCGCGCGATCTGGTAGTAGCGATCGAAGCCGCCGACCATCAGCAGTTGCTTGAACAACTGCGGCGATTGCGGGAGCGCGTAGAATTTGCCGGGATTGACACGGCTCGGCACCAGGTAATCGCGCGCCCCTTCGGGCGTCGCCCGGCACAGGATCGGCGTTTCGACCTCGATAAAGCCCTGCCCGTCGAGCCACGCGCGCGCCCCGCGTAGCGCCTGATGACGCCGGCGCAAATTATCCTGCATCTCGGGCCGGCGCAGATCGAGATAACGGTACTTGAGCCGCACCTCCTCCGCGGTGTTCTCCGCCCCAGCGCCCAACTGAAAGGGCAGCGCCGCCGACGCGCTCAGGATCTCCGCCGACGCGACGATGATTTCAATTTCGCCGGTCGGCAACTGCGGATTGATCGTATTGTCGGAGCGCCTGACGACCCAGCCCTTGGCCGCGAGATAGAACTCGGCGCGCGCCGCCCCCGCGGCCGCACGCGCTCCTGCCGCCTCGCTCTCGGGCTTGAAGACGAGCTGCACGATCCCTTCGCGATCGCGCAAATCGATGAAGATCACGCCGCCGTGGTCGCGGCGCGCCGCGACCCAGCCCCAGAGCGCGACTTCGCGGCCTTCATCGGTTGCGCGCAGCGTTCCGCAGTAATGACTGCGTGGCCACGGCGGAATCGGGGTGTATGAATCAGTGGGCGACATCGGCTGCGATCCCGCAAGGATACCTATGCGGCTGCACCTGCGAAATAGTCAGCGCGCCGGCTCGGAGACGGCGGCGATTTCGCCGGCGACGACCGCCTGCGGAAGCTCGCGCTGCGTGCCGGCGCGCAGATCGCGCAATTGCACGACGCCCCGGGCCAATTCGTTTTCGCCGACGATAATCGCGAAATGCGCCCCGAGCTTGTTCGCCCGCCGCATGAGCGCCTTGAGTCCGCGATCTGGCGCCAGCAGCTCGACACAAATACCCCGGCGCCACAGCTCGCCCGCGAGCTTCATCGCCGCCACCACAGCGCTGTCGCCGAGCGCAATCAGTGCAACGTCGGGCGCCACCGCTCCCGCGCCGCCGGTCGCCTCGAGCGCGAGCGCCAACCGCTCGACGCCAATCGCGAAGCCGGTACCCGCCACCGGCGCCCCACCCAACGCCTCGACCAGACCGTCGTAGCGCCCGCCGGCGACCACCGCGCTCTGCGATCCCACCGCGGTCGAGACGACCTCAAAAGTCGTGCGCATATAGTAGTCGAGGCCGCGCACGAGTCGCGGATTCACGACGTAGGGGACTCCGGCTCCGCTGAGCAGCCGCTCGACCGTTGCAAAATGCGCGCGGCACGCATCGCACAGATAATCGATGCTCTTGGGCGCTCCGGCCGCCAGTTTCACGTCGATTTTACAATCGAGCAGACGCAGCGGATTGCGTTCGAGCCGCTGATGGCAATCCGCGCAAAGCTCCGTTAGATGGGCGCGGCCGTATTCGAGCAGAGCCGCACGATAGGCGGGCCGGCACTCGGCGTGGCCCAGAGAATTGATCTGGAACTCCAGTTCCAGCTTCAACTCCTGACGCAGCTCATCGATCATGATCAGCAGTTCGGCGTCGCAAGCCGCGTCGGCGCGACCGAAAATCTCGACGCCAAATTGATGGAACTGCCGGAAGCGCCCCTTCTGCGGCCGCTCGCGGCGAAACATCGGACCCGAGTAATAGAAACGCTGCTCGGGATCGCTGCGATCCAGGCCCGCCTCGATATAGGCGCGGACGACACCGGGAGTCCCTTCCGGTCGAATCGCGAGCAGCGTCTCCGCCTCGTCGGCGTCGCTGAATGCGTACATCTGCTTTTCGACGACATCCGAGGTTTCGCCGCTCGAACGCTGATACAGTTCGAGCCGTTCGAGGATCGGGATGCGCATCTCGTGGACCGCGTGGCGCTCCATGATCGCGCGCGCGCAGTCCTCGACCCGGCTCACGGCGCGCGCGCTCGGCCCGATCAAATCCTGAAAACCTCTGAGACGTGTCAGGTGCAAATCAGCCTCACTCAAATAAAAAGGGCCGCCCGCCGGGCGGCCCCTCATGCCCTTCGCGAATCCTCGATTATACCGTCAGGATATTGATCGTGCAGGCCGAGCCGAGCCCGATCACATGCGCCATCCCGACCTTGGCGTTCGGCACCTGCCGTTCCTTCGCGCGATCGTCCTGCGTCAGGTGCCAGACGATTTCGCAGATATTCGCCACTCCAGTCGCGCCCAGCGGATGACCCTTCGAGAGCAGGCCGCCGGAGACGTTGACCGGCGCGTGGCCGCCGAGGTCCGGATGCTTGCCGCCGCCCTCGTCGATAAACTTGGCCGCTTCACCGTCGGCGCAGAGCTCCAGATTCTCGTAGTGCACCAGTTCGGCGGTCGCGAAACAGTCGTGCAGCTCCGTCAGGCTCACGTCCTTGGGGCCGAGTCCGGCCGTCTCGTAAGCCTTGCGCGACGCGCGCCGCGTCAGTGTACTCACGTCAGGCAGCGTCAAATCGCGATCGGTGTAGGGATCCGACGTCAGCACCGAGGCTGCTACCCGCGGCCGCTTGCGGCCGCCGGCGAGCTGCTTGAGCTTGTCCTCGGAGACCAGGATCGTGGCCGCGGCGCCGTCGCCCGTCGGGCAGCACATATAGAGGGTATTCGGGAACGCGACCATGCGCGCGCTCATCACGTCCTCAAGCGAGACTTCGTTGCGATACTGCGAGAACGGATTCTTGGTCGCGTGCTTATGCGACTTGACCGAAATTTTCGCGAAGTGTTCGAGCTTGGTGCCGTGCTTGCGCATGTGCTCGACGCCCGCCTGGCCGAACACCGCCGGCATCAGGCCCGAGCCGATCCGCCCTTCCGTCGAATAAGCCGGGTCGGAACCGCCGCCGCCACCGCCGAGCAGCCCCTGCTTGCCCATCTGCTCGACCCCGATCGCCATAGTGACGTCATACATACCCGACGCGACGGCGATATAGGCCTCGCGAAAAGCGGTCGAGCCGGTGGCGCAGGCGTTCGAAACGTTGATCACCGGGATTCCGGTCTGCCCGATCTGTTGGAGGATCCGCTGCCCGACCATCGCGTTTGATTGATATAGATTACCCGCCGCGAACATCTCGACATCCTTGATCGTGACGCCGGCGTCCTTGAGCGCGATCAAAGCCGCTTCCGCGCCGAGCTCCGGTACGGACTTGTCGGGATAGCGGCCGAACTTGATCATTCCGGTTCCCAGTACGTAGACATTTCGCATCGCGATTCTCCTTCAGAAAAGAACTTGCTGGAAAAGAAACTGCGGGCCGTGCCCCTCGATTAATTCTCGGTATCTAGTTCTTGCTCGGGCGGAACTGGAAGGCCATCACTTCGTTGCCCTGACGATCCTTCGCCACTGCATTTACCACCAGCTCGACCGGCATTCCGAAGGCCTGCCCCGGATTCTTTTGCAGATCCTCGGGATCGACATCGATCAGATTCGACTTCACGCTGATCCCTTCGGGCAGATCGATAATCGCCGTTACGTATGGCGTCTTGATTCCCGGGAACGACTGATGGATCACCGAAAAGACCCAGACCTTACCCTTGTCTGAAAGGTCGATCTGCTGGAAATTACCGGCAGCTCCGCACTTTGAGCAGGCCAGCCGTTTGAGATCGAGGAATAACGCGCCGCAGCCGCCGCACTTGATCGCCACCAGATGAGGTTTCGGTTGCAGTTTGAGGATCGGCAGGATCGGGCGGGGTCCCGCTTCAGCCGGCGCAGTCTGCGGTTCAGCCATGATTTTCCTCCGAGGGCACGATTGCGACCGCGCTGTTACACTGTTCTTCTTTCACGTTTTTCAATCTTACACTCTTAGCCGGGCCTGAGTTTCCCACGGCCCGAGCCGTATCGTCAACCGGAAGAGGCCTCCGGATGCGTTTCAATGAACTCCTTCAGCACCTGCGCCAGTTCTGCCGGTCGTTCGAGCGGGATATGGTGATGCGCGTCCGCAATCGTCTCGAGGCGCGCCCGCGGATTTGATGCGACCGCGGCGGCCGCCGCCTCGGCGGTGAGGATCCGGCTGTGGCCTGCGCGCACCAGCAGGAGGGGCATTTCGATTTGGCTGATCGCCGACGCCACGTCGAGCCCGTCGCTGCCGAAAAAACTCTCGCGATCGAATTTCATCGTGAAGCCGCCGTTCGCCGTGCGCACGAGGCTATGCTCAGCGACGGCGCGCATGATCTCCGGCGCGATCTCCCCCTCTTTCGGCATCAGCCGGAACCTTTCGATCGCGGTCGCGAGGTCGGGATAAACCACCGTCGGCAGAGCCTTGAGATGACGCAGATAGCGATTCCGCCGCGCGGTCGAGGTTACCGCGACGTCGATCGCTACCAACCCTCGCGCGAGCTTGGCGAAGCGCATCGCGAAGGCCAGCGCCGCGACCCCGCCCATGCTGTGCCCGACGACCACCGGACGCTCAAGTTCGAGCGCGCGAATCAGCCGCGCGATATCGTCTGCATAGGCGAGCGGGGAATAGTTCGGCGGCTTGACCCAGTCGCTGTCGCCATGACCACGCAAATCCAGCGCGACGATTCGCTGCGCGGCGGCGCCCATAGCCTCCGCGACCCAGACCCACCACCAGGCGTTGGCGGAATTGCCGTGCACGAGGACGACGCAATCCCGCGCTCCGCGGTTCCATTCGAGATAGTGGAGCCGCGCGGCGCCTTCGGTAAAGCCACTTACCGGCGCGTCCACAGTGTGCTGTCCAAATGGCTGATTACTGTAGCTCGCCGAGAAACTCGTTGAGGATCGCGATTAGCGCGGCCGGATTATCGATCATCACATGATGGAACGAGTCGGGCACGGTAGCTTGACGGCAATCGGGAATCGCCGCCACGATTTTCCCGGTGACCTCTTCCGGCAGGACGCTCGATCCGGCGCGAATATAGAGTGACGGACATTGGATTCGTGCGAGGCCCTTCCAGACGCTGACGGGTTCGCGGATCAGGGTCCGCCGATCCATCTTATGGATCCAGCCGCCTGCCGCATCCTGACGAAAGGAGAGTCGCGCGACATATTCGAGGGTTCCGGGCCGTGCGTTATTCTGGCGAGGATTCGTGCGGAACTTCGCCACGGCCTCATCCAGTGAAGCGAAGGGCCGCGACGGCCGCTCGCCGATCGCGCGCAGCGCCGCGACCGCCTCGGGCGGATAGCTGGCCGGACTGTCGATCACGACCATCGCGCGCAGGCTCGCGCTCTGCTCGCTCGCGTACGCCATCACCGTATGACCGCCCATCGAATGGCCGACCAGAATTGGCGCCCCCAGTCCCCAGCCTTCGATCACCGCGCTCAGGTCTGCGACGTATTGACGGGTGCCGTAAGTCCATTCCGCGGTCCATGGACTCTCGCCATGACCGCGCTGATCGAGCGCCAGCACGTGAAAGCGATCGCAGAAGGCCGGCGCGACGAAATCCCACCAGCGCGCGTGCGCCGACCCGCCGTGGACAAACAGGATCGGCGTCTGGCCCGCGCCGCCATAATCCGTGGCGCTCAGCACCAGGCCGTCGGCGGCGTCGAAGCGGCGAATCGTAATCATGCTTCGCTATTCAAGAGGCTTCCGCCGCGTTGCGCAATCGTTGCGCGCGATCGAGTCTCGCCGCTAACCCCAAGCCCTGCTACAATCCGCGCCAATCCATTGCGAGGTAACACCATGAGCCAAACTACGCCCGCCGAAAGCACGCCAGCCACACCAAATCGTTTCCGGTTTGATACCGGCAACATCCAATGGAAAGACTTCCTGACCGAGGGCTGTTACTACCAGATTCTTGACGTCAATGTCGCCGCGCACACCGCCGACATAATCGTGAAGTTCGATCCCGGGGCCCGTTGTCTGTTCCACCGCCATGTCGCCGCGACGACGACCCTGGTGCTCGAAGGCACCCTCCACGTTTTCGACCAGACTGCAGACGGCGTGGTCGAGAAGATCAAACCCGCAGGCTTCTTCTCGAGTGGCGCGGAAAACGAAATCCACATCGAGGGCGGCGGCGACGAGGGCGTCATCGTCTATTTCAGCATGCGTGGCAAAGACGATCACATCTACGATCTGCTTAACTCGGATTTCAGCCTGCGCAAAGCCATCACGGTGCAGGATTTTGCCAAAGACATGGCGCGCTGGTCCGAATCCTAGGACTAGCCGGAGCGTAGCGGAGGCGAGCACAGGGGGGCGGCCGAGTCTGCGCGAGGCGCGGCCAGGTCAGGAGTCTGCGAGCTGCGTAAAAAATTAAGCCGGAAGGGGAATTCCAATGGACCGACTCAAAGGTAAAGTGGCGCTGATTTCGGGCGGGGCGCGCGGCCAGGGCGCCGCCGAGGCGCAGCGCTTTGCCGCTGAAGGGGCCAAGGTCGTGATCGGTGACGTGCGCGACGACTTGACCAAATCGACCGCCGACGCGATCAATGCGAAGCTCGCAAACGCCGTGCGCGCGGTGCATCTGGATGTGACACGCGCCGCCGACTGGCGCGCCGCGGTCGAGGTCTGTGAACGCGAATTCGGCGGCCTCGATATTCTCGTCAACAACGCCGGTATCCTCAATATCAAAGGTCTCGAACAGACCTCGGAAGAGGAATGGGACGCCGTGGTCAACGTCAACCAGAAGGGCGTCTGGCTCGGGATGAAGGCGGCGATTCCCGCGATGCGTAAGCGGGGCGGCGGCTCGATTATCAACATCTCATCGATCTTCGGTTTGATCGGTTCGCCGGGCTCGACCGCCTATCACGGCACCAAGGGCGCGGTCAGGCTCCTGACCAAGGCGGCGGCGGTGCAATACGGACCGGAGAAAATTCGCGTCAACTCGGTCCATCCGGGGGTGATTCACACGGCGATGGTCTCCGAGGCTTTGCCGACCCGCGAAGACCTGCAGCCCTTTTTCGATATGACACCGATGAAGCGCGGCGCGCAGCCGGAAGAGGTCGCGGCGGCGGTGCTGTTCTTGGCGAGCGACGACGCGTCATATGTGACCGGGGCGGAGTTGGCGGTGGACGGCGGCTACTCGGCTGCCTAGTGAAGTAAATCTTGGCGGACGACTGCTACCCGAAGATCTCCGCGCAGAGATATGCTCTTCCAGCATAACTGGTTTTTTGAGATACTATGTCGCGTTCGAGTAATCTATCTCTGCTGGGAGTTGCAGGTGATCAAACAAATCGTTTTGGGTGTGGCCGCGTTGGCCTTAGTGACGGCGATCGGCGGCGTCGGAAGCGCTCACGCAGGTAAGGTCGATTGTGCCAAGGTTATGACCGAAGTTGGCGCGGGTAAGAAGACCAAGGATATCGCAAAGGAGATGAGTATCTCGACCAGCAGCGTTTACCGCTGCAAATCGAAAGCAAAGACCAAGGCCAAGGCGGCAGGCGCGGCGAGTCCCGCTGCGGTCAAGTCGCCGTCGAGCCACTCGTAACCGGCTGGATCGCCGGGGTTCCGGCGCTGCGGCCAACATGCGCAGGAGATGCGGGGCTTAGCGCGCACTCGACGCGCCGCCAGTTGATGCGCACCGCCGAGCGAATTCACACGATCGTCGCCATGAACTCCGGTACCGAGCGTTTACTCCCGGTCCAGAGACCAGTACACTAGGCGCTGCGCGACCGAGACCGCTCGGTCGCGTTTCCCTTTATAAATAACACTATGCGCCGTCAGGATATTCGTAATCTCGCCATTGTTGCGCACGTTGATCACGGGAAAACCACCCTGGTTGACGCGATGCTGCGCCAGTCGGGGGTTTTCCGCGCCAACGAACAGGTGGTCGATCGCGTGATGGACTCGTTCGCCCTCGAGCGTGAACGCGGCATCACGATCATGGCCAAGAACACTTCGATCCAATTCGGCGCCACACGCATCAATATCGTCGATACGCCCGGCCATTCCGATTTCGGCGGCGAAGTTGAGCGTACGCTCTCGATGGTCGATGGCATCTTGCTGCTGGTGGACGCCTGCGAGGGGCCACTGCCGCAGACTCGTTTCGTCCTGCGCAAGGCGCTCGAGTCACACCTTTCTGTGGTCCTGTGCATCAACAAGATCGATCGCGCCGACGCCCGCGCGGCGGAAGTGCTCGACGAAGTTTACGATCTCTTTATCGATCTCGAAGCCCACGAAGATCAGCTCGACTTTCCCGTGCTCTACACCAACGCGCGCGCCGGCACGGCGACGCTGAGGCCCGAGATACCCGGAGTAGATCTGCATCCGCTGTTCGACACAATCATCGCGCATCTGCCGGGACCCGAGGTTGATCCCGACGCGACCGTCCAACTTCAAGTCAATAACCTCGACTACGACGACTATGTCGGCCGCCTCGCGATCGGCCGCCTGATCGCCGGCACGATCGTGGCGGGCGGCAACTATTCAATCTGCCGCGGCGAGATCCGCCGCGGTTCAGGCAAGGTCTCGCGGCTCTACGGATGGCAGGGGCTTAAGCGGATTGAGGTCGCCGAGGCGCGCGCCGGCGACATCGTGATGCTCGCCGGCCTCGATGATCTCGAAATCGGCGATACTATCGCCGACCTCGACGAGCCGCGCTCGTTGCCGCCGATCCGCGTGGACGAGCCGACCGTCGCGATGACCTTCTCGGTTAACAATTCGCCCTGGGCGGGCCGCGAGGGTACTTTCGTCACTTCGCGCAAGCTCGGCGAGCGCATCGATTTCGAGGGCCGCCGTAATGTCAGCGTGCGCATCGAGCAACTCAGCCCGGAAGCCTGGCGCGTGATGGGCCGCGGCGAATTGCAACTCGCGGTAATCCTCGAAACCATGCGTCGCGAGGGCTACGAGCTCCAAGTCTCGAAGCCCACCGTGATTACCCGCCAGGAGGGCGGCGCAGTGGTCGAACCGATGGAGTTCCTCGTAATCGATATCCCGGAAGAGGCGGTCGGCACCGTCACCCAA